>Ga0102590_1000165_pt1 | contig 181399 bp, 166 predicted proteins | sample AraplaMF_Col_mMF_FD_76859 | JGI IMG/M metagenome (GOLD analysis project Ga0102590, IMG submission 76859) | Arabidopsis root microbial communities from the University of North Carolina, USA - plate scrape MF_Col_mMF | ecosystem: Host-associated > Plants > Roots > Endosphere | place: USA...
TGGTCGTCGAAACGCTGAAACAGTCCGGCCTGCCGGCGAAGCGGCTGGAACTCGAAATCACCGAGACGCTGCTCTTGGAAAAGAGCAGCGAGGTGCTGGCGACGCTGCATGCGCTGCGCGCGCTCGGTGTCCGCATCTCGATGGATGATTTCGGCACCGGCTATTCCAGCCTGAGCTATTTGCGCAGCTTTCCGTTCGACAAGATCAAGATCGACCAGTCCTTCGTGCGCGACCTCGCGGCCAACCCCGATGCGCAGGCGATCGTGCGTTCGATCATCAGCCTCGGCAAGGGGCTCGGCGTCACCATCACGGCGGAGGGCGTCGAAACCGAGGCCGAAGTCAACTGCCTGCGCAGCGAGGGCTGCCACGAGGGACAGGGGTTCCTGTTCAGCCGGGCGCGGCCCAATGCGGAAATCGTGAGCCTGTTGAAGACACAAGGCAACTGGAGCACGCCATCGGGTGCGGCGTTGGTGGCGTGAGGCTGGCGCCACCTTCGCAGCCGTCATTGCGAGCCAACGGGTCGCCCCGACCGCGCCCGGTGGCTCGCAGTGAAGGCGGCTGGAGCATGATCCGGAAAAGCGGATACCGGTTTTCCGAAAAGATCATGCTCAAAACAAAGAGATGACCGACGGGCATGATTCAACGTAGTTGAGACATGCTCTAGCCGCTTCGCGCCGGACGCCGCTTCCGCGCATGATAGGTCAGCGCCAGCGCGATGCAGTGGCGCAGCGCCTTCTCCGGCACCTTGTCGCCGGCATCGAGCAGGATGCTGCGGTTGCCGCCATAGCGCAGCTCCGGATAGAGCCCGCGAAAGGTTTCGACCAGATCGGTCTGGCAGTGGAAATAGACCGCGTAGCCGCCGGCTTCCGATTTCACCTGATCGATGCGAATGGTGCTGCCGCTCTTGCTCTCGGTCGTCAGATAGCTCGGCTGGCCCCATTTCAGCGTCTCTTCGAGAGCGCCGACGCCCGAGGTCGTTTTGGCCGTGTCGAAAATCAGCTTGCGCAGCGCCAGCAGTTTCGCCCTGACCTGACCGGGATAGGCGCCAAAGACCGCATCGACCGCGGATTCCGGGAGATTCGCGCGCTTCTTGCCGGGGGCAGCGCTCTTTCGTGCTTGTGCCATCACAACCTGCCGGTGTGTTTCGGTGGACAGACTAGCCCGCAATTTGCCATATGCCAGAAATAACAGGGATGACTGAAAGCCGCTGCCGCAAATGAATTCATATCCCGAAGCGCCTGTAACGTCAGCGCCGAAATACGCCCGGTTTTCGCGCCGCTTTCGCGGGCTTGTGCTCGACTGGATGATCCTCATGGCCATCCTGTTCGGTGCGCTGACGCTGACGAGCACGGTGCGAAACGACAATTTCTCCCGCGTGCTCGGAATTCTGGTGATCGCGGTGCTGTTGCTGTACGAGCCTGTTCTGGTGTCGTTCACCGGAAGCACGCTCGGGCACTATCTCGCCAATCTGCGCGTCGTCGATGAGCGCAGCGGCGGCAATGTCAGCTTCCTCAAGGCCTGTGCCCGCGTCGTGATCAAGGCCGTGCTCGGGCTGTACTCGTTCGTGACCTTGGCGGCGACACGCCGCAATCAGGCGGTTCACGATCTCCTGACCAAGTCGACCGTGCAGATCCGCGATCCGGCCAAGGCGCGGCCCGGCCAGTATGTCAGCGAGCGCGACGGACCGGCAGACCCCAGCCTGCCGTCGCCGTGGCGGCGTATTTCCGTGATTTGCGCTTATCTGGTGCTGATGTTCGTCGTCTATACGGCCGTACTTACGGGCCTCAACGAAGCCGGCATCATGTCCAGCGCCTGTATGCGCGACGCCAGCGCATGCTCGGCAGGCGAGCGGCTTTTCGAGGCGGCGGCGGCCATCCTGATTCTTCTGCTGACGGCTCTGATCGTCGCGCGTGGCTGGAGCGGCAGGTTGTTCGGCGCACGCAAGGCGCGCTAGCCGAGCGGGCCGGACTCGGTGTCCACGCCGTTCCCTCGCGCCTCATCACGATTTCAGCGTCCTCACCGGGCCGTTGCGGGCATTCGGGAGCAGAATGCAGGCCGCCGACGAGAAATATCTACTTCCTTCGCGCGGTCTTGCGGGCGCCGGTGCGAGATGTCTTGCGCGCACTGGATCGCGTCGTCTTGCGCGCGCTGGACCTCGCCGCGGCTTTACGCTTGCGCGTCGCGGCCGCCTTCTTCGCCGAGCGGGATCGCGCCGCTGCGGGCCGGCGGGCCGCGGCCTTGCCGCCGCGCGGGCCGCCGATCCGCCCGCCCTTTTTCGCCGAGACGTTGGTGTCCTTGACGCCGCGCCCGGAGCCGCTCTTGTTGCCGCCGCCGGTTTCCTTGTTGACGGTTGCCCAGGCCCGCCGTTCGGCTTCCTTCTTGCCGACGCCGCGCTGCTCGTAACCTTCCTCGATATGCTCGGCCTTGCGTTTCTGCTTGTCGGTGTAGCTCGACTTGTCACCGCGGGGCATGTCGTATCTCCCTCATTGCTGCGGTACTGAGGAAGCAACGCAGGCTCCGCGAGGGGGTTCCGTTACGCAGCGTCGCGCAGGCCCGCGAGGAACGTGTCGACGCTCTTGTACAGCGCATCCGCCTGCCGGCTGAGCTGGCCGGTCGCCGTCGCGACGTTCTCGGCCAGCGCACGCGACTGGTCGGCGGACTGGCTGGCGCCGGTGACGTTGGCCGAGACTTCGCCGGTGCCGGTGGCCGCCTGCTGGACGCTGCGGGCGATTTCCCGCGTCGCCGAATCCTGCTCCTCCACGGCGGCCGCGATGGTGGTGGCGATGCCGCTGATTTCGCGGATGGTGTCGCTGATGCCGCCGATCGCCGTGACGCAGTCGCCGGTGGCCGATTGAATCGCGGCGACCTGGCCGGCGATCTCCTCGGTGGCCTTCGCCGTCTGGCTGGCCAGCCCCTTGACCTCGGAAGCGACGACGGCAAAGCCGCGGCCGGCCTCGCCGGCACGCGCGGCCTCGATGGTCGCATTCAGGGCCAGGAGGTTGGTCTGGCTGGCAATCGCCCCGATCAGGCGAAGCACGTCGCCGATCCTTTCGGCCGCCGAGGCGAGGCTGCCGACCATTTCGGTGGTCTGCCCGGCCTTGACCACGGCGTTGTCGGCGACCTGGCTGGAATGGGTGACCTGGCGGCCGATCTCGGTCACCGAGGACGCCAGCTCCTCGGTCGCGGCGGCTACGGCGCTAACGCTGGCGGAGGCCGCGTCGGAGGCCGCGGCGGCCGCGGCGGCGCGCTGCGAGGTGCCGTTCACGCTGGTCGCGATCTCGCCGGCCACGCGCTGCATGTCGGTCGTGGCCTGTGCGACCGCGGCGACGACGCTCTTGACGTCGCTCTCGAAGCGATCGGCCATCTGGCGCTGCAGGGCCTTCTTCTCGAGTTCGGCCTGCTGCTTGGTGGCTTCCTGCGCCTCGCGCATGCTGAGCGACTCGATCATGCTGCGGCGGAACACGTCGACGGCGCCCGCCATGGTGCCGAGCTCGTCGCGGCGCTCGCGGCCGGGAATCGTGACGTCGATCTCGCCGCCGGAAAGGCGGTTCATGACCGCTGTGATCGCAGCCAGGGGGCGCGACAGGCCGCGGCCGAGCAGGAATGCCAGCACGACCGCACCCGCCAGGATGATGAGCGTGCCGAGGATCAGGTTGCGCTGCGAGCTTGCCGCCGCCGCTTCATACTCGGTCGTATCCTTGATGATCTCGAGAATGCCGACCGGCTGGCCGGCATAGTTCCTGATCTGCCCGAGATAGAGCGCGGCCGGCCGGCCGTTGATCGTGGCATCCCGGCGCAAGGACTGGCCGCCGAACACGCCCTTGAGCTCGTCGGCGGAGGTGATGGCTTCGTCGCCGTAGGTCGCGGACAGCTTCTTGAAGGCCTTGCCGTCGTAGGAATAGACCGCAAGGTCGATGCCAAAACGCTTCTTGGCGCGATCGACGAATTCCTTGCCGAAGGCGGCGCCGACGTCGACATTGGCCAGCGTCTTGCCGTCGCGCACGATCGGCGTCATGCCGAAGATCGAAAGCGCCTCGCGGCCGGGCTCGACGCCGACGATGGTCTTGCCGGTCTTGATCGCTTCCACCACGGTGGTGCGCCGCGCGGAGGCGTCGTCGTCGAACACTTTTGGCGCATGGACGCGGTAGATCGAGATCGCCGGCGCCCGCCAGAACGAAATCAGCGGGATGCCCTGCGCCTTCATCGGTTCCATGGCCTCGCCAAGCAGCTTGCCCAGCGCGTCGCGGTCGTTCTTCGCGATGGCATCGGCGACCGGCGGCAGGGCGGCGATCACGGATGACACGGCGAGCGCCGCGCGGCCTTCATAGTCGATGGCGGCGATCACGCTGTCATATTGCAGCTTGAGCTGCTGATCGAGCGCCAGGTGTGTGAGCGCGCGCTGCTGGACGATCGAAAAGGTCCCGAGAACGCCGCAGGCGACGGCTACCGTCAGCGAAATGGCGAGGATCAGCCGGGCGGCAATCGAACGAATTTTGAACATGGGGGGTACGCAAGCTCCGGAAGGCGAGGCTCCGTAAGAGATTTCAGGAAATGATTAACAACAGGGTCTCGGTCGGTCCGTAGAAATACGGAGATGACCGTCACCGGCCCGTCGGCGGCATGTCGAGATGGCCCGACAGGATCACCTTGCCCGCATCCTCGTAATGGGCGTCGCGGCCCTGGATCTGCTGGGCGATGGCGTGCATGTCGCGGAAGCGGCGCTCGAACCTGTTGGCGTTGAACACGGCGGTGGCGCCGGCCATGTGATAGGCGGTGTCGACCACGGCGGCCGATTGGTGGATGGTCCAGGTCGTAGCCAGGCGCAGCGCGATCCGATGGGCCTCGCTGATGGCCGCGCCCTGCGAAAGATCACGCCACACTTCCGCTGCCGTGGCATAGAGATAGGCGCGGGTGGCGCGCAGCTGCGCCTCGGTGCGGCCGATCACGCCCTGCACGGCGTTGTTGTCGCGCATCGCCTTCAGCGCCTGCGGGGTCTTGCTGCGGGCAAGGTCGATCGCCGCGTCGAGCGTGGCGCGGGCAACGCCGAGCGAGGTCGCCGCAAAGCCCATGCCGAACACCATGTTGGTGGAGAGCTTGTACAGCGGCCCGTTCTCGCGCCGCGCCTCCGGCTCGTCGCGCAGGACGGCGAACTTTTCCGGGATGAACAGATTCTCGACCGAATAGGAATCGGTGCCGGTGCCGCGCAGGCCGATCACGTCCCAGACGTCGTAGAGCGTGGCGCTGGCGATCGGAAACAGGATGGTGCGGATCTCCGGCGCGCCATCCTTCCTGCGCCGCGGGGTGCCGTCGGCCTCGACGACGCGGACATGGGCGCCGAGCCAGCTCGCCTGCCGCATGCCGGAGGCAAAATCCCAGCGCGCGCTGGCCTTGTAGCCGCCGGGAACCGCCTGCACTTCATGATTGATGGCGCCCCAGGCCAGAATGCCGGGCGGGACGTTGAAGATCTCATTCGCCGCATCGGGATCGAGATAGGCCGCCGTCATCGCGCAGACGCTGCACTGGCCGAGGCACCAGGCGGTCGAGGCGTCGGCCTTGGCGATTTCCTCCTGCATCTGCATGAAGGTTTCGAGCGGCACCTCGGTGCCGCCAAAGCGCTGCGGCAGCAGCGCGCGGTAGAGCCCGTTCTCGATCAGCGCCTGCGTCACCACTGATGTCAGCCGCCGGGTCCGCTCGATCTCGTCGGCCTCGCGCATGATCAGCGGCGCCAGCGCGCGGGCGCGCTCCACGAGGTCGGCGCCCGGATGCCTGTTCATGCGTTGCCTCGCATTCTCTTGTTCTGGACGTTTCTTGACCTTTTTTCCCGGCGCTGCCGCGGATGGTGACGCATCCGCCGCCCGCGATCAAGGCGGCGGAGATGGCCGGCCGCTCACGCCGCGGCCCGCCTCAGATCGAGCGAGGATTGCGACGGCCGCCTGGCCGAGGGGAAAGTCAGTGCCACCGCGACGGCCGCCATGCCGATCGCGAAGGAGCCGACATAGAGCCAGTTATAGGCACGGAAGGTGTCGAACACCCAGCCGCCGGCCAATGGCCCGAGCGCCATGCCGAGGCTGGCGAAGGCGGAGACGGCGCCGAACATGCTGCCCATGATGCGCACGCCGAAATATTCGCGCACCAGCACCGCATAGAGCGGCATCACGCCGCCATAGGCGAGGCCGAAGACGACCGACAGCGCGTAGAATTCGCCGAGATGGCCGACCGCCAGGAAGGTCGCGATCGCCAGCGCCTGCACGAACAGGCCGCCGACCAGAACGTGCTTGGCGCCGAAACGGTCGGCGAGAACGCCGAGCACCAGCCGGCCGCCGAGGCCGGAAAAGCCGGCGAGGCTGTAGACGGTGACGGCGGTGAGCGGCGCGATGCCGCAGACCATGGCGTAGCTCACCATGTGGAAGATCGGGCCGGAATGCGCCGCGCAGCAGGCGAAATGGGCCAGCGCCAGCGTGATGAATTGCGGGGTCCGCAAGGCCTGCGCGATCGTCCACTGCCGCCCGTCGGGCGCATCGGTTCCGTCCGCATCCACAGGCGCTGCGGCCGGCGGCGGCGGGCGCACCAGAAAGGAAGCCGGAATCAGCAGCGCGAGGGCGACGATGCCGATGACCAGCATCGCGGTGCGCCAGTCATAATTCGCGATCAGCCAGCTCGCGAACGGAGCCACCGTCAGCGGCGAGACGCCCATGCCGGCCGAGACCAGCGCGACCGCGAGGCTGCGCCGGTGTTCGATCCAGGCGCTCGCCGCGGCGACCATCGGCGCGTAGAAACTGCCGGCCGAAATCCCGATCAATCCGCCGAACGCCAGCTGGAACTGCCACAGGCTGGTGGCCTGGCTCGCCCCGATCAGACCGGCGCCGAGCAGCAGTGTGCCTGAAAATACGACGATACGGGTGCCATACCGGTCGGACAGCGCGCCCCAGAAGAACGCCGCCAGCCCCATCGCGAGAAAGTCGATCGTTGCCGCCGCCGAGACGCCGCTGCGCGACCAGCCCATGTCTTGCGAAATCGGCTGCAGGAAAACGGCCAGCGACAGCATCGAGCCGAACGCCACGCAGGTCATCAGCGCGCCGACGGCGACGACGACCCATCCGTAGGAAGACCCGGACGTCCTGCTCATGCGTTTCCCCGCGCGTGTAGTGTTGTTTGTATGCGCGGGTTGATGGTGGCCTATTCGCCGCCATCGCGCAATGCGCTGCAAGGCAACTCTCGTATTCGAGAGATCATGTGATGCTGCGTTGCATCGCATGCGTGGGCTTGCCGATCGGGCACGCTCTTGCCAGATATCTGCCTGCGCTTGAGCCGCGAGCAGGTGGAACGACAGGGGCGTTGATGCAGGAAATCATGGTTGTGCCGTATTCCGATGCCGATCGGCAGGGCGTGCTCGATGTCATTTTACCTATCCAGCAGCAGGAATTCGGCATCCAGATCACGGCGGCCGACCAGCCTGATCTCATGCAGATCCCCGAATTTTATCAGTCGGGGACCGGCGGCTTCTGGGTGGCACGATCGAGTGGCAGCGTCGTCGGCACGATCGGGTTGAAGGACATCGGCGCCAGGCAAACCGCGCTGCGCAAGATGTTCGTCGCCGCGCCATTTCGCGGCCGCGAGCTGGGCGTGGCGGGAAAGCTGCTCGACGCGCTGCTGGCCCATGCGCGCACGAAAGGCATTGCCGAGATTTTTCTCGGCACGACCGACAAATTCCTCGCGGCGCATCGCTTCTATGAGAAGAAGGGATTTAGGGAATTGCCGAAGGCCGATCTGCCGAAGGCGTTTCCGGTGATGGCGGTCGATTCGAAATTTTACGCGCTGCGCGTCGCGTGAACTGCAGATGCGTAGGGTAGGCTGAGCGAAGCGAGCCCACCATTGGGTCTTCCGATCTGGAAGGATGGTGGGCACGCTGCGCTTTGCCCACCCTACGAATTTCGCTCAGCTATCCACCTTCAGCGCCGCGATGAACGCTTCCTGCGGGATGTCGACCTTGCCGAACTGCCGCATCTTCTTCTTGCCTTCCTTCTGCTTCTCCAGAAGCTTGCGTTTGCGCGTGATGTCGCCGCCGTAGCATTTGGCGGTGACGTCCTTGCGCAGCGCGCGGACGGTTTCGCGGGCGATCACCTTGCCGCCGATCGCCGCCTGGATCGGGATCTGGAACATGTGCGGCGGGATCAGCTCCTTCATCTTCTCGACCATGGCGCGGCCGCGGCCTTCGGCGCGGGTCCGGTGCACCAGCATCGACAGCGCATCGACCGGCTCGGCGTTGACGAGGATCTGCATCTTGACGAGATCCGCCGGCTTGTAGTCGGTCAGATGGTAGTCGAACGAGGCGTAGCCCTTGGAGACCGATTTCAGGCGGTCGTAGAAGTCGAACACCACTTCGTTGAGCGGCAGGTCGTATTTCACCATCGCGCGGGAGCCGACGTAAGTGAGCTCCTTCTGCGCGCCGCGGCGGTCCTGGCAGAGCTTCAGGACGCTGCCGAGATATTCGTCCGGCGTGAGGATCGTCGCCTCGATCCACGGCTCCTCGATGTCGGCGATCTTGACGACATCGGGCATGTCGACCGGATTGTGGATCTCGATCTCCTGGCCGTCGGTCAGGTGCATCTTGTAGATCACGCTCGGCGCGGTCGCGATCAGGTTGAGGTCGAACTCGCGCGACAGCCGCTCCTGGATGATTTCGAGATGCAGCAGCCCAAGGAAGCCGCAGCGGAAGCCGAAGCCGAGCGCGGCCGAGGTCTCCATCTCGAACGAGAAGCTGGCGTCGTTGAGCCGGAGCTTGCCCATCGCCGCGCGCAGCGTCTCGAAGTCGTCGGCATCGACCGGGAACAGGCCGCAGAACACCACGGGGATCGCCGGCTTGAAGCCCGGCAGCATCTCGGTGACCGGCTTGCGGTCGTCGGTGATGGTGTCGCCGACGCGGGTATCGGCGACTTCCTTGATCGCGGCGGTGATGAAGCCGATCTCGCCGGGGCCGAGCTCCTCGACCTGCGTCATCTTCGGCGTGAAGAAGCCGACCCGCTCGACGTCATAGGCCGCACCGGTGCCCATCATGCGGATCCGGCCGCCCTTCTTCATCGTGCCGTCAACGACGCGGATCAGAACGACGACGCCGAGATAGACGTCGTACCAGCTGTCGACCAGGAGCGCCTTCAGCGTCGCGTCGCGGTCGCCCTTCGGTGGCGGCAGGCGCGTGACGATGGCTTCCAGCACATCGGGAACGCCAAGGCCGGTCTTGGCCGAGATCATCACGGCGTCGGAAGCGTCGATGCCGATGACGTCCTCGATCTGCTGCTTGACCTTCTCGGGCTCGGCCGCGGGCAGGTCGACCTTGTTGAGGACGGGAACGATCTCATGGCCCGCATCGAGCGCATGGTAGACGTTGGCGAGCGTCTGCGCCTCCACGCCCTGGCTGGCGTCGACCACCAAGAGCGAGCCCTCGCAGGCCGCCAGCGACCGCGAGACTTCGTAGGCGAAGTCGACATGGCCGGGCGTGTCCATCAGGTTGAAGATGTAGTCCTTGCCGTCCTTGGCGCGGTAGTTCAGCCGCACCGTCTGCGCCTTGATGGTGATACCGCGCTCGCGCTCGATATCCATGGAATCGAGCACCTGCTCCTTGCCCGCCATTTCGCGGTCCGACAGCCCGCCCGTCATCTGGATCAGGCGGTCGGCCAGCGTCGATTTGCCATGGTCGATATGGGCGACGATGGAGAAGTTGCGGATGTTGGAAATCGGCGTCGTTGTCATGGGGCGCGGGATAGCATCCGCGTCCCCGTGCGGCAACCATCTTGCTGTATTTCAAGGGGGTTTCTTCACGCCAAGCTGATTTCACTTGAGGTCAAAACACGCTACGGAATGGACCATGTCGACTGCATCCATTTTGCCCGCTTCCGCGCGCCGCAAGCGTTTCCTCTCGATCCGGCGGCCGGCGGCGTGGCTGGCCGCGCTGGCCAGCGGCCCCAGGGCGGCCCCGATTCCCGGCCTGTGGCTGGTGACCGGCTTTGCCGTGCTTCACGCCGTGCTGTGGACGCTGATCCTGGTCAATCTGAAGACCGGGCAGGACGTCCACATGGATGTCGCGGAAGCCTATGCCTGGGGGCAGAAGTTCCTGCTCGGCTATGGCAAGCACCCGCCGCTCTCCGGCTGGGTCGCCGGTGTCTGGTTCATGCTGTTTCCGGTCACCGACTGGGCGAGCTATGCGCTGGCGATGGCGACGCTGGGGTGCGGCCTCGTGATCTGCTGGCTCGTGGCGCTGCGCGTGGTCGATCATCGCCGCGCGTTCTTCATCGTGGTGATGCTCGCGCTCTATCCGATCTTCAACTTCAAGGGCTTCAAGTACAATCCGGACCTGTTGCAGCTCGTCACGCTGCCGCTGATGGTGCTGGCCTATCTCGACGCCTTCGAGAAGCGCAGTGTCAGATCCGGCGTCTGGCTCGGGCTGGCCGGTGCGCTGGCGCTGATGACCAAATATTGGGCCGTCACGATGATCGGCGCCATCGGCCTTGCCGCGCTGATCCATCCGGCGCGGCTGCAATTCCTGCGCTCGCCGGCGCCGTGGGTGGCGATCGCGGTGCTCGTGGCCGCGATGCTGCCGCACCTGATATGGCTGAAGCAGGTCGATTTCGTTCCCTTCACCTATGCCGGCGACACCTATTCCCTGACCGACCGCGCGATGATCAACGACCTTACGCTGGGTTACGTCGGGCATAATCTCGCATTGCTGGCCGCGCCGGTGATCCTCGGCGCGATCGCGCTGGTGTGGCGTCCGTTCCGCCTGGCGCCGTTTCCGGCGCTCATGCGCGGCGGCCATTCCGGCGTGAACCTCGTGCAAGCCCTCAATGTCTGGATCATCCAGGTGGTGGTCGCGATCGGCCCGCCGCTCGGCGCCCTGCTGTTCCATTTCTACATCAAGACGGACTGGGGCATCCCGATGTTCTTCCTGATGCCGCTCGCGCTGATCGCGATCCCCATGGTGCGGGTTCGCAAAGTCGCGCTGGCGAACCTGACGGTGAGCTGGCTGGTGATTACGCTCGTCGTGCTGGCGGCATCGCCCAGCATCGTCGGCTACGAGCTCAGCGAAAAGCGCACGGCCGGCGCCACCTACCGGGCGCGTTCCGAACTCGCCCGCGAACTGACGCAAATCTGGCACTTGCGGTTCAATTCGCGTTGGCCGGTGGTCGCCGCCTATACCGATACCGGCCAGCCCGTCACCTTCTACAGCCCCGACCATCCGGCGCCGCTGACCCCGGACGAGCCGTGGTCGTCGGGGCTGACCTCGCTCGAGGATGCCACGCGATCGGGGTTTATCGGGATCTGCGAAGCCGGCGACTGGAAGCTCGAAAAATGCGAGGCGTGGATGAAGGCCCATGCCGCTAATGCCGAGCGCGTGGTGATGACCACGCGGCGATTCTTTTTGGGCCATCCCGGCCCGTCCACGGCCTGGAACATCTTCATCGTGCCGCCGGCCCGATAGAAGCCGTCATAAGAAAATCGAAGGGGTAACGGATGGATATCGATCTCACAGGCAAGACGGCGCTGGTCACCGGCTCGACGCGCGGCATCGGGCTCGCCACGGCGATCGGCCTCGCGCAGATGGGCGCCGAGGTCATCGTCAACGGACGCGAGCAGGCGGCGGTCGGCGAGGCCGTGACCAAGGTGCGGCACGCCGCGCCCGTGGCCAAGGTGCATGCGGCGGCGTTCGACCTCGGCCATGCGGCGGGCTGTGCCGCGCTGGTGGCGCAATTCCCCGACGTCGACATCCTCGTCAACAATCTCGGCATCTACGAGCCGAAGGGCTTTTTCGAAATCGAGGATGCCGACTGGTCGAAGATGTTCGAAGTCAACGTCATGAGCGGGGTGCGGCTGACGCGGCACTATCTGAAGCGGATGCTCGACACCAAGGACTGGGGCCGCGTCGTGTTCGTCTCCAGCGAATCCGGCGTCTTCATCCCGAAGGAGATGGTGCATTACGGGTTTTCGAAATCGGCGCAGCTCGTGATCGCGCGCGGCGCGGCGGAGGCCACCAAGGGCACCAATGTAACCGTCAATTCGGTGATGCCCGGCCCGACCTGGGTCGAGATGGCGCCGATGCGCCTGGCCGCGCGCGCGAAAGCCATGGAAACGACCGTCGAGGATCTGGTTGCACGCACCTTCAGCGAGCGCCGCCCGGCCTCGCTGCTGCAGCGCTACGCCACGCCGGAAGAGGTCGCCAATCTGATCTGCTACGTCTGCTCGAAGGCCTCCAGCGCCACCAATGGCGCCGCGCTCCGCGTCGACGGCGGCATCGTGACGAACCCGTTTTGAAGTTTTCGACCTCATCCTGAGGAGGCGCGAAGCGCCGTCTCGAAGGATGAATGGCACCGGCGGGGCCACATGGTTCGAGACGCCGCTTCGCGGCTCCTCACCATGAGGGTCTAAGGTAACCGGCGCCCGCGAAGCGAAAAGCTCACACGCCTTCTTCGTTGAACTTATCGGCCACCAGCGCCGCGATGGCATCGACCGCGGCCTGGGCCTCGGGGCCGATGGCGGAGACTGTGACGGTGGTTCCAGGCCCTGCCGCCAGCATCATCAGTCCCATGATCGAGGTGCCGCCGACGGTCTCGCTGCCGCGCGTCACCCAGACCTCGGCGTTGAACTTTTCGACCATCTGCACGAACTTCGCCGAGGCCCGCGCATGCAGGCCGCGCTTGTTGATGATCAGAAGTTCCCGCGAGATCGCGCCCGAGGGCACGCCGGACCCGAGTTCCTTTTCGGGCGCGGCGTCGTCGCTCATTTGCCGGCGAGCACGCGGCTGGCGATGGTGACGTATTTACGCCCGGCTTCCTGCGCCATCGCGATGGCATCGGGCAGCGAGCGCTCCTCGCGCACCTTGGCAAGCTTGACCAGCATGGGGAGATTGATGCCTGCGAGCACTTCCACCTTGGGACGGCTCATGCAGGAAATAGCGAGGTTGGAAGGGGTGCCGCCGAACATGTCGGTGAGGATGGCGACACCATCGCCGCTGTCAACGCGATTCACCGCTTCGATGATATCGCTTCGACACAGATCGGAGTCGTCCTCGGCTCCAATCGTGATGGCTTCAATTTGTTTTTGCGGACCCATGACATGTTCGAGCGCCGCCTTGAACTCGTCGGCAAGGCGCCCATGGGTCACAAGCACTAGACCAATCATCGGAAACTCCTCGCGGGTGCTTTTTGGTGCACCGCACGAACGCGCCACTTTGACCATCCAGAGGCCCCGCGCAAGAGGGCATCTTGGCTATTGTTCCGGAATTTGCCGGTAAGAAGTGAGGCCTGCGCCGGTTTAATCAGTGGCGATATTGGGGCTTATATGGTTACCAATTCCCTTCGAACAATCATCCAAAGGTTGGACGGAACCTGAACCGGCGGTTGTTGTGAAGGCGGCTGCAATCAGGGGCAGCGGGTCATAACCCATTCCAATAGGGATTCGCGGTAGCAAAACACCATTAAGGCGAATAGCGAGCGTTTCTGCCGGCGGCAGCCGCTCGGCATCGCTGGCCGCCAGATCGACGACGAGCCCCACCGCCGCCTCATTAATGAACTCGCAGCGACGGATTCCGAGGCCCCGAATCTCGATCAGGCCGGCCAGTTCCGCCGCCGGCCGCACCCACAATTGTCCGCCCACTGTGTCGAGATGGACACGGTCATCGCCGACCAGAATGGCCGGGGGAACCTGTCCGGCGCGTCCGGCGAGAATCAGATTGAAGGCCAGCTGTGATTTGCCCGACCCCGACGGGCCCCGGATCAGCACGGCGCGCTCGCCCACGCGCACGGCTGTTGCGTGCACGCTGGGATTGCCGGTCATAGCGCGGGCAGCCGGACCACGAAGCGCGCGCCGGCCACGCTCGGCTTGCCGTCGGCGTCGGCCGGGCCATGGCGGTTCTCCGCCCAGATCCGCCCGTTATGCGCCTCGATGATCTGCTTGGAGATCGAGAGCCCCAGGCCCGAATTCTGGCCAAAGCCCTGGTGGGGACGGTCGGTGTAGAAGCGCTCGAAGATGCGCTCCAGCGCGTCCTCGCCGATGCCGGGGCCGTCGTCATCGACGATGATTTCGATTTCCAGCCGGGCGCGGCGGCAGGTCACGCGCACCTTTCCGCCGGGGGTGGAGAAGGATTGCGCGTTGGACAGGAGGTTGGAGATCACCTGTCCCAGCCGCGAATCATGGCCCGGCACCGAGAACGTGTCGGTCGCGCCGCGGCCCTCGAAACGGGCCTCGACTGCGACGTCATGCCCCAGCCTGGTTTCGTTGGCGACCGAGGTCAGCGTCGTCAGCAGGCGGCGCAGATCGACCGGCGCCATGTCCTGGCGCTGCAGTTCGGCGTCGAGACGGCTGGCGTCCGAAATATCCGAGATCAGGCGGTCGAGCCGCTTGACGTCGTGCTCGATCACTTCGAGCAGGCGCGCGCGGCTGGTGTCGTTGCGCGCCAGCGGCAGCGTCTCCACCGCCGAGCGCAGCGAGGTCAGCGGGTTCTTCAGTTCATGGGCGACGTCGGCGGCGAACATCTCGATCGCCTCGATGCGGCTATAGAGCGCATTGGTCATGTCGCGCAGCGCGCCGGACAGATGGCCGATTTCGTCGCGGCGGCGGGTGAAGTCGGGAATCTCGACGCGGGTCTGGATGCGGCGGCGGACGCGCTCGGCACCGTCGGCCAGCCGCCGCACGGGACCTGCAATCGTGCTCGCCAGCAATAGGGACAGCACGATCATGACCACGGAGGCGACGCCGCCGACCTTGAGGATCGCGAGCCGCTCGGCGGTCACCATCTGGTCGATGTCGTCGCCCTGGGTCGAGAGCATCAGCGCGCCATGCACGGCGCGGAAGCGCTGCACCGGCACCGCGACCGAGACGATCACCTCGCCGCGGTCGTTGACGCGCACCATGCTGCTTTTGACGCCGTCGAGCGCCTGCACGATCTCCTGATAGCCCTTGCCGTTCTCGGGGCCGAGCTCGCGATAGAGCGGCAGGTCGCCGCGGTTGAGCCAGGTGCGGATCGAGATGGTGGCGCGCTCGACGAAGCCCGGTTTCTCGGTCGACGGCGGCGGCAGCTCGAAGCGCATCACGTCGCCCTTGCCGTAAAGGCTGCGGCTGTCGAGGATCATGCCGCCGTCGCCGCCATAGATGCGCGCGCGTGTTTTCGTCGGCGAGATCAGCCGCCGCAGCACCGGCGCGACGCGTTCCGGATTGATCGGAAAGTCCAGCCCTGAGGATTCGTCCGGCGCGCCGTAGCTCTCGCCGGGCTTGAGGTCGAGCAGGCGGTCCGGATCGATGGTGATGGTGTTGGTTTCGACGGTAGCGGAGGCGGCGATCGCGCCCGCGATGATTTCGGCCTGCACCAGCAGGCTCTGCGCCCGCGCGTCGATCAGGCCGGCGCGGAACTGCGAGAGATAGAGAATGCTCGCCACCAGCGCGACGAGGCCCGCCAGGTTGAGCGAGACGATGCGGCGCGTGAGGCTGGAGAAGGAAAGGGCGAAGAAGAACTGGCCGGCCCGGCGCAGCCAGCCGAGCGGCCGCCGCCAGCCCTTCTCGCCCGCATTATCGTCGGCAACGCGATCCCGTTCGAGGAGCTCGGAGGTGTCCTCGTGGTTCAGTGTGGGGTCGGACTGCGTTCGATCTAGCAATGGCTGAGCCGTCGGTTGTGATGCGCCGCTTCTAGTTCTACGCTTCTACGCCGAACGGGCGGATGTGTCAGTCGGCACGTCCGCCCGGAAAACGCAGATCAGGCTTCCTTGAAGCGATAGCCGACGCCGTACAGCGTCTCGATCATCTCGAAATCGTCGTCGACCACCTTGAACTTCTTGCGCAGCCGCTTGATGTGGCTGTCGATGGTGCGGTCGTCGACATAGACCTGATCGTCATAGGCCGCGTCCATCAGCGCATTGCGGCTCTTCACCACGCCGGGGCGCGTCGCCAGCGCCTGCAGGATCAAGAATTCCGTGACCGTCAGCGTCACCGGCTCGTTCTTCCAGGTGCAGGTATGACGCTCGGGGTCCATCCGCAGCAGGCCGCGGTCCAGGGCCCGGGCATCCGGCTCCTTCGGCACGGCGGTCGGATCTTTCGGCTGGCCGCGGCGGAGCACGGCCTTGACGCGCTCGACCAGCAGGCGCTGCGAGAACGGCTTGCGGATGAAATCGTCGGCGCCCATCTTCAGGCCGAACAATTCGTCGATCTCTTCATCCTTGGAGGTCAGGAAGATCACCGGCAGATCGGATTTCTGCCGCAGCCGGCGCAGCGTTTCCATGCCGTCCATGCGCGGCATCTTGATATCGAGGATCGCGAGGTCGGGCGGCGAAGTGCGGAAGCCGTCCAGCGCCGAAGCACCATCCGTGTAGGTCATGATGCGATAGCCTTCTGCTTCGAGCGCGATCGACACGGAGGTAAGAATGTTGCGGTCATCATCGACCAGGGCGATTGTGGGCATGAGCCTCTGCTTTCGAATAAGAGTGGCTTAAACGGCGGGCACTTCAGCCAGACGCCGCATAAATGGGCTTCGTACACGGTCAACGAGCAATGCAAGCTGGGCTGAAGTGTGACCGAGTTCCGCAAAACGCTCCCGAGGAGACGTGCCGCTCCCCATATAGCACCCCCTCAGGCCGAGAAAACCCCTTTTTTGCAATAAGATGGCCGGAAAGAAAACCATGCAGCCAACCGCAGATTTTGATGCCTCCAAGCTCGCCCGCTCGCTGCTGCGACGGAGCCGGCAGGGTGCGTTGGCCACGCTTATGCCTGAAAGTGGCGACCCTTACTGCTCTTTGGTTAACGTTGCGAGCCATGCCGACGCCTCGCCGATCCTGCTGCTTTCGCGCCTGGCGCGGCATACGAAAAACATTCTCGCCGACACCAGAGTGTCGCTGATGCTCGACGAACGCGCCGCCGGCGATCCCTTGGAAGGCGCCCGGATCATGCTCGCGGGCCGCGCCGAGGAGGCCACCGGCGAGGCCGCAAATGTTCTGCGCCGGCGCTACCTCAACGCGCATCCGTCGGCGGAAGCTTTCGTCGATTTCAAGGATTTTTCGTTCTTTCGAATTGCGCCCTCGGGCCTGCATCTGGTCGCCGGATTCGGCCGCATCATCGATCTCACGCCCGCGCAGTTTCTGACCGATATCGGCGATGCCGCCGGTCTCCTGGAGGCCGAGCAGGGCGCCGTCGAGCACATGAACGAGGATCATCGCGAGGCGATGAATCTCTATGCGACGAAGCTGCTGGGCGCCGAACCGGCCGATTGGCGCTGCACCGGCTGCGACCCCGCCGGCATCGACATGCAGGCCGGCTCCGCGACGCTGCGGCTGGATTTCCCGGAGCGGGTCACCGATGCCATGGGCCTGCGCAAGATGCTGGTGCGGCTGGCGGGCGAGGCGCGCGCCAGGGACTGAGAAGGGGCGCTGGCAAGGGGTTAACGCATCGTCATCGGGGTTGCCGCTTTGAACGGGCGCGGAAGTTGCCGCGACCTAATCAAGGCCCGCAAAGGTGACAGCGAAAACCCCTTCATGAAATCCCATGGAAGATTGATATTTTCAGTGTGCCTCGCGTTGTTGTCGGGCACGTGCCTGTCCGCGCCGTCGCTGGCGCAAAAAGGCGATGCCGCCGCGCTCAGCGTCAAGATCCGGGACCTCGGCCGCGCCGGCAAATATGCGGAAGCCGTCGCGCTGGCGCAGCAGCAGGTCGAAAGCCTCGAGAAAAAATATGGCCCTGATCATCGCGACGTCGGCTCCGCGCTGAGCAATCTGGGATACGCCTACGCCAACCAGGGCAGGGACGGCGAGGCCGAGCCGCTCTACAAGCGCGCCATCGCGATCCTGGAGCGGACGGTGGGGACCGATTCGCCCGAAGTGGCGGCGACGATGAGCAATCTGGCGGCGCTGTATCAGCGCCAGCAGCGCCATGCCGACGCCGAACCGCTGTTCAAGCGCGCGCTGCTCGTCCGCGAACGATCGCTGCCGGCAGGTCATCCCGATCTCGGGCAATCCCTCAACAATCTGGCGACGCATTACGAGAAGCTCGGCCGCCACGGCGATTCCGAGCCGCTGTTCAAGCGCGCGCTCGCGATCTACGAGAAGGCGGCGGGCCCGGAGAATCCCGCGGTCGCGACGCTTCTGAACAATCTCGGCCAGGTGACCAAGGCGCAGCGCCGCTATGCCGAAGCCGAGCCGCTGATCCGGCGCTCGCTGGCGATCCGAGAAAAAGTGCTGGGCCGCGAGCATCCTGATGTGGCGCGCTCGCTGAACAATCTCGCCGACCTCTATGAACGGCAGGGCCGCTATGCCGAGGCGCAGCCGCTGTTCGAGCGGGCGCTGGCGATCCGTGACCGCGCGGTCGGCCCCGACCATCCGGACACCGCGAATTCGACCAACAACCTCGCATCCTTCTATCAGGCCTCCGGCCGCGCTCGTGACGCGCTGCCGCTGGTCGCGCGGTTGATCGAAACCGGGCGCGCGCAGCCCCGCGCGGCCCTTGCGGTGCTGGCCGACGCGGAGCGCCAGCAACTGATGCCGCGCGAAAAAGCCGTGAACGACATGCTCGACGTGATCCAGCGCGGCACCCAGTCTTCGGCGGCTTCTGCGGTGAACAAGCTGGCGGTGCGGCTGGCCGCGGGAAGCGACCGCCTCGCCGAACTGGTGCGGCGGGATCAGGACCTTGCGAGCGAGGCCGAGGCGCTGGACAAGTCGATCGTATCGGCCGTCTCGAAGGAGCGCTCGAAGCGCGACACCACCGCCGAGCAGCGCGCCCGTTCGCGGCTGGCCGCTGTGACGACCGAGCGGGCGTCGCTGCAAAAGACCTTAACGGCCGAATTTCCCGGCTACGCCGCGCTGTCCAATCCGTCGCCCGTCACGGTGAAGGAAATTCAGTCGCTGCTCGCGGATAACGAGGCGATGGTGCAGTTCGCGGTCACCGAGGCGGCGAGCTATGTCATCGCGATCACCCGCGACGGTTTCGACTGGAAGCCGATCCCGCACGGCGCGGAAGCCTTGTCGCAGAAGATCGCCGCCTTCCGCCGTGGGCTCGATCTCGGCAAGGCGAGCGATGCATCCGGAAAATCCGGGCTGTTCGATCTCGCGCTCGCGCATGAACTGTACGGCACGCTGCTGGCGCCGGTCGAGGCACTGATCAAGGACAAGCCGTCGCTTCTGGTCGCCGGCTCCGGCGCGCTGACGGCGCTGCCGTTTCACCTGCTGGTGACGGAAAAGCCGGCAGCCGCTATCCCGGAAACCTATGAAGGCTATCGCGACGCCGCGTGGCTCCTGAAGCGTCAGGCCGTCTCCGTGTTGCCGTCGGCCGCGAGCCTGAAGGCGCTGCGGGTCTTTGCAGCGCGAAGTGAGCAAAGCACAAAGCCGATGACGGGCTTTGGCGATCCCATCTTCAATCCCGCCGTGAAGCCCGACGGCAATCGCGCCACGCGGACCGCGGCCCGAAGCCTCGCGACCGGCGCCTACACCGATTTCTGGATAGGCGCCGGCGTCGATCGCGCGCGGCTTTCGGACGCCCTGGCGCAACTGCCCGATACCGCCGACGAACTCAATGCGATCGGCAAGAACCTTGGCGTCGCGGCCTCCGACATTCATCTCGGCGAAGACGCCAGCGAAACCACGCTGAAGCGCGCGCCGCTCGCTGATTACGGCATCGTCTATTTCGCCACCCATGGCCTCGTCGCCGGCGATGTGAAGGGCCTCGCCGAACCGTCGCTGGTGCTGAGCATTCCAAAGCAGCCGTCGGAGTTCGACGACGGACTGCTCACCGCGAGCGAGGTCGCGCAGCTCAAGCTCAATGCCGATTGGGTCGTGCTGTCGGCCTGCAACACGATCGCGGGCGACAAGCCCGGCGCGGAAGCGCTCTCCGGCCTTGCCCGTTCGTTCTTCTATGCCGGCGCGCGGGCGCTGCTGGTGTCGCATTGGGCGGTCAGTTCGGAGGCCGCCACGCGGCTTGCGATATCGACCTTCGACCGCCTGAAGGCCGATCCAAAGCTCGGCCGCGCCGAGGCGCTGCGTCAGGCCATGCTGGCCTATCTCAACGACGCTTCTTCGCCGCGCAATGCCTATCCGGCATTCTGGGCGCCGTTTGCGCTGATCGGCGAGGGCGCCGCGCGTTGAAAAATTTTGATTGTGCGGCGCAACATTTTTCGGTGGCGCGATGCAGATGCAAATGGTCGCGCAACCACGACGGCAAACTACGACAAAGCGCCGCAGCAAGCATTTGATGCAGATCAACCGCGCTTGCTTGAATAAACCAAATCGCAGGGATCGGCTTGGCAAGCACGGCGTTCATCAGTATTAGGTCGCCGGACCGAGGCCGGAAGGCTATATTCAGGGGTCACCGCGACAGAGCGCGTCAAGCGGTGTGCGCGCGATCGAGTAACGCGGGTTCGAGGAGGATTTCTTCGTGCAAGAGACGGGTCTACGCAACGGTGCCTTCGGCGCCGACAAATTCGGTTTAAAAAATCTCAAGACGGTGCACTGGAACCTCGGCGCGCCGCAGCTCTATCAATATTCGCTGGCAGCGGGCGAGGCCGTGCTGTCGGCCGATGGCGCGCTGTGCGCCGACACCGGCGAGTTCACCGGCCGCAGCCCGAAGGACAAGTTCACGGTTCGCGATGCGACCACCGAGAAGATGTGGTGGGCCGGCAACCAGTCGATCACGTCAGAACAGTTCTCGGCGCTCTATGCCGACTTCCTCAAGCATGCCGAAGGCATGACGCTGTTCGCGCAGGACCTCTATGGCGGCGCCGATCCGAGCTTCCAGATCAAGACCCGCGTCTTCACCGAACTCGCCTGGCACTCGCTGTTCATCCGCACGCTCTTGATCCGTCCCGAGGCGTCGGTACTGAAGGATTTCGTGCCGGAGCTCACCATCATCGACCTGCCGAGCTTCCGCGCCGATCCGAAACGTCACGGCGTGCGCTCGGAGAACGTCGTCGCGATCGATTTCGCCCGCAAGATCGTCCTGATCGGCGGGTCTTATTATGCCGGCGAGATGAAGAAGTCGGTCTTCACCACGCTGAACTACTACCTGCCCGCCAAGGGCGTGCTGCCGATGCACTGCTCGGCCAATGTCGGGCCGAAGGGCGACACCGCGGTCTTCTTCGGCCTGTCGGGCACCGGCAAGACCACGCTGTCGGCCGATCCGAACCGCACGCTGATCGGCGACGACGAGCACGGCTGGGGCAACGACGGCGTCTTCAATTTCGAAGGCGGCTGCTACGCCAAGTGCATCAAGCTGTCGAAGGAAGCCGAGCCGCAGATCTTCGCCGCCTCGAGCCGCTTCGGCGCGGTGCTCGAGAATTGCGTGCTCGACGAAGACACCCGTGTGGTCGATTTCGACGACGGCTCGAAGACGGAAAACACCCGTTCGGCCTATCCGCTCGATTTCATCCCGAACGCTTCGCGCACCGGCCGCGCCGGCCAGCCGAAGAACGTCGTGATGCTGGCCGCCGATGCCTTCGGCGTCTTGCCGCCGATCGCAAAGCTCTCGCCGGCGCAGGCGATGTATCACTTCCTGTCCGGCTATACCGCCAAGGTCGCCGGCACCGAGCGCGGCCTCGGCAACGAGCCGCAGCCGGAATTCTCCACCTGCTTCGGCTCGCCGTTCCTGCCGCTCGATCCATCCGTCTACGGCAACATGCTGCGCGAGCTGATCGCCAAGCACAATGTCGATTGCTGGCTGGTCAACACCGGCTGGACCGGCGGCAAGTACGGCGTCGGCTCGCGCATGCCGATCAAGGTGACGCGCGCGCTGCTTACTGCGGCGCTCGACGGCTCGCTGCGCAACGTCGAATTCCGCACCGACAAGTATTTCGGCTTCGCGGTGCCGACCGCGCTGCCGGGCGTGCCGAGCGAGATCCTCGATCCCGTCAACACCTGGAAGGACAAGGCCGAGTTCGACAAGACGGCGCGCGCGCTGGTCGGCATGTTCCAGAAGAACTTTGCCAAGTTCGAAGCCCAGGTCGACGCCGAAGTCCGCGCCGCTGCGCCGGATACCAAGCTGGCGGCGGAGTAATCGCCTCGGCATCATTCCGGGATGGTCCGCAGGACCAGACCCGGAATCCCGAAGTGCGAGGTAATCTCTGGATTCCGGATCGGTCCGAAGGCGGACCGTCCGGAATGACGACAATGACAGGAGCGTTGAGGGCGGCCGAGAGGCCGCCCTTTCGTTTCATGCCGCGCGGTGCGTGCGCGCCTCCGTCGAGGCAAACATCGTGGCGCGCAGCTCCAGCAGCGCCCGGCGCAGATGCGTTTTCACGGTGTTGGCGGGAATGCCGAGCCGCGCCGACAGTTCCTGGCGGCTGCGGTCCCTGAGATAGGCCAGCATGATCAGGCGCCGCTTGTCTTCGGGCAGCTGTGCAAACGCCGCCAGCGCCTTCGGCCGCAGCCGCGCCAGGTGCATCTCGTCGACCGGATCGGGATCATTGGAGGCGAGCGCAGCCATCTCGTCGTCGCTGCCGAACGCCTCGAGCTGCCGCTTGCGCACCGCATCGATGGCGCCATGCCGGATGATGGTCGCCATCCAGGTCATCGGCGAGGCGATCGCCGGATCGTAGCTGGCGGCATGGCGCCAGATCTTCAGGTAGCTCTCCTGCAGCACGTCCTCGGCCAGCGCCCGGTCCTTCAGGATGCGCAGGGCGACGCCAAGCAGCTTGGCGTGGGTCAGGCCATAAAGCCTTGCAAAGGCGGATTTGTTGCCACTCGCCACCTCCGCGATCAGTTGCAGAAGGAGCGCCTTGCCGTCCTGTTGTCCGGTCGTGCCCTGCGGTGTCGCGTTCACCATGGTTTCCCCAGCTCGCTTGTCGTCGGTCCCGGCCATCCTGGATGGGCCGTATGGCCCCAATACGGATTGCCTGCGCAAAAAGTTTCGGCGCCGCTGCGGCGGGCCGAAATTTTTGGCCCCCGGCGGGGCGGCCTCGTTTGAAACCCCGGCCCGTTGAACCGTAGCTTCCTGAGCCCTATAATTCGCCAGGAACCGCCACCCTTGACTGTGTATCCGGCCTATCCCGCTCAGAATGCGACAGAATCCCGAAGACGATTTGGGGCAGCTGCTCAGGTCTGTCGCCAAAGGCGACCGGGCGGCATTCCGCGTGGTGTACGAGCAGGCCGGGCCGGTCCTGTTCGGGATTTGCAGCCGCATCCTGCGGGATCGCGCCGCCGCAGAGGATGCCTTTCAGGAGGCGATGCTGCGGATCTGGCAAAAGTCCTATCAATACGACCCGGCCAGGGGCGCGGCGCTGAACTGGATGGTGACGGTCGCGCGCCGCGTCGCGCTGGACCGGTTGCCGGCGCACCGGCCCTTGCCGGTATCGCTGACCGACGAGAGCGTCGCGGCCGTCATCGACGCGCTATCGAGGCAGTCGCCCGGCGATCCCTCCCTCGCCCCGGACTTGCGAAAGTGCCTGGGCCTCCTGGAACAAAACTACCGGCAGTCGGTCCTTTTGGCCTATTATTACGGGCTGAGCTACGAGGAGCTGGCCGAGCACTCGGCCGTTCCGGTCGGAACCATCAAAAGCTGGATTCACCGTGCTGTTGAGAAGCTGCAGCTATGTCTAAGCCAGTGAAGCCCGGGGCCAACGACGCGGCTGAGTATGTGCTCGGGCTGCTCGGCGCGGAGGAGACCCGCGCCTTTGCACAGCGCCTGAAGTCGGACGAGGCGCTGCGGGCGCAGGTCGAATATTGGGAGGGCATGTTTGCCAGCGTGCCGCCGGCAGAAGCCGAGCCGCCGCCGTCAGGCCTGTTCGAGAAGATTCTCGGCCGGATCGAGGGCGAGGGCGCCGATCTGCCGGGAACGGTAACCAAGCGCGCAGGGACGGCGAACTGGTTCGAGATCAGTCCGGGCATCAAGGGCCGTCTCCTGCATGTCGATCGCACGCAGAACCGGAAGCATCTCCTGATCCGGATGGCGCCGGGCGCATCCTACCGGCCGCATGCGCATGACGCCGACGAGCAGACGCTGGTGATCGAAGGGGACCTGTCGTTCGGCGATCTCGACCTCAAGCCCGGCGACTTCCACGTCGCGAAGCCATCATCCTCTCACCCGCCGGGCCGGACGGTGAATGGCTGCCTCGTGCACGTCATCATGAGCCTCGACCAGCACTAGGCTTTGCGCCCATTTCGGCCGTCTCCTGGCACATTCGGGGTTTCCGGAATCTGCTGTTATGTCGGCGCCCGGGATTGCCCGCACAAATGCGGTTGGGATTCATCGTTCAGCCACGCCAATGAGTGCGGTTGAGGTTATTGGCAGGACCGGGCGACCATCGGCCCTGTCCCGCACCTCGGCAATCACCGCAGCCTTTTCGATGTCGTTCAAGCTGGTCCAGTCGGGCGACATGCCGAAAAGCGTGTCAGGCGTGTCGAGCGCCGCCACGTTGAGCAGATAATCATGAGTCACCACGTCGATCCGGGGATCGCGATAGCCAGCAGCGACGAGGGCGCGGGCGAAATCTTCCGGATCACTCATTGCCTGGACGGCTTCAGGCATTGCCATGCCCGACCGATCAGGGAACAGTTTTTGCCGGACTTCGCCCAACAGGAGGAAAGTCGCCGCGCCCCGATCCTGCCAGGTCGCGACCACGCCATGCCCGCCGGGTCGCGTAACCCGTCGCATCTCTGCCAAACCCTTGCGCCAATCGGGGAACATGATGACACCGAAGATCGAAAAGACGGCATCGAACTGCGCGTCGGGCAGGTCGAGCGCCTGTCCGTCCATTACCCGCGCCTCCACATTGGGCAGACCGGCAGCGGCGATGCATCCCACCATGCCGGGCGAGAAGTCGGTCGCCAGTACTCGTGCGCCGGTGCGCGCGGCTGCCAGCGCGAGCGCGCCGGTGCCGGCCGCCACGTCGAGAACATGGCTCTGAGGCGTCAGGGTTACGCGCGCCAGCGCCGCCTCCGCAAAGAGTGCAGTGAAAGGGTGCGCAGTCTGCTGATAATGGCTCGCTGCGCTGTCCCAGTGGTCTGGATTCTCAAACTGTCGCATTTCCGACTACCCTCATGCATCATGTAACTTTATATGTAGCATGACTGCGTGCCCTTGCCAATGGTGGGATGCATGCGAAAGATCAGCCGATGCGAAACGACAGCCGCCTTTCCCGAATGCTGCATGTGCTGCTCCACATGGCGCGACATGACGGCCCCATGACGTCGGAGGCGATCGGCATGATGCTGGGGACCAATCCGGTCGTCGTTCGCCGCACATTGGCGGGGCTGCGCGATGCGGGCTATGTCCGGTCGGACAAAGGGCATGGCGGCGGCTGGGTCATCGCGTGCGATCTGGAGCGCGTGTCACTTCTCGATGTCTATCGTGCGGTTGGTGGTCCCCGGCTATTTGCGATCGGGAACGAGCATTCCAACCCGGACTGCGCGGTCGAGCAACTCGTCAACGCAGCGGTGGACGATGTCCTTCGCGATGCCGAAGCATTGCTGGTCGCGCGGCTGGGCGCGGTAAGCCTCGCAGACCTGAGCAAAGGTCTCGACGCGCGCTGCGCAGGCGATCCAAGGTGGCGGCTCGCACGGGTTGCTCCCTGAATTGCGGACATTCCCAACTTCCGCTTCGGGACAAAACCGGCAATACCGCTGATGAGCGGAAAATTTCTGCGTAGACCCACAAGCCGACGTCTGCGTCTTAATGAGCACGCGCCCTAGCTAGGGCGTGTACTCATCAATCGGCGATGTCCGCTTGTCCCCCAACAGCGGCGCAGAGGCGCAAATTGCAAGAGGTCCGAAAGGGGCCAGGAGCCGACATCGAAGGCGATCCGACCGGTGTCCCGTTGACCTTGTCGGCAACGTTCGCGGCCTCTCGCAACGTCCACGTAGCCAGTAGAACTTCCGCAGACGCCATGTAGGTGCCTGTCAGCCTGCCATGCCCATTGGAAGTGCGACGAACCAATTCTCGAAAATATCTCCAAAAGGCTGCAGCTTTTCAAACAGCGTCGGCGAGAAGATATGGTTGGTGTCGGTGCCTTTGAACCACTGGTGGTCACCGACTACCGCTCTGTCCAGATATCCAAAATGATTTTCTTGAGCTCGCGCTGCCCGCATCCAAGACGCCGCTTGATAGCGATATGAACCAAATGGTTTGTCGTAAAGGCGGAGATTGTTTGCCTGCGGATGCAGCTCTCGCTCCCCAAGTAGAGCGTCTTGAGCGAAAAAGAGTTCGTATCGACGTTCTGTGGTTCCATCAGATCGGATGATATCGATCGGAAAGGCGTGATGCTTGCCAGGCTCAAGAGCTTGAATTGCGTCATACAATCGCTCGCTGACGCGCGCTGAGTGACTACCTGCAGCGTATTCCACACGCACAGGGCGGTTATTGGTCCATTTTGCCTTCAGCGGATTTTTCCATTCGGGCAAGAGCTCCCCATTCCCGTCGAACACCGTCCCGGAAGTGAAAATGTCCTTGCCCGGCATTCTTGTGCGATCAATCCACAGCCGAGCTTGACGATCGCGGCTATCGAGGAACTCGATAGGCTCGCCACTTTTTCCAGTGAGAGGATAGTACTGGACCAACCGCCAATAGATTGGTCCGCGATAATCAGCCGGCACCACTCCAGCGGTTCTAATCCGCTTAGCTTTTTCGGTCATGGCATCGTCTTCTCGAACTATCCGGTGACAAAGAACTCAGTGAACGGCGTCGACCAGAAAACAAGACAAGGATACTGCCGCTCAGATAAGCAATTCTGTTCCGCGAAGGAAAAGACTAGCAAGAAGTCGGTTAATAGTCCTGCTTGTGGAAGCTGGGCAGAAGTCCGCTTCGGGTCAAACTGAGAAGTCCGGGCGTTCGACCGGCTGGTCGGCTTTCCCCCAACTCCGGACATGGCATTGCACCGAGCAGACTGACGCTTTGGGCCAGAACCGGAAACTTAGAATTGGCGATTAAGACGCCAGCCTTCAGGTCGATAAGCAATTATCAGGTGCTCTCGTTCGCTTCGGCAGATTTTTGCACGATGGCGTCTACATACGCCTTGCACAGATGGAGGTCGGCGCCTGTTTCCGACCGGACAAGGGCAATGGCCGCGATGGGGTTGCGGTCTTGTAGGAGGTTCGCCACGCGCCGGAGCACATCGTCAGGCAACATGATCTGTGGACTTGAAGCAGTCTGACGGGGCTCCGGCGAGATCGCTCCAGCAATCTTGGCGGTCCATTTGACCATGTCCCCGCAACGTTCGGCATATCCGCACGCGACGAGCGCGGCGATTTCGCCCTCGAACTCGGCCGCCGGATGGAACGGTTCAGAACCTGAAGAGAGCTGCGTCCCAGCAGCACCGTATTCGCAGGCGGTCTCGAAATATGCCTCCAGTAGGCGTTTAAATAACACATCCGAAATCTCACCACCGGCAAGCACTGCCCCCCGTGTTTCGGGAGCCGGAAAGAACTTATAGACGGCGAATGTTTCCTCGCCCGGGCGCCGCCCTGCATCGACATATTGCTGCCGAGTCATACCTTGACAGCCACTCCCGGTCGTTATCCAGGCCAAGGCGACGCCAAGCTCCCAAAGCACATCGCATCCATCCTCGAACGGAGTTTGTGCGTAGTGCCAATAGTAGTCTGGCGGGTCGCCGGGTTCGAGCGTCACCGAAAGGCGCCTCGCGAGGCCGACGGCAAGCTCCGCGGCCAACCGAAGGTGTGCTGATGGTTGATCGGCCTTTATCATTTCCTGATCAATCCAGTATTGAACGCCGCGCAGCTCGACGCAAACCTATTCCTTGAAGGTTAGGATTTGGTCATCGGCTGTGTCGGCTTCGGTCAAAAGCCGGCGTTGAGGGCCGCGCTGAGCTACGTCCGGTCTACCCCCACGAGCCGACGTGTCGGTGGCCAATGTGTTCTTCGGCTAAGGGCCAAATTCAGACTTCCGCAATGCGGCGTACATGGCAATATAGGGCGGCAATCTAACGGCGAAAACCGTCGTGCGCCTGCCGGACCCAGAGATCCTTACTATCGGTCGGGAGCCCCCAAGAGAAAATCAAACTTCCTATGGTTGTTGCCATCGCTCGCGCTTGAAAGCGTTGCTCGCTGTCAGCGAGGATCAGCTCGTCGGGCCATCGAAGCCGCATGGCAGAGCAATGAAACCCACGCGGTCTATTGAACAGGGAAATCGCCATGGCTACTCCGCGAATCATAGTTATCGCCGCGGCTCTCGTTTCTGCATTTTCCCCGGCTCCTGCGATGAGCCAGGCACGTGTCGCGGCAAGCATCACTTACGAGGAGACGCCGCGGCCGGAAGGGCTGCCGAACGATTTGCAGCCGCTGCCAGACGTCAGGCTGCGGTTTCTGTCGATCAATACAATCGACGGGTTCAAAGTCGCTGCCGCGTTGTGGCAGCCGCTGGCAAAGCCAGCGGAGAGTACAACGCTGCTCGTGCAGGTGCACGGAAGCGGCGGTAATCTCGCCTCTGTGCAGTTGCGGGCGACCGCTCGCACTCTCTCGGCGCGGGGCTATGCAGCGCTGTCGATCAGCACAAGACAGCACGACGAGCACGTCAACACGGACAACTTTTTCGAGATCAGGCGCGACATTGAGGCCGCAATCGCGACCGCCAAGGCGCTTGGCTACGGCACAATTGTTTTGCAAGGTCAGAGCCTCGGGACCACGCAGTTGGCCTATTACGCCGCCACCGACTGGGACCCAGCGATCAGGGGCGTGATCCTGACCGGCGCTATTGCGAAACCTGCGTGGAAAGCGCGCCACATTCTGATCCAGGACGAAGACGCCTACCGGGCGCTGGCGCAGGCGTCTCGCGACCTATTACGTGCGGGCCGGCCGAAAGCAAAGCTGCCGATGCCGATGCCCTGGATCGGCGGATGGCCAGTACCGATGACTGGGCAACACTTTCTGACCTACCGTGACGAAGTTGCGAGCGCCGCCGACACGACATTCTGGATTGCGCGTATTCCGCGACCGATCCTGCTAGTCCGCGATGCAGCCGACAGTGTCGTACTGCCGTTCGAGCCCCATATGCTACTTAGCGCAGCGCGCGCCGAGGGGTCGCTCGTCCCCGAGATTCGCTACGTGCTGCTACCCAACCCCCGCCCGCCGAGCGTCGAAGGACACACCTTCGCTGACAACGTCGGGCCGTTGGCCGAGGCGATCGCGTCTTGGCTCGCCGAGCAGAGGCTGTAGGCCGCAGCCGGTGCGGATCACTCAGGACGTCCGCTTCGGGGCCATAAGCGGAAGTTCGGCTCTTGGCCACAATGCCCGCTCAACGAAATCTTAACAGCTGGGTGAAACTGCTATTCCGTTTCCTCATCGGAAGTTTCGCGAAGAGTTTGCAATGGCGTGGGCACTGGTTGAACCCAACGGTTTCGGCGAGTTCTTTCCCTACGGAGACCAAGTCGGCTGGGACGAGCAGATCAAGCGACATTTCAACGAGGAAATGTCGGCCGAGCAAAGGGCCGTGTTCAACAACTGGGATGTAAATTTCAGGGAACGGGTGTCCCGCAAATTTACCCAGGACCTTGGCCCGCTCGAGCCACACGAATTCCCATCGGAATTCAGGCTGGCGGAAACCCGCAAATCAATCGGATCGATTATTCTGCTGCCTAACCGCCTGCTGGCCGTCGATGCGACGTTGAAGAAAATCATCGAAGGGCTGGAGGCCGGCGTGCACCAATTCTGGCCGATGAAGATCTCAATGCCGAAAGGCGGGGAATATCCAGTCGCGTACTTCGGCATGATCATCCGCCGCTTCATCGACAGCTTTGTGCCGGACCAGAGCACAGGATATCTGGCCCATGAGGGAGCAGATACCTATCGGGCAAACAGTCCCCTCAAAAAGGATTACGGCGGTCTAACGGTTTCCAGACGTGTCATCGCCGGAGCGCATCTCTGGCGCGAACGGAGGCTGCTCACTCCTAACGTTTGCCTTTCCAATGAACTGCAGGCTGAGCTTGCCCGGCAAGGGTTGCGCATCTTCAAGCATCATCAGCTTAAAGAGATTTAACCGCTTGCACAGCAAGTTTCTCTGTCCGCTTCGGGTCAACCTGAGAAGTCCGGGCGTTCGACCGGCTGGTCGACTTTACCCCAACTCCGGACATGGCATTGCACCGAGCAGACTGACGCTTTGGGCCAGTTGCTGACCTCGCATGATGTGATGCGGGAGTCATTCAACGGGCTTCGGTCTCGACCTTCGATCTCTTTCGATGCCGGGCTAATTAATTCTATTTCGGTCGATTAGGACAGCAAGAACACAACCCAGCAACACGCCCGGTAGCCAGCCGAGGGGGAACCCTAAGAAGCCGAGCATGCCGAAAATGAGTGTTAAAAACAGCGTAACTGGATTCATCCCGACACTGTTGAATAGAGCGATATACAGCAGCAAGGGTCCGACAATCATTGCTGTCATCAAAAGCAACGTGTCGATGCGCCTGTACCGAAAGTAGCCGTAAAACGCTCCGGCAACGAACCCAATAAGGGACCAGATTTGCACTTGGGGCGCTGCAATCGCGTCCTTCAGAAACTGCAAAGCGTCAGTCACGGTTTATCTCTTCGAAAGTGGAGCGTAGTTCAAGCTACCACGATCTTTCTTAATTCCGCTTTGGGTCAATCGCGCCGGTTTAGCGATGTCCGAGCCACTTCCGCTTTCCGCCGCATAGGCGACGTTCGCGGCGAGGATCGGCAGGTCCGTAAGGGGTCAAAACTCGACGTCAGCGCCCTGATGAGCCCGCCCTAGCCTGAGCCGTTGCCCGGCAGCACCGCGTTGCTCGGCGTTCGCCGGTCGGTGATCTGCAGGCCGAACAGGCTGCCGATCAGCTCGACGGCCACGCGCGCGGTGCGGCCGCGTTCGTCGAGGAACGGGTTGAGCTCGACGATGTCGAGCGAGCGCACCAGGCCGGAATCGTGCAGCAGCTCCATGATCAGATGCGCCTCGCGATAGGTCGCGCCGCCCGGCACCGTGGTGCCGACGCCGGGCGCGACTGTCGGATCGAGAAAATCCACGTCGAACGAGACATGCAGCACGCCGTTGCGGGCCCGCACGCGCTCGATGACCTTCCGGATCAGCACGCCGACGCCGAACTCGTCGATGGCACGCATGTCGGCGATCGCAACGCGCCGTTCGAATACCAGTTGCTTCTCTTCGGGATCGATCGAGCGGATGCCGAACAGATCGAGCTGATCGGGCCCGATCGACGCACGCGGCGCGCCGCCGAGCAGATTGTCGAGGCCGCCTTCGCCGCACAGGAAGGCAGCCGACATGCCGTGCATGTTGCCGGTCTCCGTGGTCTGCGGCGTGTTGTAGTCGGCATGGGCGTCGACCCAGAGCACGAACAGCGGCCGGCCCTGCTCCTGCCAGTAGCGCGCCACGCCGTTGACCGATCCCATCGACAGCGAGTGATCGCCGCCCATGAAGATCGGCACCGCGCCGGAACGCGCCAGCGCATAGGAACGCTCGCTGATCGCGCGGATCCAGCCCTTGATCGTGTCGTAATACTTTGCGTTCGCCGGCGGCGGGCCCTCGTCGGCGACCGCGTCGGGCTTCGGCATATTCCCGTGGTCCTCCACGGCGAAGCCGAGCTGGTTGAGGATGCGTCCAATGCCGGCGGTGCGAAGCGCGTCCGGGCCCATCAAGGTGCCGAGCTGCGAGGCGCCGATTTCGATGGGAACGCCGAGCAGGGCGATGCGGGGAACGTTGGCGTCGGACATGGGCCGGTGCCTCCGAAAATTGTAGGGTGGGCAAAGCGTAGCGTGCCCACCATCAGGAGTCAGATAGATGGTGGGCACGGCGCTGCGCGCCTTTGCCCACCCTACGACACTACGCCATCACGCCTTGAAATAGGCGATTTGCGTCGTGGTTGCGAGCAGGCGTCCCGAGGGGGACCACAATTCGCCGTGCTGGTCGCCGTAACTCCTGTGGAAAATCCGGGCGTCGGCCGCCGCCAGCACATGGGTGACGTCCTCGGCGGCGAGTTCCTCCGACGACGTATGGAAATACGTCGTGATCGAGACCGTGCCGAACGGCACGAGTTCCCGGCGCGCCAGAAACACCCGGCCGAAAAAGGCGTCCGACATCGACATCAGCGACAGCATGTCGATCTTTCGCGGCACGTGATCGCCGATCCATTGCTTTGAGAAAGCATCGAGCGGGGAAGCGGCAGGCGAGCCATAGAAGCTGGGCTCGCCCTCGACAAAGCGGAAATCATACTGGTGCGTCCAGGTCATCGGTGTGTTCGGAAACCGGCGGGCCTGTTCAAATGGCGTGGCGACCGGAAAGGCGGCCTGCTGATGCGACCAGGACGGCCGGCGCTCGGCGAACACGGCGGTCGCCAGCGTCGCGACCTCGCCGCCGCCCTGCGTCATCTCCACGCACCAGTGCTGGCTCGAGCGGTTGGCCTTGACCAGGCGCACATCCAGATCGAACGCGCCTTCCGCCACCGGCGCGCAGAAATTCACGGTCATCGACAGGGGATCGCCGGCCCGCTGCGGATGGTCGATCAGCGCGCGCAAGATCGTCGCGGCGGTGCAGCCGCCGAACGGGCCGACAAAGGCCCAGTAGTCCGGGCTGGTCTTGCCCTGCCAGCAGCTATCGCCGGCGGTGACCCGCGTGGCGTCGTCGAAGAGGTGGGGGGATTTTGTCAGCATGAATGTTCTTTGTTTGAGAAGCTCGGGCTGCCAGCTCCGTCATTGCGAGCGCAGCGAAGCAATCCATCTATCCCCGAGTCGGCCCATGGATTGCTTCGCTGCGCTCACAATGACGCTGATGCAGTATCGCGACTATTTTGCCGGATTCAATGACGCCAAAGGTAATGGATTCCCGCCAGCCGGGATTTATCGTGTCGCCCCGCGCGCGCTGGCTTCCGGCACGGTCGCGGCGGCGCGTACCGGCACATGCCAGATCTCCTCGGCATATTCGCGGATGGTGCGGTCGGAGGAGAACCACGGCATCCGCGCGACATTGAGGATCGAGGCCCGGGTCCAGGCCGGCACGACCTGCCAGCGCGCATCGATGCCGCGCTGGGCCTCGTAATAGGAATCGAAATCGGCCGAGACCATGTAGTGGTCGAGATAGCGCAGCGCGTGGCCGATCGAGGCAAAGCGGGCGGGATCGTCCGGCGAAAACGCGCCGCTCTCGATCGCGGTGATGGCGCGCGCCAGCCGCGGCGAGCGGGTGATCACATCGGTCGCATCCAGCCCCTGCTTGCGCCGGACCATGACGTCGCCGGCTTCCATGCCGAAGATCGCGATGTTCTCCGCGCCGACCTGGTCGCGGATTTCGATGTTGGCGCCGTCGAGCGTGCCGATGGTGAGCGCGCCGTTGAGCGCCAGCTTCATGTTGCCGGTGCCGGAGGCTTCCATGCCGGCGGTGGAAATCTGCTCGGAGAGATCGGCGGCCGGGATGATCACCTCGGCCAGGCTGACATTGTAGTCGGCGAGGAAGACGACCTTCAGCCTTCCTGCGACGTCGGGGTCGTTGTTGACGACCTCGGCGACGTCGTTGACCAGCTTGATGATCAGCTTGGCGTAGCGATAGCTCGCGGCCGCCTTGCCGGCGAAGATCTTGACGCGCGGCACCCAGTCGCGCTGCGGCTGGTCCTTGATCGCCTGATACAGCGCGATGGTCTCGACGACGTTGAGCAATTGCCGCTTGTACTCGTGGATGCGCTTGATCTGGACGTCGAACAGCGCCGACGGGTCGACCTTGATGCTGAGGCGCTCGCCGATCAGCCGCGCCAGCGCGATCTTGTTGTGGTGCTTGACCTCGCGAAAACGCTGCTGGAACGCGTTGTCGCTGGCGCGCGCCTCGAGGCGCTCGAACAGGGAGAAGTCGTCGAGCACGGCCTCGCCGCAGGCCTCGCGCATCAGGCCGGTCAGCCTTGGATTGGCCAGCATCAGCCAGCGCCGGAAGGTGATGCCGTTGGTCTTGTTGGTGATGCGGCCGGGATAGAGATGGTTGAGATCGCTGAACACGGTCTCCTTCATCAGGTCGGAATGCATCGCCGAGACGCCGTTGATGCGGTGCGAGCCGACGAAAGCCAGTTGCCCCATCCGCACCCGGCGGCCGGACTTCTCGTCGATCAGCGAGACCGAGGCGCGGTATTCGATGTCGCCCGGGAAGCGCTGCTCCGCCAGCGCCAGATGCGCGGCGTTGATGCGGTAGATGATTTCGAGATGGCGCGGCAACAGCCGTTCGAACAGCTCGACCGGCCAGGTCTCCAGCGCTTCCGGCAGCAGTGTGTGATTGGTGTAGGACAGCGTCGCCACCGTGATCTTCCACGCCTCGTCCCAGCGGAAATTGTGCAGGTCGACCAGGATGCGCATCAGCTCGGTGACGGCAAGGCTCGGATGGGTGTCGTTGAGCTGCACCGCGACCTTTGAGGCGAGGCTGCGCAACTGCCCGTCGGAGGCGAGGTGCCGCTTGATCAGGTCCTGCAGCGATGCCGAGACGAAGAAATATTCCTGCCGCAGGCGGAGTTCGCGGCCCGCGGGGCTTTCGTCGTTCGGGTAGAGGAATTTGCAGATCGATTCGGCGCGCGCCTCCTCGGCGACGGCGCCGAGATAGTCGCCGGTGTTGAAGACGTCGAGCCGCAGCGGATCGGGCGAACGCGCCGACCATAGCCGCAGCGCGTTGACGTGCTGGCCGCGCCAGCCGACGATCGGCGTGTCGTAGGCCACGGCCTGCACGGTTTCCGCCGGCCGCCACGTCGCGCGGTCGCGCCCGCGGTCGTCGATATGGTCGACATGGCCGCCGAAATGAACGTGATAGACCACCTCCGCCCGCTGGAATTCCCAGGGGTTGCCGAAACTCAGCCATTCGTCCGGATATTCGTGCTGCCAGCCCTGCGCGATGATCTGGCGGAACAGGCCGAAATCGTAGCGGATGCCATAGCCGATGGCGGGGATGGCCAGCGTCGCCATGCTTTCCATGAAGCAGGCCGCGAGCCGCCCGAGGCCGCCATTGCCGAGCGCCGCATCCGGTTCGCATTTGCGCAGGTCGTCAAGCCCGACGCCGAGATCGCCGAGCGCCGCCTCGAACAGCGGCAGCAGGCCCATATTGTTCAGCGCATCGGTGAACAGGCGGCCGATCAGGAATTCGAGCGAGAGATAATAGACGCGCTTGCTGCCGGCATCGTAGCTCTCCTTCTCGGCCGTCAGCCAGCGGTGCACGATGCGGTCGCGCAGCGCCAGCGCCGCGGCCTTGTACCAGTCCCGCCTGGTCGCCATGCCGGCGTCCTTGCCGATCGCCAGCCGCAGCTTGGCAAGGATCGCTCCCTTGATCTCGGCGAGCGCCAGTTCGTCGATCGGCTGGCCAAGTGCCGGATAGTTCCCTGGGATTTGTTCCTGCAACACGTCAATCCCTGCGATTGAGACTCACACCAAGATACGCGCCTTGTCTCCCGATCGAAACCAGCCGGAAGTATGTGGTGCACCGCGCTGGCGTGATTTTATGCAAGGACCGGGCCGATTTCGCGGCACCGATGGCCTGGTTTGGTGTTATAGTTGGTGTGCGGAAGCCGAGGGATCGCTGGGGTTTAGCGACCGGGCGACGGTTGTGCGCCTGTCGCCGGAACGGGGAGGCTTGCCATGAGATTGATGATCGAGATCGCCGCCGCGGCGCTATTGGTGGTCTGCATCAGTGCGACCAGCGCAGCCTTCGCCGCGGGCAAGGCCGGCAAGAGCGCCGATGGCCTGGGTTGTTCCTTCAGCGTCCCGCAAGGCGCGTCGCCGGCCGCGCGCTGCGCCGCGATCAAGCGGCAATGCGGCGGCAAGTTCTACGCCAATTATTGCGGCGACAAGCTGCTGTCGGCGATGTGAGGATAGAGTCTTCACGGGGTTATGCCGGCAGGCTGTTCCAATGCGCGCCTTCTTCGGCAAGGCCGGGACTGCGCAGATAGAGCTTTTGCAAAAAGTGCAGCGCGGAAGAGATCTCGTCGAGAGACGTGGCCAGCATGGCTTGATCGTCGACGTCGAAGGCAGCGTTGATCAGCCTTGCCCGGTCGATGGCATCCGTGGCTTCCAGCAACAGCGACCGTATCTGGGCAATTTCAGGCTGGTCCATCATTTTCGATCCTTTGCGATGCTGCGGGCAACCCCAGATAGCGAATATTTCGTTGCACCGCCAGAACAAATTAAGAACACTTTAGCAAGTTGTTGATATATCATTGTGATTCGGCGCATTGCCGATACCACATCTAGGGTCCATCCGAGTTTGTGAGGACTACATGTCCACCATCGCCTTCGATCAGTTCGCTCTCACCCGCATCGCCGATTTCGCGCGCTCGCTGTCGCGCCTGCACCAGGTCTCGCGCCGTCAGATCATTGACGACGATGCGATCGACCGCGAGTTCAACGCCGTCTGCATGTCGGTGTGGGGCTACACGACGGACGATTTCAGCGACGAGCTGTTTTCGGTGGAGGACCACGCCTTTCTCGATGCCCTGGACGAAGCGCAGGCGCGCATCTTCGCCGCCGAGCAGGGCTACGACCTCGTCGACGACCAGGGCATGCTGACCGACTGGTGGGGCTATTGCTGGATGATCCTGGCCGAGAAGCGCGGCCTGCTGACGGCGGAAAACCGCGCCGCGGCGCGCGCATCGATCGAGGAAAAATATCTGTCGGCGCCGAACGTGATCGGGGTGATCGTCGGGCGGTGAACCAGGCGACGCCAGCCAATCCCCGGGGGCCGGGTTATGAAACACACCTCACCTGTCCGCCTTGCCGAATTTCTCGTCGAGGCCAAACGCCGCACCTATGCCGGTCTCGATGACGACGCGACGGTTGCGGCGCCGCTGCTTCCTGGCGCAAAGCAGCTGGAATATCGCGCCGACGATCTGAGCTACCGGGATATTTATTTCGGATTGAGGTTCTTCGTCGGGCAGGAAACGGTGCAGGCGGGCGCCGATGTGATCTGGTCGATGAGTTACGCCGGCGGCGTGTCGCCCGGGGTCACCGGCCGCGAGGAAATTCTTGGCATCTATGCTTTCCTGCGCAAGGCGCTGTTGGCCGTTCCTGGCGACCGTCCGTTTCGCGGCCCTCCGAAATTCGATGATGGCGACTTTCGTTATCTCAACACTTCGCAGGGAGAGCTCGCCGAATTTCACGGCGAGGAAGAGATCACTCGCGCCGGCCTGAAAGTATACGGCTTGCGCTACCAGGGCGGCCTTGTCCGTTAGTTTGCAGTTTGTAGCCCGGATGAGCGCAGCGATATCCGGGTTACAGGCGATCACTCTCGCAAATGATCGGTGTCGGCTGCTGCGAACCCGGGCCCATTTCTACTTTGCATGGGGTTGTTTTCGCAGTTTTGTGTTTGGGCACCTGCGGTGGACTGCGGATACTTACCGCACTTCCGCCCGTTTCGCGGCTTTCGGCGCGGCCGTCCTGGGGATCGAGGCGGTCGGCAGGTCGTCGTCGTGTCGTGTTTCGGGCAGCGGCGCGGTGCCGGCGACCATCTCGGCGCTGACGGGGGCGACCTTCATCTCGCCGAGCCGGGCGCGAACGTCGGCCGTGAGGCCGGGATAGGATGCGACGGGCGTGAACTCCGCGCTCTGGTCGGTGCCGAGGCGAACGCCGGTATAGGCCACCAGGCCGTCGGTGGTGGCGATGACGTCGCCGGAGCGCAGCGAGCTATCGAGCGCCAGATCGACCGGCGCCAGGCCTGACGGGTTTCGGCCGTTGCAGGTGCAATCGGCGCGCAGCGCCTTGCGGTAGGCGTAGGCGTTCTCGCTGTCGGCATAGCGTTCGCCATTGCTCGCGGCGGCGCTGTCGATGTTGCTGCCGTAAAACACCTTGGTGACGCTGGCCGGGCAGAACGCCTGGCACATCTGGACCGGCGACGCATTGCCGCGCGTGGTCAGCGGAAAATACTTGCCGTCGCAGCTTCGCACGCAAAAGGCAGGTCCGGAGCCTGCGACGCGCGGCGCCGGCGCGGGATGGGACGGCTGATTGTTGCCGAACGGATCGGCGAAGAAATTGCCCGCTGCGGGAGCTTGCCGCGTCTGCTGCTTCTGGATGCCGCCGAACAGGAAATCGAACAGGCCCTCAGCGGACACGCTGCCGGGCGTCAATGTGAGCGCGCCTGCAAGGGTTGCGGCCACAAACCTCGCGCGGCGCCGCCTGCGCGAAAAAGCCAACTCGGTACGCAACGCCAACTCCACCCAACGCAACAACGCGCTGAAGCGCGACAGGCTTCAGCCGGGAGTAACCTTAACGGGGGATGGTAAAGGAGTGGTATTCGGGAATAATACGGGGAAAAGAAATTCGGAGAGGGGACGCCCTCACGCCTTCAGAAATTCACCCGCCTTGTACAGCGAGCGAAACTCGAGCCCGGCCTCGGCAAAGGCTTCGGTCGCGCCTTCCTCGCGGTCGACCATGGTCAAGACCAGCACGATCTCGCCGCCGGCGTCGCGCACCGCCTCGGCCGCCTTCAGGGCCGAGCCGCCGGTCGTGGTGACGTCCTCAACGATCACAATGCGCTTGCCCTGCAGGCTCTCGCCCTTGGCGAGGCCCTCCACCGCGAGGCGGGCGCCGTGCTCCTTCGGCTTCTTGCGCACGAAGAAGGCGGCGATCGGATGGCCCTTCAGCCAGGACAGCTGCGCGATCGCGCCGGCCAGTGGGACCGCGCCCATCTCCAGCCCGCCGATGAAATCGAGATTGTCGTCCTTCAGCGCCTCATAGGTGAGTTCGGCCAAGAGCGCGGCGCCCTCGGGGTCGAGCATGGTCGGCTTGAGGTTGAAGTAGAAATCGCTCTTGCGGCCCGAGGCCAGCGTGATCTCGCCGCGTCCGAACGAGCGCTTGCGGATGATCTCGGCGAGGCGGGCGCGGGAGGCTGATTTGGACAAGGCGGTTTTCCCCGGGGGTTCAGGCGGGCCGCAATCTATCGGCGCTCGCGGGCACATTCCAGCGCCGATCCGGCGCCGTCAACAGGGCACGGTGTCCCGCCGCGGGCCCAGGTGGCGCAGGGACGGCATACGGAAAGGCCGGTTGTAAGGTCAGCAGGTTCCGCGCTACGGCAGGTCAAAGCTTTCGCAAATGTCGCTCGGGGGAAACCGTCAATGACGATCGAACTGCACACCTGGAACACGCCGAACGGCCGCAAGATCTCGGTTGCGCTGGAGGAAATGGGGCTGCCCTACAAGGTGATCCCGGTGAACATCACCAAGGGCGAGCAGATGGCGCCCGCCTTTCTCAAGCTCAGCCCGAACAACAAGATCCCGGCGATCGTCGATCCCGAAGGCCCGGATGGCAAGCCGGTCAGCATTTTCGAATCCGGCGCGATCCTGCTCTATCTCGGCGAAAAGACCGGCAAGTTCCTCCCGAAGCCGCTCGCCGACCGCATCCCGGTCTATGAATGGCTGATGTGGCAGATGGGCGGCTTTGGCCCGATGCCGGGCCAGGTGCACCACTTCATCGCGCTGGAGAACGAGACCGACCGCGCCTATGGCCTCAAGCGCTACATGGCCGAAACCCGCCGCCTCTATGGCGTGCTCGACCGCCGGCTGGACGGGCGCGAGTTCGTCGCGGGCGAGCTGTCGGTCGCCGACTTCGCCATCCTCGGCTGGGCCTGGCGCCACCCGCGCCACAAGGTGGAATTGAAGGATTTTCCGAACGTCGAGCGCTGGTACAACGCCCTGATGGCCCGCCCGGCGACCAAGCGCGGCATGGAAGCGAAACTGGATTGAGCTTCTTCTCCCTCGCCCCGCTCTTGCGGGGAGAGGGTCGGGGTGAGGGGCTCTCGCCGCGAGAACGACTCGTGGAAAGTGCGGTACCCCCTCACCCGGATTGCTTCGCAATCCGACCTCTCCCCGCAAGCGGGGCGAGGTTAGAAAAGGATCACGCCCGCTTCGCCTCGAACGCCAGCTTCACGGCAAGCCCGGCCAGCACGGTGCCCATCAACCAGCGCTGCACCAGCAGCCAGCTCGGCCGGGTGCCGAGAAAGATCGCGATCGATCCGGCGGTGAGTGCGATCATCGCATTCACGCTGACGCTGATGACGGTCTGGAGCGCGCCGAGCACCAGCGACTGCGTCAGCACGCTGCCCGCAGCGGGATCGATGAACTGCGGCAGCAGCGCCAGATACAGCATGGCGATCTTCGGGTTCAAAAGATTGGTGACGAACCCCATCGCGAACAATTTGCGCGGGCTGTCGACCTGCAGCTTCTTCACCTGAAACGGCGAGCGCCCATTGGGCTTGACCGCCTGCCAGGCCAGCCACAGCAGATAGGCGGCGCCGGCAAATCGCAGCGCGTCATAGGCGTAGGGAACGGCGAACAACAGCGCGGTGATGCCGAACGCCGCGCACAGCATGTAGAACACGAAGCCGAGCGCGACGCCGCCGAGCGATACGATCCCCGCCGCGGGCCCCTGCGTGATCGAGCGCGAGATCAGGTAGATCATGTTCGGCCCCGGCGTCAGCACGATGCCGAGCGAGACCAGGGCGAAACCGAGCAGCGTGGGGAGATGGGGCATGGAGACTCGCAGGAAAATTATGCGCACGTTTTTAACGTGCGTGGACCCGCGATGTCATTTCGCAAATTGCTCCGAGTGCAATTACTGCTGCGATGGGCCACGCGCGGGCCTGCATCGTTTGCTTGAATGATGCACCATCGTCGATGGCGGCTATAATAGGAGCCGTTGGGCTATTGCTGAAATGATCCCTGTAAGTCAGGCGGACCGAACGATGCAGAATGATCGCAGGCCCTTGTCCGATCGGCTCAAAGCCTTTCCGCGTCTGGGTCTGGCCAACCTGCCGACGCCGCTCGAGCCGATGAAGCGGCTGACGGCGCATCTCGGCGGGCCGCGGCTGTGGGTCAAGCGCGAGGACGCCACCGGGCTCGGCTTTGGCGGCAACAAGCTGCGCAAGCTCGACTACGTCCTGCACGAGGCGCTTGCGAGCGGCGCCGATACGATCGTCTCGGGTGGCGTCGTGCAATCGAACAGCCAGCGGCAGGTGGCTGCGGTCGCCGCAAAGCTCGGCCTCGCCTGTCACCTGGCCGTCTATCATGGCCGGCTCGAAGCGCCGACGCCGGAATACACGACCTCGGGCAACGCATTTCTCAACCGCCTGTTCGGCGCGCATCTCCATGACGTGCCGTGGACCGGAGACCGCAACGCCGCCATTCGCACCCTCGTCGGCGATCTCCAGGAAAAGGGCCGCAAGCCGTACTTCGTGCCCTACGGCGTCTCGAATGCCCTCGGCGCCGTCGCCTATGCCACCACGATTGCGGAGATCGAGCCGCAAGCCGCGCTACAGGGCTTCTCGCCGGCCGCTATCGTCCATTGTACCGGAAGCGCCGGCACGCAGGCGGGTCTCGTGGCCGGTGCCGCCGTGGCCATGCCGAACACGCGGGTTGTCGGGATCGATATCGACGCCGAGCCCGCGCGGGTGCGCGCCGACGTCGTGGCGTTTGCACGGGAAGCCTCCGGCCTGCTCGACGTTCCCTTCGACGAAGCAAGTGTGGAAGTCGTCGCCGGGCATGCGGGGCCTGCCTACGGTGTCCCGCACGAGGCCACCATCGAGGCGATCCGGCTTGCCGGCCGCCTCGAGGCGCTTCCGCTCGATCCGGTCTATTCCGGCAAGGGGCTCGCCGGCCTGATCGCCTTGATCCGCCAGGGGCGCTGGCGCCAGGACGAGGATGTCATCTTCCTGCACACCGGCGGTGCGCCGGCGCTTTTCGCCTATCAGAGCGCGCTCGGCATCTGAACCGGCGCACTGCCGCTAATGCGCCTCGTCCCAATTGTTCGCCGCACGCGCATCGACCTGCAGCGGCAGCGATAGCACCACCGCCGGGAAGGGCGCGTCCTGCATCACGTGCTGGACCACCGGCAGCGTCGCCGCCACCTCGTTGTCGGGCACTTCGAAGATCAGTTCGTCATGCACCTGCAGCAGCATCTGGGCCGACAGCTTCTTTTCCGCCAGCGCGTCTTCCATGCGGATCATGGCGCGGCGGATGATGTCGGCGGCGGTGCCTTGCAGGCGCGCGTTGATCGCGGCGCGCTCGTTGAAGGAACGGATCGAGGCGTTGGAGGCCTTGATATCGGGGTAGTGGCACTTCCGGCCGAACAGGGTGGTGACATAGCCGTTGGCGCGGCAGAAGTCGCGCGTCTCGTCCATGTAGGCGCGGATGCCCGGAAAGCGCTCGAAATATTTCTTGATGTAGGCGGAGGCTTCCTCACGGGCGATGCCGAGCTGGTTGGCGAGGCCGAACGCCGAGATGCCGTAGATGATGCCGAAATTGATCGCTTTCGCCCGGCGCCGCACTTCGCCCGGCATGTCCTTGATCGGCACGCCGAACATTTCGGACGCCGTCATGGCGTGAATGTCGAGGCCGTCGCGGAACGCCTGCTTCAGCACCGGGATGTCGGCGATCTCGGCGAGCAGCCGCAACTCGATCTGAGAATAATCCGCCGACACCAGCTTGTGGCCGGGCGTCGCGATAAAGGCGCGGCGGATTTTTCGGCCGTCCTCGGTGCGGACCGGAATGTTCTGCAGGTTGGGCTCGTTCGACGACAGCCGCCCCGTGGTGGTCGCGGCCAGCGCGTAGGTCGTGTGCACGCGGTGGGTCTGCGGATGCACATAGGTCGGCAGCGCGTCGGTATAGGTCGATTTCAGCTTCGACACCTGCCGCCATTCCAGAATCTTCTTCGGAAATTCATGGCCCTGTTCGGCGAGGTCGTCGAGGATCTGCGCCGAGGTCGACCACGCGCCGGTCTTGGTCTTGGTGCCGCCGGGTATGCCCATCTTGCCGAAGATGATGTCGCCGATCTGCTTGGGACTGCCGACATTGATCGGCTCGCCCGCGATCTCCTGCAACTCGGCCTCGACGCGCGCCGCGGTCTGCGCGAAATCGCCCGACAGCCGCGACAGCACCTGCCGGTCGATCGAGATGCCGCGCCGCTCCATCCGCGCCAGCACGCTGACCAGCGGCCGCTCCAGCGTCTCATAGACCGTCGTCATGTGCTCGGCGGCGAGCCGCGGCTTCAGCGCGCGGTGCAGCCGCAGGATCACGTCGGCGCTTTCGGCCGAATAGCCTGTCGCCTTGTCGATCGCGACCTGATCGAAGGTCAGCTTGTTCTTGCCGCTGCCGGTGAGTTCGCCTTCACCAATCACGGCATGGCCAAACCAAAGTTCGGCCAGCGACCCCAGCGTGTGCGCATTGCGCCCGGCATCGAGCGCATACGACATCAGCTGGGCATCGTCGGTATTGCGCAGCGTGATGCCGTGCTGCGCCAGCATCACGGCGTTGAACTTGATGTTGAAGCCGATCTTGAGAATGCCTGATGATTCCAGCAGCGGCTTCAGCGCGGCCAGCGCATCGGCCGCCTTGATCTGGTCCGGCGCGAGGCCGGCATCGAACAGGCCGGCACCGCCGCCGGATTGCTTGTGGGTGAGAGGAACGTAGCAGGCATCGTTGGGGCTAAGCGCCAGCGCGATGCCGCAGATGTCGGCCTGCATCGGATCGTCTGACGTCGCCTTGACGTCGATGGCGAAGGTGCCGGCATCATAGGCGCGCCCGATCCAGGCCTTGAGTTCGGCGATGGCGCCGATGGTTTGGTACTTGCTGCGGTCGACCGGCAGTTTTCGCAGCGCTTCGGCGCGCGCCGCGGCCAGCGAGATCGGCGCGCCCTTGGGGCTTGCGGCCTTGTCCTGCTTGTCGGTGCCAGGCGCGGGCGCGCCCTTGCTTGGGGGCGGTGCGGCGCCCGGGGCATCGAACAGCGTCGCTCCTTCGGAATAGCCTTCCGGCTTCTTGCCGGATGGCGGCACCGCGAAAACGCTGGCGCCGCTCTTGTTGCCCGCATCCGCCTCCACGTCGGCCGGATCAACGTGCGAATATTCGGCGACGCGGCGGGTGAGGGTGGAGAATTCCATCGCCTTGAGGAAGGCGATCAGCTTGCGGGCGTCCGGCTCGTGCACCGCGAGGTCGTCGAGCGGCACCTCCAGATCGACCTTGTCGTCGAGCAGCACCAATTGCCGCGAAATCCGCGCCTTCTCGGCATGCTCGATCAGCGACTCGCGCCGTTTCGGCTGCTTGATCTCGCCGGCGCGGAACAACAGCTGTTCGAGGTCGCCATACTCCACGATCAGTTGCGCCGCGGTCTTGACACCAATGCCGGGGACACCAGGCACGTTGTCGGTGGAATCGCCGGCCAGCGCCTGCACCTCGACCACCTTCTCCGGCGGCACGCCGAATTTCTCGATCACCTCGGGGATGCCGATGCGGCGATCCTTCATGGTGTCGTACATCGTGACCTTGTCGGTCACGAGCTGCATCAGGTCCTTGTCGGAAGAAACGATCGTGGTGGTCGCGCCGCGCTCGCCGGCCAGCCGCGCATAGGTCGCGATCAGGTCGTCGGCCTCGAAGCCGACCTGCTCGAGGCAGGGCAGGTCGAACGCGCGCACGGCTTCGCGGATCAGCGCGAATTGCGGGATCAGGTCATCAGGCGCCGGCGGCCGGTGCGCCTTGTAATCGGGATAGAGCTTGTTGCGGAAGGTGATCTCGGATTTGTCGAACACGATCGCGAGGTGGGTCGGCCGGTCATCCTCCGGCATGTCGCGGAGCAGCTTCCACAGCATGTTGCAGAAGCCGAGCACGGCGTTGACCTGCAGCCCGTCGGATTTGCGGTTGAGCGGCGGCAGCGCGTGATAGGCGCGGAAGATGTAGGAGGACCCGTCCACCAGGAACACATGGTCGCCTTTGCCTGGTTGCTTGGCGGCGGGCTTTACCGGATTCCTGGCTGGAACTTTGGCGGGGGCGGGTTTGGCGGCGGCTTTGGGGGCTGATTTCGGCATGGCCGAAATTTAGGGATTTTTGCGCGGATTGACAGCCTTGGCGGGCGGTTTTTGAGCCCAATACACACCCGTCGTCGCCCGCATGCACCCCGACGTCACCCGCACCCACCTGTCATCACCCGCGAAAGCGGGTGATCCAGTACGCCGCGGCGGTCATGTTCAAACCGAGAAAGCCCGGCGTACTGGGTCGCCCGGTCCCAGTGCGCAATTGCGCACAAGGCCGGGCGATGACAGCCGAGATGGGGATACAGATCCTACTCCGCCGGCTGCAGCGTCGGCGCAGCCTTTTTCGGCGCGATCCAGAAGGCGGCGGGGCGCTCGAACAGGAAGTCGGCGCGAAGGGCCAGCGCCAGCCGCCAGATCACCACCGCGCCGGCAACGCCCGCCACGGTGACGATCAGGGAGATCGCCCCGATATCGGCGATCACGCCAGTCTTCAGGAGCACCGTCCGCGTTACCGCCATCGGCAGGAAGAAGGCGAGATAGATGACGATGGAATGCTCGCCGCAATAGCGCAGGAAGTTCAGCCATTGCATGCGCGCGAGCAGCGTGCCTATCACGATGATGGCGCCGGCCCCGGCGAAGCCGAGCGCCAGCGAGATGAGCGGCCAATGGCTGTAGCCCATCGATACGAGGCCGCCATTGACGAGCGCCCACAGCACAAGGCCGATCAGCGCCAGCGCGGGCTTCTCGCGCGTCCGGTCCGCCAGCGCGAACACATAGGAAGCGAACAGGTAGCCGGAATAGAAATAGACGAAGCGGGCGCAGAATTCGTCAATCACCGTCCAGCCGGTCGCAACATGCGCCATCTCCAGTGCGGCCGCGACAACCCAGATCGCAAGCGGCGGAATGCCGCGTGACAGTTTTGTGACGACGAAGAAAATCGGCAGCAGATAGATGAACCACAGCGTGCCGAAGGGCTCGATGAAGGATTCCAGATAGAGATAGCCGACGTGCTGCCAGCCGTTTTCGGCGGCGAAGGAGGGCGCCTTGAAGCCGAACTGGATTGTCATCCACAAGACGTAAAAATATGCGAAGTGCACGACCTTGCGGTCGAGATAGGTGCGCCAGTCGCGGTCGATCACGACGGCAAGGAACAGGCCCGAAATCAGGAAGAAGTCCGGCATCCGGAACGGCTGGGCGAACATGACGAACGCATGCATGAAACCGATGTCGCCGGCCGCCTTTTCCACGCCCAGCACCGAATGCATCATCACCACCATGACGATGCAGATACCCTTGGCATAATCCACCCAGTCGATGCGGGTGGAACGTTCAGGGGCGGGGGATGTGCCGTTTGAAGTCATCGGTGTCCCTTTTCGGCGCGATGCGGCCGCATCTTCGGCCCGATACGTTGCTTTCTCCTTTATCCATACAAGTGACATGCCGGTATCAGCCGCTTTTTCCGGTTTCCCCTTTGCGGCAAAATGCTCTAAGACCGCCGAAAAATCGGGGTTTGCGTTAACCATTCAACACGGGTTGTTTTCATGCGGATCGCCATGATTGGCACGGGCTATGTGGGGCTGGTATCCGGCGCCTGCTTTGCCGATTTCGGTCACCACGTCACCTGCGTGGACAAGGATGCCGGCAAGATCGAAGCCCTGCGCCGCGGCGAGATCCCGATCTTCGAACCGGGGCTCGACGCGCTGGTGGCGTCCAACGTCAAGGCCAAGCGGCTGGATTTCACCACCGAGCTGGCCGCACCGGTTGCGGAAGCCGACGCCGTGTTCATTGCGGTCGGCACGCCCTCGCGGCGCGGCGACGGCCATGCCGACCTCACTTACGTCTATAGCGCGGCGCGGGAGATCGCGGCGGCGCTGTCGGGCTTCACGGTGGTGGTGACGAAATCGACCGTGCCGGTCGGCACCGGCGACGAGGTCGAGCGGCTGATCCGCGAAGCCAACCCGTCGGCCGACGTGGTGGTTGCCTCCAATCCGGAATTCCTGCGCGAGGGCGCCGCGATCCGCGACTTCAAATTCCCCGACCGTATCGTGATCGGCACTTCGGACGAGCGCGGACGAAAAGTTCTCGGTGACGTCTACCGGCCGCTGTCGCTCAACCAGGGCCCCCTGATGTTCACGGCGCGGCGCACCGCCGAACTGATCAAATACGCGGCGAACGCGTTCCTCGCCACCAAGATCACCTTCATCAACGAGATCGCCGACCTGTCCGAGAAGGTCGGCGCCGATGTGCAGGAAGTCGCGCGCGGCATCGGGCTCGACAACCGTATCGGCTCAAAGTTCCTGCATGCCGGCCCGGGCTTCGGCGGCTCCTGTTTTCCGAAGGATACCCGCGCGCTGGTCAAGATCGCGCAGGACCATGACGTGCAACTCCGCATCGTCGAGGCCGTGCTCGGCGTCAACGACAACCGCAAGCGCGCGATGGCGCGCAAGGTCGTCAATCTTGCCGGCGGCTCGCTGCGCGGCAAGACCGTCGCCGTGCTCGGCCTGACCTTCAAGCCGGATACCGACGACATGCGCGAGGCGCCGTCGATTCCGCTGGTCACCGGCCTGCTCGACATGGGTGCCAAGGTGCGCGCGCATGATCCGGTCGGCATGGAGCAGGCGAAGAAGGAATTGCCTGACATCGAATATTGCGACGACCCCTATGAATGCGTGAAGGGGGCCGACGCCATGGTGATCGTCACCGAATGGGTGCAGTACCGCGCGCTCGATCTCGACCGGATCAAGGCGGCGATGGCGCAGCCCGTCGTGGTGGATCTGCGCAACATCTACCGCGCCGATGACATGGCGGCCCAGGGCTTCATTTACGACAGCGTCGGGCGGGCGGGTCAGCCCCGGAAGTAGCTGCGGCCCCAGTTGTCATACCCCGCGCAGGCGGGGTATCCAGTACGCGCGCTCTTCGCCATCAGAAGCGCCTGCGTTTACTGGATCGCCCGCCCCGGTGCGCAATTGCGCACAAGGCGGGTGATGACGGATCCGAGATATTGCCTCTCACGTTCGACACGCCCCTTCCGATCGATGCGGTGCTCGACGAGCTTACCCGCACGCTCGTGGCCAGGAACACCGCCGTGCTGGTTGCCCCTCCCGGCGCCGGCAAGACCACGCGGGTGCCGCTGGCGCTGCTCGATGCGCCCTGGCTTAGGGATAAGAAGATCATCATGCTGGAGCCGCGGCGGATCGCGGCGCGGGCCAGCGCGGAACGGATGGCGCGGACGCTCGGCGAGCGGGCAGGGGAGACCGTCGGCTATCGTGTCCGCTTCGGCTCGAAGGTTTCGCGCGCGACGCGGATCGAGGTGGTCACCGAGGGCATCTTCTCGCGGCAGATTCTCGACGATCCCGAATTGAATGGCGTCGCCGCGGTGCTGTTCGACGAGTTTCACGAGCGTTCGCTCGACGCCGATCTGGGGCTCGCGCTGGCACGCGACGCGCAGACTGGTTTGCGCGAGGATCTGCGCATCCTCGTGATGTCGGCCACCCTCGACGGCGCGCGCGTCGGCAAGCTGCTGGGCGATGCGCCCGTCGTTGCCAGCGAAGGCCGCGCCTTTCCGGTGGAGACGCGCTATCTCGGCCGCAAGGTGGACGCACCGATCGAGCGGCAGATGGCGGATGCGATCGTATCGGCGCTGCGCGCCAATCCCGGCTCGGTGCTGGCGTTTCTGCCGGGCGCCGCCGAAATCCGCCGCACGCAGAATTTTCTCTCCGAGCGGGTGCAGGATGCAAGCATCGAGATCGTGCCGCTGTTCGGTGCGCTCGATGCCGCCGTGCAGGACCGCGCCATCGCGCCGGCGCCGAAAGGGAGCCGCAAGGTCGTGCTGGCGACCTCGATCGCCGAGACCTCGCTGACCATCGAGGGCGTTCGCATCGTCGTCGATTGCGGCCTGGCGCGGGTGCCGCGCTACGAGCCTGATATTGGCCTGACGCGGCTGGAAACCGTCCGCGCCTCGCGCGCCGCCGTCGACCAGCGCCGCGGCCGGGCCGGCCGCACCGAGCCCGGCGTCTGCTACCGGCTGTGGGACGAGCCGCAGACCGCTTCGCTCGCCGCCTACACCCAGCCCGAAATTCTCTCGGCCGATCTCTCCTCGCTGGTGCTCGACCTCGCGCAATGGGGCGTGCGCGATCCGTCGACGCTGGCCTTCCTCGATCCGCCGCCGGCGCCGGCGCTGAAGGAAGCAAATAGTCTCCTCCACGAACTCGGCGCGCTCGACCCGGACGGCCGCATCACCGCCGAAGGCCAGAGCCTGCGCGCGCTGGCGCTGCCGCCGCGGCTGGCGCGCATGATCGTGGATTCGCACCGGCTGGGGGCCGGCGAGGAGGCCGCCGAGATCGCCGCTGTTCTGACCGAGCGCGGCCTTGGCGGCGACAGCGTCGACCTCGATCACAGGCTGGATCAATTCCGCCGCGACCGCTCGCCGCGCGCCAGTAGCGCCCGTAGCCTCGCGCAGCGCTGGGCCCAGCAGGTGGCGGCGACGGAAGGGGCGCCGGCCGATGACAGCTCGCCCTCCACCGGCATCATGCTGGCGCTGGCCTTCCCCGACCGCGTCGCGCGCAATCGTGGCAATGGCAGCTTTGTTCTTGCCAATGGCCGCGGTGCCGCCGTCGAGCAAACCTCGTCGCTGGCGCGCACCCCTTACATCGCGGTCGGCGAACTGACCGGCACTGCCGCGCAGGGCCGCATCCTGCTGGCCGCACCGATCGCGCAAGGAGATATCGAAGCGCGCTTCGCCGATCAGATCGAGGAGCTTGAGGAGATTTCGTTCGATCGCGGCGCGATGGCGCTGCGCGGACGCCGCAAGCGGACGCTGCACGCGATCACACTGTCGGAAGCGCCGGTCTCGCTATCCCCGTCGGCAGAGACCGCGCGCATCTTCGCCGCCGGCCTGGTGGCCGCAGGGCTCGACAAGCTGCCGTGGTCGAAAGCGCTGAAGCAATGGCGCGACCGCGTGATGTTCCTGCGCAAGGCGGAGGGCGATAGCTGGCCTGATCTGTCGGATGCCGCGCTCGCCACTGATGCCGAGAGCTGGCTGGTGCCTGCGCTCTACGACAAGACCGCGCTCAAGGAGCTTTCCGCCGGCGATCTCTCCGATGCGCTGATGGCGTTGTTGCCCTGGGAGTTGCGTGCGCGGCTGGAGCGCGAGGCGCCGACGCATTTCGAGGCGCCGACCGGCACCATGCTGGCGATCGATTACGAGGCCGAGCAGGGCCCGACCATCGCGGTGCGCCTGCAGGAATTGTTCGGGCTCAACACCCATCCCTCGATCGCCAAGGGCGCGGTGCCGCTGGTGCTGGAACTGCTGTCGCCGGCGCAGCGTCCGGTGCAGGTGACGCGCGATTTGCCGGGCTTCTGGCGCGGCAGCTATGCGGCCGTGCGCTCCGACCTGCGCGGCCGCTATCCCCGCCACCCCTGGCCGGAAGACCCGGCCAATGCGCCGCCGACGCGAAGGGTCAAGCCACGCGGGACGTGAGCCCCCTCTCTCCGTCGTCATGGCGGGCTTGTTCCGGCCATCTGCGTTCTTTCGCGCGGGGACCAAGACGTGGATGCCCGGGACAAGCCCGGGCATGATGAGCGCAAACGAGAAGGTTCAAGAGGCCCCGTTAACCCTTCACTCATCCTTTTCGCCAAAATGGCAGGCTCGGTCGCCTCCGTTAAGTCGCCGCTTGGCGGCTGGCGTGGTGAGATCGGCGGTCTGGCAAGTGAGTGTGGCGTAATGCGTAACCTGATGATCTTTGCCGCCATTCTGGTCGGCCTCGGCACCTACATGGCGCAAATGGCCAGCAACATGTCGCCGGCCCCGGCATCCGCCAGCGCATCGCCGAGACCCATTCCCCCCCAAACCGTCGCGCAGGCCTCCGGTCGCAGCCTCGACATTCCCCGCGATGCGCGCGGTCATTTCCAGACCGACGGCCGCATCGACGGCCAGCGCATCAACTTCCTGGTCGACACCGGCGCCTCGCTGGTGGCGCTGAACGAGAAGTCCGCGGCGCGGTTTGGCCTGCGTCCCTCCCGCAGCGACTACAACGCGACCGTCTCGACCGCCAACGGCACCATCAAGGCGGCGCGCGCGCGCCTCGCCATGATCGAACTCGGAGGCCTCGTGGTGCGTGACGTCGACGCGCTGGTGCTGCCGGATGAAGCGCTGTCGGAGAACCTGCTCGGCCTGTCGTTCCTGTCGAAGCTGAAGCGCTTCGAATATGCCAACGGCAGGATGGTGCTGGAACAGTAAGGTTACCCTGCTACCAAACCGCCGCAATTAGCCCTGACAAGGCGCCGGTCCGCCTATCGCCCGGCCGGCGTATTCGCTATGGCTGCGGTGTTCCCTTCTGTTTTTCCCACGACAAGGCTGATTTCATGTTTCCAAAGCCCAAATCCGTGCTGGTTCCGAATACCTATGCGTACGAATCCGGACCGATGGTGAAGGCGACCGGCTTTCGCGAATACGACGCGCGCTGGCTGTTCGAGAAGGAAATCAACCTGATGGGCGTCCAGGCGCTGGGCATGGGGCTCGGCGCGCTGATCGCGGAACTCGGCGTCAAGCAGGAGATCGTGACCGGGCACGATTTTCGCGGCTATTCCGCCTCGATCAAATATGCGCTGATTTCCGGCCTGATGGCGGCGGGCTGCAAGGTGCACGACATCGGGCTGGCGGTGACCCCGATGGCCTATTTTGCGCAGTTCGATCTCGACGTGCCCTGCGTCGCCATGGTCACCGCTTCGCACAACGACAATGGCTGGACCGGCGTCAAGATGGGCGCCAACCGCCCGCTCACCTTCGGGCCCGACGAGATGACCCGGCTGAAGGAGATCGTGCTCAACGCCGAGTTCAACAACAAAGCCGGTGGCTCCTATCAATTCCACGAGAATTTTCCGGCGCGCTACATCGCCGATCTCACTGGCCGACCGAAGCTCAAGCGCAAGCTGAAAGTCGTGGTCGCCTGCGGCAACGGCACCGCTGGCGCGTTCGCACCGCAGGTGATGGAAGCGATCGGCTGCGAGGTGATCCCGCTCGATACCGAGCTCGACCACACCTTTCCGAAGTACAATCCGAATCCCGAAGACATGGAGATGCTGCACGCGATCCGCGACGCGGTGCTTCAGCACAAGGCCGATGTCGGCCTCGGCTTCGATGGCGACGGCGACCGCTGCGGCGTGGTCGACAACACGGGTGAGGAAATCTTCGCCGACAAGGTCGGCGTGATGCTGGCGCGCGACATGTCGGCGATCCACAAGGATGCACAGTTCGTGGTCGACGTGAAATCGACCGGGCTGTTCGTCACCGATCCGGTGCTGCAGAAGCAGGGCGCGAAGACCGCCTATTGGAAGACCGGCCATTCCTACATGAAGCGCCGCACCAACGAGATGGGTGCGCTGGCAGGTTTCGAAAAATCCGGCCACTTCTTCTTCAACAAGCCGTTCGGCCGCGGCTATGACGATGGCCTCGTCTCGGCGATCGCGATCTGCGAGATGCTCGACCGCGCAACCGGCAAGTCGATGGCCGACCTGAAAAACGCGCTGCCGAAAACCTGGTCGTCGCCGACGATGTCGCCGCATTGCGCCGACGAGGTGAAATACGGCGTCGCCGATGCCGTGGTGAAGCACTTCGAGGCGCTGCAACAGAAGGGCGAGAAGGTTGCCGGCCAGAAGATCCGCGATCTCGTCACCGTCAACGGCGTGCGCGTCACGGTCGAGGACGGAAGCTGGGGCCTGGTGCGGGCGTCATCGAACAAGCCGGAGCTGGTGGTCGTGGTCGAGAGCCCGGTTTCCGAACAGCGCATGCGCGACATGTTCGAGGCGATGGACTCTGTGCTGCGCACGCATCCGGAAGTCGGCAAGTACAATCAGAAGATTTGAGGGCGCGCTTTCCCCATACATGTGATCGTTGTCCCTCGCGAAGGCGGGGGACCCAGTACGCCGCGGCTTCTCGGCTAAATCACTGGCGTCTCTGGAATACTGGATCGTCCGCTTTCGCGGACGATGACAGCGGAGAGTGTGACTCCTACGCCGCCGGCACCGGCAGCGCCGTCACCGACTTGATCTTCTCCATCGCAAAGCGCGAGGTGACATTCTTCAGCGGCACGGCGCTGATCAGTTTCTTGTAGAATACGTCATAGCTCGCCATGTCGGCGACCACGACGCGCAGCATGTAGTCGACGTCGCCGGCCATGCGGTAGAATTCCATCACCTCGGGCATGGCGCTGACGGCGTCGGCGAATTTGCGCAGCCAGGCGTCGGAATGGTCGTTGCTCTCGACCGAGACGAACACGGAAATGCCGAGCCCGATCTTGTTCTGGTCGACCAGCGCCACCCGGCGCAGGATCACGCCATCGGCCTCCAGCCGCTGGATGCGCTTCCAGCACGGCGTCGAGGACAGCCCGACCCGGTCGCCGATCTCGGCGACCGAAAGGGAGGCGTCCTCCTGGAGGACGGTCAGGATCTTGCGGTCGATGGCGTCCAGGCGGCGGTTGGCTTCGGGGAGCTGAACGGCTAGGTCAGTCATGAGAAGAATGTTCCATAGAGGAGGTTTGATATCCTCATATATAGAAAATTCTTCTATAGCAAGCCCTGCTAGGCCCCCGCGGAAGCCTGGCCAGCAGGCTGGCCGTGGCTCAAAAGCTCTTCAACTTCAGCACGTTGCGGGGCTGCGAAGGCCCCCCCGAAGCGGGTGCATTTCAGCGCTGCGGCGGCCGAGGCGAACCGGAGCGCCTGCCGCAGCTCCTGCTTTTCGGTGATGGCCAGCGCGAAGGCGCCGTGGAAGACGTCGCCGGCGCCGAGCGTATCCACCGTATGGACCGGGAAGGCCGGGGTCTCCTGGATGTTCCCGTTCTCGTCGAGCCAGATCGTCCCCCTCGGACCGCGGGTTCCCGCCAGGAAGGACGGGGTCAGCTTGGCGATCTTCTTCAGCGCCTGGGCGTCGTCGGTAACGTCTGCGGTCTCCTGCAGCGGCTCACTGGAGAACACCAGGTGCGTGGAGGCGTTGAGCAGGCCCTCGCGCAGCGACATCGCCCGGTCGACGTCGACGATCACGGGAATGCCGCGCCGGACCGCCTCGGCGCACAGCTCGGTGCAGAACTCCGCGCAGCGGCTTTCGGTGAGGATGGCGGCGCAGTCCTCCAGCAGCGTGTCGAAGTCGGGCAATTTCACATGCCACAGCTTTGGATCGCGGAACGTGACGATGGTGCGCTCGCCGGACGGATCGATCATGACGGCCGAGATCGGCGTCACCAGTCCCGGCATGTGGATGAGATGCTTGGTCTCGATGCCCTCATGTGCCATCTGGTCGAAGATGAAGCGGCTCGAGGTTTCCTTGGCGTCGCCCATCGGCCCGCAGATCGAGGCGCGGCCACCGAGACGCGCAATGCCGATCGCGCCATTGAGCGCGTTGCCGCCGCAGATTTCGTCGAAGGCGGTGGCGTTCTCCTTGGAACCGCGCCCGGGAACACCCGGCGTATGAAAGGTGAGGTCGCGCACCGGCATGCCGATGCACAGGATGCGAGGAGGTGTTTTCGGCGCCTTGTCCTGAAAATTCATGCGTGGACCCGTCATGTCCGTTGAAGTCCCCTGTCAATCGAGCAAGCAGGCGTCGGTTCCCGGGCTGGAGCACGATCCGGAAAAGTATGAAGCGATTCTCCGGAAAGATCGTGCTCAAACAAAGACCTGAAACGCGATGACGATTCATCCAAATCTCATCGCGCTTCAGGCGCCCTTATTGCCGTCGCCGTGCAACCACTGGCCGATCAGATGATGCGCGATGGCGAAGGGATGCGCGGCAAACAGGCCGTCGGGATGCTGGCGCTTGTGCATGAGGGCGAGTTCGGCGCGGTCGAACCAGCGCGCATCCTCCAGCTCGACGCGGTCGACGACGATCTCCTCGCTGATCGCGCGCGCCGTGCAGCCGATCATCAGTGACGACGGATAGGGCCAGGGCTGCGTCATGTAGTAGTTCACGTCGGTGACGCGGACGCCCGATTCCTCGAAAATCTCGCGGCGCACGGCGTCCTCGATGGTCTCGGCGGCTTCGACAAAGCCGGCGAGGCACGAATACATGCCGGGCATGAATTGCTTTTGCCGTCCGAGCAGCGCCTTGTCGCCGAGGCTGACGAACATGATCACGACCGGATCGGTACGCGGAAAATGCTCGGCCTTGCAGCTGCCGCATTCGCGTTTCCAGCCGCCTTCCTTCATCGCGGTGCGCGCGCCGCAATTGGCGCAAAAGCCGTGGCGCTGGTGCCAGCTGACCAGCGATTTCGCCATCGCGATGGCCGACAATTGCTCCAGCGGCAGCACGCCCTGCATCGCCATGCCGCGCAGTTCCGTCACCGCGACATCGCTGCGGCCGATCAGCTTTTCTGCGGCGGCCGGCGCAATGCCCATGCCGAAGACCGGCGCGCCGTCGCGCAGCCCTAAGAAGATCGTGCCGGGATTGGCGCCGTAATCGAGCGCTTCCTTGATCGAGAGCAGCGCGCGGGGGCCGCTCTCCTCCTGCTTCATCACCAGCGAGTCGCGATAGACCACATAGGCCCGCGCATTGCTCTGGCCTTCCAGCGCGAACAGCTTGTCGTCATTGGTGCGAAAATGCGCGGCCCGGTCGAGGGTATGGGTAACGAAAGCGGGCTTGCCCAGTGGATATTTGTCGAATGCGGACATCTGTTCAACCCAACCAGATCTTGCGGCGAAGCGCGTTGATGAAATTCTGAACTTCCTCGGCGTCATGCGCCAGCGGCGGCATCACGCCCCAGACCGGGCGCGGCCAGGCCGCGTCGGTCGTGCGCCGCGCGATGATATGGACGTGCAGCTGCGGCACCAGATTGCCGAGCGCCGCGACATTGAGCTTGTCGCATTTGGTGATCTCTTTGAGCGCCCGCGAGACCCTTGAAATTTCGGTCATCAGCTGCGCCTGCGCGACCTCGTCGAGGTCGATGATTTCCACCGCCCCCTCCCGCCGCGGCACCAGCAGCAGCCAGGGGTAATGCGCGTCCTTGATGACCAGCACCTTGCACAGCGGCAGGTCGCCGATATCGATCGTGTCCTTTTTGAGCTGGGAGTGCAGCGACCAGGCGGAGGCGTCAGAGGGCATCAAGGGTTCCCGTACCCGATGCATGTCGGGCCTACAAAGTGCCTTCTCGAGGGCACTCACGCAATTCCATACCAAGGTGTCATCATCCGCGAAAGCGGATGATCCAGTACGCCGCGGCCCCTCCGTTTGCCGATGGGCCGCGGCGTACTGGATACCCCGCTTTCGCGGGGTATGACAGGAAAACGCGGGGGCTATGACAGGGGAAAGCCCCGCTTGCTTTCCGGCCCTTTTGGCCCCAAATAAGGACCGGGAGATTGGCGGTGGACGAGCCACTCGCCAACCGGGTCAGGTCCGGAAGGAAGCAGCCCTAACGAGGTCCGGATCGGGTCGCTCGTCAGTCTCCTACCTGTTTTTTCGAGCGAATCGCGCAGGAAAGCGGCCGGTCCGCCGTCCTGCGCTCGACCTTCGTTCCTATCCGCAAGCCGGCCCCGAGAGACAATCAATTGCGGATCGACCGATGAGTGATGCTGGCGCTCCCCCCGACAAGTCAGATCAAGCTGGCCTCGAGCCAGGCGGCGAGGCCGCCAAGCCCTACCGGGTGCTGGCACGCAAATACCGCCCCTCCAGCTTTGACGATCTGATCGGCCAGGAGGCCATGGTCCGCACGGTTTCGAATGCGTTCGAAACCGGGCGCATTCCGCAGGCCTGGATCCTGACCGGCGTCCGCGGGGTCGGCAAAACCACCACGGCGCGAATTCTCGCCCGTGCGCTCAACTATGCGAAGCCGGATGGTTCGGTGAAGGGACCGACCATCCACATGCCCGATCTCGGTGTGCACTGCCAGGCGATCATGGAAAGCCGGCACATGGACATCCTGGAAATGGATGCTGCCTCGCATACCGGCGTCGACGACGTCCGCCAAATAAATGACAGCGTGCGCTATGCACCGGCGAGCGCCCGCTACAAGGTCTACATCATCGACGAAGTCCACATGCTGTCGACCGCGGCCTTCAACGCCTTCCTGAAGACGCTGGAGGAGCCGCCCGAGCACGCCAAGTTCGTGTTCGCCACCACGGAAATCCGCAAGGTCCCGGTCACGGTGCTGTCGCGCTGCCAGCGGTTCGACCTGCGCCGGGTCGAGGCGGACGTGCTGATGGGGCACCTGTCCAATATCGCGAAAAAGGAAGGCGTCGAGGTCGAGCCCGAGGCGCTCGGCATCATCGCGCGCGCCGCCGAGGGTTCGGTGCGCGATTCGCTCTCTTTGTTCGACCAGGCGATTGCCCATGCCGCAGGCACCGTGCGCGCCGATGCGGTGCGGCAGATGCTGGGGCTGGCCGACCGCACCCGCGTCATCGACCTGTTCGAGCACCTGGCGCGCGGCGATATCGCCAGCGCCTTCGGCGAATTCCGCTCGCAATATGACGTCGGCGCCGATCCGGTGGTGGTGCTGTCCGACCTTGCCGAGTTCGTCAATTTCGTCACCCGGGTGAAGGCCGTTCCCGCCACCGCCGACAACGTCGCATTCGGCGAGACCGAGCGCGTGCGCGCCCGGGAATTCGCCGCCAAGCTGTCGATGCGGGTGCTGTCGCGGATGTGGCAGATGCTGCTCAAGGGCATCGCCGAGGTGCAGACCGCGACCCGCCCGGCGGCGGCGGCCGAAATGGTGCTGGTCCGCATCGCCTATGTCGCCGACCTGCCGACCCCGGACGAGGCGATCCGGATGCTCGACCAGAACGGCGGCGGCGCCCAGATCGCCTCCGGCGGCGCGGCGCCGTCACGGGCCGCCCCGGCGGCGCCGGTCGCTTCGATGCCGGTCTCGCCGATGCGGACGCCGGCCTTGCCCCGCTCCGGCGCGGAGGCTTCCGCCCGCCCGCAGATGGCGATGCCATCGGTCCAAACCGAATCCGCGCCCGTGCTGCGGATCAACAGTTTTCCGCAACTGGTGGCGCTCGCCGGTGAGAAGCGCGATGTCCTGACCAAGGCGGCGCTGGAGGCCGACATGCGTCTGGTCCGCTTCGAGGACGGGCGGCTGGAAGTGGCGCTGGAGCGCGTTGCGGCGCGGGGGCTGGTCAACGACCTCTCCCGCAAGCTGGAACAATGGACGGGCCGGCGCTGGACCGTGATCGTCTCCAACGAGCCCGGCCAGCCGACGCTGCGCTCACAGAATGAGCAGGCGCGGAACGAGCATGCCCGCGCCGCCGAGGCCGATCCGCGCGTGCAGGAGGTGCTGGCGCGGTTTCCCGGCGCCAAGGTTATCGAGGTGCGCCGGCTTGCCGCCGAGCCGCCGGAATCCAATATTAACGCTGAAGAGTTGAACGAGACTTCCGACAGCGACGACGATTGATCGGACTCTCGAGAGGACGGATGAATGGCTGATTTTCTCGGCATGATGAAGCAGGCGGCGCAACTGCAATCGAAAATGCAGGCGATGCAGGAAGAGCTCGGCAATGTCGAGGTCGAGGGCATTTCCGGCGGCGGGCTGGTTGCCGTGCGCATGACCGCGAAGATGGAAGTGAAGGGCGTCAAGATCGATCCGTCGCTGATGAAGGCCGAAGAGCGCGAGGTGCTCGAGGACCTGCTGGTGACCGCCCATGGCGATGCCCGGCGCAAGGCGGAATTGGCGATGCAGGAAAAGATGCAGGCGCTGACCGGCGGGCTCGGCCTGCCGCCGGGATTGCTTGGTCTCGGCTGAAATGGCAGCAAGCGTTGCCGGCCCTGAAATCGAACGCCTGATTCAGCTCCTGGCACGCCTGCCGGGGCTCGGGCCGCGCTCGGCGCGGCGTGCGGCGCTGCACCTGATCAAGAAGCGCGAGGCGCTGATGACGCCGCTCGCCGGCGCGCTCCAGGTTGCGATCGAGCGCATCCAGGTCTGCAAGACCTGTGGCAATATCGACACGCAAAATCCCTGCACGGTATGCACCGACCCGCGGCGCGATCCTTCGACCATCGTCGTGGTCGCCGACGTCGCCGATCTCTGGGCGCTGGAGCGGGCCAATGCGACGAGCGGCCGCTATCACGTGCTCGGCGCCACATTGTCGCCACTCGACGGCGTCGGTCCGCAGGATCTGACCATCGACGCCCTGGTGGCCCGTGCGCACGAATCACAAGTCAGCGAAATCGTTCTGGCCCTGAATGCGACGGTTGATGGCCAAACTACGGCCCATTACATCACCGATCTTCTGCAGGATGCCAATGTCAAGGTGACGCGGCTAGCGCATGGCGTACCGGTCGGTGGTGAGCTTGATTATCTCGACGAAGGTACGCTATCGGCAGCGATGCGGCAGCGAACGCTGTTCTAACCCACAGATTACGGAACTGATCGACATGACGAAACGACGATTCGGCAAACGCTCCCGCTTTGCGGTCATCATCGTGGCCGCGGCTCTCGTCGCGCCTTCCGCATGGGCGCAGCAGGGTGAGCCCGCGCCGAAGCCCGGCAAGCCGATCAATGCCGGCGACGTGCTGTCGGGCGAACTCAACGCCATGAAGGGCAGCAAGCGGAGCAAGCGCCCCCAGACCTACCAGATCACCAGCGAGCCGCGCCGGCTGCCGCCGCCGAACGGCCTCTGCAACCTCGAAACCGGCCCGGAAACATTCCAGCTCGTCACCAGCAGCGACGCCCAGGCCGCGCAGCTGAAGAATTTCATCGGGAAGGAAATCTCGGTCAAGGTCGACGAGGTCGCCTGCGCGCAGGACGCCGGGCAGATGAGCGAAGCCGTGATCACCAAATGGAGCGTGGTGACGAAGCATTGAGTTGCTGCCATAGTCGCCACTCATCCCACTGTCGTCGCCCGGCTTGACCGGGCGATCCAGTACGCCGCGCTGTATCGATTCAGTTACTAATGTCTCTGGGATACTGGATCACCCGCCTTCGCGGGTGACGACGAGTTGGTTCGGGAGGAATGTTAAACCTTTACCGGCCCCAACTCTTCGAAATGTCCGCGGCGCTGCAACCAGGCCAGCAGCATCAGGCTCGGGATCGCGACCAATACACAGATCACGAAAAACATCGGCCACCCCGTCGCCTTGGCAACATAGCCCGCGCCGGAGGAAAGGTAGGTACGCCCGACTGCGGCGAGCGCCGTCAGCAGGGCATATTGGGTTGCGGTATGTAGCGGGTTGCGGCACAGCGCCGACAGATACGCGACGAAGATCACCGTGCCGATGGCGCTGGTGAAATTCTCCGCGGTGATAGCGAACGCCAGGGCCCACTGGTTGACGCCGACAAACGCGAGCCAGGAGAACGATAGATTGGCGAAGGCCTGCAGCACGCCGCCAATCCACAGGCTCGCGGCCAGCGAATAGCGCCGCGCCACGAACCCGCCCGCGAAGCCGCCGATCAGGGTGGCGGCAAGCCCCACGCCCTTGACGATCGCGGCATAATCGTTGCGCGTGAAGCCGAGGTCGATCACGAACGGTGCGGTCATGGTGCCGGAGAAGGCATCGGTGAACTTGAACAAGACCACGAAGGCCAGCGCCGCGAAGGCATCGCGGCGGGTGAGGAATTCGGAGAACGCGCCGGTCGCGGCATGCAACACGCGGGAGAATGCGCTTTCGCTGCGCGTCGCGGCTTCAGCGCGCGCGGATTGGTCGGGCTCGGTCGCGACCAGGGCGGTGATCGTGCCGATCAACACCAGCGCGGCCATCACCACATAGCCCCACATCCAGGCAGCGCCGCGCGGAATGCCGGTGCTCTCGAACCCCGTGACAATGAACAGCGCGCCCGCCGTCGAGACCAGCATTCCGATGCGATAGGCGGCGACATAGGACGCCATGCCCGCGGCCTGCTCGCTCTCGGGCAGGCTTTCGACGCGAAACGCATCGACTACGATATCCTGGGTGGACGACATCGTCGCCACCAGCAGCGCGCCGAGCGCCACGAACAGCGGCGAGCGCGCAGGATCGGTCAGCGCCAGCAGCAGGATCGATCCGATCAACAGCAATTGCGAAAGCACCAGCCAGCCGCGACGGCGGCCGAGCGCTCGCGTGAACAGCGGTACATGCAGGGCATCAACCAGCGGCGCCCACAGGAACTTCAGTGTGTAGGGAGTGCCGACCATGGCGAACAGCCCGATGGTGACAAGATCGACGCCAGATTCGCGCATCCAGACCAGAAGCGTCGACCCCGACAGCGCCAGCGGCAGGCCGGAGGAAAAACCGAGCATCAGCACGATCAGCACGCGCGGCTGAAGGTACACGGCCAGGCTCTCACGCCAGGTCGGGGCAGGGGCGGCGGCTTTTTCGGGGACGGTGGCTTCGGGTGCGGTCATGGAAGGGGTGTTAGCAGATTTTTTGAGAAAAGACTGGCACCGCTCGCCACCAATCGACGGCTGTCATCGTCCGCGAAGGCGGACGATCCAGTACTCCGCAAAATCAATTGTCAACAATGAGGGGCACGGAGTACTGGATCCCCGCCTTCGCGGGGATGACGGCGGAAAACTTGGCTGCGTTCGCACGGTCAAGGGCTGGCAATACTCAGATAGAGGTCATCCCAATTGGGATTGAGCTCTTCGATCAACCGGACTTTCCAGGCCCGATTCCATTTCTTCAGCCGCTTCTCACGGCTGATTGCATTCTCGATGTCGTCGAATGCTCGAAATAGACCAGCTTGTGCACGCCATACTTCTTTGTGAAGCCCTTCATCAGCTCAAGGCGATGCTCGCCAACGCGCCGCACGAGATCATTGGTTACACCGATGTAGAGTGTGCCGCCGATGCGGCTGGCGAGGATGTAGACGTAATAGGTCCGTGTTTCCAACTAGCGCCTCTGGAATACCGGGTCGCCCGGTCGAGCCGGGCGATGACAGGGTGATTTGTGGATGAAGCGCTGCAATCGCAGCTACTCCCCCGCCTGCAGCTTGCGCGGGGCGGGGAACAGTTCGGCCGTTGTGCCCTTGACGGCGTGCGGGATTTCCACCGGCGTGTCGGCCTTGCTGAAATCGAGCTCCTCGATGCGCCCGGCGCGCTTCTCGATCTTGTCGGCGGAGATCAGGATCTGCCGCACGTCCTCGTTGACGTCGCCAAAATGCTTTTGCAGTTTCAGCACGCGCTCGCGCAGGCGGCCGAGGTCGTCGCCGAGATTGAGCACTTCGGTACGGATCTGGTCGGCGGCATCGCGCATCCTTGCGTCTTTCAGGATCTGCTGCATCACCTGGATCGCCAGCATTAGCAGTGACGGCGACACCAGCACGACGCGGGCGCGGTAGGCTTTCTGGATCACGTCGTCAAAGCCGTCGTGGATTTCGGCGTAGACCGATTCCGACGGCACGAACATCAGCGCGGTATCCTGGGTCTCGCCGGTGATCAGGTATTTCTCCGCGATATCGTTGACGTGCTTCATCACGTCGTTGCGCAGGCGCTGGGTGGCGAATTTCTTTTCCTCGTCGCTGCGCGCATCGTGCAGCGCGGTCATCGCCTCCAGCGGAAATTTCGCGTCGATGCAGAGCGGCCGCTGGTCGGGCAGGAACACCACGCAGTCCGGCCGCTTGCCTGACGAGAGCGTGTACTGGAACTCGTAGGAGCCCTGCGGCATGCCGTCCTGCACGATCGCCTCCATCCGCGCCTGGCCGAACGCGCCGCGGGACTGCTTGTTGGCGAGCACGTCGCGCAGCGTGGTCACCTGGGAGGTCAGGTCGGTGAGGTTCTTGTGGGCGTTGTCGATGATGCCGAGCCGTTCGTGCAGTACGCGGAGGCTGTCCATCGTGTGCCGCGTGGTCGCTTCCATCGACTGGCCGACGCGGTGCGTCACGGAATCCAATCGCTCGTTGACCGCGCGCGTCATCTCGGCCTGGCGGCCGGTCAGCGCCTGCGCCATCGCATCGACGCGGCCGGTCGATTCGCTCTGTGCCCGCAGCATTTCACTGAGGCGCTCCTCCAGCTCGTCGGCGCGGATCGCCTGGGCCATCGCCAGTTCCGCGCCGCGGCGGCCGGAGCGGGCGATGATGATGGCGATCGCCAGCAGCAGCACCAGCGTGAGCGCGCCGAAGGCGGCCAGCGCCTCGCTAACGTGAATCGGCAGGTCGCCGACTTCGAAGAGAATTTCGTTCATGGCTCGACTTGTAGCCCGATTCGCCGCCAAGCGCGAACGAAGAGGGAACATTTATGGTGAATGCCAGCTTAATTTTCATGGTTAACGGCGCCTTAAAAATCATGGTTAAGGCCGGGTTAATGCGTTCCGCCGCGCATTGACCCCGGCAAATCAGCGGCTTAAATCGCGCGCTATGGCCATCAGAGAAATCATCATCCTGCCGGACAAGCAGCTCCGGCTCGTCTCCAAACCCGTCGAGAAGGTGACGACGGAGATCCGCAAGCTTGCCGACGACATGCTCGAGACCATGTACGACGCGCCCGGCATCGGGCTGGCGGCGATCCAGGTCGCAGAGCCGCTGCGGCTGATCACCATGGACCTCGCCAAGAAGGACGAGAACGGCGAGACCAATCCGAAGCCCCGGGTGTTCATCAATCCGGAGATCATTTCCGCCTCCGAGGAACTGTCGGTCTACGAGGAGGGCTGCCTCTCGATCCCCGAATATTACGAGGAGGTCGAGCGTCCGGCGCGGGTGCGCATCCGCTTCACCGATCTCGACGGCAAGGTGCAGGAGGAAGACGCCGCCGGGCTGTTCGCCACCTGCATCCAGCACGAGATCGACCACCTCAACGGCGTGCTGTTCGTCGACTACCTGTCGAAGCTGAAGCGCGACCGCGTGCTGAAGAAGTTTACCAAGGCCGCCAAGCGCGCGGGGTGAGGCCTGCTACTGCCTCTGCCGTCATGCCCGGGACAAGCTCGGGCATGACGGTTATACGTAGCGCACACCGAGTTCATCCATCCGATGCCGCTCCGTCTGATCTTCATGGGCACGCCCGATTTCTCCGTGCCGACGCTGCTCGAACTGGTGGCCCATGGCCATGAGATCGTGGCGGTTTATACCCGCGCGCCAAAACCCGGCGGCCGTCGCGGCCTGCAACTGCAGCCGACGCCGGTCGAGCAGGAGGCGCGGCGGCTCGGCATTCCCGTGCTGACGCCTGCGACGCTCAGGACCGCCGAAGCGCTCGCCGAATTCCGCGCGCATGACGCCGATGCCGCCGTCGTGGTCGCCTATGGCATGATCCTGCCACAGGCCATTCTCGATGCGCCGCGCTACGGCTGCTTCAATCTGCATGCGTCGCTGTTGCCGCGCTGGCGCGGCGCCGCGCCGATCAACCGCGCCATCATGGCCGGTGACGCCGAGAGCGGCGTGATGGTGATGAAGATGGATGTCGGTCTCGATACCGGCGACGTCGCGATGGCCGAGCGGCTGCCGATCACGGATGCCATGACCGCGGCCGATCTGCACGATGCGCTGGCGCCGCTCGGCGCCGATCTGATGGTGCGCGCGATGGGCGGGCTTGAGCGCGGCGGATTGCAGCTCACCAAGCAAAGCGAGGACGGCGTCACCTACGCCGCCAAGATCGAAAAGGCCGAGGCGCGGATCGACTGGAGCAGACCGGCGCGCGAGGTGCTGCGGCATGTTCACGGCCTGTCGCCGTTTCCCGGCGCCTGGTGCGAGATCGCAGGTGACGGCGAGCCGGCGCGGATCAAGGTCCTGCGCTGCGAGCCGGCCAAGGGCTCCGGTGCGGCCGGCGAAGTTCTGGACGACCGCCTGACCATCGCCTGCGGCGATGGCGCCATCCGGATTCTGGAGCTGCAGCGCGAGGGCAAGGCGCGGATGAAGGCCGCCGACTTCCTGCGCGGCACGCCGCTCAGGGCAGGCGCGCGCCTCGCATGACACTGTCCTACCCCGCGGAAGCGGGGTATCCAGTACGCCGCGGCGTTTGAGATTGAACCGAGACGCTGCGGCGTACTGGATCATTCGCTCCAGTGCGCAATTGCGCACAAGGCGGATGATGACAGCCCTGACTGGATCAAGATGCCCCGCTACAAACTCCTTATCGAATATGACGGCACGCCGTTCTCCGGCTGGCAGATCCAGGACAACGCACCGACCGTGCAGGGCGCGCTGGAGGCCGCGGTGAAGGCGATCTGCGGCGAGCCGGCGCGCGTGCACGGTTCGGGCCGCACCGATGCCGGTGTCCATGCGCTGGGGCAGGTCGCGCATTGCGATATCGAAAAGCCGTTTCCGCCGGGCCGCCTGCGCGACGGGCTGAACGCGCATCTGCGCCCGCATCCCATCGGCGTGCTGTCAGCGGAAATCGTGCCCGACGATTTCGAGGCACGCTTTTCCGCCAGACGGCGGCACTACCGCTATCGCATCACCAACAGCAGAGCCAACCTCGCGCTCGACATCAAGCGCAGCTGGCGGGTGCCGCGGCATCTCGACACCGATGCGATGGACGTCGCGGCGAAAAGGCTGCTCGGCAAGCACGATTTTACGACCTTCCGCGACACCGAGTGCCAGGCGAAGTCGCCGGAGAAGACGCTCGACCAGCTCGATGTGATCAGGGAAGGCGATGCGATTTCAATTCTGACCTCGGCGCGCTCGTTCCTGCACAGCCAGGTGCGCTCGATGGTCGGCTCGCTGGTCTGGGTCGGCGAAGGCCGCTGGAGCGCGGACGATCTTGCCGCCGCGCTGGCCGCCCGCAACCGCGCCGCCTGCGGCCCCGTCGCGCCGCCGGAGGGGCTGTATCTGGTGCGGGTGGAGTACTAGTGGCCCCAATCCCTACTGTGCATGGGGTTGTTTTCGATGTTTTCTCGTCTGTCATACCCCGCGAAGGCGGGGTATCCAGTACGCTGCGGCTGCAGCGATTGAGCCTGGAAGTCACGGCGTACTGGATCGTCCGCCTTCGCGGACGATGACAGAGAGGGTTATGGCTGACTAAAATACCGGTCCAGCACCCCGCGATAGATCTTCGTCAGCTTCTCAAGATCGGACACCGGCGTGCGCTCGTCGACCTGGTGCATGGTCTGGCCGACCAGGCCGAATTCGATCACCGGGCAATAGCTCGAAATGAAGCGTGCGTCCGAGGTGCCGCCGGAGGTCGAAAGCTCCGGCTTGCGTCCGGTCACTTCCTCGATCGCGCTGACGGCAAGGTCGGTGAAGGCGCCGGGCTTTGTCACGAACACGTTGGAATTGGAATATTCCCAGACGATGCGGGCGCGGATGCGGTTGCCGCAGGCTTTTGCCAGCCGCTCCTCGACCAGCGCGCGCAGCGTCTCCTGCGTGTGGTTGTCGTTGTAGCGGATGTTGAATTTGGCGCGCGCCTGTCCCGGGATCACGTTGCTGGCGGTATTGCCGACATCGACGGAAGTGAATTCGAGGTTGGAGGCCTGGAACTGCGCGCTGCCGTGGTCGAGCGGCTCGTCGGAGAGCGCCACGATCAGCCGTGAAATATCCGGCACCGGGTTCGACGCGCGGTGCGGATAGGCGACATGGCCCTGCACGCCGTCGACATGAAGCGTACCGGATTGCGAGCCGCGGCGGCCGATCTTGATGCAGTCGCCGAGCACCTCGACATTCGAGGGCTCGCCGAGCACGCAATGATCGAACTTCTCGCCGCGCTCGGCGCACCATTTCAGAAGCTTGATGGTGCCGTTGACCGAAACATCTTCCTCGTCACCGGTGATCAGGAACGAGATCGAACCTTTCGGCTTGCCGCCGTTGTCGGCGAGATATTGCAGCACGGCCGCCACGCTGCAGGCGATGCCGCCCTTCATGTCGACCGCGCCGCGGCCGTAGAGGAAGCCGTCCTTGATGTCGCCGGAGAACGCGCCCTGGCTCCATGCGGCTTCGTCGCCGGGCGGCACCACGTCGGTATGGCCGGCAAAGGTGATATGCGGGGCCTCGCTGCCGATGCGGGCGTAGAGGTTGTCGATGTCGGCGGTGCCGGGCTCGCCGAAGGTGACGCGATGCACCTCGAAGCCGGCGTCCTTGAGCAGGCGCTCAAGTACGCCGAGTGCACCGGCATCGGCAGGGGTTACGGAAGGGCAGCGGACGAGGTCGCGGGTGATGGAAACAGCGTCATTCATAGCCCGACTTAACACGCCAAGCCGGCGGCGGGCCAGCCTTGTGCGGCACCATTTCGATCTCGCTCTGCTGGTCCCAGGGTGGCCGCGTATCGATTGGTGCCAGCGGGTCGGGGCCGAAGCGGTTGGTATTTCGCGAGCCCCTGAAGAAGTACAATTCGATGAAGATCCAGATGCAGCCAGCGAGGGCGACGAGGCCAAACGGAAGTGCGACATACGGGAAATAGGAGTCGTCAGGAAGCAGGTCAACGAACCCGTTGTAGGTTGGAACGGCGAAAAACAGAAGCACCCACCAGCCGCTCCTGTCGCGGTCATGCAGCCGCTTGACCGAGGTGGCCAGCCAGACCCACATGAACAGCGCGGAGAAGGCCATTTGGAAAAAAATAGCAGGCAGGTCGGCCAGGGAAAGGGATCGATAGGAAGCCGGATCGAAGACCTTGAAGACATCCTCGATGCCGTAGCCGATATTGATCGGCTCCGTACCACCGAAGAGACGGACAAGGCCGACCGTGAGCAAGCCCAGGAAGATCATCCAGCAGACGATGATCAGCGTCGCCTGCCAATACCGGGCGCGGTTGATGCGGCCCTTGAAACTGAACAGATACCAGACGTAGTCCATCGACCGACCTCCGAACGGCGGTATTTCCGCCATCCGTTACATTGGTCGCACCATGAGGGCCGGGGTTCGACCGGGGCGTGATCCGGCCGCCCGGCCTCGGGTCAGTTCATGCCCAAAAACTCCGCACCCGCAGCACGACGCGGGTCGGATATTGGTCGCGTCGGCGGGCGGCCGGTTCGAACGGGTCCTAGCGTTCGACCCGGTGCACCTGGTGTCCGCGGATGGTCAGCGGCTCTCCGCCATCCATGGACGTAACGCTTGCACTGGCTGCCGGCATGGCAGTCGGTCCAGCTTCGGCCACAGGCGGAGGCGGCGGGGGCGCCGCATAACCGTCGCGCTGTTGCCAGAGCTGGAAGTTCTGGATGCCGCTGGAAATCTGCAGATTGTAGTCGGTGCCGATCGAGCGCTGATCGAAACTGTTGCCTGCCGGCATGTTGTCGAACCAGCGCATCGGCTTGGGGCTGTCGTCCCGCGGCATCATTGGCGAGCGCGCCGGTATCTGCGCGGTCATGTGGCATGACAGGCAGGCTGATTTTGGATTATCGACCGGCCCGTTGAGCCGGCCAAGCCAGCCGAGATGCTGCGGCGTTCGCAGGTCGGGATTGATCCAGCTCTCCTTCACGCGGGTTCCCGTATCGAAAGCCGCCTGGTCGAGCTTCGGATCGTTTCCCCACATCACGCCAACCGGAACCATTCGTTCCCACCAGCCTTCGCCGCTGCGGCTGCCGTCATAGGTATAGGTGGCGAAGATCCATCCGGTGAACTTGTCGGCCCGCTTGTCCCTGACGGCCAGGTCCATTTGCAGCAGGCGGACCTTCTGCACCTTCCGCCCGTTCGAGAACAGGCATGTCGGATCGTTCTTGGACAGCACATTGATGTTGGCGTCCCATTCCAGGGTGCCTTCGAGATAGGGCGCCTGCGTGACCGGCGCGGCCGTGAACAGGAGCTTGGCGGCGACGGTCCCTTCAGGGAAAAGCGCCTTCATGGGATCTGGATCGTCGGGATTGGCCCAGACCTGGCCGAGGACATAGCCTCCCGGCGCGTTGAGAAAACCGACCGCCCAGTTTTGGGCGCATGCGGTTTGCTGCGGCCCGAGCTCGCCGGTGGCACCCGACCGTGGTGCCGGCGTGGTGCGCTCGCGCGTCAGCCCCCGGACGAATTCGCGGCCCTTCTCGCCGTAATGCATCCACGGCGCGTGATACCAGCGGCGAATCGCATTGTCCTGGACGGCCCAGTCCACCTCGCGATTGCCTTCCAGGACATAATCGTAGACCGCCTTGATGTATTCCGCCGGCTTGGTCTCGAAATCGATCTGCTGCCAGGGATAAGTCGGCGCCGGGACGGCTTTCGACGGGTCGGTTGCCGGGAATTGTTGGCTCAGGCGAAACACGACTCCGTGCCAGCCTGGCGGCACCTCATCATGGGAATCCGGAAACGTGCCGGCCGAAGCGTTCGCAGCAACCGCAACCATCAGAAAAGTAGCACTCAGCAAAACTCCTGTGCGCATGGGATGTCTCCCGCTGAAATATATTTCGGTAAAATAATCGATTTATGATTGCATTCTTCCGCCGAACCTTCCAGCGGGAAAGGCGGCGCGCACGGAGGCGTGATCGGCGCGCGACAGCGTCGCGTCCGGTACGATCCTGCTGCTTTCGGAAAACTTCCGGGTATTGCCCCGCATCAATCTGTCAGGAGCGATACCCGGCCGGAAAATCGAAACCCCGGCTCTACCCCGTCAGAGCCGATCAAGGGTTTTAGTCGCGCAGCAGCTCGTTGATGCTGGTCTTGGAGCGGGTGCGCTCGTCGACGCGCTTCATGATCACGGCGCAGGCAGTCGAGGGGCCGGGCTGGCCGTTCGGCAGCGGCTTGCCGGGCAGGGCGCCGGGAACCACGACTGAATATTCCGGAACCTCACCGACAAAGATCTCGCCGGTTACGCGGTCGACGATCTTGGTGGAGGCACCGAGGAAGACGCCCATCGCCAGCACCGCGCCCTTGCGCACGATGACGCCTTCCGCCACTTCGCTGCGCGCGCCGATAAAGCAATCGTCCTCGACGATCACAGGTTCGGCCTGCAGCGGCTCCAGCACGCCGCCGATGCCGACGCCGCCCGAAATATGCACACGCTTGCCGATTTGCGCGCAGCTACCGACCGTCGACCAGGTGTCGATCATGGTGCTCTCATCGACATAGGCGCCGAGGTTGACGAAGGAGGGCATCAGCACGACGTTGCGGGCAATGAAGGCCGAGCGGCGCACGATGGCGCCGGGCACCGCGCGAAAGCCGGCATCGCGAAAACGGTTCTCGCCCCAGCCCTCGAACTTCGAGGGCACCTTGTCCCACCACGACGCCTTGCCGGGGCCGCCGGGAATCGCGCTCATGTCGTTGAGGCGGAACGACAGCAGCACCGCCTTCTTCAGCCACTGATTGACCTTCCACTTGCCGCTGGCCTCGCGCTCGGCGACGCGCGCCTCGCCCTTGTCGAGCAGTTCGAGCGCGGAATCCACGGCCTCGCGAACCTCGCCCTTGGTCGACGTCGAAACGCCGTCGCGGGCATCGAAGGCGGAGTTGACGGTGGATTCGAGCGCGGACAGGGACATCGGGATTTCCTTAGGCTTTTCGGGCGAAGTTGACCGGCTTTTTCGGGATTTGGGCCGGAGGAGTCAAGGCTAACTCTCCCGTCGTCACCCGCGGAGGCGGGTGACCCAGTACGCCGAGGCGGCTGTTATTGATCGAGAAGCTGGTGATTACTGGATACCCCGCCTTCGCGGGGTATGACGACCTATTCTGAATGAGCCAACCGCTCCAAAAACCCGGTCAGATCATCCGTGACATGATCGACGTAAGTGGCATCTCGGCCTTCCAGCTCCCAATCCTCGCGCACCACCTCCCTGGCGCCGTCGGGCACCACCAGCACGGTGGTCATGCCGAGCTGATGCGGCACCACGAGGTTGCGGGCGAGATCCTCGAACATCGCCGACTTCTGGGGGTCCACGCCGTGGACGCGCAGGAACTTGTCATAGGTCTGCGGCGCCGGCTTCGGTTCCAGTTCGGCGGCGATGATGTCGAACACCGCCTCGAAATGATGGGAGATGCCGAGCCGTTCCAGCACTGCGCCGGCATGGTCGGTCGAGCCGTTGGTCAGGATCAGCTTGCGGCCGGGAAGCTTGGCGATTGCGGTCCCCATTGCCGGGTTCGGCTCCAGCGGCGAGTGATCGATCCGGTGCACATAGGCGAGGTAATCGTCGGCGCGCACGCCGTGCTCGGTCATCATGCCGCGCATGCTGGTGCCGTAGCGGCGATAATAGTCCTTCTGGATCACGCGGGCTTCTTCCGCCGATATCTTCAGGAACGCGCTGATGAACTCGCCGATCCGCGCGTCCACCTGCTGCCAGAGATTGACGTGATGCGGGTACAGCGTGTTGTCGAGGTCGAACACCCAGGTGTCGATATGCGTGAAGGGGCGGGGGGAGTTCATTACACCTCCTCGCTGTCATGCCCCGCGAAGGCGGGGCATCCAGTACGCCGCGGCTCTCGGGAGTAACAACAGGCGTCTCGGATTACTGGATCACCCGCCTTCGCGGGTGATGACGGACAGAGAGTGAGGCGAGAGTGCATGTTCATCACGGCATCGCAAATCGCAGCGTCTTGCCGCCGCTCGACATGTCGACCGGCGCAAAGCCGATTGGCGCCAGGCCGCGGCTGCCGCAATCGCCCTGCTCGGAGACTTCGAACTTGCTCTCGCGCGTGCAGAGCTCCTTCGCCCCGCCCCAGTTGAGCGGCTTGTCGCGGTATTTGATGGCGCGGTTTTCGCCGTCGACGGCTTCGGCAAAACTGTAGACCTGTTTCGGCTGGCCGGTCACGTCGGGATGCAGGCATTTACCGGGGTCGATGCGGTACCAGCCGCGGCTCGTCACCACCTTGCCGTCGTCGGTGGCGACCGCCGCCATGATCTTGTGCGGCGTGTCGTTGCACCAGGTCAGCCCGGTGGAGGACGGCTTTTGCACGGCGTCGATCATGGTGGCGAAGAAATTTGGCGACTGCACGATGTCGGCCGGCAGCCCCCGGCTCTTCAAGAATGCCGCAAGTGCGGCCTGCGTCTTCGGCCCGTCGACGCCGTCGATCGGGGCGGCGTCATAGCCGGCGATGACGAGCAGCCGCTGGATGCCGGCGAGCCGCGCCTGCTCGTCGTCATATTCGCTATCCTCGGCGAGATAGGCGACGAGGTTGCCGTCGTCGGTCCGCGTCGGCGTGATCTGGGTGAACGGCGCCGGCGTCTGGTTGCCTCGGCATTGGCGGGCGGCGGCAATGACGAAATTGTCCGGCGCGATGCACAGCGTGTCGCGGCCGTTCTGCGGGATCGGCGAAGCGCCGTAGACGCCGAGCGCGCGCGCGTTCAACAGGATGCGGTCGGCAGTCAGCGCGCCCTGCAGCACCACGCGGCAAGCGGCCGGATCGATCCGGAACCAGCCCCGCGTCGCGGTCGCCGCCTTGTCGTCGATGCCGATCGCGGCCTCGACCACATAGCTCATGCGGTTGCAGAGCTTGAGGTCGGCAAACGCGGGCAGGGAGGAAACGAGGAACGAGATGACCGCGGCCGGAAGGGCGATGAAGAAACGTGTCAACGTTGTGCGCGGAGGCTGCGATATTCTCAATTCGTCATGCCCGGGCTTGTCCTGGGCGTCCATGTTTGTGCGGCCAGAAAAGGCGTGGATGGCCGGGACAAGCCCGGTCATGACGGCTTCCTTTTGTGGCGCGTGCATCACTTGTGGATCAGCGTGCCGGTGCCCTGGTTGGTGAAGAGTTCGAGCAAGACCGCGTGCTGCATCTTGCCGTCGATGATGACGACGCCCTGCACGCCCTGTTCCAGGGCATAGATGCAGGTCTCGACCTTCGGGATCATGCCGCCGGAAATCGTGCCGTCCGCGATCAGCTTGCGGGCGTCCTTCACCGACAGTTCCGGGATCAGCTTCTTCGACTTGTCGAGCACGCCGGGAACGTCGGTCAGAAGCAACAGCCGCTTGGCCTTCAGCGCGCCCGCCACGGCACCTGCAAAGGTGTCGGCGTTGATGTTGAGCGTGTGGCCGTCATGCGAGGTCGCGAGCGGCGCCAGCACCGGGATCAGCTCATAGCCGATCAGCTGATTCAGCAGCGTCAGATCGACCTTGTCGGGGTCGCCGACGAAACCGAGATCGATCGCCTTTTCGATGTTCGAATCCGGATCGACCATGGTGCGCGTCGTCTTGGACGCCTTGACCATGTTGCCGTCCTTGCCGCTCAAACCAACCGCCTTGCCGCCGGCTTCGTTGATATAACCGACGATCTGCTTGTTGACCGAGCCGGCCAGCACCATCTCGACGATCTCGATGGTGGCGGCGTCGGTGATGCGCAGGCCCGCGGCGAATTCCGACTGGATGCCGAGGCGCTTCAACATGGTCGCGATCTGCGGTCCGCCGCCATGCACCACCACCGGATTGATCGCGGTCTGCTCGAGCAGCACGATATCGCGGGCAAATGCCTTGGCGGTCTCCTCCGCGCCCATGGCGTGGCCGCCATATTTGATGACGATGGTTTCTTCGTCATATTGCTGCATGTGCGGCAGCGCTTCCGACAGGATGCGGGCCTGATCGAGAGCACTGATATTCGGCGCTGAGGTCATGAAGCGGGTCTCGCCAATTGCGGATGTCGGGCCGGGTTCTATCCGATTGGCGGGCAGGGCGCAAAGTGGGGTAATTGCAGAGGCTCGTGCCGTGGACGCAGCGCAACGCGTCCGGGACGCAAGGCTATTTTCCCCTCGGCCAGGCCGCCGCGACCGCCAGCGCCAGCCAGCTTCCGATCAACAGCGTCCCGCCGGTCGGCGTGGCCATCGGAAACAGCCCGTTCCCGGCATAGTGGCGCAGCGTCAGGTCGCCGGCGAACAGGCCCGCGGCGAGAACAAAGCCGAACGCCGCCGCAATGCCGATTTTTGCATGAACGATGCCGCGCTCGGCCAGCGCGACAGCACCCAATACCGCGCAGGCGTGAAACAGCAGCATCGACGAGGCCGACGCCAGCCGCGACGCATCGGCGCCATGGGCGGAGGCCGCGGCCAGCATGACCCCATCGGCGCCCATGATCGCGGCGAGCACAATGAGGATACGGCCTGTCCGGCCCATCAGCTGCGCTCCTTCAACAGCCGCACCATCGCCGCGCGCAATTCGGGCATGCCGGCGCCGGACCGCGAGGATGTCACCAATACGTCCGGAAACGCCGCCGGATGCTTGGCGAGCGCCGCGATCGTTTCAGCGATGTTCTTCTCCAGCTCGGTCTTCTTCACCTGGTCCGCCTTGGTCAGCACCACCTGATAGCTCACCGCGGACTTGTCCAGCGTCTTGAGCACGTCCTGGTCGACATCCTTGATGCCGTGGCGCGCGTCGATCAGCACATAGACCCGCGCCAGCGTGGCGCGGCCCAGAAGGAATTGATGGATCAGCTTGGTCCAGGATGCGACCTGGGTCTTGGGCGCCGAGGCGTAGCCATAGCCGGGCATGTCCACCAGCCGCAGCCCTGCGCCGTCCGGGCCGTCGAAGAAGATCAGTTCCTGGGTGCGGCCCGGCGTATGCGAGGTGCGGGCCAGCGCATTGCGCCCGGTGAGCGCATTGATCAGGCTCGATTTGCCGACATTGGAGCGGCCGGCAAACGCCACTTCCATGCCGGCCATCGGCGGCAGCGTCTCGATCGAAGGCGAGGCCCAGACGAACTTCCATTCGCCGGCAAAGAGCTTTCGTCCTTCTTCAATCAGCTTCGTATCGGTATCGGCGGTCATGCGCCGACGCTTAGCAAAGCGTGGCGGGCGGCGATAGGTGAATATCCGGCGGGTCGCCGGCCCGTCAGAACCGGTAGTTCCATCTGGCGGCGAATTCCGACGCGCCGCCGCCGTCGGCCGTCCTGCCGGTGGGGTTTTCCAGATGTCGAGCCCTCGCTTCAGTTGGAAATGGCGCTGATTGGACATATGGGCGCTGTTCTTGAACGCATGAGAACCGGCGCGCACGCGAAGATGGAAACGGGCTGGACGCCTCCGGATTCATGATGAACCATCGCGTTACCGGCGCGACTCCCGTGAAGCGCCGGCATTCGAGAGCCAACAGAGGGCCGTTCGGTGAGTGTGACGAACCGCGAAGTGGTGATGCCGGTCCAGCGGTTCTCGCTGGCGTCCGACGATCTGCCTGCGCATCTTGACGACCGGGCCAGGCTGGCGGCGTGGCAGGATCGTTTCGTTGCGCATAGCTGCAAGCTCGATATTTCGCCGGTGTCGGATCGGCGCTTCTCGCTCCGCTGCGATCTGGCGCGTTTTCAGGAGATCGGCGCGATCAGGTTCGAGGGCACCGTCGAGCGGTTCGAGCGGCCTTCGCATTACGCCGCGATCGACGGCAGCGATGATCTCATTCTCTGCCTGAACCAGGGAACGTCCGCCACCTCGTTCACGCAGTCCGGCCGCGACGCCGCGATGCGGCCCGGCAGCGTCATGCTCGCGACCAATACGATGGGCGGCCGGATGCGAAGCCAGGCGGACAATCCGTGGTCGTCGCTGTTCATCCCGCGTGCACGCCTCGATCCGTTGATTGCCAATGTGGACGATCTCCTGATCAAGCCGGTCGATGCCCGCCTGGCGCCGGTGCGCTTCCTCGGCCGCTACCTCGACCTGCTGTTCGCACCGGACGATCTGCGGGACGAGCCGGCGCTGCTGGCCCATATCGGCGTCACCATCACCGATCTGGTCGCGCTGGCGTTCGGGGCCGGCCGCGACGCCGGCGAACTGGCGCGCATGCGCGGCCTGCGCGCGGCGCGCACGCTCGAGATTCTCAAGCGCATCGCGGCGGGATTCAGCCGGCCATCGTTCGGATCTTCGGAAGTGGCGCGTGCGATGGGCCTGTCGTCACGCTACGTCAACGAATTGCTGCAGGAGACCGGCGTCAGCTTTGCCGAGCGCGTGATGGAGCTGCGCCTGCAGAAGGCCCGCGCGCTGCTGGCGGCGCCGCCGCATGTCGCCATGCGGGTGAGCGAGATCGCCTATGCGTGCGGCTTCAACGAGGTGTCCTATTTCAACCGCTGCTTCCGGCGGCGCTTCGGCGCCTCGCCGACGCAGATGCGGGGAGGCTGAGCAACAGAGCTCGTGCGTACGGCGGCAGTTCTCGGGCGTTCCACGTCATTGCCTGCGACAAACGCCAAGCGTTTGCGCAAGGGAGCAACGCGACGAAGCAATCCATCTCTCCCGGTGCGGAGAGGTGGATTGCTTCGCTTCGCTCGCAATGACGATGGAGGCCGCCGTCAGGTCTTCTCGACGGCCTTCTTCGGCGCGAACGTCGACTTGAGATTGTCGAACAGCTCCACCTTCACGCCGTTCTTGCGCATGATGTAGCTCTGCTGGATCACCGAGAGCAGGTTGTTCCAGGCCCAGTAGATCACGAGGCCCGCCGGGAAGCCCGCCAGCATGAAGGTGAAGATCAGCGGCATCCAGTCGAAGATCATCTTCTGGGTCGGATCCGGCGGCGTCGGATTCAGCTTCATCTGGAACCACATCGTGATGCCCATGATGATCGGCCAGACGCCGAGCGCGAGGTAAGCGCCGAGCACCGGCACATGCGTCGGATCGAACGGCAACAGCCCGAACAGGTTGAAGATCGTGGTCGGATCGGGCGCCGAGAGGTCCTTGATCCAGCCGTAGAACGGCGCGTGGCGCATTTCGATGGTGACGAACAGCACCTTGTAGAGCGAGAAGAACACCGGGATCTGCAGCGCCACGGGAAGACAACCGGCGATCGGGTTGATCTTCTCCTTGCGATAGATCTCCATCATCTCCTGCTGCTGCTTCTGACGGTCGTCCGGATAGCGCTCCTTCAGCGCGGCCAGCTGCGGCTGCACCGACTTCATCTTCGCCATCGAGGCGTAGGACTTGTTGGCGAGCGGATAGAACGCCAGCTTCACCAGCACCGTCACAAGCAGGATCGAGACGCCGAAATTGCCGACCAGATGGAAGAAATAGTCGAGCAGCAGGAACATCGGCTTGGTGATGAAGTAGAACCAGCCCCAGTCGATCAACAGGTCGAAATGGTTCAGCCCGAGCTGCTTGTTGTAGCCGCCATGGCCGGCGAGCGGGAAATTGATGCCGACGACGCCGGCTTCCTTGGCGCCCGCGAACAGCCGCGCATTGGCGCTGCCGGTGCCGCCGATCGCAATGGTCTGCGCTTCCAGCAGGTAGTCGGTCTGGTAGTGGTGCTTGGTGCCGACCAGGTTGGAGGCGAAGCGTGCCTGCAGCTTGGCGGTGGTATCGGGCAGCAGTGCCGACGCCCAGTATTTGTCGGTGATGCCGAGCCAGCCATTGGTGACCTTGAAGTCGACCGATTTGGCCTCGTCGATCTTCTTGTAGCCGTATTCCTGCAGGCCCTGCTCGCCGAGATAGCCGATCAGGCCTTCATGCAGGATGTAGTAGCCCGAGACCTCGGGTGTGCCGTGCCGGGAAATCAGCGCGAACGGATAGAGCGTGACCGGCGCACTGCCGACGTTGGTGACGTCGTCCTTGATGGTGAAGAGATAGCGATCGTCGATCGTGATGGTGCGGCGGAAGGTGAGGCCTTCGCCATTGTCCCATTTCAGCGTCACCGGGCTTTCCGGCGTCAGGCTGCCGGAGCCCTCCTGCTGCCACACCGTGTCGCGGTCTGGAAGCCGCGCGGTCGAGCCCGAGGCCACGACCCAGCCGAACTCGGCATAATAGGGGTGCGCGGTGTTCGAAGGCGAGAACAGCACGATCGCGGGCGATTTGGGATCGACGGTGTCGCGGAATTTTTCCAGCGACAGGTCGTCGACGCGCGCGCCCTTCAGCGCGATGCTGCCGGAAAGTCGCGGCGATTCGATCTTGATGCGGGGCGTTGCGGCGATGGCCGCGTCGCGGCTGACGACCGGCTGGGCGGTCTGACCGGCGGGCGCCGCGGCGGAGGGCGTCGCGCCCGGCTGCGGGGTGGTGGAGCCCGGCGCCGACTGCGGCGACGGCTTGTTGAGCTCGGCCTGGGTCTGGGTCTGCGCGCGCTGCCGCTCCATCTGCGGCATGTTGTAGAAATACTGCCACGCGATCAGGACGAGGCCGGACAGAATGACGGCGAGGATGGTGTTGCGATTATCGGTCATCGTTTCGGGGTCTCGCCATTCAATTCGGACTGCGGGTCCTGCCGGTTCCGACTGACGCCGGACCCGAGGCCCTCATTCTTGGTTTGGACGCGGTTTCTTCGCGCGAGCCGGCATCCACGTCGCCCGGCGACACCTTGCCGCCGCCTTGCGGTTTCGGCTGCCGCTCGAGGCGATGCAGCGCCGAGCGGAGATCGTCGAGCATGGTTGCGAAGTCGCGGGTGAGCGCGGCCCGGCGGCCCACCAGCACATAATCATGGTGGGGCCGCATCGATATGACATCCAGCCGCTTCACCAGTTCGCGAAGCCGGCGCCGGATGCGATTGCGCTCGGTGGCGGTGCCGTTTTTCTTGGTAACGGTGAAACCGATCCGGATCGGGCCGGCATCGTCGCGGGCACGGCCCTGTACGACAAAGGCAGCGCTATTGGCCCGCGTGCCATTGGCAACGGCGAGAAAATCCGCCCGCTGCCTCAGCCGATCCATGAATGAAATCTCCGGAAGATCCGGCTCAGGCGCTCAGACGCTTGCGGCCGCGCGCACGGCGAGCGGCGAGGACCTTGCGGCCGCCGGCAGTGGCGAGACGGGCGCGGAAGCCGTGACGGCGCTTGCGCACCAGTTTGCTGGGTTGATAAGTCCGCTTCACGGGTAGTTCTCCGCTGACCGGGCAATTTGCCTGTTGGATTGAGATCAAGTCCGATGATGCGGGCCGGCCCCAAAAAGGCCATTTACGGCCCCAAATGAGCCGCCCCCGGGTGAACCGGGCCATCGCGGACAGTTGGCGCGGCTTATACGGGAGCGACCTGTTTTCGTCAATGTCGGGGGTTGCCGCAGCGTGCGTTCTTTGAAACGTCGCAATTGAGGCGAATATATCTGTTTTCGCGGGGTTTTTAGGGGCGAGACGGCGGCGTCTTGGGATCACCGGACCAGCGCGACATTAGCGATCGGTAATTTGACCGGCCGGTGCCCCAAACGCATCCTCGGAATCACCGGTTCGACCGACCATATAGATTGGGCGGCGTGGGTCCGGCGGGTCCGGAACCCTTAAGACATCAGGGCAGATATTCGTGTCAGCGATCGATGACCAGCCGACCCCCCAAGCACCGCGGTCCTGCGCCCCGCGCCGGCTCGGCCTGTCCGGCAAGCTGTTGCTGCTGACCATTCCGCTCGTGATGATCGCTCTTCTGTTGATCTACATACCCTCGATTGCGAATTTCTGGACCAACCGGCTGAACGACCGCCTTGCCGCGGCCAATACCGCTGCGCTGGTGCTGGACGCGGCGCCGCTCGGCATGGTCCCGGATTCGCTGGCGCGGCAGATTCTGACCAGCGTCGGCGCGCGGGCGGTCGCGATCAAGATGGGGCAGCAACGCCGGCTGCTCGCCAGCGCCGAACTGCCGGCGGCGATCGATCGCGATATCGACCTGCGGACGATCACGGTGTGGTCGGCGATCGTCGAATCCTTCGAGACCATGCTGGAGCGCGGCAACCAGTCGATCCGCGTGGTGGGGCCGGCGCCCGGGGGGGCGCAGTTCATCGAGGTCGTGATCGACGAATTGCCGCTGCGGCAGGCGATGTACCGGTTTTCCCGCAACCTTCTCGTGGTGTCGCTCGGTATAGCGATGCTGGCGGCGGGCCTGGTCTACCTCGCGCTGCATTATTTGTTCGTGCGGCCGATGCGGCGGCTGACCGCCAATCTCGTCGGCTTCCACGAAAACCCGGAAAGCGCGGCGCGCATCATCGTGCCGAGCCAGCGCGGCGACGAGATCGGGGTTGCCGAGCGCGAACTGTCCGACATGCAGCGCGACCTGGTTTCCATGCTCTCGCAGAAGAGCCGCCTCGCCGCGCTCGGCCTTGCCGTGTCGAAGATCAATCACGATTTGCGCAACCTCTTGGCGTCCTCGCAATTGCTGTCGGACCAGCTCGCCAGCGTGCCGGATCCGAGGGTGCAGCGCTTCGCGCCGAAGCTGATGCGCTCGCTGGAGCGCGCCATCGATTTCTGCCAGTCGACGCTGTCCTACGGCCGCGCCCAGGAAGCCGCGCCCGACCGCCGCATGATTCAGGTCGAGCCTGTCGTGACCGAGGTGCGCGAATCGGCCGGCCTCGCCGCCGACGCCTCGATCACCTGGATCAGTGCGATCGAGCGCTCCCTGTCCATCGATGCCGATCCGGACCAGCTGTTCCGCGTGCTGCTCAATCTGGTGCGCAACGCGGTGCAGGCCCTGGACAGCCGGCCGAAGGGCGATGGCTCTGCCTTGCAGATCCGCATCACCGGCCGCCGCGAGGGCTCGGTCGCCATCATCGAAGTGTCCGATACCGGTCCCGGCGTGCCGGCCAAGGCGCGCGAGCATCTGTTCGAGGCGTTCCAGAGCTCCGGCCGCCCCGGCGGCAGCGGGCTCGGGCTCGCGATCGCCGCCGAGCTGGTCCGCGCCCATGACGGCGACATCCGTCTGGTCGAGGGCACCATCGGCGCCACCTTCCGGATCTCGATCCCCGACCGCCCGGTGGAACTGCAGAGCGTCCGCAACGAACGGGCGCTGGCGTAAGGGCCGGGGCCCTTCATTCCAGGGCATCGGGTAGCGGGCCCGGCCAGGGGCCGATCCGATGCCAGGCTCCGCGATCAACCCGGAATCCATTGTAACTTCAGAGAAATTCCGGATTGTTGCCGGCGCCTGCGCGGGACGGCGCAGCCGATTAACAGCCAGCGCAGATCGCACGCGCCGGACCTTGCAAAGCGAAGCCGGAGCAGGTAGCTAGAGCGCTCTTTCGCGACCGTCCGACCTTTGGACGCATCGGGCCCCTGAAGCCCAAAGCGAAAACGCGCCCGTAGCTCAGCTGGATAGAGCACCAGACTACGAATCTGGGGGTCAGGAGTTCGAATCTCTTCGGGCGCGCCACTTCGGTACAAAACTGGGCACTCCAAAACCTGCCGATTTTGCGCCGGACGCAGCGACTAGGGTGCGCAACAGCACGCTTTTTGACCCCATGATGCGAACTTCTTTCGCGTCCACCTCGATGCGCTGGGCGAGCGCGCGGAGGTGGTCGCGCCGATAGCCGCCCGCCTCGGTCCGCATCCGCTTGCGGGCCTGACTGGCGAAGGTTTTCAGCGCCTGGGGTGTGATGCTCGGCCCAGCCCGATCAAGCGCACCCTCGGCCCGCTCTGCGTCGGCGCGGGCCTGGTCACGGACGGACTTCAGCTCGGTCACGCGCTCCTTGAGCATGGGGTCCGACACGTCAGCGATGCCGTTTTCGATGCCCGCTTTTATCTTGCCGTCCTAGTCAGTCGCTGTTTCGACTAGACGTCAACCTTTAAACCTAAATCGATCTCCGATGCGGGGTAGCCACTCCTGAGTCCCCAGTTCTCCGCCGGCACTTCAAGCAAGATGATTTTGATCTCTGTCGCCGGCACTCCGAGCGCGGACAGGTTCGTAACCAGAGCCTTATAGAGCGTACGCTTCGCTTCCAGCGATCGGCCTGAGAACATCACGACCTCAACACGCGTGTAGTGCTCCGATCGGCCGGACGGAACGATCCGGGTGGCAGCATCGCAGATGTCTAGGACTACATCGCGGTCGTAGTCAGGTATCTTCAGCGCGAAGAGGAGCGCTGATTGGACGGCTTCGATAACCTCTTGCTCGCTACCACGAGCCCACCCGCCCGTTGTGATCCGTGTACTCGGCATTGTGGATTTCCCTCGAGAGACTTGCCATCCAATGTTGCACGGTTAGCAGGAGTCGGCGGACACCTCCATGCTAAAGAGTTATAATCTCCATTTTCGTCGCCGCATAAGATAGCGAACGGTCTTCATACCATTGTCGATCGTTGCCCTTCCGACCTCTCGGAACCCTTGCGCCGAATGAAATCGGTCTGATCCGGGATTCGGTGGCTGCACGTTGACCTCGCAAACTATGCAATCGTGGCCAAGCTCTTCTGCTCGCTTGAACAGATCGGCGTACAGTGCCCGACCAAAACCCTGGCTCCGGTGCTCCTCGTCGACAACGACGCGGTCGATGTACAAAAACCGGTCGTAGCGGCTACAGAACCACGTGAAGTGGGTACCGTCGTAGTCATCAGTTTGTTCGAACGCCAAAAGAAACGCCTTTCCGGGCGCAATAAACGTAGCGACGCTCGCGGATCCAATCATTCGATCAAACCGCTCCGGCGATAGCAATGATGTCTCACGAGCACTTGCATTGTTCACACGAAGCAATGCGTCGCGTGGCGAACACGGACCGTGAAGGTCGAGAATCTCTGAAAGCAATTTGACTCCCCTGCTGTGCAGTTTCGGAACGATAGCATCACCAAGATTGAGGCGGCCACCCGCAAAAGGCGGCCGGCTGTTGCGCAGGCCGGTCTACCGGCGAACAATCGCAACAGTTCGTAGCATTGCCGATTGGATCGTGCAGCAGGTCCCGGCGTCATAGCGCCACGGCGAACGAATAGCGCCCATCTTCATCGACCGTGGCGCCGCAATAGCCAGAAGGTCATCCGGCTCACTTCATCCAAGGCGGTAGCGGCAGGTTTTTCTTGCGCAGGAAGTCCGGATTGAAGAGCTTGGATTGGTAGCGCTGGCCACCGTCTGCGAGGATGGTGACGATGGTCTTTCCTGGGCCAAGGTCGCGTGCGAGCCGCGTGGCCCCCACGATGTTGATCGCACTTGATCCGCCCAGTATCAGCCCCTCATGCTCGATCAGGTCGAACAAAACAGGTAGCGCCTCCTCATCGGTGATCTGGTAGGCGATGTCGATGGGCGTGCCTTCAAGGTTCTTCGTCACGCGTACCTGACCGATACCTTCTGTGATCGAGTCACCTTCTGTCGTCAGCTCACCCCTGGTAAACCAATTGTAGAGGGCGGCGCCCAATGGATCGCTGAGCGCGATCTTCACATGGGGATTGCGTTCCTTGAGGGCGCGCGCAACTCCACCCAGAGTGCCGCCACTGCCGACAGCGCAGGTGAAGCCGTCGATTTTTCCGCTCGTCTGCTCCCAAATTTCAGGGCCGGTCGTGCGATAGTGGCCATCGCGGTTGGCGACGTTGTCGAACTGATTTGCCCAGAATGCCCCATTCGGCTCCTTTGCGGCCAACTCCTCAGCGAGGCGACCAGAATAGCGAGCGTAGTGGCCGGGATTGGAATAGGGCACGGCGGGTATCAGACGCAGATCGGCGCCGCATAGCCGCAGCATGTCCTTCTTCTCCTGGCTTTGCGTGTCGGGCATCACGATCACGGAGCGATAACCCCGCGCATTGGCCACGAGCGCAATACCAATGCCGACGTTGCCGGCCGTGCCCTCCACGATAACGCCGCCCGGCCTGAGTTGGCCGCGCTGCTCGGCGTCGTTTATGATGGCCAAGGCCGCACGATCCTTGATCGATCCGCCCGGATTAAGAAATTCGGCCTTGCCATAGATGTCACAACCCGTGATGTCCGAGGCCGCGCGCAACCTGATCAATGGCGTATTTCCAATTGCTTCCAGAAAACCCGATCGAACGTTCACAGCTTGCCCCCTTCCGCGCCCTTCGCTTATTGCTTCCGTACGGAATGACCACTTTAACGGTGCTTGCGCAGATTTCGGCAATTTCTTCGCCGTCTGGCATGCCTATTCTGCTCGATCTCCTCTCGCAGGAAAATCATTTGCGGTCTTTCTCGGATCAGAGAAGAATTTTTCGCTCGTCTAGAACGATGAGATACGGTCAGGTCGGACTACGCGAAAGCGCGCTCTCGCAACCCGCACCAGCCTGCGAGCACCAAGAGCGGGGAATCGTAGGCTCTCGCGGATTTGCGAATTGGAACGTATGGTAGGCTGCCTCATCAGAGCGCCACAGCGAAGCAGTAGTGCCCATCTTCATCGGCCGTGGCGCGCCACTACTTTTCCCTGCTCTACAGCGCGCTTTAGCGACCGTCGTGTTCGAACCAGCGCAGTTCTTCTCCTGGCCGGGCGATGGGCACTGTTGCGTCTGCCAGCTCCCACTCGTGCTCGCGCGGACAACTATCGCTTGGTCAATAGGATTATGGTGAAGCTGTTACCGTGCAAGCAATGCTAGAGCGGAAACAGACGAGACCACCAAGATCGCCCACCGGAGCCGATTTCGATCGATGAGGGGAGCGATGTGCGGTGAAACAACGAGCCCCAATCCGACCCCTGGCAGCAGGATCGCCGCGCGTGTCAGCTCAGGCCAGCCGAAGAGCCCAACGGCGACGAGTGCTACAACCGAGCCAAGATACGCCACTGCGAAGAAAGCGCCGAGCATCGCGCGAGCGATCGCCGGCTCCGCGTTCTGAAACACCAGCGCAATCGGCGGGCCATGGATGCCTACCATCGTTCCCATGATGCCTGCTGCGGTCCCCGCCAAGCTCAAGGACCTCCCTGTGGCTTTGAGTGGAGGACCAAAGATGCTGAGGAGCACGGCGAGCAGGATCAGGATTCCGAAGACTTTGGGCAGAGCTGGCCCCTGCAATACCTTCAAGGCGACGGCGCCGCCAACGGTCCCAATTAGCAGGCCAGCTAACGATAGGGAAAATCCAGCGGGGTCAATGGCATGTCTTTCCCGCCATGCCGTTATTGCGGCTAACACAACGCCGGTCGAGAGCATTGGGCCAGGAATGTAAGCCGGATCGATCAGGGCAAGCACAGGTACGACAAACAGGGCAAGACCAATACCCACTGCTGCCTGTAATGCGCTGCCGATTGCCATGATCGCCACAGCCGCCACAGCGCTCATCCAGCCAATCGTCATTCTGACCGCAACCTATTCTGATTCCCGCGCATGGAAGGACAGATAAAAGAGTCCTGTCAGCACGGCCTCTATAATGAGTTACCCGCGTAACGGCCATAGGCGCAGCCATCTCGCGCGCCAGTTGTCGTGATCTTGTAATATCCGGGCAGATAACTTTATTCTTTTATTGAAACGGGAATCGGAAGAGTCGCACGCTTCCGCATGAAGGACAGCGTTCTACATCAAGCCGCTCGTCGATTTCGACGCGGTCGGCCTGTGGCGCGGGGCGATCAACGAGCGTGGCGCCGGCGCGCTTAACCTGAATGTGCAAGGCCAGAGCGATTGGCTGGTGTCGGCAGCGCCCGCAGTGGAAATCGGACGCAGCGGCAGCAGGGCGGCTATACGTGGCGGCCTTTATGTGCGGGCCGGCGTTCGCTTCCTGAGCAAGGATGGCATCAGCGCGACGGCGAGCTTCCAGGGCTCGCCGGCGGGCATTCGCCCTTCAAGGTCACCTCGCCGCTCGATCAGAGCCTGGCCGAAGTCTCCGCCGGCTTCGACGTTTGGCAAGGCAACAGTTTCAGTCTGCGCCTCAGCTATGACGGCCGTTTCGGGAGCCACACCAACGCCAACGGCGGCGCGCTCGAATGGCGTGCGGCGTTCTGAGCGGATGATGCAGGCGTGAACCGTTTCCGGTCACTGTCGCTTTGTCGGCGCGCCCCCTTTTCAGATCGCCAACGAGACCGACCGCTATTGGAGCGCCATCGTGGGCAATGGCGGACAGGAAAGCGCATGCGGCTGGTGCAAGGTGTCTGCAAAAAATTGCGGTGGTCGGGCGGCGCTGTTAAAAGTGGACGGGGGACAGGAGATGGGAATTGGCTACGATCGTTGAGATCCGGGCTACAGATCCACTGATGTCGGCGGTGTACGCCTTGCGACGCGAAGTGTTCGTCGTTGAACAAGGTGTCCCGGAAGAACTTGAAGTCGATGAGAACGACAAGGTCGCCGTTCATCTTGCCGCACTTTCTGACGGCCACGTCATTGGGACGCTGCGCATTGTGCGCAAGGAGCGCACGGCGAAGATCGGCAGAATGGCGGTATCGGCGGATTCACGGAAAAAAGGGATCGGAAGAGAGTTGATGGAGTTCGCCGCGGCCACAGCTTCCCACGACGGCGCCCAGGAAATCATTCTGGCAGCGCAATTCACGGCGCGCGAGTTTTATAGACAACTTGGGTACATGGAAGAAGGATCTGTCTTCGACGATGCAGGCATATCGCACGTGATGATGCGCAAGAGCCTTCGGCGTTGAGTTCCAGGCGTAACTATCCGCGAAGGTGCAGTTCGCACTTGAAGACACCGTTGCGAACTGACGGCTCATGGCCGCGGTGCGCCATTTCAATCCACAACGGGGCACGCCAGCGCCCGCCCTCCAGATCGCGAGCCGATACAGACTTGCAGACGGTTACCGGTCCATGGGCATGCGCCTCGCAGGTTGGCCGGTGGCGATATCGCCGGGGGAAAAAGAGCCATGCCGCCTGATTTCGTTCTTGTCGCAGGACCGCTGGTCCGCGCCTCAAGCTGGGAGCCAACGGCGGAGCATCTGCGCGCCGCGGGATGCCGCGTTCAGGTGCCGGACATACTGGCCCATCATGCTTCGCCACCGGCCTGGCGCGCATGGACCAGAAGTCTTCTCGATCACATGGCGCCCGCCAGAGAGATGATTCTGGTGGGTCATAGCTCGGCGAGCGTATTGGCTGCCGATCTTGCGACCAGGGTGCCCGCTCGCTCCGTCATTATCGTGGATGGCGAGGTGCCTCCGCCGCGGGGGCCGGCCTCGCCGGTCAGGCCGGCGCTTCGCGATTACATCCGAAGTCTTGCTCAAGCCGACGGAAGCCTTCCGGTCTGGTCACAATGGTTCTCGGGCGACCCGCAGCGCACATCGCTCGTCGGCCTCGATGTTCTCGCTGGCGACCCCGCGGCTTTCGCGGCGTTCGAGCGGGAACTTCCGAAAATGCACGTCGACTGGTTCGACGACACGATCGAGCTAGCTAGCTGGGATCATATCCCCGCCGGGCTCATCCAGACCTCCGGTATCTATGATCATGCCGCCGCGGAGGCACGGCGGCGCGGCTGGCCGGTGACGAGACTGCACGGCACGCATCTCCATCCGACGCTCTGTCCGGCGGAGACGGCGGACGCCATTCTTGCAATGTCGCGTCTGCTCTAGTCGAAGCATCGGGGCCGCCTATCTAGGGAATGGATGGGATGGGGCGTGATTTGGAACTGAAAGGACGCGCAATGGCAAAGAACACGATTTGTCTCTGGTACGACAAGGACGCCGAGGCTGCCGCCCGCTTCTACGCCGAAATCTTCCCCGACAGCGCCGTGCATGCCGTCCATCGTGCGCCCGGTGACTTCCCGTCCGGCAAGGCGGGCGATGTGCTGACGGTCCATTTCACGGTTGCCGGCGTTGCCTGCCTTGGCCTCAACGGTGGGCCCATGTTCAAACACAACGAAGCTTTCTCGTTCCAGATCGCTACCGACGATCAGGAGGAGACCGACCGCTATTGGAACGCCATCGTCGGCAATGGCGGGCAGGAAAGCGCGTGCGGCTGGTGCAAGGACAAATGGGGCGTCTCCTGGCAAATCACGCCGCGCGTGCTGACCGAGGCGCTGGCGGCGGGCGGCGCCGAGGCAAAGCGTGCATTTGATGCGATGATGACCATGACGAAGATCGACGTCGCCGCGATCAAGGCAGCGCGTCGCGGCTGACGCCGGATTTTTCGCGTCAGAGCTTCTTGAAAAATCCCCGTTCGGTCAGCCGCAGCTGCGACATGTCGATGCCGATATGCGCCAGCAGCGTCGCGGCCGCTGACTGTCGGACCTGCTTGAGCCGCGCGGGATCTCCGCTCCGCACGGCTTCGTCTCTGGCCATGGTGCCCAGCACGACGTGATAGGCAATCCGCTCGGCCATGTCCTGGCGCTCGGCATTGGTCATCGCGCGCAGCGCCGGCGTGCCGAGAAAGATGCCGAGCACCTGCTGGCGAATGCCCTCGATTTGCGCCTTGCTGGCCGTGCTGCCGCTGAACGTCTCCCACGTCATCTGCAGCAGAACCGCCATGTCATCGGCGACGTTGCGGCTCGAATAGCCGCTTGCGAACATCAGGCGGTCGAATTCCTTGAGCACCGCGTCATCAGCAAAAGCTTTTTCCAGGTCGGCGCGCAGCGCGGCATCCGGTCCGCTCATGATCCTGATCATCTCGGTGCGAATGCGCTCGCTGTGTTGCGGGTCCGCCGCATAGCTCAACGCCGCTGCGGTCTGCGCCGGCGTCGTCAGGACCGGCGACGAGGGCGCGCCGGGCGACGGCGCGGCATCCCCGAGCCGCCGCGTGCCGCTGAGGATCGATTGGCTCAGCGCAAGATTTCCGTAGCTGCGTCCCATGCTTGCCGTGGCCCGTCCGCTCCACTGGGCGAGCGCCGCGTCGGCGCCAAGGCACGTAGCCACAACAAGGAGGAGGGCTGTCGGGACGACGCGGGTCATGTCAGGCTCACCTTCGCTGGGCGCGGGCTCACGGGATGGCGTAGATCAGCGCGTTGGTATCGCCATCGATGGAGCGGATGGCGGCGAGGCGGCGTGCATCCTGCGACCAGCCAATCCGGTAGCCGACGTTGCCGGCGATCGGAAACGAGGCGAGCCGCTCCATCGATCCTCTGGCGTCCCAGATATCGATCAGGGTGCGCCATTTTCCGTCCGGCATCTTGCCGGAATAGACGATCGCAAGCCGGTCATTGCGCGGCGAGAACGATGCAAACAGCGCGGTGACGTCCTCCCAGCCGGCAGGGCCGACCAGCACGCTGACGGATTTCGTTCCGCAGATGGCCGCCGCCAATTCGCCGCTGCTGGCAGATCGGCCGAGCTGGACCGGTGCGCCCGACAGGGCCGTCGGCAGCAGCACCACGGATTTGCCGTCGCGGCTGCGGACGCTTCCGCCATTGCTCTGCCCGACATGGCCCGATGCGCGGCAGGCTTCGGCCCGATCAAAGCCCGGCGCGGGACTGGATTCGGGTGCCGCGCCCTTGAGGCGAAAGCTTCTCCGCCGCGCAGCATCGCCGGTCAGGATGTTGGTGCCATCCTCGGAGAATGCCACGTCGAAGAACAGGCGGTTGCCGAGCACATCGGCCGGCACCGCCATGACAGGTTTGCCGCCCGGTATCTCCAGCACGCGAATGCCGCCTGCGCCCCAGGCCGCGGCCCTGCCGCCGGCGGCTGAGACGGTGATCCTGACGTCGGGCCCGAAATCGTCGAGCGCGGTGCGCCACGTCTCCCGCCGCTCTGCGACATTGAACGCCGCCAGGACGACTTTTGTCGTGTCGCTGCGAAGCGGGCCGCCGAGCAATAGCGTGTCGCCATTCGGCGAGAGGCGGACCGTCGCGGTGATCGTCACCGCAATGTCAGGGATCGGTAGCGAGGCAATACATCCGCTGAGGTCGGAGCCACGGGCCGGCAACGAGCAGGACGGTTCGTCAAGCCAGAGGATGGGTGCTAACAAGACCCCGGCCGTTCCTCCGATCGCCCCGATGAGCGTAACAACTGCCAAGCAAATCAGAACTCGACGCCACAACGTCGGCGCACCGAAGCAGCCGGCTCGCGTATCCCGGCGATCGATCGCCAGACCCACCGCATCGGCCGTTTCGCGACCTGCTGATACGGGCATTCGGAATTGCTCGCTACGCTTTTACAAATGCGACCCGCCCGCCGTCGATATTGTCGATCACGAATGGCGCAGGATCATGGCGGCGGCCGCGCCGCATGATGGCGTGCGAGCGACATTCGCGTGCCTTTGGCGGCTGGACGACGCCGGCCGCATCGCCGCGTCCGACGTGCGACCGCAACAGTCCGCTTTGGATTCGACCGCGTTCGGAGCGCCGAAATATGAAAGCTTCCACTCGAGCAATCTAATACACCGCCGCAAGAATATTTGGATAAAAAGGTATTTTCCGGAATGCAGGCCCGGCCGTGAGGCTTTGCGGAACGACGACGATCAAGGACAGGAAGAGAATAGACGATGCCAGGAGTTTACTGAAACTCCGCCCGTGCTGAAAAAGCCTGCCTGAAAAAACAAACAGCAATGCACAAACGAGAACCGGCCAAACCAAGGCTCCCCAGAGCACGACCCACGGTGACGAAAGACCGGCCACAAAGCCGGCAGCATACCAGCCGAGCCCGAACACGAATCCCCAGACCAGATTGACAGGCTCCCGCAACAGACCCGTACTGAATAAAGGCAGAACAGTTCCTGCGATCAGCGGGAGAACAGAACATGCCAATCGATAGGCTGGTGCCGTCATGCGGGGCTTTGTCAACTGAGCTTCATTGGTGCGCCTGAAGACTTGATCGCTGAGAACCTGCAAAGACGCAACCTACTTCTCCGTGCAGGCACGTGCGCTAGAACCGACCACCGCGTTAGCCGACGCGTGGCTTGACTGGCTTGCGGCATCGGCTGCGGGCGCGCCTCGCGAGAGACGGACATCGTTCACGCGCGCTGCCGCCGGCTTTCAGAAGTGATGGATTCCCAGCGCGGAGAATGCGCCGTCATGCGGCTCGTGGCCGTCCATCGTCGGCTGGCCGAGAAAGCCGAGCTGCAGCGGCATCGGATGCAGCAGCGATGTCGGGATCGCGCCCGCGGTGTCGAGCAGAGCGGCGCCATGGGCGGCGTCCGCCGGGCTGAGCGCTGGACCAAGAAGGTTCGATACCAGCGGCTCGATCACGCCCGTCGAAGGCGTGTCAGGGGTGCCCCCGGTGATCGTGCCGAGCAGGCCGTCGGCGAGATGGCTGACGGTATTCGATACGGTCGAGGTCAGCTGCGTCACCGTCGCGCCCAGGCTTGCGATCGTGTCCGAGACCGTCGCCAGCGTTGTGTCCACGATGCCGGTGACTGTATCCGTAATAGTGTGAACGGATGCGCCGAGATCGTGCAGGGCAGGAGCCGTGCCGCCGGCAGGTGCGCTGCTCGCGCCTGCCGATGTCGCGTGGTCTATCGATGCGCTGAAACCCGATGACATTGGCTCGGATGGCAAGGCTTCCGTGGCGATCGTCCTGGCTGATGACATCTCATCGACCGCGACGCTTGCATCCTGTGGCGGGATCGTAGCCGTGCCATCGGCATGGATGGCGGGCGAGAGATCGCTTGGCGAAGCGTCCATCGCAGCGGCATGCGCGTCCTCGTGGGCAAGCCCGGCGTCAGCGGGCGCCGCCGCAGCGGCGGCCTCTGCAGGATGCACCTGCAGGACGGCCGGCTCCGCCGCGCGCGCTTGGTCTTCGTGCTCGAGGCGATGCAGCGCCGTGTCGGAATCGTTGAGCCGGCCGAGCAGCATGGTGGCGAAGGCGACCGATTCGGTTGCCGAGAGATGGCGGCTGCGTTCGGCTTCGTCGGAGCGGCGGGCGTTCTTTTCGGATTCGGCCATGGCCACCTCCTCGTCAGCGTTCGCGGAACGCGCGGGTGATCTCGTCGCGCAATGGCCCGAGCAGATATTCGAACAGCGTGCGCGGCCGCGTCGGCACGATCACCTCGGCCGGCATGCCGGCCTGCAGATCGACGCGCGACTTCTTGACGTCGTTCGGATCGAGCGCGACCTCGACCGCGTAATAGCCCTGGCCGGACTTGTCGTCGGTCAGGCGGTCGGCGGAAACGGTGTGCACGGTGCCATAGAGCCGCGGGCGCTCGATATAGTTGATGCCGGTGAGCTGCACCTCGGCGCGGTGACCGACCGCGACGTCGTTGATATCCGACAGTTTCAGCCGGGCGCTTGCGATCAAGGGATTGTCGGTCGGCACGATGTCCATCAGCCGCGCACCGGGCTGGATCACGCCGCCCTCGGTGAAGACGTCGAGGCCGACCACGGAGCCGGTCGCAGGCGCAGTGATCCGCGTGCGGGCCATGACATCAGTAGCGGCGTCGATCTTGGGTGCGAGTTCCGCAAGCTTGTTCTCGGTTGTGCGCAACTGGTCGGTGATCTCGCTCATGCGCGCGCGCTCCACCCGGGCGAGCTCGAGATCGTTCTGCGCGATCTGCTGCTGCATGCCGGCGATGCTGGCCTGCTGCGCGCCGATATCGGCCTGCAGCCTGGCGTCCTCGCGCTGCAGGGCGAGGATCCGGGTCTTCGGCGTATAGCCCTGCGCGAACAGATGCTGCGCGCCGTTCATCTCGTCGGTCAGCAGCTCGCGCTGCTTCTCGGTGCCGGCAAGCTGCGCCTTGGTACCCGTGATCTGCGCCTCCAGCTCCTTGATCTTGCCGCGCAACACCGCCGTCTCGGCCGCGAACTGATGCTTGCGCGCCGCCATCATGGCCGTCTCGTTGGCCATGGCCTGGCGCACGGCGGAGAGCTCGCCGCGCGTGCGCAGAGTGTCGTCGAAATCCGGTGCATCTTTGCGGTCGCGTTCGGCGGCCAGCCGGGCGCGGGCGGCGAGCGCGGCATCGCGGTCGGCGATCAGCACGTCGAGCTTGGCGCGCGGGTCGCTGTCGTCCAGCCGGATCAGGAGCTGGCCTTTCTCGACGCGTGCGCCGTCGCGCACGGTAAGCTGGCGCACGATCCCGCCATAGGGATGCTGCACGCTCTGGCGGCGTCCCTCCACTTGAAGATTGCCGCTGGCAATCGCCGCGCCGGAGATCGGCGCGAGCGTGCCCCACATCGTCATCGCTCCCGCAAACGCGGCGACCACGCCGGCGCCGAGCAGCGCCGGCCGTGCGGGGCGCGAATAGCGCGCGCGGTCGCGTAGCGGGGCGTAGCCGTCGTCGATCGCGGTCATGATGCGCGCCCCGCGGCGGCCAGCTGCAAGGCGCGATAGACCTCGCCCGGCGGCCCGAGCATATCGAGCACGCCGCCGCGCAGCACCATCATGACGTCGACGATGTCGAGGATGGTGGTGCGGTGGGTGATCACGATGACGGTCGCGCCTTCGCTCTTGGCCTGCAGCAGCGCCACCTTCAGCGCCTCCTCGCCGGGCGCATCGAGATTGGCATTGGGTTCGTCGAGCACCAGCAGGGGCGGCCGGCCGAGCAGGGCGCGCGCCAGCGCCAGACGCTGCCGTTGTCCGCCGGACAAGCCGACGCCGCCGGGACCGAGCCTGGTGTCGTATTGCTTGGGCAGGTCGAGCACCATCTCGTGGATGCCGGCGCGCTTGGCGGCATCGATGATCTCTTCCGTCGAGGCGTCGCCGAAGCGGGCGATGTTCTCCCGCACGGTGCCGGCGAACAGGCCGACATCCTGTGGCAGATAGCCGACATGGCGGCCGAATTCGAGCGGATCCCAATGGCTGTAATCGAGCCCGCCGAACCGCAGCCGTCCATCGGCCGGGGCGATGGCGCCGACCAGCAGGCGGGCCAGCGTGCTCTTGCCGGAACCGCTCGGGCCGACGATGCCAAGCGCCTGGCCGGCGCCAAGCTCGAACGTCAGGTCCTTGATCACGGGCTCCTTGCGCGTCGGCAGCAGGCAGCGCAGCTCGCGCGCCTCGATGGTGTTGCGCGCCCGCGGCACGATGGTGTGCGGCGGCGTCAGGTCGATGGCGCCGAGCAGCTCGCGCACCTCCGCATAGGCCTCGCGCGCGCCGATGAACTGCTTCCAGGTGCCGACCGCCTGCTCGACCGGGACCAGCGCCCGGCCCATCACGATGCTGGCGGCGAAGATGGTTGCCGGCGTGATGGCATGGTCGATCGCGAGCCAAGCGCCGGTGCCGAGCATCAGCGATTGCAGCAGCAGGCGGAAGAACCGGATCGAGGAGGTCATCACCGCGTTCTTGTCGCTGGCCTGCGCCTGCTGCACCAGCATCGAGGAGCGCTGGCTCTGCCAGTTGCGCTCCACCGCCGGCTGCATGCCCATGGCGCGGATGACGTCGGCGTGGCGCAGGATGTTTTCGGTGAACACGTAGGACTGGTTGCCGGCGGCCTCCGCCTGCTTCATCGGATCGCGGGTCATCATCTCGTTCAGCCCGGCGAGGGCGAGCAGCAGCACGGCGCCGATGGTCGCGACGATGCCGAGCAGCGGATGGATGAAGAACAGCAGCATCAGATAGATCGGGATCCACGGCAGGTCGAACGCGAAATAGATGCCGGGACCGGTGACGAAGGTGCGGAACTGGTCGAGATTGCGCAATTGCTGCGCGCCACGCGAGGCGCCGCGCTGCGCCGAGTGCACCACCAGCGCCTCGAATACGCGCGCCGAGAGCTCCATGTCGAGGCGGATGCCGCAGCGTATCAGGACCCAGGAGCGCACCGCGTCCAGCGCCGCCATGGTGAGCAGCGCGATCGCGAGGATCAATGTGAGAAGGACGAGGGTGGAGACGTTCTCGTTGAGCAGGACACGGTTATAGACCTGCATCAGGTAGAGCGGCGAGCTCAGGTAGAGCAGGTTGATGGCGCTGGAGAACAGTCCGGCCCACAGGAAATGCGGCCACAGCGCGATCAGCGCCTGGCGAACGTCATCGGTCCGCCGCGGTGGCGCGCCGGATTCGTTAAGAGCGGTCAGCGTGCCCGTAGGCATTCGGCGATCACCTTAGCAAGAAGACATGGCGCTGCGCGACACCTTGTGCAGTGCAGGCGGTCGAGACGCGACGTGGGGATGCGTTCCCCACGCCGCACGCTTTGAATTGTTCTGGACGCAACTGGAACTAGGCGAGGCCGTGGAGCAGGCCGCCGACATCGAGATGACCGACATCCGCACTGGCACCGATCAGCGTCGGTGCGGAAACCGAGGCGTCGACACCGTCGAGCCCGGCGGAGAGGTCGATGCTCGGGTTCGTCTCGATCACCGCGCCGAGATCGAGCGTGTGCGACAGATCCGCCGTGGCGCTGGCACCGGCGGAGGCGCTGCCGCCGACGCCGCCAAGGACGCCGGTGGCGGTTCCAAGCAGGCCATCGACGGTACCGAGCAGGTTTCCGAGTAGAGCAGCCATGTAGTCAACTCCTATGATCGTTGGCTGAATTGCGACGAACGTCGCGCTGCACAAAGCCATGGAGGTGAAAATGGTTGCGGACTCATATGCGGCGTTTTGGTGATCATTTGTTGGGATGGGAACTTTATGAAGTTGCTGGCCGGCACCAAGCCGCCCATGATGTGAAAAATCTCCTTGGGGAAAGTGTCCGGAAAAATCGATGTTGGAAGCAAAACTGGATGTCGTGGTGCTCGGCGCGGGCATCGTCGGCGTGTCGACGGCCTATGCCGCGCGCGAGCGCGGATTGTCGGTCGTTCTGATCGACCGGCGCGAGCCGGGCAGCGAAACCTCGTATGGCAATGCGGGCATCATCAGCAGCGGTTCGATCGCGCCGTTCAACAATCCCGCGCTGTGGAAGGTGCTGCCGAAATACCTGACCAACCGCCACGCGGCGCTGCGCTGGAATCCGATGTGGGCGGCGCGCAACGCCGGCTGGGTCGCGCGCTTTCTGGCCGACATGTCGGCGTCGCGCTTCAAGCCGCGCGCGACCGCCCTGCACGGATTGATCGGCGCGTCGGCAAAGCTGCATCGCGAATGGATCGTGAAAGCCGGAGCCGGCCACCGTATCCGGGAAACCGGCTGGCTGAAGGCGTGGCGCGGTGACGCCGTCGCTGCGGCGAAACAGGAGCAGGCCCTGCTCGCCGAATACGGCATCGGCAGCGAACTGCTCGACCGCCAGGCCATCTCCGCGCTCGAGCCGGATATTCTGCCTGTCTACAAGGTGGGCCTGCTGCACACGGAGACCGCCTCGGTCGATTCGCCGGGCGCCGTGGTCAAGGCCTATGCGCGGATGTTCGCCGGCGCAGGCGGCGATATCAGGCAGTCGGAGATCAAGGCGATCGAGCCGGATGGCGATGGCTGGCGCGTGGTGCTGGCCTCCGGCGAGATGCCGGCGCGCCATGTCGTGGTCGCGCTGGGACCGTGGTCCGCGGATATTCTGCGCCCGCTCGGCTATCGCGTGCCGCTTGCCTTCGAGCGCGGCTACCATCGCGAATTCAGGCCGAACCCGGCGCGTTCGTTGCGGCGTCCGATCTACGACATCGACGGCGGTTTCATCATGACCCCGATGGAGCAGGGCATCCGCGTTACCTCCGGCGTCGAACTGACCGATCGCGACGCGCCGTCCTCGTTCGCCCAGCTCGACCAGGTGGTTCCGCTCGCGCGTGGCGTGATGGAGTTCGGCGATGCCGTCGGCGACCCATGGCGGGGTTCGCGCCCGACGCTGCCCGACAGCCTGCCGATGATCGGCCCGGCGCCGCGGCATGCCGGGCTCTGGCTTGCATTCGGCAACCAGCACATCGGCTTCACGACCGGGCCGGCGACCGGCGCTGCGATTGCCGCCATGATCGGCGGCGCACCGCCGCCCTACGACGTCACGCCGTTCGCACCAGGCCGCTACATTTCCTGACGCCGCTGGCGCAGCGCCGCAGTTCCGGCCGCGAACAGCATGATGAAGCCGAGCACGCCGCTCACCCCGGCGGTCATGAAGAACGGCTTCACGTCCGCGCCGTAGCTGAGGTCGAGCAGGATCGGCGGCGATGCGAGGGCAAGCTTGTTCTTGCGGTAGTGCTCGCCGACGGGCCCCGGAAGACCGTCACGCACCAGGACGCCCGGCTGCGTCGTGATCTGGAACGCCGGCGTCCTCGGCGAAAGCATCAACATGCCGCCGCCGCCGGGCGGCATATAGGCTGTCGTGTTGGTCTTCATGAAATAGACGAGCGGCTGGCCCGGCTGCCACGTCGCCGGAGTCAATGGAATGTAGCGGTCGAGCATCGCGTCGGAAGATTTTCTTCCGAACTCGACGATGTATTCGGTTCGCGCGATGCCGGTGATCGTCACATGGGTTGATCGCGGCGCCTCGCCCTTCGACAGATCGAGGTTCTCGACGTCGACGGTTTCCATCGACTTCAAATAGCCGTACCAGCCGGCTCCGGCCGCGACCACGACGGCCACGGCGCCCAGCAAGGCGAACATTGCGGGCGATTTGGCGCCCTCGGTTGCACTGCGCAGTTGATCCTGCATGCCGGCAAATTTGACGAGCACGGCGGCTGGCATGAGCAGGACCAGGATCGGAACGATCAGGGTGAGCTTCAACTGGTAGGAGCCGAACTGCTCCAGCTGCCATTCGGCGGCCAGCCGATAAAGCCCTGTGTAAGAGTACCACTCGTAAAAAACGTAAGCACAGGCTGCCGCAATGTAGAGCCAAATGCCCCACTTCAGAACGGACTTCATCATTCCCCCCAACGGCGCCCCGGTTGCAAATGCGCGGGCCGCGACGGTCGGTCGGGATTGCGTCAATCCTGCGGTGCAGACTGGGACAAAAATTTGACGCCGCAGAATATAGCGGACGAGCGGCGCTCGGCCCGGCAAGAGCCATCCTGACCAGGAGCGCTCGAAAAATGTGCGTCAGCCTTTCGAACAGGCCACCGGGCGAGGGGGCCGACGCCATGCAACGGCCCGAGCGGGGGATCGCGGTGCGGAATTTGGTCCGGGAATAGCCAAATCCTCAATCAAGGAGGGGCGAGAGATTGCATTCTGCGTTGGCATGTACATTGCAACCATCGTGACAGGCCGCCGCGCGATAGGAAATTGTTGCAATCGTCTCTTGCATGGGACGACAGTTTGATGACACCGTTGCGCGTTTCGCCGACCCGAAAATGCGCCTGCGTGCGGGTCGGTCCTGGGGTTTTGTAGATGGTGCGTCTGATTGCCCGGCGTCTTGCCATCGGTGTGCTGGTCGCGCTCACCGTGATGACGCTTGCGTTCCTGTTGACGCGGCTGTCGGGCGACCTCGCGGTTTCGATCGCCGGGCCGGCGGCGACGCAGGCCGACGTCGACATCGTGCGCAAGGCCTATGGGCTCGATCGCCCGCTCTATGTCCAGTTCTTCGCCTGGGTCGGACGCGCCATGATCGGCGATTTCGGCCAGAGCTACTTTTTCAAGGATAGCGTTGCGAACCTGATCCAGAAGCGTCTGCCGATCACGCTGACGCTCGGCCTGGTCGGCTTGAGCCTTGCCTTGATCGTCTCGATTCCGCTCGGCATCCTCGCGGCGCTCCGCGAGAACACCTGGATCGATCGCAGCGTCACCATGTTCACGATGGTCGGGCAGGCGATCCCGAGTTTCTGGCTGGCCCTGATCCTGATGATCGTGCTCGGCCTGCAGTTCGGCATCCTGCCCATTTCAGGCACCGGCACCTGGCAGCATTTCGTGATGCCCGGCATCGTGCTGGCCTTCACGGCGATCCCGGCCCTGACGCGGCTGACGCGCTCCGGCATGATCGAGGCGATGGCCTCGGACTACATCCGCACCGCGCGCGCGAAAGGCCTGTCGCGGGCGCGTATCATCTTCAAGCACGCGCTGCGCAACGCCGCCATTCCGGTGGTTTCGATCGCTGCGGTCCAGCTCGGCTTCATGCTCGGCGGCTCGATCGTGATCGAGACGGTGTTCGCGCTGCATGGCGTCGGCTATCTCGGCTGGGAGAGCATCGCCAAGAATGATTTCCCTGTCGTGCAGGCCGTGGTGCTGGTGCTGGCGGTGTTCTACATCGGGCTCACGCTGCTGGCCGACATCCTCAATGCGCTGCTCGATCCGAGGCTGCGAGCCGGATGAGCGAGCCGATCGCCATTCAGGCACCGCAGCCTTCGAGCATCGCGACGTCGCGGATCGGCACCGCGGGCTTCGCGGTCGGCATCGCCATCGTCGCGCTGGTGCTGGCCGCTGCGCTCATCGGCAATTGGCTGGTGCCGTATGACCCGTTCACCCAGGATCTCGGCAATCGCCTCAAGCCGCCGTTCTGGATGGAGGGGACCCAGGCGGGGCACTGGTTCGGCACCGATCAGCTCGGGCGCGATTATCTCGCGCGGCTGGTCTATGGCGCGCGCATTTCGCTTCTGATCGGCATCATGACGGTGATCACGTCGGGGCTGATCGGCACCACGCTTGGCGTGCTCGGCGGCTTCTTCGGTGGCCGCATCGACGACCTCGTGCTGTTCGCGATCACGACGCGCCTGTCGATCCCGGTGGTGCTGGTCGCGCTCGCCGTGGTCGGGCTGATGGGGTCGGGCCTCGGGCTTGTCGTCGCGACGCTGGGGCTGCTGTTATGGGACCGCTTTGCGGTCGTGGCGCGCGCCACCACCATGCAGGTCCGCAACCACGACTATGTCAGCGCCGCCTGGTGCGCCGGCGCCTCGATGCCGCATATCCTGATCAAGGAGATTTTGCCGAACATCGCCAGCCACCTCGCCGTGGTGGCGACGCTGGAGATGGCGCTGGCGATCCTGCTCGAGGCCGCCCTGTCGTTCCTCGGCCTCGGCGTGCCGCCGCCGCTGCCCTCCTGGGGGCTGATGATCGCCGAAGGCAAGGACTACATGTTCTTTTCGCCCTGGGTCATCATGATCCCCGGCGTCGCGCTGGCGGTTCTGGTGCTCGGCATCAACCTGGTCGGTGACGGATTGCGCAATCTGCTCGGCTCGGAGCGGCTGCGATGAGCGCGCTGCTGGAAGTGGAGGAGCTTCACATCACGTTCGGCCGCACCGCGGCGGTGCGCGGCACCTCGTTCCGGGTCGAGAAGGGCGAGACCCATTGCCTGGTCGGCGAATCCGGCTGCGGCAAGTCGGTCACCGCATTGGCGGTCATGAACCTGCTGGCGCGTGGCGGCCAGCGTTCGGCGAAACGGATGAGCTTTGCCGGCACCGACCTTACGTCGCTGTCGGACCGCGAGATGGCGCGCCTGCGCGGCAATCGCATGGCGATGATCTTTCAGGAGCCGATGACCAGCCTCAACCCGGCCTTCACCATCGGCTCGCAGATGGCCGAGGTAATGACACGCCACAAGGGCGGCTCGCGCGCAGCCGCGCTCGATCGCGCCGCGGAACTGATGGGACGCGTCGGCATCACCGCGCCCGGCATGCGGCTCGGCCAGTTTCCACACCAGCTTTCGGGCGGCCTGCGCCAGCGCGTCATGATCGCGATGGCGCTGATGTGCGATCCCGAACTGCTGATCGCCGACGAGCCGACCACCGCGCTCGACGTCACCGTGCAGGCACAGATCCTGCGGCTGCTCGCCACGCTGCAGCGCGAGCTCGGCCTGTCGATCCTCTTGATCACCCATGACCTCGGCATCGTCGCGCGCGTCGCCGACCATGTCTCGGTGATGTATGCCGGCGAGGTGGTCGAGCGCGCGACCACCGCGGAGCTGTTCCGCGCGCCGCAGCACCCCTATACGCGCGGGCTCCTGTCCTGCGTGCCGGTGCCGGGCCGCGTGCAGCGCGACAAGCCGCTCGGCTCGATCCCGGGTATCGTGCCGGCGATCGGCGAAGGTTTTGCCGGCTGCGCCTTTCGCTCGCGCTGTGCCCACGCCAATGAGGCCTGCACGCGCGCGATACCGCGACGGCCGGCGGGCGACACGCATGATTATCTTTGCCGGCTCGAGCCGGACTGGGCGGAGCTGCAACCGGCATGACCGCTGCGATCGAGGTCGAGAACCTCAGATGTGAATTCCGCGTCCGCACCGGCATGATGTCGGCGGAAAAGCGGGTGATCGCGGTCGACGATGTCACCTTCAGCATGCCGGCCGGCAGCGTGCTCGGAGTAGTCGGCGAATCCGGTTGCGGCAAATCCACGCTGGCGCGGCTGATCCTCGGATTGCTCAAGCCGACGGCGGGGACCGTACTGGTCGACGGCAAGCGCCTGTTCGACCTCGACCGCAAGGCGCGTGCCCGCTTGATCCAGCCGGTGTTCCAGGACCCGTTTGCCTCGCTCAATCCGCGCCGGCGCATCAGGGATATCGTGGCCCTGCCGCTGGAAGCGCAAGGCACGTTCTCGCGCGCCGAGATCGAGCGCCGGGTCGGCGGTATTCTCGAGCGCGTCGGCCTCTCGGCCGCCATGGGCGAGCGGATGCCGGCGCAGCTCTCCGGCGGGCAACGCCAGCGCGCGGCGATCGCGCGGGCGCTGGTGCTGGAGCCGCGCATCGTGATCTGCGACGAGCCGACCAGTGCGCTCGACGTCTCGGTGCAGGCGCAGATCCTCAATCTGCTCGCCGATCTGCGCCGCGATCTCGGGCTGACCTACCTCTTCATCAGCCACAACCTTGCGGTGGTCGAGCACGTCGCGAGCGAGGTCGCGGTGATGTATCTCGGCCGGATCGTCGAACGCAACGAGACCGACGCGCTGTTTCGCGCGCCCGCGCATCCCTATACCAAGGCGCTGCTGGCGAGCGTGCTGACGCCGGAACCGGGCCGCGGGGTGCCGGATATCGGGCTCGGCGACATCATGCCGGACCCCTCCAATATTCCGCCGGGCTGCCGGTTCAACCCGCGCTGCCGCATCGCGGTCGAGCGATGCCGCCATGAGGCACCAGCGCGCATGGTCCGTCCGCCCCAGGGAATGGTAGAATGTCATCTGGCATAGGGCGTACTTCACGCGGTCTGTCATAGAAAAACAATGGAGAGCGATATGCGCATGCGAACCAGGCTCGGCGTTGCAATTCTGGCGGTGGCTTTATCGGGCGCCGGGGCGCTTCCGGCAGCCGCGCAAAAATCCGCCGACACGTTGCGCATCGCGATGCGTGACGCGCTGCCCAACATCGATCCGTATTACAACAACCTGCGCACCGGCGTCGTCATGCACCACCAGGGATGGGACGCGCTGGTCTATCGCAATCCGGATACGTTCAAGCTGGAGCCGCTGCTCGCAACCGAGTGGAAATTTCCGGATCCGACCACGATCGAGTTCACGCTGCGGCCAGGCGTCAAGTTTCACGACGGCAGCGCGTTCTCGGCCGACGACGTGGTCTACACCATCAACCTGATCGCCGATCCGGCGAGCCGGCTGTCGACGCCGGCGAATTACAACTGGCTCGACAAGGCGGAGAAGACCGGCGAGCTTTCGGTGCGTGTCACGCTGAAGCGGCCGAATCCCGCGGCGCTGGAATATTTCGCGCTCGTGATTCCGATCTATCCCAAGGCCTATCGCGAGAAGGTTGGCGCGGAAGCCTATGCCAAGGCGCCGGTCGGGGCGGGTCCGTACAAGATCACCAAGGTCGAGCCCGGCGTCTCCATCGACTTCGAGCGGTTCGAGGATTACTGGGCCGGCAGCCCGAAGGGCAAGCCTGCGATCAAGAAGCTGAGCGTGCGCTTCGTGCCTGACGCCGCGACCGAGATGACGGAATTGCTCGCCAGCCGTGCCGACTGGATCTGGAACATGAATCCGGATCAGCTCGAGGCCGTGAACCGGATGCCGCATCTGCAGGCCGTGCGCAAGGAATCGATGCGGATCGGCTATCTCTCGCTCGATGCCGCCGGCCGCACCGGCGCCGACAATCCCCTGACCAAGCAGAAGGTGCGTCAGGCGATCTGGCATGCGATCGACCGCAAGGCGATCGCCGAGAAGCTCGTTACCGGCGGCAGCCGCGTTCCCGCAGCGCCATGCTTCCCGTCGCAGTTCGGCTGCGATGCCGAGGCCGCGGTGGCCTACGACTACGATCCGGCGAAGGCCAAGCAGCTTCTCACCGAAGCCGGTTATCCCGATGGCTTCGATGTCGAGCTTGCGAGCTACGTGCTGCCGCAGTGGGGATCATCGGTTCAGAACTATCTGCATGCGGTCGGCATCCGCGCCAAGCTCAACCAGCTTCAGACAGCCGCGCTGATCCAGCGCGCCAAGGCGGGTGAGCTGCGCGCCTATCTCGGAAGCTGGGGCAGCTTCTCGATCAACGACGTCTCGGCCGTCATGCCGAATTTCTTCGATGGCGGCGCCGACGATTATGCGCGCGATCCGGACGTGCAGAAATGGCTGATCGCGGGCGGATCTTCCATCAATCCGGAGGTGCGCAAGGAGGCCTATTCGGCGGCGATCAAGAGGATCACCGAACAGGCCTACTGGGCGCCGCTGCACACCTATGTGACGACCTACGGCCATTCCAAGCAGCTCGACTTCACGCCGTATCCGGACGAGCTGCCGCGGTTTTATCTGGCGAAGTGGAAGTAGGGGAACGCGAGTACGCGCCCGACGACAGGCTCCGCGAAGCAGTCCATGCCCCGGCGACCGGAAAGATGGATTGCTTCGCTTCGCTCGTGATGACGGGGGCTGTTGCCAGGCCGTCGCCGTGACCTCAGTCGCCGAACCGCTCGATCACCTCTGCGAGCGGGACATGGCCGGCACAGGCGCCTGTTCCCGAGCCAATGTCTCCGCGCTCCAGCGCCGTTGCATGGATCACGGCGGGGTCGGCCTCGAGGCGCCGGCGTAGCGCGGCGAGTTTCGGCCAGCGCGCCGGATCGGCGACCTGATGGAAATCGAGCCATCGCGCGACGCCGACAAGAAGGCCGTCGGCCAGCGTCGGGCGCTCGCCCATGAGAAAAGGCTGATCGCCGATCATGGCTTCGAGCTTGTCATGCCGCTCGATCACGCGTGCGGCGCCGAACTCGCGCAGCGATGCCTGCATTTGCGGGTTCGGCTTCGCCATCTCCAGCGCGGCCCATAGCGGCGAGAAAGCGCCGGTGAAGCCGGTGTTAACAAAGGCCATCAACTGGTGCATTCGGTCTGCTTCCGGCGTAAGCGGTGCGAAGCTGATGCGCCGCTCGCCGTCTCTTGCTTCCAGCCAGGCGGCGATCGCCATCGTCTCGGTCAGTACCCGCCCCGCATCCGTGATCAGGGCCGGCGTTTCATGCCGGGCATTGATGCGGGCATAGGACGGGTCGCGCATCTCGCCGAGCATATCGACCCGGCACAGGCGATAAGGTTTGCCAAGCCATTCGAGGGCGGCGACAAGGCCCATCGAGCTTCCAGCCGGGAAGCCATAAACGAGAATCGGTTCCACTTTTATTCTCCGTGATTTCTGCTGATCACGCTGCGCAGCGTGGCTGGAATTTACGGATCGCGCTGCCCAAGTAAATGACGCACCTTTTTGTAACCACGAGCACTCGGATGAAAGATCTCGTCTCCCGCTGTCCCGTCGAGGAAGTGATGCAGGTTCTCAGCGGTCGCTGGCCTGGTCTGCTGATCTATTATCTCAAGCAGGGCACCAAACGCTTCAGTGACCTGCGTCGGGACATCCCCGCCATCTCGCACAGGATGCTCACCCTGGAGCTTCGCAAGCTGGAGGACGCCGGCATTGTGGAGCGCAGCGAGTTCGAGGGATATCCGTTGCGCGTGGAATATGATCTGACACCGGCCGGCCTCAAGCTCGTGCCGTTGCTCGACGCCCTGGGCAGCTGGTGGGAAGCAACTGCCGCCGACGCTGGCCGAAGTCAGGGCACGTTGCCGGCCCGGGTGACGGAATAGATCCGAGCATTTTGCCCGAGGACAAAGCCGTCAATCGCCGCGGCGCTGGCGGTCGCGATAGGCTCGGGTCTTCTCGCGGTTTCCGCATCGGTCCGATGAACACCAGCGGCGATTGCCGGGCTTGGAGCGGTCGAAAAAAATCCAGTGGCACTCGTCGGAGCTGCACATCTTCATACGTTCAAGCCTGCCGCTGTCGGACAGGCGCACGAGCTCGGCCAGAACGCTGCCGAGCCCGCTGCTCGCGCGCCGCACGACCGGCTGCAAGTCGAGCGAGCGCTTTCGGGAAGCCGTGACCGACAAGGGAAAGCGGGCGGCGGTGCGTTCAAGGTCGATGGCCGCGGCGGTCTGTTGCGTCGGCGATGAACTCAGGAATTGCCTGAGGGCGGAACGCAGCTCCAGCGCTTCGCGATGCTCGGCTGGCGAGACCCGGCTGCCGGATTTCAACAGGCCGTGGCTCTGAAGCCATTTTTCGAGCTGCGCCGGCGTTTCGAGTTCGTCGCCAGGCTCATGCGCGACGCCCTGCTCGACATATCGGCGCTGGTCGAGCGAGTTCACGAAATCGTACAGCAGCGCGATGTCGCCGGGAACCGGGAATTTCTCCGAATGTCTCATGACACCAGCATAATCTTTTTGCTGGTTTCTGCAACCGACACCTGTTAAATGCATTAGATGGTGTCAAGAGGTGCGGATCGTTCCCCGCGCCTGAGCAGAGGAGGAACTCCTATGGCGCATCCTTCGATTTCGACCGAAGAGACGTCCTACCGGAAGCGCGTTGCGGTGCTGGATACCGACATGGCCTATGTCGACGTTGGCGAGGGCGATCCGATCGTGTTCCTGCATGGCAATCCGACGCCTTCCTATTTGTGGCGCAACATCATCCCGTATCTGTTGCCCTATGGGCGCTGCCTTGCGCCCGACTATGTGGGCATGGGCAATTCCGGTCCCGCGCCCGATGGAAATTACCGCTTCGTCGACCATCGCCGTTATCTCGAGGCCTGGTTCGAGGCGATGGGTCTCTCAAAGAATGTGATCCTTGTCGTTCACGACTGGGGCTCGGCGCTCGGCTTCGACTGGGCTCGACGCCATCCCGGGCGTGTCAAGGCGATCGCCTATATGGAGGGGATTGTGCGGCCGTTCGCCTCCTGGGACGAATGGCCGGCGGCGACGCGCGCGTTCTTTCAGGGACAACGGACCGATCGCGGCGAGGATCTGATCCTCCGGCAGAATCTCTTCATCGAATATCTGCTCCCGCTGCGCCATATCAGCGAGGAGGCCGTCGAGGTCTACCGCCGCCACTATCGCAATCCCGGCCTCTCGCGCATGCCGATGCTGGCATGGACGCGCGATCTGCCGATCGCGGGCGAGCCGGCTGACGTGGTGGCTATCGTCGAAGACTACGCGCGCTGGCTCTCCACCAGCACGATACCAAAACTTTTCATCGACGCGGAGCCGGGCGGATTTCTGATTGGCGCGCAGCGGGAGTTCTGCCGTGCCTGGCCCAATCAGCAGACCGTGATGATCAAGGGCGCGCACTTCTTGCAGGAGGAAGCGCCCGACGAGGTCGGCAAGGCGCTTGCCCGCTTTGCCGCGAACGTCCGCGCGGGCGCGATGGGCTGAGCGCCATGAAAGACCTGCATTTCCTCGAACTGACTGATCTGGCGGAGCTGATCCGGACGCGCAAGCTCTCGCCCGTGGAAGCTACCCATCAGCAGCTCGACAGGATTGCAACGCTGGATGGCCGTCTTGCCAGCTACGCTCACGTCACGGCCGAGCGCGCGATGGACGAGGCACGGGCAGCGGAAGCCGACATCATTGCCGGTCGATATCGCGGACCGCTGCATGGGATTCCGCTCGCCGTAAAAGATTTGTTCTGGACCGAGGGTATGCCGACTTCGGCGGGGACGACGATCTACAAACGCTTCAGGCCGGCTGAGGACGCCACCGCCGTGCGGCGTCTGCGGGAGGCGGGCGCCGTGCTGCTCGGCAAACTGCAGATGACCGAAGGCGCCTATTCCGACCATCATCCTGCGATCACGTCGCCTCGCAATCCGTGGAATGCCGACTATTGGCCGGGCATCTCTTCAAGCGGGCCGGGCGTCGCGGTGGCTGCCGGGCTTTGTTTCGGCGCGCTCGCTTCTGACACGGGCGGCTCGATCCGCTGGCCCTCGGCCGCAAACGGCCTGACCGGCCTCAAGCCGACATGGGGACGGGTGAGCCGCCACGGCGTGTTCGACCTTGCGCCGAGCCTCGATCACGTCGGGCCGATGGCACGCAGCGTCGCGGACGCCGCCGCGATTCTGACCGCCGTTGCCGGCGCCGATCCGGCCGATCCCACCGCGTTGCAGGAGCCGGTGGCGACCTTCACGCCAAGGGCGAAGCTGACCATTGACGGTCTCAAAGTCGGCGTCGATCGCGATCGGTGCCGGCGTGACGTTGATCCGCAGGTGCTTGCGGTTCTCGATGATGCGGCTCGCGAGCTGTCGGCGCTGGGCGCCGAACTTGTGGAAGTGCAGGTGCCCGATGTTACACAGGCCGTGGCAGATTGGGCTCCCAACTGCGCCGTGGAAGCCGCGGTCGCCCATAGGGCGACTTATCCTGCGCGCCGGGCGGAGTACGGCCCGGTGATGCGCATGGTTCTCGATGCCGGACGCGCCTTGTCCGGCCTCGACTATCAGGACGTCCTGTTGCGGCGCATGGCTTTCCGCGGCCGCATGCGCGCCTTGTTCGGCAACATCGACCTGCTGCTTGTGCCGGCGCATCCGTTCGCGCCGCTGTCGTTGAAGACGATGGGGACGATGGGCCTGCAGCCGGAGCTGATCGCCAGGCTGCAGGCCTACACCGCGCCCTTCAACATGACCGGTCAGCCGACATTGACCTTGCCCGGAGGTTTCAGCGCCGAGGGTCTGCCGATCGCATTGCAGATGGTGGCAGCGGAGCTCGACGAGCCGACGCTGATCCGTGCCGGCATCGCGTTCCAAAGCGCGACCGACTGGCATCGTCGGCATCCGGCGCCCTAGGTGGTGTGGACTCTAAGGATTCCCTTTTAGGAGCAAATCAGATTCAAGACTTCTTTTGGGGAGGCAGTCTTGGGTGTGATGGAGCGGTTGGTTTTGAGCGACGCGGCGTGGGAACGGATGGCGCCGCTGATCATAGGCCGACCTGACCAGAAGGGCTCGACTGGCCGCGACAACCGGATGTTCGTGGAAGGTGTGCTGTGGATCGTGCGTACGGGCTCTCCCTGGCGTGATCTTCCGGAAGCGTTTGGGGATTGGAACAGCGTGTTCCGGCGCTTCAGTCGATGGAGCATCAAGGGTGTCTGGTGGCGGATCTTCGAGGCGATGTCCGATGATCCGGACTTCGAATATCTGATCGTCGATTCCACTATTGTCCGGGCGCATCAGCACGCCGCCGGGGCCAAAAAGGGGGGTCTGAAGATCAGGCGATCGGCCGCTCGCGCGGCGGCCTGAGCACCAAGATCCATATGGCCGTTCGCGGCCTGGGATGTCCTGTACGGTTCACGCTTACCGCAGGTCAGAAGGGCGATGCACCGCAAGCCGCCGCATTGATCGAGGGATTAGCCGCCGAGGTCGTCATGGCCGATACGGCCTATGACGCCGATCACCTGCGCCAAGCCATCGCCGCCAAAGGGGCGATCGCCGTCATCCCCAACAACCCGTCACGTGCCCTCAAACACCCGCTCGACAAGGATCTCTACACCCAGCGCTATCTCGTCGAATGCTGCTTCTCAAAACTCAAGCAGTTCCGACGCGTCGCAACCCGCTTCGAAAAGACCGCCCGAAATTATCGTGCCGTCATCACCCTCGCAGCAATCGTCTTATGGATGAGATAAGTGTCCACACCACCTAGGGCATGATCCAGAAAAGTGTGAAGCGGCTGTCCAAAAAGATCATGCTCAAACAAAGACCTAAAGCGCGATGACGATTCATCCAAATCTCATCGCGCTTTAGTCGCGCCGGCTTCGCTTCAGCTCGCCGGCAGGCCTGCCGCGAGCATCAATTGCATGATCTTTTCGGTAGCTTCGATATAGACCGGGCTGGAATTCTTCGTGGGCGTCGGGACGTTGTGATAGGTCGAGCCGGGCCGCAATTCCATGCCCTTTTGCATCGCAGCCCTGGCTTCCTCGGTCCTGCCCAACTGCTGATAGGCCGCCGCCAGCAGCATATGCGTGCGTCCGCTGGCGGATGTGATCGCGATCGACTTCTGCAGCCAGGGGATCGCGTCTTCGGCGCGGCCCATCAGCATGTTGGCCCAGCCGGCGCCGATCATCCAGGTCCAGCGCGAGACCTGCGGGGTGTCGAAGCGGTCCGCCTGCTTGAAGGTCGCGAGCGCATCCTCGAAGCGCCCCGTTTGGACCTGCGCAAGGCCGATATGGTACAGCGCAATTCCGTTCCAGGGATCGAAGCTTAGCGCCCGCGCGCACGCCACCAGGCTCGAACGAAACTGGTTGGTGGCGTTGAGGAAGCGGCAATAGGCTTCATTCGCGGGGATATGATTGGGCCTCGCGCGCAGCGTCTGCTGCAGCATCGCCTCGGCCCTGGTCTCCGCGGTCCCGCGCTCGGCGCCCTTCACCCACGCCATCTGCACGCCGCGCATCAGGAGGGCGGCGAGCGCGATCTGAACGTCGGTATCCGCGGGGTCCTCGGTGAGCGCCTGTTCCAGCATCGCCTGCGCGGTCCTGAAGCGCTCCGGCGAGGTCTGGTTGATGTGGGCGGTCGCCTGTTCGACCACGACCTTGCTCTTCGCGGCCGATCGCGGATCGGCGTTGAGGAGTTCGTTGAGGCGCACCGCCAGCGCGTGACCGATGCCTGCCGTCAGCCGGGACTGCTGCAACGGCACGTCCATGTCGTCGGTGACGGCGACGGAATGCGAGGCGGTCCACTTGACCTCGCCGGTATCAGCTTCGGTCATGCGCGCCCGTATCGTCCAGGACTGCTCGCTCTTTTGCAGTTCGCCGCTCACGACGAAGTCGGCTTTCGATGCGGCCGCATCCGGCGCCAGCACGCGGATGTTTTCGATCTTCGCCAGCCCGTCGGTCAGACGGCCGCCGATGTTTGCCGCCATCTGGACGAGGTGGGGATCGTTGCCCGCATTCGCGATTTGCATCACGGCGACGGTCGCGGGCCCGCGCGCAAAGATAAGACCCGGGCGCAACATCCACACGGCGATCGCCGTGCACAGGATGGCAAGCCCGGCGATGGACGCGAAGGCCGCGCTGCGACGCCGGCTGAGGTCGAAAAAGCGCTTTGCGGGCTCACTATCCGTTTCGGGTGCAATCTTGGTGTCTGATGCGGCCGGCACTGGCTCGGTGACGGGCGAAATCTCCGGAGCGACCGGGGCGACAGCCTCGGTCACGCCGGCCCGGGTCACCTGAGCTTCAATTTGAGGCTCGGCTTGAGTCTCAACCTGGGCCTCGAACAGGTAGCCGCGCCCGGAGATCACCCGGACCATCTGGCGCTTCTCGTCGCCGAGCGCGGTCCGGACTTCGCGGATGCACTGGAACAGGCTGTCCTCGCCGACATGAACGTTCGGCCAGATGGCTTCCATCAATTGCTGCTTGCTGAGCACGCGCCCGGCATTGGCGGCGAACAGCCGCAACATCTCCAGCGCCTTGGGCCGGAGCTTGACCGTCTCGCCATCGGGCCGGCGCAGCTCGGCGCGCTCAGGATCGAGCTCGAAACCAGAAAAGCGCAGCACGTCCCCTCCGACCGGCAACCGCCCCCGTTTAGTGCCGGGTCGGCCCGGTAAATGTGCTTTAGACCACGAAAACCCCGAATATCAGAAAAATTTCAGAATGTCCCAGCTGCAATCTCAGGACCTTCCCGACCGCAAGTGAGAGGAATGGCCAAGGTTCATTTGAAGAGTCGCGCCGAAGGGGACTGCGAAGCCGACCAGGCGCGCGGACCCCCGCCGGCCGGGGTGAAAGATGTTCAATACACGTTACTATTACGCCGCAATGCGCGGTAACGCACTTGGATCGAGCGGCGCAACCAGCCGTCTGTTTGGGACCGCCGCCGGGGCCGATTATTGGTTCTCAGCGCATACGCTCGCCGGCTTTGCGCTGGCCGGCGGCGGTACCAATTTTTCCGTCAACGGCAGCAACGGACGATCCGACCTGTTCCAGGCCGGAGCGTTCGCCCATCTGGGCGCTACCTTCGAAGGCGAGTTCTCCGGCGTCATCCGCAGCTACGCCGGCAAGGGAGTGGTGCGCTATGCGTGGTGAATCCCGACGCCAGCCCGGCGGCCTCATGGTCAGATCGATTGGCCTCGTCCAGGACCAGAGCCCTGACGAAGCCGATCGGCGCGCCGAGCGACCGCTCAGCCAGGAGGATGCCTCCAAGCTCGCCGAAGTCATGGCCGAGCTGACCTATCTCGATCATCTGGAAGCCATGCGCGAACGCAACGTGGCGGGCCTGAAGCACCTCAAGGAAGCCTGCGACGCGCTCATGGAAAGCGGGCTAGCCACCCTGAGCGCGACGCTGCCTCCCGATGCGCCGCCGGCAACGGACGAGCCGGTCAAGCAATGACGATCCACGGCCGGCGATGCACCTATCGTCGCAAGTCGGCGATACCCAATTCTGTCCACATCCAGTCGAAGCTGTAACTCGCCATCGCGGGGTTGGATTCGCCGGCCTTGGCCGTCTGGTTTTCCATCATCTTAAGCCAGTCGACGACCTTGGCGCGTCCGCTCTTGGTCTTGACCGCTGCACGCGGGGACTTGTTTCCGAGCATAGGGACGGGCTCATCGAGTGTTTCGCGATAGTGCCGGTCCAAGGTTTCGTGAATGATGGTGCAGTGTTCTTCTTCCGAGAGATGGAGCTGTTCAGGCTCGTTGGAATCGCGTGACAGGAGCATCTGCTCCATGGTTTGGGATTCGACCGAGGGCTGTCCGACGCGCTCTCCGAGTGTCGCTGCCAACAGCGCTTGTCCTCGCTCCGAACGCTCCCTGGAGTTGACCGAGAGCAGCAACCTCCGGCCGTCCAACTCCAAATCGCCAAGCGAGAGCGAACCATCATCGAGCGTCGATTTGATGGTCGAGGCTTTCGGCGATCGGTCTTGGGCGGACGGCGTGGCCTGCTTCTTCCTGCCGACCCAACTCCATTGCGTCGGGCTGACGGATCGGAAATCAGCACAGGAATCCAGCGCCGTGCGAATGTCGTTTTCGCTCGCGCCATCGGCGAGCGGAAAGCGAACCGTACAGAACAGCAGTTCCTCCCCGTCAAAGTTTTGCAGGTCAGGAATGCCCCGCATGGTGCGGTCGATCACGTCGATAAGCCAGCAGGTCGTGAAGGTGGCGCTTATCGCGCGCAGCCTTTCGCTGTCGGAGAGCTGCGCGATTGCTGCAGCATCGAAGCCCGCGCCGATGTCCCTGGCGAGGGCCTTCTCTTGTTTTTTCGTGAGCTTGCCGATGCTGCGCAGGCCTCTGATAAGCTCTTTCGACGTCTCATACTCGTACGGCAACACGGCTCCGCTGATCTGCATCTGCTTGCCCACCTGAACGACGCGCCCGGCGAAGCGATCCCATTGCTTGAACGAACGGGTTGCCAGGCGCTCGCTGATCAAGACCGGTTCGCCTCCGCGCACCAGATCGCGCGCCCGGAACGATTGGTCCACGATGATATCGCTCACTTCATAGAGGCTCATCGCCGAATTTCGCAATGCGCTGACATAGGCGCGCGCGGCTGCGCTTTCCTTCGATCCTCCGCGCTTCAGATAATCGTCAACGATGTTGACGCCGTCCTCGAACTCCCGTGTCAAAAGGTCCTCGAAGGCGCTGGGCCAGACCGTACTCATGAAGAAATCTTCGCCGAGGATCGCGATAACGTCATCGACTCCCAGGTCAGTTTCGTCGCAGGCCGGCAGCACGTGATCTTCCAGAACCTCGTCGAACCGGTCGCGCCATTCCTCGCGCTCCGCCCAGTTCATCAGTCCTGCGAGCACGTGCGCCATGTTTCCGACTCCGCGGCTATCTCGGCCGGGTCCCACTCTAACCCTCCGATGGCGAACGGCAATTGCCGGTATCGGATCAACAGGTCAACGCTGATCTGCCTCAGGCGCTGGCTGATCTTTCTTCCGGATCGTCAGTCCATGCGCCTCACACCATTCCCTGAGGGCCTTTTCTGTCGCCTTAGCCTCGAACTCGTACCATCGGTCGAGCGCATTTCTTCGTAGCAGCAGATTCCTGAACCGCGCATAGGCGCCCCGCTTGCTGAAGATCCGCCGGATTTCGTCGAATTCGGTCGGGAGAAACTGCCTCGCAAACTCGAGCACCAACGGCTTGCCGAGATCGAATTGCTTCTTGTCCGGAACCACAAGATACTTTTCCTCGTCGTCGGCGTCGTCCGGCCACGCTTCGAGGTCTTCCTCCACGTCGCTATGCCACAGAAATTTGCCGGTCTTCAGGCAGAGTACAGCCTCATGCCCCATACTGACGAATTCGACTGCACCTTCCAGCTCGTTCCAATCGATCAGCATCGATGCTCGTCCTCACCAGCGCGATGGTGCTCCGTTCAATCGCTCGTCACATGCACGCCGGGCTTCTTCCCTTCGTTCCACTTGCCGTCGATCGCGCGCTCGATCTGCGCCGCGAACTGCAATAACAGCCCGTCATTCGCTTGCCTCGCGATCGCCTGGATGCCGAGCGGCAGGCCGTGCTCATGCGTGGCGAGCGGCAGCGAGATCGCGGGGACGCCGCAGAGATTGGCGAGTGGGGTGAAGGCAAAATTGCGCCAGAGATTGCCGAACCAGTCGAGCACATCGGGATTGTCGCTGATCGTGAGATATTCCGTGGTGCCGACCTTCGGCGTCGGCAGCGCCGTGATCGGCGTCAGGATGATGTCCCAATCCTCGAAGAACGCGCCGAAGCCGCGTGAGGTCGTGTTGAACACCGCCTGCATCTTCGCGCGGTCGGCATAGCTCGTGTTCTTGCCGTGCTCCCATATCCGGATGTTGATCGGCTCGATCAGATCTTCCGGCGGCTGGTCGAGGCCGCGTGCCGCCAGCATGTTGGAGATCACCACGGCAAAGTTGCTGATGTAGCAGGTGGTCTGCGCCGCGAAGGCTTCGGCATAGTTCAGCTCGGGCAAGGCGTAGTCGACCTGATGGCCAAGGCCTTCGAGGAAGCGCCCGACCTTTTCCAGCTCAGTCGCGATGTGCGGCGTCGCCTGATAGTCGCCCCATTGGTGCGAGAGCGCGATTTTCAGCTTTCCCGGATCGCGCGTGATCATCCGCGAATACGGTTCCGGCGGACTCCAGAATGGCATGAATTCGCCCGGCGCCGGGCCGCGGCAGGCATCGACGAATACGGCGGTATCGCGCACCGTGCGCGACTGGCAGCCCTGAATGGAGACGAGGCCGCTGAGATCGGAGAGCAGCGGCGACAGCGAGAACACCCCGCGCGACACCTTCAGCCCGATATTGCCGTTGACGCCGGCCGGAATCCGGATCGAGCCGCCGCCGTCGGTCGCATGCGCGATCGGCACCGCCCCGGCCGCGACCATCGCCGCGCTGCCGGCCGACGATCCGCAGGTGGTGTAGTCGGTGTCCCAGGGATTGCGCGTGACATAGACCGCGGGATTTTCCGCCGAGCTGCAGACGCCGAACTCCGGCGTGGTGGTGCGCCCGATCAGGTTGAGCCCGGCCGCGCGCATCTTCCTGGTCAGGAAGGTGTCGGCGCTGGCGCGATTGCCGCGCATATAGAGCGAGCCCATCTCCTGCAGCCGGCCCTTCAAGGTCGGGCCGAGGTCCTTCATCAGGAAGGGAAGCCCGGCAAACGGGCCATCGAGATTGGTGCCGTCGGTCGCGGGATCGGCGACGGCATCGTCGAACACCTCGACGACGGCCGAAAGCGGGGGGTCCACCCTGGCGATCGCGGCCGCGGCCTGCGCCGCCAGTTCAGTGGCCGTCAGTTCGCCTTTCGCGACACGGGTTGCCAGTGCAACGCCATCATGTTGCGCCCATTCGTCCCAGCTCATCGGCAAATTCATGAAATCATCCTTCTCGGCACAGCTTTGACCCCGGCGCGGGGATGCTGTGGCTTATTCGTTATTGCGCCGTCAAACCTTGATCAGACGTACTTTGGTGCCCCAGGGGTCCGCAGTCTCAATTCCATTGGTAATTGCCGAAGCCGGCGCACCGGCTTGCCGCAGGCGCTGCTCCTGCGCCTGCAATATGTCCGGCGCCGCGATTTCCAGCGAAAACCAGGCAAGCCCCGTGGCTGCATCATCGCGCCGGCCGGCGCCGGCGCTCTGCCAGACATTGATGCCGAGATGGTGGTGATAGCGCCCCGAGGAGAGGAACGCGGCGCCGGTCCGCTTGCGCGTCGGGTCGAAGCCGATGACGCCGCCATAGAAGCGGTCGGCCTGGTCGAGATCGCCGACACGCAGATGCATGTGCCCGATGCGCAGGCCCTCGGGTGCGCCAGCATAGCTGGAAACGCGCGGATTCGTCAGGGCCAGCAGATTGTCGAAATCGAGCGGGTCGGTCGCCATCGCGACCGTCGTGCCGTCCCACTTCCACATCTCGGGCGCGCGGTCGGCATAGACCTCGATGCCGTTGCCCTCGGGATCGTCGAGATAGACGGACTCGCTGACGAGGTGATCGGCGAAGCCGGAGAGTTGCACCTTGTTGGTCGCGGCATGCACCAGCCAGCGTGCCAGGTCCTTGCGCGTCGGCATCAGGAAGGCGGTGTGGTAAAGACCGGCGGCATTTCGCGCCTCGGCGGGTGCGTTCATTCGCCGGGTGAGATCGAGCAGCGGCACGCCGCCGGCGCCGAGACGGGCGCCCGTTGCCGTGCGCAGCATGACGGTGAGCCCGATGGCGTCGCGATAGAAGTCGGTGATGAGATCGAGGTTGCGCACGCGCAAGGTCACCATGCCGACCCGCATCGGCGTCTGGCTGGCGAAGGTCGGCCCGCCGCCGCTGGACGCACCCTCGGCCCGAGCTGCCGCGGCGGCTGCTGCGGACAGCGATGAGACACCCGCGAGGTGAAGCAGCGTGCGGCGTGTCAGGTCGATGGTCATGCGAACTCCGTTCTCGATCAGCCTGGCGAAGCAAATACCGCGCCGGTTCGAATGCTCCGCAACGTCGTATCCGGGCTGGCAGGAACCATCGTTGCAGCAGAACGTTTTGCTCCGGGCAAGCTATTTTTCAGCCATCGGAGATGAAAATGACCCGCGTCGCGGCAGCGATTTTTGCAGCGGTAATCGGAGTGAGTACGGCCTCGGCCCAGACCACGGCGGCGCCGGGCGAAAAGGAGGAAACCGCCTGCACGACCTCACCGGCCGCATCTTCGGGGCAGGGCGAGGAGAAGACGTCGAACTCGCAGACCGTCGGCAAGAGCGCAGTGCTGCCCGACGCCGGCGGCTCAAACTCCGCCGCGCCGACGGTGCAGAGCGGCGGCAAGCCGCTGAAGGTCTCACCGGACTGCCCGCCGGATTCCAAGCCGAAGTAACGTCAAACAGCGGAAGCCGATTCGGCCCGGCCCGTGTCGCAGTCATTTCATGCGTCGAGGGTCTCCAGCGGCGTTTTCCCTCCGAGCAGCCTGACGTTGAGATTGCCGCTTGTGAACAGCATGTCGTCAAGCGCTTCGCTGAGATCGGCAGATTGGATGGTGGTTCCGCCATCTCGAGCAATGCTCGCTTGTGCGGCGCGTCGCATTAATTCCTTGATGAAGGCCGCGCTGACGCCCTTGGTGCGACGGCTGGCCTCGCTGACCAGAGCTTCGTCGAGGGACAATCCTTTGCCGTAGAGCTGGATCAGCTTCCTGCGATTGATGTCGTCCGGCAGCGGGATCTCGATCGCCTGGTCGATTCGGCCTGGGCGATTGGCCAGCGCGCCCTCGAGTTGTTCGGGGCGGTTGGTGGTGAGGATAAACAGGATGTCCGCATCCTCCTTCAAGCCGTCCATTTCGTTGAGCAGCCTGTTCAGCAAACTTTCCTCGCAAGGTCCCATCCGCTCGCGATTGCGCGCGATCAGATCGGCGTCCTCGATCACCACCATGGTCGGCTGAAGCAGGCGGGCGAGGTTCATATAGGCTCCGAGCAGCGCAATCTGGCCAGCCGTAATGATCAAGGTGGTATGGCCGGCCAAGTTGCTGGCGAGATAACGGATGGTATGTGTCTTGCCGGTGCCGGGTGGCCCGTACAGCAGGATGCCCTTGCGCGCGGACTGTCCGAGCCGGCGCAATCGTGCGCGGTCTTCCACAAAATTTATGACGTTCCGGTCAAGCAGCTTCAACGTTGCCTCGGGCAGAATCACGTTTGCGCGCTCGATGCGTGGCAGCCTGTGGACCATGAGACCCCGCGACCTTCCGCGATAACTCGCATCGGCGTCAAACGAGAGTACCTTGCCCCGATAGCAACGCGCGGTGTCGACCGCGCCCTCGATGTCGGAGAACGCGCGCTTCACAAGTTCGGCACTGGCCGTCCCGGCAGGGGCCAGGATTTCGATGCGAACGCCTGTCTCTTCGCCGCTTTCGCGGTGGGCCGACAGCAGCACCGAATAGTGCAAGCCTTCATCGGTGGCACACAGCCACAAGCCATTTTCAAGGCACCTCACGGGCTCGGCCTCGCCGATCTCCACCTCCTGGTATTGTGCCGGCGCGATGGCGTACGCGGTATCATTAAAGCGGTTCAGCGATGCGAACGTAAGCGTCTCGTAGCGGTAACGCTCGTGAATGCCAAAGAAACGGATCGGCGAGGCCGAGAACAGCTTGTCCACCGCCGCCTGGACTTCCGGACGCATGTGCCCGGGAAACTGCCGCGATGTTGCGATCAACTGGTATCGAGGAACATCGGCGAAGTGCCACTCGAGTGCCGCACTGGCGAAGTTGAACTGCTTCGTTCGCGTGAGAATGGCTCGATTGTCGACGATAGCCAATGTGCAATCATCGCAAATCAGCGTAACGTTGCTTACAGGGCGGAATTGTTCATCGGCAAGATTCCCGCACAGTTTGCATCGGTCGGGTTGTGCGTTGTTGCTGGCCTCGGCTGTGACCATCATGCGCTGGCCCGCTGCCTCGATACGTTCCCTGCAGGCCTGCAAGAGCGCGTCAGCAACAGCCCGGGGATACGTTCCGCAGACCGCTTTTCCGTTCGTTTCGATCGTCGCCATCAGTTCGATCGCATCGCTCGGCGATTGGCTGAAGACGGAGCGGAGAAGGCTGATGACAAAATCCTGCGGGGTATCCGTGTCGTCATGAATAACGAGCCGGGCGTAACCAGTCTGCGTGCTGTTCATCGAAAACTCCGCCAATTGCGCGGGAACGAACGTGCCGGATAACTAGGAACAAATCAAGAACAATTTTCACTTAAGGTTGTGTCGGCTGGTGTAGCGCCTTCGGCGACAAAGATCGTCCTGCGTTCTCGCAAATTCCTTGGTGCGGATTCGCACGGGCCGTTGGTCCGAATGGTGTGAACAGAGCGACGGATGCGAGGGCGATCAGCCTTTCAATTTTGCGATAGAAGCCATGTCCACATTCAAATTCCTTGAAATCCGCCCACGCTCTATTGTCCGAGCAACTCAACTCAAGGAATCGCAGAGGAAACCGGGCCCGATGGCGGAAGCAGCAAAATCACGGAGTGAAGCGCCGGCGGCGCTTCCGACGTGGCCGGACGAGATCTACCGTGTTCTCAAGGACGCCGGCATTCGCCAGGTCGCGATGGTGCCGGATGCCGGCCACAGCCGCCTGATCCGCGCCTTCGAGGCCGACCCCGAGACCCGCGTCGTCACGCTGACGACGGAAGAAGAGGGCGTGGCGATGCTGGCCGGTGCGTGGCTCGGCGGCGAGCGCGGCGTGCTGCTGCTGCAGTCGAGCGGCGTCGGCAACTGCATCAACATGCTGTCGCTGCCGGTGATCTGCCACATGCCGCTACTGATGATCGTCACCATGCGCGGCGACTGGGGCGAGTTCAATCCATGGCAGATTCCGATGGGGCAGGGCACGCGCCCTTCGCTCGAAGCCATGGGTGTGATCGTCAACAAGGTCGACGAGCCGGATCTCGTCGCCTCCACCGTGCAGGGCGCGGCGAATCTCGCCTTCAACACCTGGAAGCCGGTCGCGGTGCTGATCGGCCAGCGCGTGCTCGGCGCCAAGAACTTCAAGGAGCTTGCCCGCAAATGACCAGCAATCCGAATGCACTCCTGCACCGCCGCGACGTCGTCAACGAATTGCTGCGCGACCGCGCCGATCTCCTCGTCATCGCCGGCCTCGGCGCGCCGAACTGGGACGTCTCGGCCGCCGGCGACCATCCGAACAATTTTCCGCTCTGGGGCGCGATGGGCGGCGCCTCGATGATCGGGCTTGGTCTGGCGCTGGCGCAGCCCAGGCGCAAGGTGCTCGTCGTCACCGGCGACGGCGAGATGCTGATGAATGTCGGATCGCTCGCCACGATCGCGGTGGAGGCGCCGAAGAATCTCACCATCGCCGTGCTCGACAATGAGCGGTTCGGCGAGACCGGCATGCAGAAAACGCCGACGGCTTCCGGCGTCGATCTGTCCGCCATCGCCAGCGCCTGCGGCATCCGCACCTCGCGGATCGTGCGCACGATGGCCGAGGTGTCCGAGCTGCGCGAACTCGCCCATGCCGGGCGAGGCACGGCGTTCGCGCAGATCAAGATCAACCCGGAGGCGCTGGTGTTCGTGATGCCGCCGGCCGATGGCGTGATCCTGACGACGCGCTTCCGGCAGTCGGTGCTGGGAGACGAGGCGCTGTTTAATTGAAAAGAGGTCGTCATGCCCGGGCTTGTCCCGGGCATGACGAAGAGATAGCGAACGGCAACACTACGCCGTCATGCTGATCTTCCAACGGCCTTGCCGGGCGAGCTCCTGAATTTCCGACACGATCAGCGTCGCAATCGTCGTCGTCGCGATCGAGGGCGGATGGGCGATCGGCGAGGCCAGGATCAGTTCGCGTGAGACCGATGGATGGACCGCGGCCATCTCCAGGCGTTTGGCCGCGACCTCGGCGCGGATCGCCGACGGCGGCAGCAGCGTATAGCCGAGCCCTTCCTCCATCAGGCTGATCTGCGCGCGGTAGGAATCGACCTCGATCATGGCCTCCAGCTTCAGCTTTTCGCGCGCCAGCGCCTTCTCCAGCAGCGCCCGCAAGCCGTGCGAAATGCTGGGCAGGATCAGCTTCTGCTTCGCCAGCCATTTGAGATCGACCTGCTTGCGCTTGCTCAGCCCCGATCCCGGTGGCCCGACCGCAACGATGTCCTCGCGGCCGATCGACTGGACCTGCAGATGCAGATCGACCGCAGGCCCATAGATGATCGCGAGATCCATTTCGCCGCGGTGCAGCCACTCGACCAGATGGCCGCCATAGCTTTCGACGAGGCGCAGCGAGACGTCCGGAAACTCCTCGATAACACGGCGGGCGAACCGTCCGGACAATACCGCGCTCACTGTCGGCACCAGCCCGAGGATGACGCGGCCCGACGGATTGCCGTTGGCCGATTTGAGGTCGTCGCTGACCTGCTCGATCTGGCGGATGAGACCGGTGGTGCGGTCGAGCAGCATGCGGCCGGCGCTGGTCAGCAGCATGCCGCGGCCGTTGCGGACGAACAGCTCGACGCGAAGCTCGTGCTCCAGCAGCTTGATGTGCCGGCTGAGCGCGGGCTGCGCGGCGCGCAGCCGGTCGGCGGCCTTGCTGAGGCTGCCGAGCTCGGCGACGGCTCGAAAGGTGCGCAGTTGCTTGAGGTCCATCGAATGCCCGGCTGCTGGTCTGACCGGCCATCATATGCCGGTTCGGGCAGATCGGTGCAATCGGTCCAATGCCGGGCGGCATGAGAGCCAATACCTTCCCGGCGGTGACGCGCGTCTGGCGATGCTGTTAAAGGAGGGCAGCCCTCATCCGGAACCCAGGATTCATGACCGTCCCATCCGTTACTGCCTCGCAAGTCCGCACCGCCTTGCTGCTGCGCGATGAAATCGCGCTGCTCGATGTCAGGCACGAGGCGGCCTTCGCCACCGGCCATCCGCTGTTCGCCGCCAACATGGCAGCCGGCCGCATTGCGCTGGAGGCGGAAGCCCGGCTGCCGCGCAAGGACGTTCCGATGGTGCTCTATGATGGCGGCGAGGGCCTCGTGCCTGACGCGGCGGAGCGGCTCACCGCGCTCGGCTACAGCGATGTCCGCCAGCTCGACGGCGGGCTGCAGGGCTGGAAATCGGCCGGCTACGAGCTGTTCGAGGACGTCAATTCCTACGCCAAGGCGTTCGGCGAACTGGTGGAGGCGCGGCGGCACACGCCGTCGCTGGCCGCCGAGGAAGTCAATGCGCTGATCGCTGATGGCGCCAACATCCAGATCCTCGATGTCCGCCGGTTCGACGAATACGCCACCATGAATATCCCGGGCTCGATCAGTGTGCCCGGCGCGGAGCTGGTGCTGCGCGCCGGGCGTGCCGCGCCTGACCCTGAGACCACCATCATCGTCAACTGCGCCGGCCGCACCCGCTCGATCATCGGCACCCAGTCGCTGATCAATGCCGGCGTCACCAACAAGGTGCGCGCGCTGCGCAACGGGACGATCGGCTGGACCCTGGCCAAGCAGAAGCTCGAGCACGGCGCCGGCCGGCGTGGCGAGATCGGCGCGATTCCCGGCGGCGAAGCCAATGCGCGCGATGTTGCCTATCGCGCCGGCGTCCGCCACATCGGCCCTGCCGAACTGGCGGCGCTTCAGGCGCAGGCCGATCGCACGCTGTACCGCTTCGATGTCCGCTCGGAGGAGGAATACACGGCCGGTCATCTCGCCGGCTTCCGCCACTATCCCGGCGGACAATTGGTGCAGGAGGTCGACATGGCCGCGCCGGTTCGCGGCGCGCGCATCGTGCTGACCGACGACAGAGGCGTCCGCGCCGACATGACTGCGTCCTGGCTCGCCCAGATGGGATGGGAAGTTTACGTGCTCGAAGGCGGCTATGACGGCGCGCTTGAGGTTGGGCCACCGCAGGTGATCCCGAAGCCCGACCCGTCACACCGCTATCGCCGCCCCTATGAGGGCACCGACGTCAAGGAAAGCGCGATGCAGGCCTATCTCGATTGGGAATACGGCCTCGTCGACCAGCTCCGCCGCGACGGCACGCATGGATTCTTCGTGATCTGACGCACTTGTCGCGCCGTAGCTCGAAGAGCGAAGGCGGATCATTCATCGCCACCCATCATGCTCTCGAGCCTCTCCGCCGAATAATTCTCGCCAATGGACAGCGCGCAGATCCGCGAGATCTGCACGTAGGAAAGCCCGCTCTCCTCGGCCCATGCGTTGAACTGCGCCTGCACCTTGGCGAGATCGCGCTTGGAGGTGACGGTCTCCGCGATGTCGAGCCCGGCATCGCGCAGGCACAGCACGACGTCGCGGGAGGTCACGAACCCGTCCCAGCCGAGGAAGCGCAGCATCATCTGCCCGGTATTGCCGCCGAGCCGGCTGCCGCGCTTGGCCAATAGCTCCAGCAGCGCGGCCTCGTTGGACGAGGGCCAGTTCGCCAAAAATTTGCCGAAGCTGCCGTGCTCCTTGGCAATGTCGCGGACGAAGCTTGCATTGGCGCGCACCGACATGATCTTGGCGCCGTTGCGGACGATGCGGGTGTCCTTCATCAGTTCGTCCCAGAACTCGTCCGGCTTTAGCGACAGCGGACCCGGCTTGAAGCCGAGGAACGCCTTCTCGAAACCCGGCCATTTGTTCTCGATCACGCTCCAGGCAAAGCCCGCCGAAAACACCCGCTTGGTCATTTCGGCGAGGATCCGGTCGTCTCCGAGCTTGGCGAGCGCCTTCGGATCGGGCTTGGGCGGCAGCAGCCCGGCGAGCGCCTTGGGGCCGCCCTTGCGCTTCTCGGCGCGGGCGCGAATGGTCTTGAACGCGGTCACGGCGGCGGTCCCCTCCGGTAAATTCACCTTAAAATCAGTCTAGAAGTGATCGGCTGATCTGCAAAGAATGGGTGGCGTGCGGGGTGGAATTGGCCTAAAGCATCCCCACCTCATCTATATCCGTCGGGCCGTGCCGCTGCGCATCATTTGCGCAAGCTTCGAGCCATTTCGGTTCCGGGGCGATATTCAACATTTCCGGCTCATCGAGCCAACCAGGGTCTGATCTCTCGTGACATTCCTGACCACCCATCCGCCGCTCGCGCGAGCCTTGGCGGAGCGCAATTTCGAGTCCCTGACGCCGGTGCAGACGGCCGTGCTGGCGGATGACGCCGATGGCCGCGACCTCCTGGTCTCGGCGCAGACCGGCTCGGGCAAGACCGTCGCCTATGGTCTCGCCATGGCATCGAGCGTCTTGGACGGGCAGGAACGGCTCGCGCCGGCCGCCGCCCCCCTCGCATTGATCATCGCGCCGACCCGCGAACTGGCCCTTCAGGTCCACCGCGAACTCGCCTGGCTTTACGGGCATGCGGATGCCCGCGTGGTTTCCTGCGTCGGCGGCATGGATCCGCGCCGCGAGCAGCGCGAATTGGCCCACGGTGCCCATATCGTGGTCGGAACCCCGGGGCGGCTCTGCGACCATCTGCGGCGCGGAAGGCTCGACGTTTCGGAATTGAAGGCGATCGTGCTCGACGAGGCCGACGAGATGCTCGATCTCGGCTTTCGCGAGGACATCGAATTCATCCTGCAGGCCACGCCCGAGAGCCGCCGCACGCTGCTGTTCTCGGCGACCCTGCCGCCCGGCATCGTCGCCCTGGCGAAAGAATATCAGCAAACTGCCTTCCGCGTCGAAGTCGCGGGCGATGCGGGCGGCCATGCCGATATCGAGTATCGCGCGATCCGCATCGCCGCCGGCGACGTCGAGCATACCGTCGTCAATCTGTTGCGCTTCTACGAGTCGCCGGGCGCCCTGGTGTTCTGCAACACGCGCGAGGCGGTACGGCATCTGCAGGCGACGCTGCTGGAGCGCGGCTTCTCGGTGGTGGCGCTGTCGGGCGAACTGACCCAGAACGAGCGGACGCAGGCACTGCAGGCACTCCGTGACGGACGCGTCCGCATCTGTGTGGCCACAGACGTCGCTGCGCGGGGCATCGATCTGCCGAAGCTCGATCTCGTCATTCATGCCGACCTGCCGAACGATCCGGAAGTCATGCAGCACCGCTCGGGGCGCACCGGACGGGCCGGCCGCAAGGGCGTCAGCATATTGCTGGTGCCGTCGGCCCGGCGTCGCCGCGCGGACATGCTGCTCAAGCTCGCCGGCGTCGACGCGGCGTGGGGCGTCGCGCCGCAGCCCGACGAAGTCCGAAAACTTGATCAGGAACGGTTGCTGCGGGACGATGTGTTCATGGCGGAGACCACGCCGGAAGATCAGGCGCTTGCGCAGGTGCTGCTTGCTGGACGGTCGGCGGAGGAGATCGCCGTCGCGCTGGCACGGCTCTATCGCGCGCGCCTGCCTTCGCCCGAAGACATCGCCGATCCCGGCGAGGATCGCGTCAGGTCACGTGCGGAACGCGCGCGCGAGAAGGCGGATCGCGAGACGGGGCGCGGCGCAAAGCCCGGGAAACCCGCGGCGCGCCATCGCATGGCGGAAGACAGCGTGTGGTTCACCGCCGCGATCGGACGCCGCAAGAACGCCGAAGCGCGCTGGCTGCTGCCGATGCTGTGCCGTCGCGGCAGCATCAAGAAGGAAGACATCGGGGCCATCCGCATTCTCGATGCCGTCACCGAGTTCGAGATTTCCGCACGCGTCGCCGACCGCTTCGCCGCGCGCATCCGTCGTCCCGACAAGGAAGACAGCATCCGCATCGAGGCGATGCAAAATGCGCCGGCGCGCGCTGCGGTTCACAATAGGGACGAAAAGCCGGATCGCAAAAGCGTAAAGAGGACCGATAAAGCGCCGTTTGACAAGAAGGCGCGTTACGATACCAAGAGACACCGTGACGAGCCGGTTCACGCCGGAAGGCCACGGCACGAAGGCACCGCGCCTGCGAAGGCCGCGTTCGGAAAGAAGAACAAGAAGAAGTTTCGCGGCTGACCGTTGGTAGACCCGAAGGCGCCGCGCAAGCAGCACAGGGAATCGCCATGAGCGTCTACATCATCGCGCAACTGAAATTCACCCGCCGCGAACGCTATGACCGCTATCAGTCGCGCTTCATGGAGGTGTTCAGGAAATTCAGGGGCAAGCTCCTGGTGGCGGACGCGCATCCGGTCGTGCTCGAGGGCGAATGGCCGCGCGACAAGGTGGTGATCATGGAGTTTCCCGACGCCGCCGCGGCGGAGGAATTTCAGAATTCGCCGGAATATCAGGAAATATCGGTCGACCGGAAGGCAGGCGCCGACGCCATCGTGCTTACGGTGCGCGGCTTGTGAGGGCGGCGCATCCGAAGTGATGGATCGCCAGTGCGCGGTGCCGAAGCGCTGAGTTGATCCGACGGCCGGAGCGACGTCGCCGCCTCGCCTCAAGCGGGCCTCAAGGATTCATCAAGCTCCCTCACATCGTTTTGTCTCGCGCGGCGAGGCGGCTGTGAAATATCTCACAGCCCTCGTTCGCGCAAACTGGCATTTTGCCTGCGCGACACACACCGGCACGCGGAGCACCAGCGATGCGTACTCCTTCCAGCGAAGGCGAGCCCAGGCCGCGCGTCAGGCGCAAGGGATTCTTCGCGCGCATCCTCGAGGCGCTGCATCGTTCGCGGCGCCGCGAGGCGATACGGGTGCTGCGCCGACACCGGCACTTGTTGAGCGGACAGGCGCAGGTCCGCCCGGCCAAGCCTGCGCCGGAATCCCCGCACACCGAAAAGAGCAGCCGGAATGCCCACGGAAGTAACGCGCCCGCGTGCGCCGACCACAGGACAAGCGAGAACGCCAAGACCCGGTTCGCGTGACGTGGCGCCGCTGAGCGTCACCGCGCTCGCCATCATCGCCGCCCTGATACTGATCCTTCATGTTGCCGCCAGTGCCGTGCTCGCTGCCCCCTTGGCGCATGCGTCGTCACCCGCGCTGGATGATGACGCGGCGTGCCTTGGCGAAGCGAGTCTTGGCGATGCGAAGCCGTCGGCGCCGGCATTGCCATTTGACTAATCGATATTCTGAGGAACCCAATAGTGCCTGACGTGGCGACCAATCTTCTGTTGAGCGTCGCCGTATTCGCCGGCGCCTTCGTATCGAGCCTGGCTGGTTTTGCATTCTCCGCTGTCGCGGGCGCGATCCTGCTGCGCATTTTTCAGCCGATGGAGGCGGTGCCGCTGATGATGGCCTGCAGCATCGGCGTGCAGGCCGCCAATTTGTGGGCGCTGCGCCGGAACATTCAGTGGGAAGGCAGCCTGCTGCTGATCATCGGCGGCGCGCTGGGCATTCCGATTGCGATCTACCTGCTGCAGAACGCGGATACGCATGTTCTCCGCATCAGTTTCGGGATCATCGTGGCACTGTATGCGGGTTACATGCTGTTCCGGCCGACGCTGATGCGCGAGGGTGTAGCGGCAAGCCGGCGGCTGACGGCGCTGATCGGGTTCGGCGGCGGCCTGGTCGGCGGCCTGACCGCGATGCCCGGCGCCGTTCCGACCATCTGGTGCGACATGCGTGGCATGCCGAAGAACGATCAGCGCGGGTTGGTGCAGCCGTTCATCGCGATCATGCAGGTGCTGGCCCTCGCGCTGTTGCTCGGGCGCCAAAGCCTGTCTCCCAAGCTTGTGGTTGACCTCGCCATCAGCCTGCCGGCGCTGTTTGCCGGTTCCGCGCTCGGCATTGTCGCATTCCGGAACGTCAACGAGATCGGGTTTCGCCGGATCATTCTTGTGCTATTGCTGTTGTCAGGCGCTTCGCTCGCATTGGCTTGATTTCCGAGATCGGCCGAAGGCTGCGAAGCCGTAAAGAATCCAGCAGCATTGGCCGAAAGAATCATGACCGCACATCAGCGCAACGTTTCCGCCTCGATCGATCCCGTGAAACTCGACCGCCTCGCCGAAGTCGCGGTCAAGGTCGGCTTGCAGCTGCAGCCGGGACAGGACCTGCTGCTCACCGCGCCCTCGGTCGCGCTGCCGCTGGTGCGGCGGATCGCCGAGCATGCCTACAAGGCCGGCGCCGGCCTGGTGACCCCGTTCCTGTCGGACGAGGAGATCACGCTGGCGCGATATCGCTACGGTCATGACGGCAGTTTCGACCGTGCCGCCAACTGGCTCTATGAGGGCATGGCGAAGGCGTTCTCCGCCAACACCGCACGCCTTGCCATCGTCGGCGACAATCCGATGCTGCTGTCGGGCGAGGACCCGGCCAAGGTGGCGCGTGCCAGCAAGGCCAATTCGATGGCCTATCAGCCGGCGCTGGAGAAGATCGTCAATTTCGAGACCAACTGGAACATCATCGCCTATCCGAGCCCGTCCTGGGCCCGGCAGGTGTTCCCCGACGTGCCGGAGGATGTCGCGGTGGCAAAGCTGGCGGATGCGATCTTTGCGGCGTCCCGCGTCGACCAGGATGGCGCCGTGGCCGCATGGGAGAAGCACAACGCCGTGCTGCGCGAGCGGACCGAATGGCTGAACGGCCAGCGTTTCCATGCATTGAAATATTCCGGCCCGGGCACCGATCTGACGATCGGTCTGGCCGATGGCCATGAGTGGGAAGGCGGCGCCTCGACGGCCAAGAACGGGATCACCTGCAACGCCAACATTCCGACCGAGGAAGTCTTCACCACGCCGCATTGCCGGCGCGTCAGCGGCCACGTCGTCTCCTCCAAGCCGCTGTCCTATCAGGGCACGCTGATCGACAACATACAGGTCCGGTTCGAGGAAGGCCGTATCGTCGAGGCAAAGGCCTCGCGCGGCGAGGAGGTGCTGAAGAAGGTGCTCGACACCGATGAGGGCGCGGCGCGTCTCGGCGAAGTGGCGCTGGTGCCGCATTCCTCGCCGATCTCGAAAAGCGGGCTGTTGTTCTTCAATACGCTGTTCGACGAGAACGCCGCCTCCCACATCGCGCTCGGGCAGTGCTATTCGAAATGCTTCGTTGGTGGCGACAAGCTGACGCCGGAGCAGATTGCGGCCCAGGGCGGCAACAAGAGCCTTATTCACATAGATTGGATGATCGGCACGGCGGAGACCGACATCGACGGTATTCACGCCGACGGAAGCCGCGTGCCGGTATTCCGCAAGGGCGAGTGGGCGTGAGATAGCGGGTGCCAGATCGTCGTTGATCGCGCGATTGTGCGCGCGGCACTCGGTCGCGGCCGCGAGCTGTAAATCGGTAGGTGCGTGAGAAGCGCTTCACACGCCGGGATACTCTCCTGCGATACGTTTCCGGGGCAATCTCGAGTCGTCGGATTCATTCGCAAGGAGGTTGATATGCTTCAAGCCGTTAGCAGTGACGCAACGTTCGGACGGGCACCCACATTCAACACCGATACCGGTTTCACGCTTGCCCTGAGCCCGGACAAGAAGGCCTTTACGGCGACGTTCAGCGGCCTTGAGGCCATTCTCGAGGCCAAATCGACGCCAATCGTCACGCGCACGTTCTCATTCGCGATTCCGCTCGTCGACACCGAGCCGGGAGATGAAATCCCGTTCTTCGTGCAGGGCACCGCCGAGTTCGAGAACGGCGCGAACGTGCACATGGTGTTCACCGTCAACGACCAGTCGACGACGGCCTATTTCCCGGCCCAGTCGAAGGACGGCTTCCTCCATCGGTTGGACTACAAGGTCACCGATGCGAAGGAGGCCAGGGTGACCGTGTTGTTGCTGGCAAGCCGGGATTCCAAAGCGGGCGTGGAAGCCTACCTGAATGTCAGCACGATCGACACGGACATTGCCAAGCACTGATCCACACGCGCCAGGATCTGCCGAGCAAGTTGGCCACAGAGAGGGGATGCTGCGGACACGCGGCATTTCCTCTGGGCGTCGCGGCTACTCCAGCTCAAGTCTGTAGGTTTCGATCGCCGTCTTCGAGAACAGCGCCGTCTTCTCCGCTTCGCTGTACTGCGCGGCGAGGCGCTTGAAGGCGTTGAAGATCACCTGATAGCTGCACTGGCCTTTATCAGGCGGAAAATTGCTTTCGAACATGCATCGGCCGGGCCCGAACGCCTCGATGCAGGTTTCGATATAGGGTCGCCACGCGGCGGCGGCCTCTTCCGATGAGGGCGGCTTGGGCCGCAGGTGAAAGTCATAGCCGAGCAGGCACATCGCCAGTCCGCCGAGCTTGACCACGACGTTTTCGCATCGCGCGATTTCCTGGATCGATGCCTTCCACTCCGGAAAGACCTCTTCGCGCCGGCCGGCAAAGCGGCCGATGCCGGCCGGGCCGCCGCAATGGTCCAGCACGATCCTGGTGTCGGGAAAGGCGCGGGCGAGATCGGTGAGTTCGCCGATCTGCGGATGAAACAGCCAGGCATCAAAACTCAGGCCGAGCGGTGCGAGGCAGGCAAAACCCTTGCGGAAGGTGTCGTCGAGCAGCAGCCCCTTCGGCCGCGTCGCATACATGCCGGCGACGTTGGGATCGGCGTCCCAGGCCGAGGAATGACGAATGCCGCGGAAGCGGCCGTTGCCTGCGGCGATCTCCGCTTCCAGCACGGCCCTTGCGCCTTCGCCGAGCAGCAGGTTGACGTGGCTGACGATGCCGGCGCAGATCGCCGCCGTGCCGTAGCCGCCGCTCGCCGCCATCGCCGCGACGCCGTTGGCGAACTCGACCTCGCCGACCGGGCGGAACGCCTCCGGGCCGTGCTTGCGGTACATCGAGCGGCAATCGACATAGACGGTCGCGATGATGTTGTGGCCGGAGGCGATGTCCGCAACCATCTCCTCGATCATGTAGCGCAGCCCGCCACGGTCCCAGAGATGGTGATGCGGATCGACGATCGGGCGCGCGGGATCGATGATCTCCTCGGTGTGCTGCGCCAGCCAGTCTTCGCGTGGATCGGCAAAAAGCCCGCTTTTGGAGGCGGGGGCAGTGCTGGCAGCCATGAGTTTCGCTCCCTTAAGTCGCTGGTTTTTGTTTTGCGTCATTGCGAGCGGAGCGAAGCAATCCATTTCTCGACTTGTCGCAGCGTGGATTGCTTCGCTGTGCTCGCAATGACGGCGGTTACCAATAGCGCCTAAATTCACACTCCTTCCAGAATGATTACCGTCAGTGTGCCCGGCAGCGTCTCCCGCGAAATCTTCAACGTCCGCTCCGTCCGCTGGTCGATGGTGAATTGCTGGCCGATCAGGCGCATGAATTCGTCGAGCGGGGTGGCGAAACGGTGCATCGGCAGCACCACGGAGGAGCGCAGGCGCTTGGTGATCTCGGAGACGCCGTCAAGCGACATCGTATAGGTGCCGTCGATCGGCACCATGACGATGTCGAGCCGGCCGATCGCGGCAAAATGCGTCTCGTCCAGCTTGTGATGCAGATGTCCGAGGTGGCCGATGCAGAGGCCGGCGACCTCGAAGATGAAGATCGAGTTGCCGTCCTTGAGCATCGCGCCGGAACCCTCGCCATAGTAGCGGCGGATATCCGTCGGAACGTTACGGATATAGACGTCGCCGACGCGGGTCGAGACCTGCGCGGCCTGTCCGTTCTCGCCCCAGCCGTGCAAGACATGCGGAATCTTCGGATCGGGAAACAGCGTGTAATGGGTGGAGTGCGCGCGGTTCATGGTGACGACATCGGGCAGCCGTCCGGTCCGGTAGGCGCCGTTGAAGTCGGTCGCGATCCGCACCCCCTCGGGCGTGTCGATATAATAGGTGGAGTGCCCGACATAGGTGATCGCGACCTCTTGGGATTTGGCGGCAACGCGCTGGAAGCTGGCCGGGATCGCGCGGGGTGGCGCATTCGCCATCGCGAGGCACTCGCTGCGCAATGGCTGCTGCTGGGCGGCTGCCGGGACAATCAGCGAGCCGAGGAGGGCGATGGCGACAGAGAAAGATCGCAGCATGGCATGACCCGTCTGCGGCAACGGCCGCTCCTGCTACTCTATCGCCGAAATCCGGAGCCGTCATGATCAGAATAGCGCTCAGCCATTCGCCGGATTTGCTTCATCTGAAGGCAGCCCTGCCCTAGTCTGAAATTCAATCAGGGAGGTCGTTTTGTCCGAAACAGCCGCAACCGTTTCCATCCCGCGCGCGCCATCCTCCAAACGGCTGGAGCCATTGCGTCAGGTCGATGCCGGCGCTCTCAGCATCGCCTGTTACGAGGCCGGCCCTGCCGATGGACCGGCCGTGATGCTCATGCATGGCTTCCCCTACGATATTCATTCCTATGTCGACGTCGCGCCGCAATTGGCTGCCCAAGGCTGCCGCGTCATCGTTCCCTATCTGCGCGGCTATGGTCCGACGCGGTTTCGCGATGCGAAGACGCCGCGCTCGGGCGAGCAGGCCGCGATCGGCGCCGACATGATGGCGCTGATGGATGCGCTCGGGATCAAACGCGCGGTATTCGCGGGCTATGACTGGGGTGGCCGCGCGGCCTGCGTCGGCGCGGCGCTGTGGCCGGAACGCTGCATCGGGCTCGTCAGCGTCAATTCCTACCTGATCCAGGATATCGCCAACGCCATGGTGCCGATGCGTCCCGAACGCGAGGTGGCGCTGTGGTATCAATATTACTTCCATCTCGAGCGCGGCCGCGCCGGTCTCGCCGCCAACCGGCGCGAGATCGCAAAGATATTGTGGAAGCAGTGGTCGCCGAGCTGGGCGTTCGACGAGGCCTGTTTCGAACGGACGGCGCTCGCCTACGACAACCCCGATTATGTCGATGTGGTGATCCACAGCTACCGTCATCGCTTCGGTCTTGCCGATGCCGATCCGCAATATGCCGACATCCAGCGCCGGCTGGCGGAGCTGCCTTCGATCACGGTGCCGTCGATCACGCTTGACGGCGCCGATGATGGCGTTACCCCCGCAACCGACGGCACGGTCGGTGCGCGGAAATTCACCGCGCGCCGGGCTCACCGCGTCGTGCCGGGGGCCGGACACAACCTGCCGCAGGAAGCGCCCGAGGCGTTCGTGGCGGCCGTGATGGAGCTGGTCAAGGCATAGCCAATGGCTGATACCATCGATCGCGGGCGCCGTCTGCTGCTCGGCGCGGCATTGTCGGGAATCACGGCCAAGGCCTTTGCGCAGGCAGAGACGCGGCCGGCGCGCGCGCTGGCTTCGCTGCGGATGGAGCCGCTGAAGCAAATCGATGCCGGTGTCCTCAGCGTCGCCTATCATGAGGCGGGCCCCGCGGACGGCCCGGTTGCCATCCTCCTGCACGGCTTTCCCTACGACATCCACACCTATGTCGATGTCGCCTCGCAACTCGCGGCGCAGGGCTGCCGCGTCATCGTTCCCTATTTGCGCGGTTTCGGCGAAACGCGCTTCCGCGATCCGGCGGCGCTCCGGTCCGGCGAGCAGGCGGCGATCGGCGCCGATGTCGTCGCGCTGCTGGACGCGCTGGGCATCCCGCGCGCGGTCATCGCCGGACATAATTGGGGCGGCCGCGCCGCCTGCGTCGCCGCCGCGCTGTGGCCGGAGCGTTGCCGCGGCCTGGTGACCGTGAACAGCTACCTGATCCAGGATCTTTCCCAGGCCATGGTGCCGGCCCACCCGCAACTGGAAACCGCGCTCTGGTACGAGTTCTATTTTCAGCTCGAGCGCGGTCGCGCCGGGCTCGCCGCCAACCGGCGCGAGATCGCAAGACTATTATGGAAGCAGTGGTCGCCGGAATGGGATTTCGATGACGCCACGTTCGAGCGCACGGCGGCGGCACACGACAACCCTGATTACGTCGATGTCGTGATCCACAGCTACCGCCATCGCTTCGGCCTTGCGGCGGGTGATCCCCGCTATGCCGGCCTGCAGCGAAGGCTGGTGTCGCTGCCGCCGATTGCCGTGCCGGCGGTGACGCTCGACGGCGACCGGGACGGCGTCCTACCGGCGAGCGACGGCAGCGCCAGTGCCGCCAAATTCACCGGCCGCCGCATCCATCGCGTGGTGCCGGGCGCGGGACATAACGTGCCGCAGGAAGCGCCCGAGGCGTTCGCCGCCGCGGTGATGGAGCTTATCCGCGCCTAAGGCCTGTCATGACGGGGAGAAAACGCGGCCCTTCACGCCCGCCGCGGGCTGATCTTCCATGTCGCGGCCAGAATGCCTGATGTCAGCGTGCCGCTGATGACAGCTGCAACCGGAATCGTAACCGCCAGCGCTGCCGTCGCGGCCCAGCCGATCGAGCAGAAGGCTTCCGCGAAGGTCGCCAGCCGCGACGAGGTCTGGCGGCGGCGGAACTGGCTGCGTTTGGCCTGCACGCGGAACCAGAGCTGGATCGCGGTGGCGGAGACGGTCGCGACGAGGACGCCGAGCGCGGTGACGATCGCCTGCGTCGGGGAGATAAACGCGAGCGCTGCGATCAGCGGCGCGAAGATCGCGCCGATCGCCATCAGCACCACCTCGATCTTGGCGCGGATCACGCTGGACGGCGGCAGCGGCGCGGTGGCGACGAGGTCGGCGGCATCCTCGCCGGAAATCGTCAGCCAGGCGAGGCCGCCGGCAAGCTGGCCCGCGGCCATCACGATCACGGGCGTGATCAGCACGATCGCCGTCGAGCTCTCGGAAAAGCTCCGCCACAGCATCAGGGCCGGCGGCACCAGATACAGCAGCTGCATCAGGCTTTGCGACAACAGCCATGGGTCGCGCCGCAGCAGCAAAAATTCCTTGGCGCGCAACGCCTGCTGCCGCGAGCCGCTTCGAAACGCCGTCGCGCGCGGTCCGCGGCGGACGCGCTGGGCGGTCGCGGCGACGCTGACGGCGGTCTCGGCAAATTTCGGCGAGAAGATTGCCATCACGACGCCGAGCAGCAGGAGGCCGCCGGCCAATAGCCAGGACAGCACCATGCCGTCGCCGATCGCGGCGCGCGCCGGCCACCACAGCGGACTGTCGAGGTCGGGCGCATAGGCGGAAGCAGTCTCCGATGTCAGCACCGCGAAGCGCGACAGCGTGCCGTAGGAAAGAATGGCGGCGACCTGCAGCGCGATAACGAAGCCGGCGCCGATCACGGCGGCCACGATCTGCGCAACCAGGCGGGTGCGGCTCGGCCCGATCAGCTTGAACAGCACCACGGTGATGGCGATCGCTACGGCCGCGGCGGAAAGGCCGATGGCGACGACGAGGCCGAACGCCAGCAGCCACCGCGCGCCGCCGCCGATCACCAGCACGTCGACAAAGGGCGTCGAAAACAGCAGCGCCATCCCGGTGACCGAGAGCGCAATCGCCACGATCCGCACCGAGAACACGTTGGCGAGGTTCGCCGGCGAGGACATGATGAGGTCGAGATCGGCGCGGGCGTAAAACACCCGCGTCACCGATTCGATCGCTTGCGACAGCATCAAGGCCCAGGCGAGAAAGATCGTTGCCGTGATGACGATCAGCTCCGGCTTGGCGAGCGGGGCCTCCAGGTCGGCGAAGCGGCCGATCACCGCGTAGGCCGGCAGATGCATGATGGCGGCGAACGCGATCAGCAAAATGATCGCGCGCTTTCGTTTTCCGCGGCTGCCGGTCATCATCGCCAGCCATTCGCGCCAGGCGAGGCGGATTTCGTGGCGGGCGAACCAGGACAGTGCCGCGGCCGAACTCATGCGGCTGCCGCGCCGGAGTCGATGAGCGCAATGAACATGTCTTCGAGGCTGGTGTCGCCGCGGCCGTTCTGCTGGCGCAGTTCGGTGAGCGTGCCTTCGGCCACCAGGCGCCCCGCGGCGATGACGCCGATCCGGTCGGCCATCCGCTCGGCGACTTCGAGAATATGCGTCGTCATGATCACGGTGCAGCCGGAGCGGACGCGCTCCTGCAGCAATCCCTTGACATGGCGCGCCGACAGCGCGTCCAGCCCGGTCAGCGGCTCGTCGAGGATGATCAGCCGGGGATCGTGAACCAGTGCGCCCGCCAGCGCGACCTTCTGGCGCATGCCCTTGGAAAATCCCTCGCAGCGCTCGTGCAGATGCGGCTCCAGCCCGAGCGATGCGAGAAGCTTCTGCGCGGAGGAGGCGGACACCGCGGGATCGATGCCCCACAGGCCGGCGACGAATTCGAGATATTCCAGCGGCGTCAGCTTGTCGTAGATCATCGGCTCGTCGGAGACCCAGGCCATCACCTGCTTGGCGGCGACGGGATCGGCGAGCGCATCGATGCCCAGGATGGAGACCGAGCCGGCATCGGGCTTGAGCAGGCCGGCGACCATGCGCAAGGTCGTGGTCTTGCCGGCGCCGTTGGGCCCGAGCAGGGCGTAGAACTCACCGGCGCGGACGGTGAGGTCGAGCGCATCGACCGCCGGGCGGTCAAAACGCTTCGTTAACCCTCGCACCTCGAGCGCCGATACATCCGGTTTCATGATTTCGGGACCATCCAGTTGGTCTTGCGGACCATGAACCGAAGAACTTTCGGCACGGTGAATTTTGCACGCCAAATCGCAGCGAACCCCGCAACTTCCCGGGCTGCGGCATTTCTCCGCAATTGTTAACGGCGCGGCACGCAGCGCTTTGTTGACAGGGCTTGGCGCTTTGGGCTCAATGCAGCGGGACATGTGCCGCTGCGTCGTGGAATACCACGCAGCGTGTAGACACAAGATGCGAAAGAGGCGATCGACAGAATCGCCGGCATCGGGGAGGGAAATGATGCTGGACTTCGTTCAGCAGCTGGTGAGTGGCATCGCGCTCGGCTGCGTCTATGGCCTGATCGCGCTCGGGTTTGTGCTCGTTTACAAGGCAACCGAGGTCGTCAATTTCGCCCAGGGCGATTTGATGATGCTGGGCGGATTCTTCGCCTTCACGTTTATCGGCATGCTCGGCCTCAATTACTGGCTCGGATTCGCCGGCGCGGTCATCGCCATGGCGGCGTTCGGCATGCTGGCCGAGCGCGTCGTGGTGCGCCCGATCCTCGGCTATCCGCAGTTTTCCATCATCATGGCGACGATCGGACTCGGATATTTCCTGCGCTCCGTGGTCGGCATGATCTGGGGCACCGACGATTTCAAGATCGAGACGCCGTTCAGCGAGGGCGTGCTGCGCATCGGCTCGCTGGTGCTGGCCTATGACAAGCTCTCGGTGATCGCCGCCACCGTCATCCTTTGCGCATTGCTATACCTGTTCTTCAACCGCACCACGCTCGGCACCGCGATGCGCGCCAGCTCCGAGAACATGCTGGCTGCCTACTACATGGGCATTCCGGTCAAGCGCGTGGTGTCGATCGTGTGGGCGATCTCGGCGGCGGTCGCGACCGCGGCTGGCGTGCTCCTGGCGCCGATCACCTTTATTCATTCCAATGTCGGCCTCGTGCTGGGCCTGAAGGCGTTTCCGGCCGCCGTGCTCGGCGGTTTCGGCTCCATCCCCGGCGCCGTGGTCGGCGGCGTCCTGATCGGCGTGATCGAAAGCATGGCGGGCTTTTACCTGCCGCAGGGCTGGAAGGATGTTGCGCCCTACATCGTTCTTCTGGTGGTGCTGCTGCTCAAGCCCGAAGGCCTGTTCGGTGTTCATACGCGGAAGAAGGTCTGATGCGATTTCTTTTCAAAACGGACTATGAAGACGACATCAAGCTGTTTCCGCACAGCGGCTACTACGTCTCCTACGGCATCCTGGTTGCGTTTCTGCTGATCGCGCCATTCGTGCTGTCGAGCTATCTGGTGAGCCAGCTGGTGTTCGTCTGCATCTACGCGACCGTCGGCGTCGGCCTGATGATCCTCACGGGCTTCACCGGCCAGGCCTCGCTCGGCCATGCCGCGTTTCTGGCAATCGGCGCCTACACGGCGGCCTATCTGCAGCAGTACAGCGTGCCGTTTCCGGTCTATTTCCTCGCCGGCGGCCTGCTCACCGGCGTGGTCGGCGCGCTGGTCGGCTTCCCGGCGCTGCGGCTGACGGGCATCTACCTCGTCATCGCGACGATCTCCTTTGCCTTCATCGTCGAGGAGGTGCTGGCCCGCTGGGAAAGCGTGACCCACGGCAATGAGGGCATGCGGGTCAAGACCTTGAGCCTGTTCGGCCAGGCGGTGCCGCAAAACGGCCCGACCTTCTATTATCTCTGCCTTGCGGTCCTGGTCCTCACCATCGTCGGCACGCTCAATCTGTTGCGATCGCCCACCGGGCGCGCCTTCGTCGCAATCCGCGACAGCGAGACGGCGGCGCGCAGCATGGGCGTCAACGTTTCGCTCTACAAGGTGAAGTCGTTTGCGATCAGCGCCGCGATCACGGGGTTCGCCGGCGTGCTGTTCGCGCACAAGCTCTCCTTCATCTCGCCGGAAATGTTCACGCTGCAGCTCTCGATCGAGTTCATCATCGTGATCCTGATCGGCGGCACTTTCAGCCTGCACGGCGCGGTGCTCGGCGCGATCTTCCTGGTGATGATCGATCCGTTCCTGACCTATCTCAAGGATGATATGCCCAGCGTCATCGCTGGGCTGGCCGCGACCTTCGGCGCCGACAGCATAACGGCCGGAAAGATTCAAGCCAGCGCCTCGGCCATCGCCTCCGCCAACGGCCTAAAGGGCGCGATCTACGGGATCATCATCGTGCTGTTCGTGCTGTTCGAGCCGCTCGGTCTTTACGGGCGCTGGCTGAAGATAAAGCTCTTCTTCCAGCTCTTCCCGCTTTACAAGCGCGCCACCTTCAAGCGTCAGAAGATCTACGTGAAATCGGAGCGGAACCGATGAGCTATTTCCGTGCGGAAAACCTGTCGTTGCATTTCGGCGGCCTGAAGGCGGTCGATTCCGTCAGCTTCGCGGTGGAGAAGGGCGAGATCCTCTCGATCATCGGCCCGAACGGCGCCGGCAAGAGTTCGATCTTCAATCTGATTTCGCGGATCTATCCGCCCACGTCAGGCAAGATCTTCTTCGAGGACCAGGACATCACCGAGCAGCCGGCCTACGACATTGCCGGCCTCGGCATCGCCCGCACCTTTCAGAACATCGAGCTGTTCGAGAATGCGACCATGCTGAGCAACCTCTTGGTCGGCCGTCACCGCCACTCGACGGCGCAGCTTTGGCAGGAACTGCTGTTCCTGCCGAGCGTGCGCGCCGGCGAGAAGGCCCATCGCAGGCGCGTCGAGCAGGTGATCGAATTCCTCGATCTCGAAGCCTATCGCGACAAGCTGATCTCGGGGCTGCCCTACGGCGTCCGCAAGGTGATCGAGCTGGCGCGCGCGCTGTGCTCGGAGCCGAAGCTGATCCTGCTGGACGAGCCGTCCTCCGGGCTCAACGTCGAGGAGACCGAGGACATGTCGTTCTGGATCCGCGACATGAAGACCGAGCTCGGCATCACCGTGCTGATGGTCGAGCATGACATGACGCTGGTCAACCGCGTCTCCGACCGCGTGATCGCGCTCAATTACGGCCGCGTGCTCGCGATGGGCTCGCCGTCGGAGGTGCAGCGCCATCCCGACGTCGTCGCCGCCTATCTCGGCGCATGAGGATGATGCCATGAGCGCTTCCGACATCATCCTCAAGCTCAGCAACATCGAGAGCTATTACGGGCCGATCATGGCCATCCGGGGCATCAGCCTCGAAGTGCCGCGCGGCCGCATCGTCACGCTGCTCGGGGCCAATGGCGCCGGCAAGACCACGGTGCTCAAGACCATTTCGGGCATTCTCGATCCCCAAAAAGGCTCGATCGAATTTCTGGGCAAGCCGATCCAGCGCATGGAGGCCGACAAGATCGTGCGGCTGGGTCTCAGCCATGTGCCCGAGGGGCGCGAGGTGTTTCCGTTCCTGTCGGTGCGCGAAAACCTGATGATGGGCGCCTATCCGCGCAAGGATCGCGACGGCGTCGCCGAGGATCTCGAGCGCGTCTACGGCTACTTCCCGCGGCTGAAGGAGCGCATTAACCAGCCGGCGGGGCAGCTTTCCGGCGGCGAGCAGCAGATGCTGGCGATCGGGCGCGCCCTGATGAACCGGCCGACGTTGCTGCTGCTCGACGAGCCCTCGCTCGGGCTGTCGCCGATCCTGGTGAAGGAGATTTTTACGATCATCAAGCGCGTCAACGAAGAGCAGGGAATGTCGATCCTCCTCGTCGAGCAGAACGCCAAGGTGGCGCTGGAGACGGCCCATTACGGCTATGTGCTGGAGATTGGCCGGGTCGTGATGAACGACACCTGCGAGCGACTGATGAGTTCAAAGGACATCCAGGAATTCTATCTCGGCGCCAAGGAAGAGGGCGCCCGCGGCGAGCGCCGCTGGAAAAAGAAGAAGACCTGGCGCTAGGGCATGATCCGGAAAAGTGGGCCCCGGTTTTCCGGTAAGATCATGCTCAAGTCACAAGATGCCGCAGGTAAGGCCTTGGCGTTACGAACGAATTCGGTCTAAATTCGAGACCTGCCTTTGACCCAAGACCGGCTTTCAAGACCGGTGGTCCAGGCAGGCGACAGAGGGAGGAAGAGCGCGCATGGCGAGAGCTGCAGTGCTGACAGTCGCCGACACGATCGCGAGGAGTTTTCTCAAATCCGTGGAGACCCGCGGCGACCGCCCGGCCATCCGCGAAAAGAAGTTCGGCATCTGGCAGGCGACCAGTTGGCGCGAATGGCTGCAGATATCCAGGGATATCGCATACGGCCTGCATGCGAGCGGCTTCCGGCCGGGCGACGTCGCCTCGATCATCGCCAACGCCGTGCCCGAATGGGTCCATGCCGACATGGGCATCCTCTGCGCCGGCGGCGTTTCCTCCGGCATCTATCCGACCGATTCCTCCTCGCAGGTCGAGTATCTGATCAACGATTCCTCGACCAGGGTGATCTTCGCCGAGGACGAAGAGCAACTCGACAAGATCCTGGCCTGCCGTTCGCGCTGCCCGACACTGCAGAAGATCGTCGTGTTCGACATGGAAGGCCTCAGCGCCTTCAGCGATCCCATGGTGCTGTCGCTCGCCGAGTTCACGGCGCTGGGGCGCAACCACGCGCAGGACAGGGAAGCGCTGTGGGACGAGATGGTCGGAAGCCGGCGCGCGGAGGATCTCGCCATCCTCGTCTACACCTCCGGCACCACGGGCCCACCGAAGGGCGCGATGCATTCCAATCGCAGCGTGACGCACCAGATGCGCCACGCCAACGATCTGTTTCCGTCCAGCGACAATGAAGAGCGGCTGGTGTTCCTGCCGCTCTGCCACGTCGCGGAGCGGATCGGCGGCTATTACGTCTCGCTGGCGCTGGGATCGGTGATGAACTTTGCCGAAAGCCCGGAAACCGTGCCGGACAATCTGCGCGAGGTGCAGCCGACGGCGTTCCTCGCAGTGCCCAGGGTCTGGGAAAAATTCTATTCCGGAATCACCATCGCATTGAAGGATGCGACCGCGTTCCAGAACTGGATGTACCGTAACGCGCTCGCGATCGGCAATCGCGTGACGGAGTACAAGCTGCAGGGCGATACCCCGCCACTGTCGCTGCGGCTCGCCAACAGCGCCGCCTATTATCTGGTGTTCCGCAACATCCGCCGCATGCTCGGTCTCGATCGTTGCCGGCTGGCCTTTACCGGCGCGGCCCCGATCGCGCCCGATCTGATCCGCTGGTATCTCGCGCTCGGCATCGACATGCGCGAGGTCTACGGCCAGACGGAAAATTGCGGCGTCGCCACCGTGATGCCGCCCGATCGCATCAAGCTCGGCTCGGTCGGCAAGGCGGCGCCCTGGGGCGAGGTCGCGATCTCGCCGCAGGGCGAAATCCTGATCCGCGGCGATTTCCTGTTCATGGGCTACCTGAACCAGCCGGAGAAAACCGCCGAGACCATCGACGCCAAGGGATGGCTGCACACCGGCGACGTCGGCTCGATCGACAATGAGGGCTTCGTCCGGATCACCGACCGGATGAAGGACATCATCATCACCTCCGGCGGCAAGAACATCACGCCATCGGAAATCGAGAACCAGCTCAAATTCTCGCCTTACGTCTCCGATGCCGTCGTGATCGGCGACAAGCGGCCGTATCTGACCTGCCTCGTCATGATCGACCAGGAGAATGTCGAGAAGTTCGCCCAGGACCACGACATTCCCTTCACCAACTACGCCAGCCTGTGCCGTGCGCAGGAGATCCAGGACCTGATCCAGCGCGAGATCGAGGCGGTCAACGTCAACTTCGCGCGCGTCGAGACCATCAAGAAGTTCTACCTGATCGAACGTCAGCTCACGCCCGAGGACGAGGAGCTGACGCCGACCATGAAGCTGAAGCGCAGCTTCGTGAACAAGCGCTATGCGGACGAAATCAACGCGATGTATGGCGAGCGGGCGGTGGCGTAGGCGGATATTCGGAATCGGAAATATTTGAAAACGGCGAAGGATCGAGAAGGCCCCACCCTTCGCGCAACACGGGCCAAGGAAGAGGAGACTGCAATGTCGAAATCGTTCAAGGTGCTGGGCCTTGCGGTGAGCGCCCTTGCGCTGACCCAATTGCCGGCCGCGGCTCAGACCAAGGTTACCGATCAAGGCATCTCGGCGAGCGAGATCGTCGTCGGCACCCATCAGGACTTGTCCGGCCCGATCAAGGTCTGGGGTGTTCCGGTTTCCAACGGCATGAAGATGGCGGCCGAGGAGATCAATGCCGCCGGCGGCATCCACGGCCGCAAGATCAAGCTGATCCTGGAGGACTCAGGCTACGACCCGAAGCGCGCCGTGCTGGCGTCGCAGAAGATGGTCGAGCGCGACAAGGTGTTCGCCATGGTCGGTCCGATGGGCTCGCCCACCGTGCTCGCCGCGCAGGACATCCTGTTCGACGCCGGCGTCCTGCAGCTGTTCCCGCTGACGGCCGCCGAATTCACCTTCAAGTTCGATCCGGCCAAGCCGCAGGAGCGGCTGAAGTTCAACAATTTGCTGCCTTACGTCGAGAGCACCCGCGCCGCCGTCAAGTACATGATGGAGACCAAGGGCTTCAAGAAGCCATGCATCATGCATCAGGACGACGAGTACGGAAAGAACGTGCTTGACGGCTTCACCCAGCAGCTCACCGCGATGAAGGTGACGCCGGCCTCGGTGACGAGCTACAAGCGCGGCGCTTCGGACTTCAGCGCGCAGGTCGCCAAGATGAAGTCCGACGGCTGCGACATGGTCGTGCTCGGCACGGTGATCCGCGAGACCATCGGCGCGATGGGCGAGGCCAAGAAGCTCGGCTGGGATGTCACCTTCCTCGGCGCCACCCCGACCAACGTGCTGGAAGTGCCGGCGCTCGGCAAGGAAGCGGTCGAAGGCCTCTATGCCGCGTCGGGCTTCGAAATCCCCTACGAGGACACCGCAAAGGGCAAGGTCAAGGACTGGCTGACCAACTACAAGAAGATGTTCAGCACGGACGCCAACACGCAGGCGATCATCGGCTACAACGCCATGATGACCTTTGCGTTCTACGCCGAGAAGGCGGGCAAGGACCTGACCGGCCAGAAGATGATGGACTCGCTGGAGTCAGGTGAGAAGTTCATGGACATCTTCAGCTCGCCGCCGACCAAGTTCTCCAAGACCGACCATCTCGCCAACACCATCACCCAGGTCCAGCAGGTCAAGAACGGCCGCTGGGTGCTGGTGAAGGAAGGCCTGATGTTCTGACGAGGCGCTTGCTCGGATGACACTGAGCCGGACAACGGGCTGCGCGAGATGATCGCGCAGCCCTTTTTGCTTGGCTCAAACGGCAAATGCCGTCATTGCGAGGAGCGAAGCGACGAAGCAATCCATCTATCCTCGCGTGGAGGCATGGATTGCTTCGCTTCGCTCGCAATGACGAGAATCAGTTTGCTTCGAACAACCACTGACCCGTCATGGCCAGGCTTGTCCCGGGCATCCACGTCTTCATTAGCCGTAAGACGCCAAGGGCGTGGATGCCCGGGACAAGCCCGGGCATGACGACGGAGAAAGGCGGCAGAGCATCGCTTGTCGTCCGACAGGCGAACGCGATCTCGCCGTTTACTGCTGCAGCACCCTCAGCAACTGGTCGCCGAGAATTGCGGGCTCGACCGGCGGCAGATAGGTGAGGCCGGCCGTCTTGGCGAGGTCGGCGATGGTTCCTGCCGCCTGCAAATCGGAGAGCGCCTTGTTGACCAGGACGATGAGCGCCGGATCGCTGGCGAGGCCGACATAGCCCCGGTTGACGCCGATCGGGTAATAATATCCGGACGCTGTGATCTTGCTGTCGGGCTGGGCGGCGCGGTGGGCATCGAAGCGGCGCAGGTCGAGCAAGGTGGCATCGAAGTCGCCGCGATTGAGCGCGCCGAGCAGATCGTCCCGTCCCGGAACCAGATGGGTGATGTCGTCGATCAGCCGTCCCTTGTCGAACGTCATCAGGATTGCATCGCCCAGCGTGCCGCTTTCGATCACGAGGCGCAGCCCGGCGAGATCGCTGATGCCGGAGATCTTGCGGTCGCGCGCCTTTTCGCCAAGCACGACGGTCAGCGGCGAATAAACATAGGGCTGGCTCGGTGCCAGCACGCCGAGCGGCACGCGGCGGCGGCGGTCGTCGCGGGTCGCACCCTCGAAATCCGGCAGCCTCGCCGTCTTCAAGCCGGGCACTACGAGCGCGTCCCTGGTCAGCGCATAGCTGCCGACCAATGAGCAGCGGCCATCGGAGAGCAAGGCATTGGCTTCGAGCGCCGGGCTCGAGGTTTCGTCGAGCTTGCTCTCGAACCATTGGATCTTGAGCGGCCGGCCGAGGCGTGCGGCAACGGCCTGCGCGAGCGTGACATCGAACCCGCTATCGGGCTTGCCGCGCTGATGCAGCGAAAGGGGCGGCACGTTCTCGTCGAGACAGACCGTGAGCGGATCTTCAGCCGCGTACGCTGTCGTTGCCGTCGCCAGCAGTGCAGCCGCGACGGCCAGCCAGCCCTTCATGGCTTCCTCCGGCTCGATACAAATGCCCAGATCTCGGTGATCTCCTGATCGCTCAAAATGTCCTTCCACGGCGGCATGTTGTTCTTGCCCTGCTTCACCGTGGTGACGAACCGCGTATTGTCATCGGGGAATGCGCGCAAGTCGGGCGCGACCGTTCCCGCAGTCACCATGTTCGGGCCATGGCAGTGCGAGCATTTCTGCGCATAAGCGGTCCTGCCGGGAGCGATCAGCGCCTGATCGCCGACGGCCGCCTGTTGCTGTGCGGTGGCGGGTATCGTCATCCACACGATAGCCGCCACTGCGACGGCGGCAACAGATGCCGCCGCCGGCTTCGATACCTTGTCAGTCATCCGCGTTCCGCGATCAGTTCTTTACCGCGAACACCCAGAGCGAACCGCCGGTAGGCACGTTGGCAAGCCGCTCATCGCCGGAGAAGATCGAGTAGACGCCGCCATAGCCGCTGGTGACGGCGATATACTGCACGCCGTCCTGCTGCCAGGTCACCGGCTGCCCTTCGATGCCGGAGCCGGTCTGGAAACTCCACAGCTTCTTGCCGTCGTTGGCGTCAAAGGCGTCGAACTCGCCGGTCAACTGGCCGGAGAACACGATCCCGCCGGCCGTCGACAGCACGCCCGAGAAGCGCGGGATGTCGCTTCCGACCTCCCACTTCGCCTTGCCGGTCATGGGATCGATGGCCTTGAGATAGCCGCGTGGTCCGTTGGGCCAGGCCCAGACATCGGTCAGGTCCATGCCGAGATACCATTCGCCCTGCTTGTAGACGGCTGGCTCGGACTTGTAGTTGCCGCCGATATTGAGCGTGTTGGCGTAGGCGAGCCCGGTCTGCGGATTGTACGACATCGGCTCCCAGTTCTTGCCGCCGAGGATCGACGGCTGGACCGTGACCTTCTTGCCGTCGCGGGCATCCTTGGAGATGTCGGTCTCGATCGGACGGCCCGTCTTCATGTCGATGCCGCTGGCCCAGTTCACCGTTACGTAAGGATTGGCGGCGAGGAGCTTCCCGTTCGTCCGGTCAAGGACGTAGAAGAAGCCGTTGCGATTGGCATCCATCAGGACCTTGGTGGGCTTGCCTTCGATGGTCATGTCGGCAAGCACCATCTCGGCGACGGCGTCATAGTCGAACGGATTGTTCGGCGAGAACTGATAATGCCATTTGATCTTGCCGGTCTTCGGCTCGAGCGCCAGCACCGCGCAGGTGTACAGGTTGTCGCCGGGACGGACCGCCGCATTGAACGGCCCCGGATTGCCGACGCCCCAATACACCGTGTTCAGCTCCGGATCATAGGAGCCGGTGATCCAGGTCGACCCGCCGCCGAGCTTCCAGGTGTCGCCCTTCCAGGTGTCGCCACCGGGCTCTTCGGGGCTGGGCACCGTGTGGGTCCGCCACAGCCGCTTGCCCGTCTCCGGATCATAGCCATCGATGAACCCGCGCGTGCCGAACTCGGCGCCGGAAATGCCTGTGATGACAACGCCGTCCGCGACCAGCGGCGCCACGGTCATCGAATAGCCTTCCTTGATGTCGGCCGCCTTCTGGCGCCACAGTTCCTTGCCGGTCTTCATGTCGAGCGCGATGACCTGGGCGTCCAGCGTGGTGCGGAACAGCTTGCCGTTGTGAATCGCGCCGCCGCGATTGATGATGCCGCAGCACACGATGCGCGGCGTCTCTGCCGGGTACTCGACCTTGGTCTTCCAGATCTGCTTGCCGGTCTTGGCGTCGACCGCCATCGTCGCGTTGTGGCTGGTGATGTAGATGACGCCTTGGTATACCAACGGCTGCGACTGCGCGCTTCGATCGTCGGCGAAGCTGTAGTTCCACACCGGCACCAGGTTCTTTACGTTGTCCTTGTTGATCTGCGTCAGCGTGCTGAACCGCTGCAGATTGTAGCCCATGCCGTAATTGAGAACGTTGGCTGTGTCAGTCACTCCCTTGACCAATTGCTCGGTCGTCTGAGCGCTTGCACCGAGTGGCGCAAGAAATACAAGGCTTGCGGCGAACGCAATGCTCTTCATGCTGTCCCTCCCAATGAATTTTATGCGCGCCTATTTTCTGGCACTGTGAAGCAACATCTTCCTGAAACGGGAAAGCGTCAATACGAAAGTCGAAGATCGCGCGAGTTGCTCGCGAAGCGACGCGCGAAATTTCGTCTCGCGATGTTTTCGAAATGCGATGGAGAATCGGATGCACCGCACCATTGATCGCGGTGCGAGGAATATCCGGCAAGGAAAGCAGCTCGTTGCAGATTGCCGCCGCGCAACATTTGCGCGCGGTCAGCTGTCAGTCGGCAAATTCGAACGGCCGGTTTGCGGCGGCGACCAGAGAGCTCGTGATGAGCGAAGCCGCGGGCTTCCGGTCTGATACGTCGGCGAGCAGGGAAGAATCGGCATATCGCATCACGCCGTGCTGGCCGATCACGAATGTCGGCCGCAGGTTCCTGACGTCGGCGTCCGCAACCATTGCCATGCGGCGGTTGTCGAGCATCAGCCAGCGCCCGTCGAGCCGCGCGGCGGCGACCGCGTGGTCCTCGCCGCGGATGGTGTCGTGCAACACCACGATCCTGAGATCGTCGGGTGCGAGGCCGGCACGGCGCAGCGCGACGAATTTTGCGATCGCATAATCCTCGCAGTCGCCGCCGCCGCGGGCGAGCGTTGCGAGCGGCGATGTCCAGACGTCGATCTGGCCGTGTTGCGCGATGTCGCTGATCGGCCGGATGGCGAGATTGATGGCGCGATTGATTTCGCCGAGGCGGGCGCGGCCGTCGCGCTGGCGCGCCGTATCGACGATGTCGAGGAATTTCAGCGCGGCCGGCGATGCGCAGCCGTCACGGTCACCTTCGCAGAGCGCGAGCTGCACCATTTCGTCGTCGAGCCGGCGCTGCACGCCGAGCCACTTGTCGCGCAGTCCGCCGCTGGTGAGGGAAAAGGCGGCGAGCCCGAACGGCCCAGCCGATGGCTGGATCTCGACCGGCGCCGCCGTCATCGGCAGATCCGCCGTCTCAGCCCGCAGGCCCGCCGGCCCAAACCAGGCCAGGCCGCACGCGACGATACCCGCACGCCATGCGCGCGCGTAGACCGACAACCCCATCTGACGCCCCTTGTCCGGGCATCGGCGGGCTCAACGTGCCTGCGCGTGACCGGATCATTTGCAGGGGGCAGGATGGGCCGCGTCGGCTTTTGATCTGCTTAAGATGGGGCGGGGGGCTCGCTCCGACTGCGGAACAGCCTGAATCAGGTGTTGCCGTATTGTGAGCAATTATACCGTTGCGCCCCGATCTGACGGGGTCATGCACTCGGCCGCGGCATTGATCGGCTATCCCGGAAGCGCCAAAAATTAACCCTGCCACGGCGCCTCCGGTGGCGAACACAACTGGCCGCTGGGCGCCGGAAAGGCCGTCGGCCTCCTGGCGCATCTGGCGATTTCGACGGCTGGACTTCGGCGCCGGGACAGCGCTCTAATCATTGGGTCAACTGGGTTCGGTGCGGTGCGGTAGCGATAAGTTATTATGACTGTTCGCCTTTATCCCTAGCGAGGGCGCTGCCTAATTTTTCGGTCCGGCGTGTGAAATTTGGCCTTGTCATCGCCACGCTCCCGCCCGACAGTTTCCCGGTCCTTTTCGGACCTGTTGCAGAGACACCCCATATCGAGGGGGTTCGCGGCTGGCGTGCTTTTGTGTTGGTTACCTGCGTGGTATGAAATCCTGCAGGGAAATTTCATAATTCTTAACCATTTAGATGTGGTGCCCAATTGAATTACGCCGGCAAATTCGGATCGGGCGGAATTGATCCCGTTGCCGGCGCGGACATTGACCTTGGGCTGCTGTCACAGCACGGCCATCTTTCGTCCTCCGGCAAGGTTCACGTCGACAAGGTTTCGACACAGGCGCCGTCCGACGCCATAATTATTTCTGATGCTCACCTGCTCTTCCATGGCGACTTCAAGCGATCCGGCGTCGACCTGATCCTGAGTAGCGGCGACCATGAGGTGGTGCTGCGCGACTACTTCAAGGGTGAGAAGCGCGCGGCGCTGGCCTCGCCCGATGGCGCCCATCTCACCGGCGACATCGTCAATGCGCTGAGCGGGCACACCCAGTTTGCGCAGGCCGACGGCAGCGCCAGCGTGGCGCCGGCGATCATCGGGCATGTCACCAAGCTGACCGGGAATGCGACCGCGATCCGCAACGGCGTATCTGTCATCCTGAACCAGGGCGACACCGTTCACAAAGGCGACGTCGTCCAGTCCGGCTCGGATTCGACGCTCGGCATCACCTTCATCGACGGCACCGTGTTCGGCCTCGCCTCGAACGCCCGGATGGTGCTCAACGAAATGATCTACGACCCCAACGGGTCGGATAACAAGTCGCTGCTCAGCCTGGTGCAGGGCACGATCTCCTTTGTCGCCGGCGCCACCGCCAAGAAAGGCGACATGAAGATCGACACGCCGGTCGCGACCATGGGCATCCGCGGCACCGCGGTGCTGGTCGAGATCGACTTCGAGGTGCCCGGCCAGGGCACCGCGCCGCCGGCTAAATTCCAGGTGCTGGTCGAGCCTGACGGCACCACCGGCTCCTACATCCTGTACGACAAGACCACGCTGACGCAGATCGCGACCGTCAACCGGGCCGGCACGCAGACGATCATCAACGGCCAGGGCGCGGTCAGCTTCCAGTCCTCGGTGCAGCTGTCGCCCGACGCGCAGAAGATCATCAGCGACGTGTTCTCACTGAAGTTCACCGACCTGAACAACCCGAACACCAAGCTCACGACCAACTTTACCGATTCGATCACCCAGGAAACGCTGTTCCTCAAGCTGGCGAGCAACAGCGTCGTTCCGGTCACACTGCAATTCGTCAACATTCCGGAGAGAATTGTCACCGCGCAAGACCCGGCGCCGGTCGAAAAGATCGTGCACATTCCCGGTCCGCCGCAGGCGGTCGCGTTCGGCGGTGCGGTTACCGAGCGGGTTGACGTCACCGGCAACGCCGCTCTCGACACGACATCCGGCGTGGTCACCTATCTCGACATCAATGCCGGCGATACGCCGAGCGTCAGCGCGCATTTTTCGTCCTTTACCTACAAGAATGCCCAGGGGGCTGAGGTCACGGCCACGCTGACGGCGCAGCAAAAGGCGGCGATCGCGGCGGTCGAAGTCCCGCTGGTCGTGACGCAGGACGCCAGCGGCAAGAACTTCGGCACCGCGACCTGGACCTATAACGTCCCCGATGGCGCGTTCGACTTCCTCGCTGCCGGCGAAACGCTGACGCTGACCTACATGGCGCGGGTCGACAACAACTACGCGCCGAGCAACGAGACGACGTTCGTGCCGTTTACGATCGTCGTCACCGGCACCAACGACAAGCCGACGCTCTCCGCGACCGGCGGCGAGATCACCGAGCGGATCGGCACGGGCAATACGGCCGTCGATACCGTGACCGGTACCGTCACCTTCGCGGACGTCGATCTGACAGACCGTCCCGTCGTCAGTGCGGCGATCTCCACGAGCGATCCGTTCCGCTACTACGACGCCGAGGGCAACGACGTCACCGCGACGCTGACGCCGGAGCAACTCGCGGCGATTCTTGCCGTCGAGGTGCCGCTCAGCGTGGTGCAGACGGCCGGCAACACCAACAACGGCACGGCGAAGTGGACCTACAGCATCGAGGACAGCAAGTTCGACTTCATCGCCGAGGGCGAGACGCTGGTTCTCAACTACGTCGCAAAGGTCGATGACGGCCATGGCGGCGTCGTCTCGATTCCGATCACGGTCACGATCCAGGGCGCCGACGTCGTCGTCGTCGGCACCAATGACGTTCCGACCATCGCCACGACCAGCGACGCCTTTGCCGAACTTTCCAACGTCCACCAGCCGAACCCCACCGGTTCGCACGCGCTCCATGTCGCGGCCGGTACCATCACCTTCACCGACGTCGACCTGACGGACCGGCCGGTGGCGAGTGCGGCCTTCACCTCGTTCAGCTACCTCAACGCATCCAGCGTCAACATCACCTCGCAGCTCACCGCCAAGCAGCTCGCGGCGATCGCTGCCATCGATGAGCCGCTGACGGTGGTGCAGGCCGCCGGCAATGCCAACAACGGGTCGGCGAGCTGGAGCTACAGCGTGGCCGACGATGCGTTCGATTTTCTCGCCTACGGCGAGATATTGACGTTGACCTACACCGCAACCGTCGATGACGGGCATGGCGGCGTCGTGACCAAGCCGATCACCATCACCGTCACCGGCAGCAACGATACGGCTGAAATCACCAGCGATCCGCAAGTTGCGACCATTTCGGAAAAACCCGATACCCACGGCTCGGCGGTGCCGGATACGGCAAGCGGCGCGATCACGTTCATCGATCCCGATTTGTCCGATACGCATGTGGCCCGGATCACCGGCGTCCACGTTTCCGGCGTCAAGACCGGCCTTGCCAACGGCACGGTCCAGCTCAGCTGGCTGTCGCTGGGGACGCTGAGCGATGCCACCAACGGCGTGCAGGGCTCGCAGAGCTGGTCGTTCTCGGCGCCGGACAGCTATTTCGACTACCTCGCCAATGGCGAGGCGGTCACACTGACCTATACGGTCGAGGTCGACGACAATCATGGCGGCGTCACCTCGCAGGAGGTCGCCGTTACCGTCCAGGGCCGCAACGACGCGCCCGAGATCGCTGCCATCGCGCAGCAGAACCTCACCGAGCAGACCGGTACCGCGGCGCTGACCAAGACGATCCCGGTCACCTTCACCGATCTCGATTTGTCTGACGTCGGTCACAGCGCAGCCATCACCGGCGCGGTGGCGTCCGGCGTGACTACCGGCCTGGCGCTCGATGCGAGCGCGCTGATGGCGCTGGTGACGCCCGGCGCGGTGACCAAGGCTGCCGGCTCCACGGCGGGCTCGGTCAATCTGTCCTTCTCCGCCGCCTCGACCGCGTTCGATTATCTCGCCAAGGGCGAGGTGTTGACGCTGACCTACACCGTCGCGATCAACGACGGCGATGGCGGCGTGACACCGAAGACGTTCGTCGTCACGGTTACCGGCACCAACGACACACCGGTGATTGCCAACATCGCGCAGCAGAACCTCACCGAGCAGACCGACACCTCGGCGCTGACAGCCACGATCCCCGTCAGTTTCACCGACGTCGACCTGACCGACGTCGGCCATACCGCCAAAATCAGCGGGGTGGTGGCGTCCGGCAAAACGACCGGCCTTGCGCTCGACGACGCCGCGTTGATCGCGCTGGTGACATCGGGCGCGGTGACCAAGAATTCCGGTTCGTCGTCCGGCTCGGTCAACCTGTCGTTCACGGCGGCTTCAACCGCGTTCGACTATCTCGCGCAGGGCGAAGTCCTGAAGCTGACCTACACGGTCTCGATCGACGATGGCGACGGCGGCACGACCTTGAAGACCTTCGTCATCACCATCACCGGCTCCAATGACGCTCCCGTCGTGGCGACGGCGGATGTGACCGGCGCGGTGACGGAGCAGGTCGCGCCCACGGGCAATCTCACCGAGAGCGGCCTGATCGGGATGGCCGATGTCGACCTTACCGATACCCACACGATCAGCCCGACGATTACGGCGTCGCCGGGGGCGTTGGGCGCGCTGAGCGCAACGGTGGGGCCGGACACCGTGAACGGGATCGGCGGCGTCATCAACTGGAGCTACAGCGTTCCGGATTATGCCGTCGAATATCTGGCCAAGGGGCAGACCAAGGTCGAGCGCTTCACGATAACGGTCGGCGACGGCCATGGCGGCACGGTCGAGCGCACGATCGACGTTACCATTACCGGCACCAATGACGCGCCGGTCATCGCCACGGTCGCGCAGACCGATCTCGCCGAGCAGGCCGACACCGCGCTGCTCACCGCGTCGATTCCGGTCACCTTCATCGACATCGATCTGGCCGATGTCGGCCACACGGCCAAGATTACCGGCGTGGTGGCGTCCGGCGACATTTCGGGCCTTGCGCTCGATGATGCCGAATTGGCGGCACTGGTGACGGCCGGCACGGTGACGAAGAATTCGGGTTCTTTGTTCGGCTCCGTCAATCTGTCTTTCGCCGCGGCCTCGACCGCGTTCGATTATCTCGCCAAGGGTGAAACCCTGACGCTGACCTACACGGTCTCGATTGATGATGGCGACGGCGGCGTCACGCCGAAAACCTTCGTCGTCACCGTTAGCGGTACCGACGACGCGCCTGTGGTCGCCGACATTGCGCAGCAGGACCTGACCGAACAGACCGGCACGGCGGCCCTGACCGCGACGATCCCCGTCACCTTCACCGACGTCGATCTGGCCGATGTCGGCCACAGCGCCAAGATTACCGGCGTGGTGGCGTCCGGCGACATTTCGGGCCTTGCGCTCGACGATGCCGAGTTGGCGGCGCTGGTGACGGCCGGCGGAGTGACCAAGGCCATCGGTTCGTCGTCCGGTTCGGTTGAGCTCCACTTCTCGGCGGCCTCGTCTGCCTTCGATTATCTGGCGGCGGGCGAACAACTGACGCTGAGCTATACGGTTGCAATCGACGACGGCGACGGCGGAGTGACATCGAAAACCTTCGTCGTCACTGTCAGCGGCACCAACGATGCCCCGCTGTTCACCGGCGCCGATCTCGCGCCGGCCTACCAGGCGGGCGAGGCCGCGGTTGCCCTGGCCGGCAGCGTGTCGGCCAGCGACGTCGACAGCAGCAATTATGCCGGCGGATCGTTCACGGCGACGGTGACCCACGGCGGAAACCCCGGCGACACGCTCAGCATTGCAAGCGGCGACCTCATCTCGCTCAGCGGCACCGATATCCTCTACGACCCGGACGGCGCGGCCGGTCCGGCCACGGCCCACATCATCGGAACGCTCTCGAATTACGATACCAACAGCCTGACGGTGGCGCTGAACGGCACGGCCGACGATACGGCGGTGGCGGCGCTGGCGCAGGCGATCCAGTTTTCGAACACCGATCCCGGCGCCATCGCCGGCGAGCGCACGGTGACATTCAGCCTCAAGGATGGCGGCGGCACCGCCCATGGCGCGATCGATACCGCGTTCTTCACCACCAAGGTGATGGTCACCGAACCACCGATCGGCAACAGTGCGCCGGTCATCCAGACCAATCTGCTCAGCATCAGCGAAGATGGCGAGGGCAAGACGACCGTTTCCGGCCTCTACGTTACCGATCCCGATGCCAACGACACATTCTCCGTCACCGTGGAGTCCGCCAGCGCCGCCGCCACCGGGAGCGGCGTCGACCCGTCGCAAGGCTCTGGCACGCTGGAGGAAGTCAACGAAATCCTGAGCAGCGTTTCCTATGACGACGGCCAGGGCACCCAGCAGACCGACGTGGTGACGTTCACGGTCTCGGATGGCGTAGCCACCGACACCGTGCACTTCATCTTCAACGTGGCGGGATCGGGCGGCCTCGACACCACGGCGCTCGCGACGCCGGGCAAGGATGTGATCTTCTCCACCGGGCAGGCCGATATCCTCAAGGGCGGCGCAGGCGCCGATCAGTTCGTGTTCGCGGAAGCGATGGGCAACGACAAGATCACCGATTTCGTGCCCGGCGAGGACAAGATCGACCTCCTGGCGAACCTGCCGTTCAATCCCGAGGATGCCGCGTCCTTTGAGGCCTGGATCAACAGCAACGCCGTCGCGCAGGTCGGCGAGGACACCCTGATCCAGTTCGCTGGAAACAACAGCATCCTGCTGTCGCAGGTCGCCAAGACGAACCTGCACGCGAGCGACTTCATTCTGCACCCGAGCGGCTGATCCGCCGGCGCGAGGGGTGAGCGTTTCGCGCAAATCCAGCATGCCTGAGCCGTCGATGCGTGATATCGAGACAGCATGAAACGACTGCGAGTATTGCGAAGATGGTTCTCGCGGCGCATCGGCTACGCCCGGCTGCTCTGCCTTGTGCTGCTGATCGGGTTCGCCGCGCTGCGCGTCGAAGATCCGGCGCCGGTCGAGGAAATCCGCGTCAGGACCTTTGATGCCTTCCAGCGCGTCGACCCGCGCAAGAAGACCGCGCGTCCCGTCACCATCGTCGACATCGACGACAAGAGCCTGGAAAAACTCGGGCAGTGGCCGTGGCCGCGCACGCGGATCGCCGATCTCATCACGGAATTGACGCGGCTCGGCGCCGTCGTGATCGCATTCGACGCGGTGTTTTCGGAGCCGGACAGGCTCAATCCCGCCGACGTGGCCGATACGTTCCGCAACCTCGATGAAGATACCCGCGCGAAGTTGCGCGCGCTGCCGAGCAACGACGAGGTCTTCGCCGAAGCCATTCGGAAGTCGCGCGTGGTGCTCGGCGAATCCGGGGCTGCAGAAGAGCTGGCCGCTCTGGACAAGACGCTTCCGGTGACGGGACTGGCGATGCTGGGCGAGGAGCCGCAACGCTTCATGTTCGAATTTCCGGGCCTGCTGCGCAACACCAGGGTGCTGGAACACGCGGCCGCCGGACGCGGTCTGTTCACAATCAAGCCCGAGCGCGACGGCATCGTGCGGCGGGTGCCGATGATCATGCTGGCGCAGGGACAGACCATGCCCTCGCTGAGTTTCGAGATGCTTCGGGTCGCTTCCGGCTCGGGCACGATTCTGATCAAGTCAGAAAAGGCCGGCATCAAGAGTCTCGGCATCAGGGGTCTTCAGCTTCCGACCGACGGTCATGGCCAACTTTGGATTCACTACGCTCGTCAGGACCCTTCGCTCTACGTTCCGGTGACCAACGTGCTGGAAAAGACCGTTGCGCCCGAAATGATCGCGGGCAAGCTTGTTCTGATCGGCACCTCGGCCGTCGGTCTCAACGACATCAAGACCACGCCGGTTTCGCAGAACATGCCGGGCGTGGAAATCCATGCCCAGATTCTGGAGAGCGCGCTGACCGGCGCGGTGATCTCGCAGCCGATCTACGGCCTCGTGCTCGAACTTGCCGCGGCGATGCTGTTCGGGCTTCTGGTGATTGCGTTCGCGCCGCTGTTCGGCCCGGTCTCGCTGGTCGTCGTCGGCGGCGCGTTCGCCAGCGTGCTGGTCGGTACTTCGGTGTATTTCTACATGCAGCACCGGCTGCTGATCGACTTCACCTATCCGCTGATGTCGACCACCTCGATCTACCTGACGCTGATCTTCGCGAGCTTCGTGCGTGAGCAGAAGCAACGGCGGCAGATCCGCTCGCAATTCGCCCAATATATGTCGCCGGTTCTGGTCGAACAGCTTGCGCAGCAGCCGGAGCGGCTGGTGCTCGGCGGCGAGGAGCGCGAGATGACGATCATGTTCTCGGACATGCGCGGCTTCACCTCGATTTCGGAGACCTACAAGGACGACCCGCAGGGCTTGACGTCGCTGATGAACCGCTTCCTGACGCCGCTGACCCACGCGATCCTCAACCGCAAGGGATATATCGACAAGTATATGGGCGACGCCATCATGGCGTTCTGGAACGCGCCGCTCGACGACAAGGATCACGAGCTCAACGCCTGCGAAGCGGCGATCGACATGCTGGAACGCGTCGACGAGCTCAACCGGGAGCGCGAGCAGGAAGCCAAGGAGGCGGGGCGTCCGTTCATTCCGCTCAACATCGGCGTCGGCCTTAACACCGGCGCCTGCGTCGTCGGCAATATGGGCTCCGACATCAAGTTCGACTACTCGGTATTTGGCGACAGCGTCAATCTGGCCTCGCGGCTGGAAGGGCAGTCGAAGGAATACGGCTTCCCGATCATCGTCGGCTCCAAGACCGCGCTGGCGGTCAAGGACAGGTTCGCCATTCTGGAGCTCGACTTCATCATGGTGAAGGGCAAGAAGGAGCCGGAGGTGATCTACGCCATCGCCGGGCGCGAGGACACCGCGCAGTCCGGCCGCTTTCAGCGCCTGCGCAACCTGACGATCGAAATGCTCGGCTGCTACCGCAACCGCGATTGGGAAGGCGCGCTCGCTGCGATCGAGCGCGGCCGCAAGACCGATGAGGCCAAAGCGCTGGAGCTGCTGTACGATTTGTACGAAGCCCGTATTCGCGATTTCCAGCAGGCACCGCCGCCGCAAGACTGGAACGGCGCGTTTGCGCTGCTGACGAAGTAAAAGAACGTAGGATACGTGGAGCGAAGCGATACCCATCAAATTCCGACACGGAAGCGTGATGGGTTTCGCTGCGCTCTACCCATCCTGCGGAACTGATGAAATAAAAGGTGCCGCAGGGTGGGCAAAGCGAAGCGTGCCCACCCTTCGTGACAAATGCTCGACGATAGATGGTGGGCACGGCGCTATGCGCCTTTGCCCACCCTGCGAATTCTTCGTCACTCCAGCCCGATCTGCGTCAGATCCTGAAACCAGTGCTGCGCCTGCACGAACTTCTTGACCTTCGGCGACAGCGCATGCGGGTTGGTGTCGTGCACCACCCAGACCAGCGCGGCATCGTCGACGATCAGCGCATGCGCCTGCGCCAGCAGCTCGTCCTGCTTGGCGACGTCAAAGGTCTGCTTGGCCTCGTCGATCAGCGCATCGACCTTGGGGTTCTTGTAGCCGCCCCAGTTGACGCCGACAGGCGCGACCTGGCCGGAGTGGAAGAAACGCACGATCGCGTAAAGCGGGTCCGACGTGACATAGGCGATGTTGTTCGCGGTGATGTTGGCGTTCATCTCGTCGGCCGCGCCCTTGCGCCAATGCGTGTAGAGCGTCTCGAGCTCGACCACCTTGAAGTCGATATCGATGCCGATTTCCTTGAAGCTCTGCTGCAGGAACTCGTTCATCGGCAGCGACAGCATCTGCCCGGTGCCGCCCTGCGCGATGATGAAGGTCGTCTTCAGCGGCTTCTCCTTGGAGTAGCCGGCCTCCTGGACCAGCTTCTTTGCGGCCGCGACATCATACTTGAGTTCGAAGGTCGGCTTGCCGAACCACGGGCTCGACGGGTCGACCTGGCCCTTGGCGGGTTTTGCGAGGCCGTTCATCAGGCCGACCACCGCATCGCGGTCGATTGCAAGGTTGAGCGCCTTGCGCAGGCGGATGTCTGTCCAGGGCGAGCCGGGCAGCACGCTCAGATGATAGTTCCAGACATGCGGCGTGACGTTGTCGACGATCTTCATGCCGGCGGATTTGAGCTGCGGCACGGCGTCGGGCGCCGGCGTCTCGATCAGGTCGACCTGTCCGGCCAAGAGCGCATTGGTGCGCGTCAGCGCCTCCGGCATCGGGATCAGCACCATCTTGTCGGCCTTGGGAAGCCGCTTCTTGTCCCAGTAATCGGCATTCTTCGTCAGCTCGGCGAGCTCGCGCGGCACCAGTTTTGTGAGCTTGAACGGCCCTGTGCCGGAGGGCTGGCTGGCGAACTTGTCCCAGTCCTTGCCGAGCTTTTCATATTGCGTGGGGCTGGAGACCAGGAACCAGAGCATCTGGTAGGGGAAGAATGAATCGACCGTCTTGGTCGTGATCTCGATCGTGTCGTCGTCGATCTTGGCGTAGCTCGCCACCGAGGGCAGGCGGGTCTTGACCTGCGCGCTCTGCCGCTTATCGAACTGCGGTGCCTTGTCGTTGAGCACCTTGTCGAGGTTCCAGATCACGGCGTCGGCGTTGAAGTCGCTGCCGTCGTGAAACTTGACGCCCTTGCGAAGGGCAAAGCGCCATTTCTTCTTGTCCTGCTCGTCGACCTTCCATTCGGTGGCCAGCCCTGGCACCAGCTTGCCGGGCCGGTCGGACACGTCCATCTCCCAGGCGACCAGCGGATCGTAGATCGTATAGGCCGAAAACTGGTAGGCGCCGGCGCCGCGGTCGGGCTGGCCGGTGGTCAGCGGAATGTCCGCCATCGATATGCCGTAGCGCACAACGGTTTCCGCCTGCGCCGAAATTGTAGGCAAGCCAAGAGGGAATCCGACGGCTATTGCCGCGGCAGCAAGAAGCATCGAATATCGGGTGCGCATGATTTAAGCTCCATCGGGCGGGGTCGGAGCTGAAAAATGCAAACTTGGTGCCAGATGGAGCATGGAAGGCGCACTTGCATGCACGCACTCATGGAAGTTGTGCGGCTAATGGCCCCCAGCCAAGCGCCACCCTTGGCACAGGCGTTGCATACCTTTGCATAAGAATTAGTCACCCAAGTCGAGAGGGAATTGCTGCATATGCGTAACGGGACAACGAAGAAAACGGCCACTGCGTGGCTGCTGGCGACGGCGCTGGTCGCCGGATTGCCGCAACTGGCGCGCGCCGAGACGGTGCTGCGGATCGGCATGACCGCTGCCGATATTCCGCGCACGCTCGGCCAGCCCGATCAGGGTTTTGAGGGCAACCGCTTCACCGGGCTGACGATGTATGACGGGCTGACGATGTGGGACCTGTCGTCGGCCGACAAGGCGAGCGTGATGATTCCCGGCCTTGCGACCGAGTGGAAGGTCGATGACGCCGACAAGAAGAAATGGACCTTCAAGCTGCGCCCCGGCGTCAAGTTCCATGACGGCAGCGACTTCAACGCCGACGCCGTGGTCTGGAACGTCGAGAAGGTGCTGAAGCAGGACGCGCCGCATTTCGACGCCAGCCAGGTCGGCGTCACCGCCTCGCGCATGCCGACGCTCGCCTCCGCGCGCAAGATCGACGACATGACGGTGGAATTGACCACCAAGGAGCCCGACAGTTTTCTGCCCATCAACCTGACCAATCTGTTCATGGCGAGCCCTGCGAAGTGGCAGGCGCTTTATGACAAGGCTGAAGGTGCGGACGCCAAGGCCAAGTCGCAGGCGGCCTGGGCGGCGTTCGCCAAGGACGCTTCGGGCACCGGCCCCTGGAAGATGTCGCAGTTCACGCCGCGCGAGCGGCTCGAGCTCGTCAAGAACGAGGGCTATTGGGACAAGGCGCGCGTGCCCAAGATCGACAAGATGGTGCTGCTGCCGATGCCGGAAGCCAACGCCCGCACCGCGGCGCTGCTCTCCGGCCAGGTCGACTGGGTCGAGGCGCCGGCGCCGGATGCGGTCAAGGAAATCAAGGCGCGCGGTTTCCAGCTCCAGGCCAATGAATCCCCGCATGTCTGGCCGTGGCAGTTCTCGCGCATCGAGGGCTCGCCCTGGAACGACATCCGCGTTCGCAAGGCCGCCAATCTCTGCATCGATCGCGAAGGCCTCAAGGACGGCCTGCTCGCCGGCCTGATGGTCCCGGCCACCGGCACCTTCGAGACCGGCCATCCCTGGCGCGGCAAGCCGACCTTCGAGATCAAGTATGACCTGAAGGCCGCGCAGAAGCTGATGCAGGAAGCCGGCTACGGCCCGAGCAAGAAGCTGGCGGTGAAGACGCAGACGTCCGCGTCGGGATCGGGCCAGATGCAGCCCCTGCCGATGAACGAGTATCTGCAGCAGGCGCTGGCCGAATGCTACTTCGACGTTCAGCTCGACGTCATCGAGTGGAATACGCTGTTCACCAACTGGCGCCGCGGCGCCAAGGATCCGACCGCCAACGGCGCCAACGCCACCAACGTCACCTATGCGGCGATGGACCCGTTCTTCGCGCTGGTGCGCTTCCTGCAGTCGTCGATGGCGCCGCCAACGTCGAACAATTGGGGCTACATCAACAACCCCAAGTTCGACGAGCTGGTGACCAAGGCGCGCCAGACCTTCGACCCCGCTGCGCGTGACGCGGCGCTGGCCGAGCTGCACGCGGCCTCGGTGGATGATGCGGCGTTCCTCTACGTCGCCCACGACGTCTCGCCGCGCGCCATGAGCCCGAAGGTCAAGGGCTTCGTGCAGCCGAAGAGCTGGTTCGTCGATTTCTCGCCGGTGTCGATGGCGCCGTAGGAGATCGCGCCGCCGCTCGCTCGCTTCCCCTCTCCCCTTGTGGGAGAGGGTGGATCGAATGAGCGTAGCTCATTCGAGACGGGTGAGGGGGTGCCTCCGCGGATAGAGACCCCTCATCCAGCGCGGACGCTGTCCGCGCCACCTTCTCCCACAAGGGGGGAAGGAAGTAAGAAGGTGATCTGTGCTCGCTTATACTGCCCGGCGTATCGTCTACGTCATTCCAATCGTGATCAGCGTCGCGCTGGTGTGTTTCCTGCTCGTGCACATCACGCCCGGCGATCCGCTGGTTGCGGTGCTGCCGGCCGATGCCTCGCAGGAACTGGCTGCGCAAATGCGCACCGCCTACGGCTTCGACCGGCCGCTGCCGGTCCAGTTCGGGCTGTGGCTGTGGCGCGCGATCCATGGCGATCTAGGTAGCTCGATTGCAACAGGCCGCCCGGTGCTGTCGGAAGTGCTGCGCGCCGTCGGCAACACGGTCACGCTCGCCATCGCCGCCGCGCTGATCGGCTTCACGCTTGGCCTGCTGTTCGGCCTGATCGCCGGCTATTTCCGCGATACCTGGATCGACAAGGTCGCGACCTCCGTCGCCATCGCCGGCGTCTCGGTGCCGCATTACTGGCTCGGCATGGTGATGGTCATCATCTTCTCGGTGCAGCTCAACTGGCTGCCCGCTGTCGGCGCCGGTCCCGGCGGCTCCGGCGCATGGGGCTGGGACTGGGAGCACATGAAATATCTGATCCTGCCGGCGATCACGACGTCGGTGATTCCGATGGGCATCGTCACCCGCACGGTGCGCGCGCTGACCGGTGATATCCTTAGCCAGGACTTTGTTGAAGCATTGCGTGCAAAAGGGCTCCGCGAGACCGACGTGTTCAAGCACGTCATCAAGAACGCCGCGCCGACCGCGCTGGCGGTGATGGGCCTGCAGCTCGGTTACATGCTCGGCGGCTCGATCCTGATCGAGACCGTGTTCTCCTGGCCCGGCTCCGGCCTGCTGCTCAACTCGGCGATCTTCCAGCGCGACCTGCCGCTGCTGCAGGGCACGATCCTGGTGCTGGCGCTGTTCTTCGTCACGCTCAATCTCCTGGTCGATATCGCGCAGGCCGCGATCGATCCGCGCATCAAGCGGAGCTGATCATGGCCGTGATGTCGGATACCGCGCTGCAGGCCGCCCCCATCACCAAGGCGCGCGGCTATTGGGCGACCGTCGGCCGCCGTATCATGCGCGACAAGGTCAGCATGGTCTGCGCGTTCATTCTGGTGCTGATCTTCGCCTCCGCGCTGCTGGCGCCCTGGCTCGGCCTCGCCGATCCCTACCAGGGTTCGATGATCCGCCGGCTTCGCCATATCGGCACGCCGAACTATCCGCTCGGCACCGACGAGCTCGGCCGCGACATGCTCGCGCGGCTGATCTATGGCGGCCGGCTGTCGCTGATCATCGGCATCCTGCCCGTGATCTTCGCCTTCGTGATCGGCACCTCGCTCGGCCTCGTCGCCGGCTATGTCGGCGGCCGGCTCAACACCGCGATCATGCGCACGATCGACGTGTTCTACGCTTTTCCCTCGGTGCTGCTGGCGATTGCGATCTCGGGCGCGCTGGGCGCCGGCATCGTCAATTCGATCGTCTCGCTGACCATCGTGTTCGTGCCGCAGATCACCCGTGTTGCCGAAAGCGTCACCACCGGCGTGCGCAACATGGATTTCGTCGAGGCCGCGCGCGCTTCTGGCGCCGGTCCCTTCACCATCATGCGCGTGCACATGCTGGGCAATGTGCTCGGGCCGATCTTCGTCTACGCCACCGGGCTGATCTCGGTGTCGATGATCCTCGCCGCGGGCCTGTCGTTCCTCGGCTTGGGTACAAAACCGCCGGAGCCGGAATGGGGCTTGATGCTGAACACGCTGCGCACCGCGATCTATGTCAATCCGTGGGTGGCGGCGCTGCCGGGCGTCATGATCTTTGCGGTGTCGATCTGCTTCAACCTGCTCAGCGACGGCATGCGCAGCGCCATGGATATCAGGAACTGACGCGATGAGCGAGACAAGCCTGTCGGTTGAGGCACTGGAGCAGGTCGAGGACGTCGGCGGCGCGGCGCAGCCGCTGCTGCAGGTCACCGGCCTGACCAAGCATTTTCCGGTGCGCGGCGACCTCTTCAGCGCGCGCAAGACTGTTCGCGCGGTCGACGATGTTTCCTTCTCCATCGCCAAGGGCGAGACGGTCGGCATCGTCGGCGAATCCGGCTGCGGCAAGTCGACCACCGCGCGGCTTCTGATGCACCTGATGAAGCGCGATGCCGGCGACATCATCTACGACGGCATGCAGGTCGGCCGCGCACTCTCTCTTCGGGAACTGCGCCGCGGCATGCAGATGGTGTTTCAGGACAGCTACGCCTCGCTCAACCCGCGCCTGACCATCGAGGAATCGATCGCATTCGGCCCGAAGGTGCACGGCATGGCGGACGCCACCGCGCGCACGCTGGCGCGCGAACTGCTCGGCAAGGTCGGCCTCAGGCCCGAAACCTTCGCCAACCGCTATCCGCACGAAATTTCCGGCGGCCAGCGCCAGCGCGTCAACATTGCGCGCGCGCTGGCGCTGTCGCCGCGGCTCGTGATCCTCGACGAAGCCGTGTCCGCGCTCGACAAGTCGGTCGAAGCGCAGGTGCTCAACCTGCTTGCGGACCTGAAGCGCGAATTCGGCCTGACCTATCTCTTCATCAGCCACGATCTCAACGTGGTGCGCTACATCTCGGACCGCGTGCTCGTGATGTATCTCGGCGAGGTGGTCGAACTCGGCCCCGTCGACAAGGTCTGGGATCAGCCTTCGCATCCCTATACGCGGGCGCTGCTGGCCGCCATGCCGTCGTCCGATCCCGACAATCGCACCGAAACGCCGCCGATCTCGGGCGATCCGCCCAACCCGATCGACCCGCCGTCGGGCTGCCGGTTTCACACCCGCTGCCCGTTTGCGGAGCCGCTCTGCGCAAATGCGACGCCAAAACTCAGCGATGTCGATACAATGGGCCATCAGGCGGCGTGCTACATGGCCATTGCAGGCTCCGGGCACAGCCGCGCACCGGCCAAGGAAAACGACAAGGGAGCAACATGACAAGACCCGATCCCAAACAGGTCAAGGTAATGACCGAAATTGCGGGCGTGCCGCAGGACGCGGAGGTTTCCGCGCGCATCGCCAATTCAATCGGCCCCGCCTTCGACGGCTTCGCGCCGGTCGCCGGCACGCTGCCGATGGATCTCGAGCCGGCCAGCTTCCTGCTCGTGCAGAACGCCAAGGTGTCGACATGAGCGGTGAGCCGGCCCTGATGTCGCTGGTCGCGGTCGCCAAGGCGATCGCGGCCAAGAAGATTTCCTCGCGTGAGGCGGCGCAATCCTGCCTCGACCGCGTCGCGCAATGGCAGCCGCGCGTCAACGCCTATATGGCGATCGAGAAGGAGGAGGCGCTCGCCGCGGCTGACGTCGCCGACGCAGCGCTTGCCAAAGGCAAGATTCTCGGGCCCCTCCACGGCGTGCCGATGGCGCACAAGGACATGTATTACGACGCCGGTAAGGTCGTGACCTGCGGCTCGAAGATCCGGCGCGAATTCGTCGCGACCACGACTTCGACCGCGCTGCAGCGGCTGAAGGATGCCGGCTCCGTCCGGCTCGGCTCGCTGCAGATGGTCGAGTTCGCCTATGGCCCGACCGGCCACAACGTGCATTACGGCGCGGTGCGCAATCCCTGGAATGTCGATCACATCACCGGCGGCTCGTCCTCCGGCTCGGGCTCGGCCGTCGCGGCGCGGCTGACCTTTGCCGCGCTCGGCTCCGATACCGGCGGCTCGATCCGGATGCCCGCGCATTTCTGCGGCGTCACGGGCTTCAAGACCACCGTCGGCCTGATCAGCCGTGCCGGTGCGATGCCGCTGTCGCAATCGCTCGATACCGTCGGGCCGCTGGCGCAGACCGTCGAGGACTGCGCGCTGCTGGTCGGGCTGATGGCAGGCGCCGATCCCGAAGATCCGACGACGTCCACGCGGCCAGTGCCGAACTACATGGCGGCGACCACCGCTTCGCTGAAAGGCGCGAAGATCGGCGTGCCCACGGCGTTCTACGTCGATGACCTCGATCCCGAAGTGGCGCGGGTGCTCGACGAAACCATCGCAACGCTCAAAAAAGAGGGCGCCGAGATCGTCAAGGTCGAGCTGCCGGACCAGCGCCAGCTCACCGCCGCCTGCCAGATCGTGCTGGCGACCGAGGCTGCCGCCTTCCACAAGCGCTGGATGATCGAGCGTCCGCAGGATTACGGCGCGCAGGTCTTGATGCGGCTACAGAACGGGCTCGCCATTCCGGCCGTGACCTATCTCGAAGCGATGCGCTGGCGCGGCCCGGCACTATCGGCCTATCTCGCAGCCGTCACTGGCACCGATGCGGTGCTCGCGCCGGTCGCGCCGATGCCCGCAGTGACGATTGCCGAGAGCGATGTCGGCAACAGCCTCGATGCGGAAGCCGTGATCCAGCGGATCACGCGGTTCACCCGCCCGATCAACTATCTCGGCCTGCCGTCGCTTTCGATCCCGGCGGGATTCACCGGGAAGGGCCTGCCGGTCGGCATGCAGTTGATCGGCCGCTCCTTCGACGAGGCGGGATTGGTGCGGATCGGCGCGGCGTTCCAGCGCGCCACCGACTATCACCAGAAGGTACCTGAATTGGCATGAGCAACCTCGTCGACATCGGTAATCTCAACATCCGCTTCACCGGCGAGCGTACGGTTCATGCCGTCAACGATATCTCGCTCTCGCTCGGCGAGGGCGAGGTGCTCGGCCTGCTCGGCGAATCCGGCTCCGGCAAGAGCGTGACGCTGCGCGCGCTGATGCGGCTGTTGCCGCGGAAGCGGACGCAGATTTCAGGCACGGTGAAGGTGCTCGGACGCGACGTGCTGGCGATGAACGACGAGGAGCTATCGGCGTTTCGCGGCCAGACCGTCTCGATGATTTTTCAGGAGCCGGCGCTGGCGCTCGATCCCGTCTACACGATCGGCCGCCAGATCGCCGAGACCGTGATCCGCCATGAAGGCAAGAGCGAAAAGGAAGCGACGGCCCGCGCGCTGGAGATGCTGGAGGTGGTCCGCATTCCCTCCGCCAAGCGCCGCCTGGAGGCCTATCCGCATGAAATGAGCGGCGGCATGCGGCAGCGCGCGATGATCGCGCTGGCGCTCGCCTGCAAGCCGAAGATCCTGCTGGCGGACGAGCCGACCACGGCGCTGGACGCCACCGTGCAGATTCAGATCCTCCTGCTGCTGCGCGAATTGCAGCGCGAGTTCGGCATGTCCGTGATCTTCGTGACCCACGATATCGGGGTTGCCATCGAAATCTGCGACCGCGTCGCCGTGATGTATGCGGGGCAGATCGTGGAGCAGGGCAGATTGCGTGACATCGTCCGCGCCCCAGCGCATCCCTACGCCAAGGGACTGTTGGCCTCGACCGTCCACGGCGCCAGGCGCGGCCAGCGGCTGGAGACCATTCCAGGCACGCCGCCTTCGCTCGACAAGGCGCCTGTCAGTTGTTCTTTCGCGCCGCGTTGCGCGGTAGCCGAACCGCGCTGCAGCGAGCGCTTGCCGCCCAATGTGCAGGTATCTCCGGATCGAACCGCGCGCTGCGTGCTGGCGGAGCCGGCCAATGTGGCGGTGACTTGAGAACTATCGATTGTCGTCATGCCTAAGAAAGTCAGCCGCCCATCCCGGGGGCGGCCCATTGCTCGATCTGGGATGGTCCCACGACCTGCTTCGGCTGATGGGGATTGAGGGTGCCGGCGCTGGCGGACCAGCCCTTGGCCAGGATTTGCATCGCAAACAGCTTGGCGTCGATTTCCGATTTGAAGGTGCGGGTCGAACGTGCCGTGCTTCCCGTCGCGGCGTCCGTCTTGTCCGGACCGAAAGTCACATACCAAATATCGCTGTGTTTCATGCCGACATAACGCGCATGACATAAAAAAGTTTCACTTCGCAGGCGCAGTCGGCGTGTGGGATGGCGCGTGACATTGGCAAGCCTAAACCTGGGGGACTTCAAATGGTGATTTCCAACGAAGGTATTCTCGTCATTCTCTTTGTCGGCCTGGTGGCCGGCTGGCTCGCCGGCAAGATCGTGCACGGCACCGGTTTTGGCATCATCGGCGACATTCTCGTCGGCATCGCCGGCGCGCTGCTGGCCAGCCTGCTATTTCCCAAGCTCGGCATTCGCCTCGGCAGCGGGCTGGTCTCCGAAATCGTCTATTCCACCATCGGCGCCGTCATCCTGCTTGTGATCGTGCGGCTGCTCCGCACCGGCGGGCGGTGGTAGCGCGCTATTTTGCGCGGTTCACCGCGTCGGTAATCCAGCGCCGCACCGCGGCAATCCGGCGGTCACGCGCCTGTTCGGTGCGCGAGACCAGATAGATCGTTTCGCTATGCGCGGCCTCGAACGCAAAGGGCACGACCAGCTTTTTGCCGAAGAAAGGCCGCGCCTTGATTAGCGGCGACATCGCGAGAGTGACGCCGAGCCCCTGTTCGGCCGCCTCCAGCATCGCCGGCACGCTGTCGAGCCATAGATGCCCGCGCGGCACAAGATGCGGAAGGCCGGCTTCGCGCAACCAGGCCTGCCAGGCGCGCGGCTGCGTCGTCAGATGGATCAGCACCTCGCGTGACAGATCTTCCGGCTGCTTCAATCCGCCCTTGATCAGCGCCGGCGCGCAGACCGGCAAGCCCTTCACGGTGACGAGCGGCTCGAATTTAAGGCCGGTGGAATGTTCGCGGCCATAGCGGATCGCCACATCGACCCGGGAGGCGTTGAAATCGGCATATTGATGCGTCGCTTCGATGCGCAACGTAAGCTGCGGATGACGCCGTTTGAATTCCGGCAGCGCCGGGATCAGCACCGCCGAGGTGAAGAACGGCAGCGAGCTGATCCAGAGCTCGGCATCGGCATCGCGACGATTTCGCAGCATGTCGCGGCCGGCGTCCTGCAGCGCCGCCAACGCGGCCGAGACCTTTGCGAAATAACGCTCGCCGTCGGCGGTCAGCCGCACCGTGCGCGCGCCGCGCACGAACAGCTTTGTGCTGAACTGCTGTTCCAGCCCGCGGATCTGATGGCTGATCGCCGACGGGCTGAGCGAGAGATCGCGCGCGGCGCGGCGAAAGCTCAATTGCGCAGCGGCGCGCTCGAAGGCCAGCAGCGCGTTCAAGGGCGGGATCGCGCGCTGCGGCGAAGGTGGGGCTTCCGAAGGGTGAATTGCGCTCATCTGAAGTGACAAGATCCCTTTTGCTGAAGCTTTCAGGCTGAGCCAGATTGGTCGCAGAGACCAGTATTTCTCATCTCAGGACACATCGCCATGACCATCTTCGAGCCATTGAGCGCCAATCGCTGGAAACCCACCGCGCTTGCCGCCGGTCCTTTCGCAGGCCTGCAGGGCGGGGCGGTCGCCAGCCTGCTGACGGCGGAAGTCGAGGCGCTGGCGTATCAGCGGCAATGGGGCACGGCGATCTCGGTCTCGGCCTGGTTCCTGCGGCCGACGCCGATGGCGGAGTTGCGCACGCAGCTTTCGGTCGTGAGCGAGGGCGGCCGCGTCAGCGTCATCGACAACACGCTGTGGCCGGGCAATGAGGCGCAGCCGTGCGCCACCGTCCGGGTGACGTGCGCACGCGAACGCGCCGTCGAGGTGCCCGGGTTTGCCGATCCCGCGCGCGAGGCCGCCGACCCGACGCGGTTTCCGATCCGGACCAGGCAGGCGGCACATGGCAGGCCATGGTTCATGGACGCGATGGAGGCGCGCCAGGGTGATGGCGTCGCCTGGTTTCGCATGAACCAGACGATTATCGAGGGCGCTGGCCCGCTCTCTTCGGTGCTCGGGCCGGCGGACTGGACGCACGGCATCGCCCGCCCGTTGCAGGACGTGGTGGCGGATCCGAACCCGAATCTGACGGTTCAACTGTTCCGTCAGCCGGAAGGTCAATGGATCGGCGTGCGTGCCGAGGCCAGGTGGCGGCCGGCGGGCGGCCTGGGCGCCGGAAGCGGGGTCCTGCTCGACGTCTGCGGTGAGATCGGCCGGGTCTCGATGTCCGTGATACTGGTGCCGTTTCCGGGCAGCCAGAAGCCCGAATCCGCCTTGACGCCGGCGCCGGCGTCAAATTAACCGGCCAAACGCGCGATCTGTGACCCGCTTCATGGGGGCTGAACTGGATCGCGGTTAACGTGACTTAAATAGACGATGTCCGAAAACATCGGTAACATCCGCACGTACCTTATCCATTTGAAGAGATACGCATAAATGGCAGCCGCTCCCGTCCGGCGTTCCGAGCTCGGTGAAGCGCTGCGCGCCTGTCGCAACGCCTTTCTCGGCGTCGGCGTCATGAGTTGCATGATCAATATCCTGTACCTCACCGGCTCGATCTTCATGCTGGAGGTCTACGACCGCGTGCTGCCGAGCCGCAGCGTGCCGACCCTCGTCGGTCTCGTGATTCTCGCCGCCGGCCTCTACGCCGCGCAAGGCGGCCTAGACCTGATTCGTGGCCGCATCCTCGGCCGCATCGGAACCGCGCTCGACGAGGCCATCAATACGCGGGTGTTCGAGACCGTGGTGCGCCTGCCGCTGATGGTCGGCAGCCGCAACGAGGGCCTGCAGCCGCTGCGCGACCTCGACAATGTCAGGTCCTTCCTCGGCAGCATGGGGCCGGGCGCGTTCTTCGATCTGCCCTGGCTGCCGTTCTATCTGGCGATCTGCTTTGTGTTTCACTGGCTGCTCGGCGTCACCGCGCTGGCCGGCGCCATCATCCTGGTCACGCTGACGCTGATCACCGAGTTCATGTCGCGCGCACCGGCGAAAGAGGCGATGACGCTGGCGGCGCGGCGCAACGACCTGGCCGCCACCAGCCGCCGTAACGCCGAGGTGCTGGTTGCGATGGGCATGGCGGGACGCCTGACCAAGCGCTGGAGCGAGGCCAACGAGACCTATCTGGCGGGTAACCAGCGTGCCAGCGACGTTGCCGGCGGCCTCGGGGCGGTCGCAAAAGTCCTGCGCATGATGCTGCAATCGGCGGTGCTGGCGGTCGGCGCCTATCTCGTGATCCATCAGGAAGCCACCGGCGGCATCATCATCGCCGGCTCGATCCTGAGCGCCCGCGCGCTGGCCCCGGTCGACCTCGCCATCGCCCACTGGAAGGGCTTTGTCGCCGCGCGCCAGAGCTGGCATCGCCTCGCCGGGCTGCTCGAGAAGGTGCCGCCGGCGAACCAGCAGACGCTGCTGCAGGCACCTGGCACGCGGCTGTCGGTCGAAGCCGTCAGCATCGTGCCGCCGGGCGAGCAGCGCCTCGTCGCGCAGGACGTCAACTTCGCTGTCGAGGCCGGCACCGGTCTCGGCGTGATCGGGCCGAGCGGCTCGGGCAAGTCGTCGCTGGTGCGCGCGCTGGTCGGCGTCTGGGCGCCGGCCCGCGGCAAGGTGCGGCTCGACGGCGCCGCGCTCGACCAATGGTCGTCGGACGTGCTCGGCCGCTACATCGGCTATCTGCCGCAGGATGTCGAACTGTTCGCCGGCACCGTGGCGCAGAACATCTGCCGCTTCGATCCCGAGGCGAAGTCGGATGCGATCATCGCAGCCGCCAAGGAAGCCGGCGTGCACGAGATGATCATCAAGATGCGCGAGGGCTACGACACCCAGATCGGCGAGCAGGGTACGGCGCTGTCCGCCGGGCAGGCGCAGCGGGTGGCGCTGGCGCGCGCACTCTACGGCAATCCGTTCCTGATCGTGCTCGACGAGCCGAATTCCAACCTCGACAGCGAGGGCGACGAGGCGCTGACACGCGCGGTGCGCGCCGCGCGGGCCCGCGGCGCCATCGTGATCGTGGTGGCGCACCGGCCGGTCGGCATCGAGGCGGTCGATCAGCTTCTTGTGCTGAAGGACGGCCGCATGCAGGCGTTCGGGCCGAAGGAAACCGTGCTCGGCCAGGTGCTGCAGCGCCCGGCATCGCCGCCGATCAAGATCGTGTCCGAAGCGGGAGCTGCGAAGAAGTCATGACCGCCGAGCTGAAGGGCGCGCGCCGTTCGATCCGCACCCATCTTATCGTGGGTCTTGCGCTGATGCTGGTGCTTGCCGGCGGCTTCGGCGGCTGGGCCTCGACGGTGCAGATTTCCGGCGCGCTGATCGCGCCGGGCTCGGTGGTGGTCGATTCCAACGTCAAGAAGGTGCAGCATCCGACCGGCGGCGTGGTCGGCGAGGTCCGCGTGCGCGACGGCGATGTCGTCAAGGCGGGCGACGTCGTGGTGCGGCTCGACGAAACCGTGGTCAAGGCGAGCCTTGCGATCGTCGTCAAGACGCTGAACGGCCTGTGGGCGCGCGCGGCGCGGCTGGAGGCCGAGCAGCGCGGCCTCGACAAGATCAAGTTTCCGCCGCAACTGACCGATCGCTCCGACGATCCCGATGTGCGGGATATCCTGGCGAGCGAGACAAAACTGTTCGAGGTTCGCGTATTCGGACGCGCCGGGCAGAAGTCGCAGCTGCGCGAGCGGGTGTTGCAGCTCAACGAGGAAATCGCAGGGCTGACCGCGCAGGAGCAGGCCAAGGAAAAGGAAGTCGCGCTGGTCGAGAAGGAGCTGATCGGCGTGCGCCAGCTCTATGAGCAGCGCCTGATCCAGATCTCGCGCCTGACGGTGCTGGAGCGCGACCTCGCCCGCCTGTCGGGCGAGCGTGCGCAATACATCGCCGCGCGTGCGCAGGCCAGGGGCAAGATCACCGAGACCGAGCTGCAGATCATCCAGGTCGACAAGGACGTGGTCAGCGAGGTCTCCAAGGATCTGCGCGAGACCAACGACAAGATCGGCGAGTTCGTCGAGCGTAAGGTCACCGCGGAGGACCAGCTGCGCCGCATCGATATCCGCGCGCCGCAGGACGGCGTCGTGCTGCAATCGACGGTGCACACGGTCGGCGGCGTCATCACCGCGGGCGATGCCATCATGATGGTGGTGCCGCGGGCCGACGACCTCTCGGTCGAGGCCAAGGTCAATCCGCAGGATATCGACAAGCTGCAGATCGGCCAGAAGACGCTGCTGCGGCTCTCGGCCTTCAACCAGCGCACCACGCCGGAGCTCAACGGCGTCGTCACCCGCGTCTCGGCCGACGTCACCACCGACCAGCGCACCGGCCAGAGCTACTATACCATCCGCGTCTCGATGCCGCCGGACGAAGTCGCGCGCCTCGGCGAGGTCAAGATCATCCCGGGCATGCCGGTGGAAGCCTTCGTCCAGACCGGCGACCGCACCATGTTCTCCTATCTGATGAAGCCGTTCAACGACCAGCTGATGCGCTCGTTCCGGGAGCGGTGAGGGGAGCTGTCGCTTAGCGCTCCGCTGTCATCATCCGCGAAGGCGGATGATCCAGTATCCCAGAGACGTCAGTGATAGAACCGCTTGGCCGCGGCGTACTGGATCCCCCGCTTTCGCGCAGGATGACGACCGTTGTTGGGATGAGACTACTCCCTACCGCCGATCATACTCATCCGGCCCCATCGCCCAGGCCCATTCCTCATGCCCTGGCGCGTAGGTGCGGTTGGTCTCGGCCGGATTGCGGTTGACCAGCGGCCGCATGAACATCGGGTGGGTGGCGCTGCGTATCTCGTGCTCGACAGTGAACAGGTGCCTGCCATCATCGAGATCGACGATGTCGCGGAAGCGGTATTGATACTGGTTGTCTTCCTGCGAGATCAGGCCGCGCTCGCCGAGGCGGCGGTACGGCCCGGAAAAATCCGTGATGTAGATCTGCACGTGATGGCCATCGTAATCCGGCGCCGCGCGGTCGGTCTCGCGGAACTGCAGGTACTGATCCTTGCCGGCCTTGACGCGTGCCACCGTGCCGTCGCCGTTCAACAGTCCGGCCTGCATGCCCATGACCGCGGGATAAAATGCAGCGATCGCTTTCGCGGCGCCTGCCGGCACATCGAACTCGACATAGGGAATGCCGAGCGTGATGCGCCCGAAGCGCGCGGCATCCGGCTCATAGCAGCGAACGCGGTTGCCCCAGGGGCAGATCGCCTCGACATGGTCGTTGCGTTCGCTGAACGCGAACGATGTCCCTTCCAGCCTCGTTGCCACCGACGCCAGCCGGTCGAGCAGCGCCTCGCGGCCTGCGATGACGAGGCCGGTATGGCCGCGCAGCACCTGCGCCGGGCCCTGCGGCAAATGAAACTGGCTCTTGCCGACATTGACCCACATGTTGCTGTCCGAGACCATCAGATAGGGATCGCGGGTCAGCCCGAGGCCGGCGACATAGAACAGCGTCGCCAGCCGCTGGTCGGGAATCGTGACGTTGACGTGTTCGAGATGGATCGAGTTGCCGAGATCTTCTGCGGCGCGGTCGAATTGTTGCATGATGCGATCCTCAGGTGGCAGCTACAATGGCGACTACTAAACCCTCATGGTGAGGAGGCGCCTTGGCGCCGTCTCGAACCATGCGGCCCCGCCGGTGCCATTCATCCTTCGAGACGCTTGCTACGCAAGCTCCTCAGGATGAGGTCTGGCAGGCTCCCGTAGGGGTGGGCAAAGCGAAGCGTGCCCACCGTTACTTTCCGTGGATCAAGATGGTGGGCACGCTTCGCTTTGCCCACTCTACGAATTCATCGTCACTTCGACAAATTCTCCAGCAGCAAGTTCAGCGCGGTTTTCGCAAACGCCTGCATGTTGGCTTGCCTGTCATTGCTTCCCGTCTCCAGCGTGAACACGGCGCTTTGCGGCCCGGCGATCGCCGTGCAGCAATGGCCGGCGGCATCGCCGTAGCGGTTACCCGTCGGTCCCGTCGCGCCGGTCTCCGACAGACCCCAGTCCGTCGCAAAGCGCTGGCGGACCTGGTTCGCCAAAAGTTTCGCGTAGGGCTCCGACGCCGAACGGATGCCCTTCATCGCCTCATCGGGAATATCCATCAAGAGCCGCCGCGCATCCCGCGTGTAGACCACGCCGCCGCCGAGGAAATAGGCGGAGGCGCCGGGCACCGACAGTAGCGCCGCCGAGATCAGTCCGCCGGTTGAAGATTCCGCGACCGCAATCGTCTGTTTGCGCGCGATCAATTGAGCGGCAATCTTTTCGGCTATTGTTATGAGTTCTTTCATCTCGCCTCCCAAAATCCCGCCAGTCATGTCTTCCTAGCACAGGAGGTTCACGTTTGCCGAGTTGCGGTGCGCGTGCCGCCCTGATTGAATAGTTCAAATGACCGCACTGATGCGGCGAGCGAGGGAACACCATGACGTCGCCGATCGCAGGCGGCGTGGATTGCGATCTGCATCCCGCCGTTCCGCACTTGACCAGCCTGTTGCCCTACATGAACGACTATTGGCGCGATCAGGTGACGACGCGCGGCATGACCGACCTGGTCTCGCAATCCTATCCGACCAATTCGCCGATCTCGTCGCGCCCGGACTGGCGGCCGGCACAGGGCAAGCCGGGTGCCAGCCTTGCCGACATGCAAAAGCAGGCGCTCGACCGGTTCGGAGTGGCTTACGGCATCTGCAACCCGCTCTATGGCGTGCAGATGGTGTTTTCCGAGGACATGCAGGACGCGTTCTGCCGGGCGCTGAACGATTGGCTGGCCAGGGAGTGGCTCGACAAGGACGCACGGCTGCGCGGCTCGATCGTGATCCCCACACAAAGCGTCGAAAAATCCGTCGCCGAGATCGAGCGCTGTGCGCAGGATAAGCGCTTCGTCCAGGTGCTGATGCTGGTCATGGGCGACATGCCCTTGGGCAAGCGCGCCTATTGGCCGATCTACGCCGCCGCCGAGCGGCTCGGCCTCACCATCGGCGTCCATGCCGGCAGCGCCTATCACAACCCGCCGACCTCGGTCGGCTGGGGGTCCTATCACATCGAGGATTATGTCGCGCAGGCGACCGCATTCCAGACCCAGCTTACCAGCCTGATCGTCGAGGGCGTGTTCGCCCGGCATCCGAATCTGAAGATGGTGATGCTGGAGTCCGGCTTCACCTGGCTGCCGGCCTATCTGTGGCGGCTGCACAAGTTCTGGCGTGGCATCCGAATGGAAACGCCGTGGGTCGACCGCGCACCGCTGGAGATTGTGCGCAGCAACATCCGTTTCTCGCTGCAGCCTGTCGATGCGCCGCCCGATCCCGCAACCCTGAACCGCCTGTTTGACCATATGCAGTCGGACGAATTGCTCCTATTCTCGACCGACTATCCGCACTGGCAGTTCGACGGCGACGAGGTGCTGCCGCCGGGGTTGTCGTCCGATCTGGTCCGCAAGATCATGATCGACAATCCGCTCGCGACTTACGGCCGGTTGCAGATGGTGCCGGCATGACCCCCAAAAGTGGGGACTGGTTTTAGGCCAGATCATGCCAAGGAATTAAGGAGACGACGCCATGAACGTCCAGTTCCGTCCAGAGTCTTCGGCTTCCACCAGCATCAAGACCGCGATCGCCGATTGCGACATTCACCCGGCGCGCGCCACCAAGGACGAGCTGTACCCGTTCATGGCCAAGCGCTGGCACTCGCACCTGGAGACCTACGGCATTCAGGCCTTTCACGGCATGATGGAAGGGCCGCCCTATCCGAAGGCGCAGCCCAATGCTTCGCGCCGCGATGCCTGGCCGCCGGAAGGCGGGCCGCAGGGCTCCTCGCTGTCCTTCATGCAGAAGCAGCTGCTCGATCCCTATAACGTCGCGCTCGGCGTGCTCAATCCGCTCGCCAGCGGGCAGGGCCTGCGCAACCAGGATTTCGCCGGCGCGCTCTGCGCCGCGATCAACGACTGGCAGGTCGAGAAATGGACCAGCAAGGAAAAGCGCCTGAAGGCGTCGATCGTCGTCCCCACTGAGGACGGCGTTGCCGCCGCCGCCGAAATCCGCAAGCGCGCGGGCGATCCGAACTTCGTGCAGGTGCTGCTGCTCTCCCGCAATGTCGAGCCGCTCGGCCAGCGCCGCTACTGGCCGATCTACGAGGCGGCACAGGAAATCGGCCTGCCGGTCGGCGTCCACGCCTTCGGCTTTGGCGGCAACCCGCTCACGCCCTCGGGCTGGCCGAGCTTCTACATCGAGGAGATGGTCGGCCATGCGCAATGCCAGCAGACCGTGCTCGCAAGCCTCGTGCTCGAAGGTGTGTTCGAGCGTTGCCCCAGGCTGAAGATGGTGATGATCGAGGCCGGCTTCGGCTGGGCGCCGTCGCTGGCCTGGCGGCTCGACAAGCATTTTGAGAAGCTGCGCAGCGAGGTGCCGCATCTGAGGCGCAGGCCGTCGGAATATATCCGCGACCACGTCTGGTGGACGACGCAGCCGATGGAAGATCCGGAGCGGCGCGATCATCTGTTCCAGGTGATCGAGTGGATCGGCTGGGACAAGCTGTTATTCGCGACCGACTACCCGCATTGGGACTTTGACGAGCCGTCGCGCGTGCTGCCGCCCGGCGTCAGCGATGCCAACCGCGAAGCGTTCTATCTGGGGAACGCCAAGAAGCTTTACGGGATCGCTTGATGGTGCGTCACGTCATTGCCCCGGTGGACGAGTTGCCGCCGGGGACGCGAAAGTTCCTCGATATCGATGGGCGGCCGATCGCGATCTTCAACGTCAAGGGCGAGTTCTTCGGCCTGTTGAACCGCTGCCCGCATCAGGGCGCGGCGCTCTGCGAAGGGCCGCTGATCGGGCTCGCGCAATCCATCAACCCCGGTGAGATCGAATACACAAAACTGGGCGAGATCATCCGCTGCCCCTGGCACGGCTGGGAATTCGATATCCGCACCGGGCAGTCCTATTGCGACCCCAAACGCTTTCGTGCCCGCGCCTACCCGGTCAATGTCGAGCCGGGATCGGCCGTGGTGAAGGGGCCGTATGTCGCGGAAACGATCGCGGTGTCGGTCGAGAGTGATTACGTGGTGGTGGATTTGTGAGTCCATCGCAGCAATAGGGTAGGCAAGGCGCGTCAGCACCGTGCCCACCCTCTGTCGATGTATGCGTTGCCTGAGGGTGGGCGCGCCGTTGCTTTTGCCCACCTGCAGGGTCACGTTATGGCATCGCGTTAGCGGCCTCCGCCACCACCGCCACCACCACCGCCACCTCCGCCGCCGTTACGCAGCGACTGGTTTTCGCGCGGATCGAGATTTTTCATGTAGGCCGGCGAAGTGTCGCGGTGGACGCGGCCACGGAGGTCGTTCACATACGCCATGTGGCTGCCGCAGGCCCGAAGCGAGACGGCCTTTTCGCAATATGGATTTCCGACGAAAGCGGGCGCGGCCATCGCGCTTGTAGCGCCGAGCGCGACAAGCGCTGCCGCAGCTAGCATCGACTTCATCGACATCTGTACTCTCTCCATTCCTGTCGGCGAGACCGGAATGGCTCGCACAGGGGTTCGACGGTGCCAGATGAAAATCGGTTCGGTCGGGTACGTGATCTAGATCACGCAGGTAACTCCAATGTGAGCCACGTCATTTCGGGATGTCTTGGGCTGCGCGGCGGGTTTCGGGGAAGTAGCGGCGGCTTACTCTCCCGCCCCATGCGCTATCGCCTTGCGCTCCATCGCATAACGCACCAGCGCGGTGAAACGATAGATGCCGTGGACGAACTTGCCGTAGGGCATGGTGACGAACAGCGAAAACACCACGCCGAGATGCAGCGCCAGCAGCGGGCCCATCGCGGCCGTCTCGCGCAGGATCAATAGCGCCATGCCGGTCAGGCTGGTGAGGAACAGCATCACGATGAACGCGACGTCCATGCCGTAACGCGCTTCATCGACCAGCACGGTGTCGCGTTTCGATCGTTCGGCAAGCAGGCCGATCGGCCCGATCAGAAGTCCGATGCCGCCGAGCGCGCCGAGCACGACGGGCAGATCCCACCACGGGTAGGGCGCCTGCCGCGCCAGGAAATAGTGATAGAGCGTGGCGACGCTGGTGGAAGCGAAGCACAGCGCAAAGCCATAAAATGTAAAATGATGATAGAGCCGGCGGCGATCGGTCGGGCGGTCGTCCTCGTTGAAGCACCCGACCCCGCCGCCGTCGAGATAGCGCAGTTCGCCGGCATCGCGCATCGCCCGGAACAGCGCGCCGATATCGGTCTTCATGCCGACGGGTTCGCCGATGTCGCGCCAGAATGCGCGCACGCCCATCGCCAGCGCCGCGATCGCGTAGAGGAACGCCGCGCCGAACAGCGCCGCCATCGCATTGTGCGGCATCAATTTGTAGAACGCGCCGGGCCCGGTATGGATGCCCAACAGAACCTGCGGGTCATGCCAGGCAGCGAAGCCGAAAATGAAGGCGGCAACACTGAGCGCTGCCACCAGGCTGATGACGAGGCCATTGCGCGCGAACGCGCCGGCGAAGGCGCGGGGCCAGACATAGGCCGCCCAGGATTCCGCGCGCGCCACCGCCAGCGTCTGCGGCACATTGACATTGAACTCATGCGGCGGCGAGAACTGGCAATCGGTGTAGCAGGCGCCGCAGGCATGGCAGAGATTGGCGAGGTAGTTGAGGTCGCCGTCGGAGAACGCACGGCGCATCTCCATCGCCGGAAAGACCGCGCACAGCCCCTCGCAATAGCGGCAGGAATTGCAGACCGTCATCAGGCGGTCTGCCTCCTCGAGGATTCGCGTTCCGTGCATCCGTTATTTCCTGCGATTTACGCGAACCCGGTTACTTCGTCAGGCCCTTGCCCTCGAGCCATTTCTGGATCAGGCCCGCGACCTCGGCGTTGTTTTTATCCATCATCACCATGTGCGAATTGCCCTTGATGCCGGCCTGCGGCAGGTCGACGACATCGACGGTGCCGCCCGCGGCCCTGATGGCGTCCGCAAACGCAAGACCGTTGGCGCGGATTTTCGGCCAGCGCGAATCCTTCTCGATGTAGTCGCCATAAATGATGAGCGTCGGAATGTTCTTCAGCGCGTCGGCTTTGGCGGGATCGCCGAGCCCGGCCGGCTCGACCGCGATCAGTGCCTTCACCTTGTCGGGCCGCGCCTGCGCCACCTTGAAGCCAAAACTGCCGGCCTGGCTGTGGAACAGGATGATGGACGGGCCGACACGGTCGATCTCGGCGATATAGGCGGCGATGATGGCATCATCGGTCGTGGTCCAGCGCGGCACGTTCTGCTTGACGAAGTTCTCATAGCCCTCGTTCGGAAACTGGCTGCCCGGCATCAGCTTGCGCTTGGCCGGATCGGGATCGTAGGAGCCCGCGCCGTCGCCGATGCGAAAGCGCTCGAACGGATTGGCTGTGGTCAGGAACACCGGCTCGCCCTTGAAGATATCGGGGTACTGCGCCCAGCCGGCGCGGCCGCGTTCGACCGCGTCGGAATTGTAGACCGCCCAGCCCTTGCGCAGGAAATAGTTCAGCCAGCCCTCGCGCCCGTCCGGCGTCGTCTCGTAGGTGACGCCGGTCAGCCCGCCGCCGTGCCACATCAGCAGCGGATACGCGCCCTTCTCGTTGGCGGGCAGAAAATACTGCACATACATCTGCTCGACCTGATAGGTGCCGTTCGGATCGACTTTTGCGGGCACGCCGCCCGGCGTGAAGGTCACCTCCTTCACCGGCTTGCCGGAAATTTCCACCAGCCGCCCGCCGACATGGAACGAGCCCATGTCGCGCAGCGCGATCGGCTCGGCGGCGTTGGCCAGTGTTGCGGACATCAGAACTGCAACAGCAGAAGCAATCGCTAATCGCACCATCAAGTCCTCCCATCGTTGTTATCGCCCTCTCCCCCCGCTCTTCGCGGGGAGAGGGTTCGGGTGAGGGGCTCTCTCCAAGCACCGCGCTGTCGGAGAGCGCCTCCCCTAATTCCTCGCATTCTTCGCCGCTTCCCGTCCTGCAACCCGGCCGAACACGCTGCCGATGGTCATGCCGATGCCGGCCGCATAGCCCTTGCCGAGCACATTGCCGGCCATGATCTCGCCGGCCGCGAACATGTTGGCGGAAGGCTTGCCGTCCTTCATCACCATGCGTGACTGCTTGTTCACGCGGGTGCCGAGATAGGTGAAGGTGATGCCGGGCCGCACCGGATAGGCGAGATAGGGCGGCGTCTCGATCTTGCGCGCCCAATGCGTCTTCGGCGGCGTGATGCCTTCGGTGCGGCAATCATCCAGGATGGTGTGATCGAAGGTGCCGGGCTGCACCGCGGCGTTGAAATCGCTGACGGTCTTTTCCAGCGCTGCCGGCTCAAGTCCGAGCTTGCTGGCGAGTTCGGTGAGCGTGGCGCCCGCGATCGGCGGAAACAGCGTTGGCATGAAGCTGGTGACGACGGTGGAGTCGAAGATGATGTAGGCGATCTGATCCGGCTGCGCGGCCACCAGGCGGCCCCAGATCGCATAGCGCTTCGGCCAGATGTCCTCACCCTCGTCGTAGAATCGCTGGGCGTGCTTGTTGACGACGATGCCGAACACCACCGAGTCGTGCCGCGTGATGATGCCGCCGTCGAATTTCGGGGCACGGGCGTCGATCGCGACCGCATGGCACTGGGTGGGATCGCCGATATCCTGCACGCCCTTGTCGAGCAGCATTTTCAGGATCGAGCCGCGGTTATAGGGCGTGCCGCGGATCAGGAAATTGTCGGCCGCCTCGCCCCAATACTGCTTCAGCCATTCGATGTTGGCCTCGAACCCGCCGGCCGCCGCAACAAGCGCGGAGGCGCGGATTTCGCTCGCGCCATCGATCGGCTGCTTCAGTTTTGCCGACAGGAACATGCCGTCCTCGATCTGGAGATCGACGACTTCGGCATCATAGACGATCTCAATGCCGAGCTTTTCCGCCGTGAGGTAGAGCGCATTCAGCATGGCGCGGCCGCCGCCGAGAAAGAACGAATTGGTGCGGCCAAGGCTCAGCGTGCCGCCGAGTGAGGGCTGCCAGCGCACGCCCTGTTCGACGATCCAGTTCAGGATGTCCTTGGACTCCCGGATCATGAATTTGGCGAGTTCCTCGTCGGTCTGCCCGCCCGTCAGTCGCAGCAGATCGTCCCAAAACTCTTCCTCGGTGTAGGGGCCGGTGAGAATCTCGGTGGCGGCGTCGTGCGCGCAGCGCATGTTGCGGGTGTGGCGGGTATTGCCGCCGCGATAGAATTTCGGCGCGCCTTCCAGCACCAGCACGGAGGCGCCGGCGCGCCGGGCGCTGATGGCGGCGCAGAGGGCGGCGTTGCCGCCGCCGATCACCAGCACATCGAACTTCTTCGTCAAATCGGCCATGCGCTCTTGTTGTCGTTGTCGGCCTGGGACCCAACCGGCGCGCGGCCAGGCAAATCCATCCACCCAGCGATTGTCTAGCCTGACGCGACGGCCGCGTCACGCCTCTCCTGCGCATGCATGCGTCATCTGCGCGGCTGCATGCGACGATGTCGCATGCACGGTGCGGAATAAACTCAGGGGTGGTTCTGCACGGAGCCGAGCAGCCATTGCCGGAACGCCGACAATTTTGGCGGATCGGTGCGGCCCATGGGCGAGACGAGGTAGAAGCCGGCATCGACCGGGAAAGCGATCTTGAAGGGAACGACCAGCCGCCCCTTGGCGATGTCCTCCTCGACATAGGCGGTGCGGCCCATCGCAACGCCGAGGCCATCGATGGCGGCCTGCACGGTCATGAAGATCATGTCGAAGGTCAGGCCGGGCTGCTTGGAAAAATCAGCCGGCAGTCCGGCGGCCGTCAGCCACAGCCGCCAGTCGTCGCTGTTGGCGTTGCTGGTGTGCAGCAGCACATGGTCTTTGAGGTCCTCGGGGCATTTCAGCGGCTTGTTGCCATTGAGCAGCGCGGGGCTGCATACCGGAAACAATTCGTCCGCCATCAGCCAGTCGGCGCGGACGCCCTGCCATTGGCCGCGGCCATAGCGGATGCCGGCATCGACCTTGTCGCGCTGGAAATCGACCAGGCCCGTCGAGGTGGTGATGCGCACGTCGATACCGGGATGGGCTTCCTGAAACGTGGTGAGCCGCGGCAGCAGCCATTTGGCGGCGAGCGAGGCCAGCGTCGACACCGTCAGCACATGGTCGTCGTCCTTGCGCAGCAGGCGGTCGGTTGCAAGGCGCAGGTCGTTGAAGGCGGCGCGGATGCCCGGAAGGTAGTCCTGCGCTTCCGCCGTCAGCGTCAATGAGCGGTTCTGGCGGATGAACAGGCGAACCCCCAGCTCTTCCTCCAGCCGCTTGATCTGGTGACTGATCGCGGTCTGCGTGACGTTCAGCTCGGACGCCGCCTGCGTGAAGCTCAGGTGCCGGGCCGCGGCCTCAAACGCCCTCAGCCCATTCAGCGACGGCAGCCTGGCGGTCATTCCGCAATCCCCCAATCCATGAGCTTATTTCATCCGAAACGGTACAAAGTGTCGTTTGTCGAAGGCCCCGCAGAAGCAGATATTGGCACCAACAGATTACTACAGGAGCCGAAAATGTCCACTTACACCCATGAATCGATGATAAATCATCATGGTCAGGGGGTTTTGTCCCAGCTGGCTGAGACCTTCCATATCTGGCGGCGGCGCTATCAGTCCCGCAAGGAGCTGGCGAGCTGGTCCGAGCGGGAACTGCACGACATCGGCGTCTCCTGGAGCGACATTGCCTACGAGACCGAAAAGCCGTTCTGGCGGGCTTGAATAGCAGCCAGGCCGGCGCCGCCTCGATAGAGGGGCGCCGGCCGTTTCCTTCAGCTCCGCGGGAGCGATCCATGACCACGATACGTCTCGACGATCTCAGGCAATATTCGGACGTGCTGCGCTCGCAACGGGGCGACACGGTCACCGTGCGCTTCGTCGAGCCGCGCGACGCCGAGGCGCTGCAGAATTATTTCCGCTCGCTCTCGGCGGGCTCCCGCTACAGCCGCCTCCTTGGCGCCGCCAGCGAACTGCCGCCGTCCGAACTCGAGCATTTCATCCATGTCGGCGAAGCGGAGCGATTCAGCGTCGTTGCGACCATATCGATCGACGGCCGCGAGACCATCGTCGGCGAAGCGCGCTATGCGTTCGACAGCGCGACCGCCTCGATCGAGCTCGGCCTGTCGATCGACGACCGCTGGCAGGGCCACGGCATCGGCAAGGCGCTGTTGAAGAATCTAGAGTGCCGCGCGGCCTCGTTCGGCGCCGAGCGCATCTTCGGCGACACGCTGCGCTCCAACGAGGCCATGATCGCGCTCGCCCGCAAGGCCGGCTACGCCTTCACCAACAGTCCCGGCGACTGGAGGCTGACGCGCTTCCAGAAGCAGATTTACGTCGAACCGCAGGAAATCCCATGCGCCAGTTGGCGGCTCGCCGCCGTCTCTCCCAGCGCAATGTCCTCGCTTGCGGTTTGACAACTCAGCCCGGTTCTGGCTCCGCGCCAGGACCGGGCTATTTTCTTGACGTATGAACGGCGCGGCAGCCGATTGATAATGGAAGCGACCGCGAAGAACGGTTTCCGCTTTGGCAATCATTATTGCTGGATCTGCTATTTCAGGAACGACGTGATCGTGCGCGTGCGCGCCTATCTGGATTCGGTGATGGTGGCGCGGCTGTTTAGGGAGAATCCGATCTAGGGCCGGTGCCGCCGGATACCCCGATCGATCCACACGTTCGTCATGGCCGGGCTTGTCCCGGCCATCCACGATCTCCTCGCGATACCAAGACGTGGATGCCCGGGACGAGCCCGGGCATGACGTTGCCGATGCGACCGCGGTGTCGCAGGCGGGGGAGGGAGAAGAACTCAATTTCCCCTGAACACCGGCTTGCGCTTTTCGATGAAGGCCTGCACCGCCTCCTTGTGATCGGCGGTCGTGGTCAGGCGGGTCAGGCGCTCGGCCTCGTGGTCGCGCGCGGTGGCGAAATCGAATTGCAGCGCTTCGTCGAGGTTGTCCTTGATGTAGCGCAGCGCCAGCGTCGGCCCCTCGGCCATCGATCTGGCGAGCGCAAAGGCCTCGGCCTGCAGCTTCTCGTCTGGCACCACGCGGTTGACGAGGCCGAGCGTCTCGCATCTCGCAGCATCCACCTTGTCGCCGGTGAACATCAGCTCGCGCGCCCGCGAGGTGCCGACCAGCCGCGTCAACAGCCAGGCGATGCCGTAGTCGCCGGAGAGCCCGACGCGGATATAGCCGGTGGCGACGAACGCCGATTGCGCGGCGATACGGATATCGCAGGCCAGCGCGAGCGCGAGGCCGGCGCCGACCGCGGGGCCGGGCAGGGCGGCGAGCGTCGGCTTGCGCACCGAGACCAGCGCGCCGGTTAGCAGGCGCTGCCGCTCCTGCAGGTCGGCGACCTTGTCCTCATAGGACATCTCCAGCTTCTTCTTGTCGCGATGTGCGCCCATGCCCTTGACGTTGCCGCCGGCGCAGAACGCGGTGCCGGCGCCGGTGAGCAGCAGCGCGCCGACGTCAGGGTTCTCGCCGCAGGTCTTGATCATGGTCCGCAGCGCCGGCGTCAGCGTATCCGAGAACGCGTTGCGCGCCTCCGGGCGGTTCAGCGTGATGATGGCGACGCGGTCGCGGATCACGCAGAGCAGTTCGTCGGTGCCGGTGTCGATTGTGGTCTCGGTGGTCATGGTTTCCCCTGTTGTTGTTGGTTTTCGTCACGCGAGAAGTGCGTAGGGTGGGCAAAGCGAAGCGTGCCCACCCTTTCG
>Ga0102590_1000169_pt1 | contig 179415 bp, 166 predicted proteins | sample AraplaMF_Col_mMF_FD_76859 | JGI IMG/M metagenome (GOLD analysis project Ga0102590, IMG submission 76859) | Arabidopsis root microbial communities from the University of North Carolina, USA - plate scrape MF_Col_mMF | ecosystem: Host-associated > Plants > Roots > Endosphere | place: USA...
TCGGCGCACGACGAGTTCGTGGGCGGTCAGACCTATACGGACGTGTTCAATGTTCTGAGCGCGGACGGCACGCCGACGACGGTGACGGTGCACATCACGGGCACCAACGACGCGGCGACCTTCGCTGGGACCAACACGGCAGAGCTGACCGAGGCCAACACCGCTCAGTCGGCCGGTGGTACGGTGACGGTGAGCGATGTGGACAGCGCTCAGTCGTTCCAGGCTCTCAGCAACGTTGCCGGGAACAATAACTACGGCACGTTCTCGATCGGCACCGACGGCGTGTGGACGTACACCATGAACGGAGCTCACGACGAGTTCCAGGCAGGGCACGACTACACCGACAGCGTGGTGATCAAGAGCGCCGACAATACCCAGCACACGCTGTCCGTGACGATCCACGGCTCCAATGATGCGGCGACGTTCGGCGGTACCAGCACGGCAGAGCTGACCGAGACCAACACCGCTCAGTCGACCGGTGGTACGGTGACGGTGAGCGACGTGGACAGCGCTCAGTCGTTCCAGGCTCTCAGCAACGTCGCCGGGAACAATAACTACGGCACGTTCTCGATCGGCACCGACGGCGTGTGGACGTACACCATGAATGGAGCTCACGATGAGTTCCTGTTTGGACACGACTACACCGACAGCGTGGTGATCAAGAGCGCTGACAACACCGCGAGCACGTTGACCGTGACGATCCACGGCGCCAACGAGGCGCCGGTCGCGCAGAACGACGACCTCGGGTCGATCTCGGAGAACGGCGAGTTGACAGCGCCGCCCTCGCTATCGACATCGGGTGCATTGCACCTCTCGTACGATGTCGTGGCGAACGATAATGATCCCGATGGCACGAAAGCCGCGCTTCAAGTGATCGATGTGAGCAACCTGGTGGTGAGCAGTGGAAACACTGCCGTAAGCCTGATCGATGTCTCGCCGTTCATCACCTTCAACGGGCACAACATCGTGTTCGATGTTGCGGCACGCACCGACGCGAACATGAAGGACTCGGTCGCTGATGACCTGTTCGACATGCTCGGCCAGGGCGAGAGCGCGACGGTGTCTGGCACTTACACCATCGAGGATGAGCACCACGCGACCTCGACCGCGTCGTTCTCCTTCACAATCGTCGGCGCCAACGAAAAGGTCGTGGGCACCGCGTTCGACGATGCCGCATTGAATGGCACGATCTATGCCGACACCATCTTCGGTCTGGATGGGGACGACAACATCAATGCCAACAGCGGTAACGACATCCTGTGGGGAGGCACCGGCAACAACAGCCTTGTTGGCGGATCGGGCAACGACGTGCTGCACGGCGGCTCAGACGACGACGTGCTGAACGGCGGCAGCAACACTGACACCGCGGTCTACGATGATTCCAGCATCACCGGCGGCGTTACGGTCTCGCTGGCCTTCACCGGCCCCCAGGACACCGTCAATGCAGGGTTCGACACGCTGACCAGCATCGAGAACCTGACCGGCAGCTCGTACAACGACACGCTGACGGGCAGCAGCGGTGCCAACGTCATCAACGGCGGCGGCGGAAACGACGTCATCGAAGGTGGCGCCGGCAATGACACGCTGGATGGTGGTGACGGCATCGACACGGTGTCGTACGAGCACGCTTCGGCTGCCGTGACGGTCAAACTGCTGACCGGCAAGGCCACTGGCGGTGCCGGTAACGACAACCTGTCCAACTTCGAGAACGTCACCGGTTCGGCCGGCGACGACAGCTTGTCGGGCGACAACAACGCCAACGTCCTGGTCGGCGGTGCTGGAGACGATACGCTGAGCGGCGGGCTGGGCAAGGATACGCTCACCGGCGGGCTCGGTGCGGACAAGTTCCTGTTCGCAAACCTTGGCGTCCAAAATGCCGATACGATCACCGACTTCTCGGGGGGCGACATGATCGGCCTGTCGGCAGCGAACTTCGCCAGCTTGACGATGGACGGCACGCACGTGAGCGCGGCGTCGTTCGCCAACAACATCGTCTACGAAAACGCCACCGGCAGGCTCTACTATGATGCTGACGGAGTTGGCGGCGGGCAGAGCAAGATTATGTTCGCCATCGTGGAAGACGCGCCGAACCACCACCCGGCGACGATGAGCGCGAACAGCTTCTATCTGTTCTGATAGCCGTTCGCAGGCAATGCATCGGGGGCTCGGCGTTCGAGCCCCCGATGACTTTAAGGAAACCACAATCCAGGTTCGCGCGTGACGCGAGGGCGTCTGGCTCGCCTGTCAAGCTTACTGGTGGATGGCACTGCCGGCGGGCTTTCCTCCAAGCGCGCGCCTTGTATTGTGAGTACAACTCATGGGGGAAATATGCTGACCGCTAGCCAACAAGCCATCGTCGACCTGGTCGTCAAGCGCGCCGAGCAGGCATGCCGCGAAGCGCTCGCACAGCAGAACTTCGGCGACCTCAGCGCCGAGTACAAGAGCGGGTGGGTCGTCGCCGTGGCCGTCTGTGAAGGATCCATTCGCCGCGCGGTCGAGCGTCATATCGAGCAGGATCTGCGCGACGCAAAAGTCGAGGCAGCGTGATCATCATGGCACTTGTTGCCTTTTGAGAGCGGCAACGACGACTGCCAAAGGAACAGCGCAAGCACAAATTCTTCCACATTGTCAGCGACCGTCACGAATGGCGGGCGTAGTGGTAGCAAACGCCGGTCGGCAACGAGTTGCTACGAGGCAAAAAGCCAAGTAATGCAACCCTCGGACGGATGGCCGAGCGGTTTAAGGCACCGGTCTTGAAAACCGGCAGAGGGGCAACTCTCTCGTGGGTTCGAATCCCACTCCGTCCGCCAGTCAAGTGAAAAATCGCTAAAAATGTCATCGGCTTAGTTTTCGCTGATCCCGCCTACCCACAACTTTACCCTCAGAGAGCCTTGCACGCGTTCGTCCAGCTAGGATGATCTCAGATGGCCAGTCCCGGCGGCGACCTGGACGGCCAAACACGAACCATCGCGCGCGGCCAGTTGGTCAGCGCCAAACATTCCGGGCAATACGGTGGCGGTGTCAGACCTTACAACCTCTGCAATCGATGCGGCGATCGAGGAATTCGACCAGCTAACACGCGATCGCTTCCTAAAAAAATATGGATTTCGAAAATCGCGGCGGTATCTGATCGAAAAAAAAGGCCACCGCTATGACTCCAAGGCAATCGTGGGCGCCGCTCACGGGTATTTGCCCGGGCAGGCGCCGCTAGCCGCCAATGATTTCTCGGGTGGTGAGGCCACGGTAAAGCGGACGCTCGAATCTCTGGGGTTTCACGTTGTCGATTTGGGGCCGGACGATATTCCGCAGCCAGGCGAGGTTTTGACTAACGACGAACTTATGCGCCGCTTTGCAGTAGGCATGATGGGGGGAATGCGGCGTAGCACCGAGCTGAACCTTTTGTTGCTCATCTCAGACCCGTTTAAGGGCCTGTATCAGGACCGCTGGGAAGGCGACGTCTTGCACTACACGGGGATGGGCCAAAAGGACGACCAAGACATTGACCATGCGCAAAACGCCACGCTCGCTCATTCTCAGGGGTCGGGGATACCCGTCCATTTGGTCGAAGCACTGGAGCAGGAGCGGTACACCTACGCGGGATTGGTGGAATTGGCTGGCATTCCATATCAAGAACAGCAAATTGATGATGCGGGTAAGCCACGAAGCGTCTGGATGTTTCCCATCCGGCTGAAACAAGGTGGCACGCTCCCTGTGCCCACAGAAGGTCAGGCCCGTCGGATAGAAGAAGCCCACGCTAGGATTGCGCGCAAACTCACTACGGACGAACTGAAGAATCGCGCCAAGAATGCTCCCCAAAAGCCCGCCGTCCGCGGAACTGCTGCGGTGGTGTTCGTTCGTGATCCGGCAGTCGCCGAATACGCGAAACGTCTCGCGAACGGCCTCTGTGATCTTTGCCAACAGGCAGCGCCATTCCACAACAAGAAAAACGAAGCGTATCTCGAATGCCATCACATCGTCTGGCTGGCTGATGGTGGAGAGGACACAATCGCGAACACAGTAGCGCTGTGCCCGAACTGCCACCGGAAAATGCATGTGCGGAATGATAAGGCGGACAGAACTAAGCTTGCTGCACTGGCAGGAGCGCGAGCGTTGTTATAACCGACTTAGAGGGCTCTGATGCGTGCAGCATTGATCGCCGCGGTGCTCGTGATGCTTACCAGCGCTGTCGCCGCCGAACCGATCGCGTCCGCCCACGTCATCGACGGCGACACAATTCAGACCAGCGGACGCACCGTGCGGCTGGTAGGTTTCGATGCCCCAGAGACAGGCAACCGTGCCCGCTGCGAGGCGGAACGCACTCTGGGTCACAAGGCCTCGATGCGGCTTCGGCAGCTAGTGTCCGCCGGCGGTCTCGACCTTGCTCTGGTCCGGTGCAACTGCCGGCCCGATACCGAGGGAACAAAGAGGTGCAACTACGGGCGCGCATGTGGGCTGCTGCGATCTGCCGGCCGTGATGTTGGGGCGATCCTGATTGGGGAAGGCTTAGCGCGAGAGTATGTGTGCACTGGCACGCGATGCCCCAGGCGGCAGGGGTGGTGCGGATAGAGATTCCGCTTTACCGCGTACAAGGCCACGCTTCTTGCAGAGCTTCGACAACGAGCTTCCGAAAATCTTCGTGTGTACGCGCGGGGTGAGTGTCTAGATATCGCGTGACAATCCGGATCGCCTGACCGACGTTGGAGCCCGCCGGAGTGCATACATCGAAACGGCTGCGATAGTAGAACGTGTTTGCTACTACGCCCATGCAGATGCCCTGTCCGTACGGATCACTATTGTTGTTTCGTTGCGTGTGATTTTGGCACCCTCTCAGCATTTCGTTTCCCGAGAACGCTTCGGCGGCGCGCGCCTGAGAACCTTGAAGAATCCAAATAAGCGCCAGAGCAATCAGTTGCCTGTTCATTTGCGTGCCCTCCTCCAAGAGGAATTGTCGCAGAAAAGCGAGCTGGCAGTCACGTGGTGCGTCGCGCTAACTTGCTTTGGGCTTGGCAGGCTCGATCGGGGACAACGTTGGAGTTGTCCTATGGCTGGAAAATCGCGAACATCGCAACCGTCCATCACACTAGCGGAACTTTCGAGCGAGCCGCACTGGATTTGGTTGTATTGCCGCGACTATCAGCGCTGCATGCACAAGGCGCCGGTCGCCCTCGCGCCACTCATCATCCGGTGGGGGCCGAACGCTACTCGTGACCGGCTGTGCGCGTCGTTTCGGTGCAGCGTTTGCGGCCACCGCGGCGCGGATACGTTCCATGTCAGCATCTCGGTCTTTGACCAGGGCTGGCAGCCGTTCCCCGTGGACCAAATCACGGCGTATGCCCGCGGCGAGATGCCCGCCGAGCAAACTGCATAGTGGCCATGCCGTGCCCAGCCGGCGTCGCTCCTGCCGCAAGTCGTGACGGCCAGGGACGTGGCCTAGCGCTCAACGCGTCGGTGTGCTCTAGTTTCTGTGCAACTAAACGAGACCGGGGGTGTCCATGAAAATCGCTATCGCAATCGCTACTGTCGCGTTGAGCGCGACCGCAGCGTCGGCTCAGTATTTCGGCAGCAGTAATCGTGGCAGCAGCTACGGCAGCGGCATGTCCGGGACCGGCTCGAATCCGAGCAACCACTACGTGGCGCCGCATCTAAACTCGAATGGTTCTTACACGGGCGGTCACTACCAGACTAATCCGAACAACACACAACTCGACAACTACGGCACGCGCGGGAACATCAATCCGTACACCGGCGCGGTCGGAACCCGCGGCGGTCGCTACTAACAGCTTGGGCCGCGCGACCTGCTCATCTGCGAGTGATCAAGTGGTGAGGTCAAATTCAAACGGCGGCACAACTCAGTCCGTTTCATCCCAGTGCTTGAACACCCGGTAGTCGAATAAAAGACTCGATGGGTATTGTCGCGACGCTCCGATCGAGGTCTGTATGCACGTCATTTTGACGCAACATCCCGTTGGACAGGGAGGGCTCTTCAGTGGAGCGCTCGAATGCGCGATCAACAAGCTTCGTTGGGTTTATGATTGCGGCTCAAATCACCCGGAACCGCTATACCGCGAAATCGAGAATGTCGCCCAAGGTGGCCCAATAGATATTCTGTTTCTCTCTCACCTCGACAGCGATCATGTCGACGGAATCGACCGTTTGATCCTGAGCGCCGATGTCGATGAAGTCGTGATGCCGTACTTGAACGAACTAGATCGCTCGTTGCTCATTTGTCGAGATTTGGACGGACGCCGCGTGAATGGCCAGTTTTTGGAGTTCGCCCGAAACCCTGTGAAGTGGCTTACATCTCGCGGTGTGAGGAAGATAACATTCATTCACGGCGACGATGGTGAAGGCGACGCTGAGGGAGGCGGAGATTCGCCAGAGGCTCCAATGGCTCCCGAGCACCGCGGCAAGCTTCGATTGACTAGAAAATGGTCCCGCGAGCCATTGCACGAATATGAAATGAGGGGTGCCCAAGTTCGAGAATTTGACACGAAGGCGGCAGTTTACATTTTGGGCGATGGTCGCGTTCTCAATTGGATTCTGGCGCCGTTCGCGCACAGGCCTCCGGATGTTCGCTTAAAGGATTTCCGCAAGGCTCTTGATGGCGCATTCGGGAAGCATACTTCGGTCCGAAGTGTAACCGAGCACGCGAAAACGGAGGAGGGTCGTCGCAAATTGCGGGCTTGCTACGATATCATTTGGTCCGACCACAACCTGGTCTCTATGGCGCTGTATGCGGGGCCTGTAATTCCACACGAGTGGGATTTGATTGATTGGAGCGGACTAGGATTCGGCCCCTCGAACGACGAAATCGGGTGGCTGTCTTCAGGCGACGCAAATTTGCGGGGAGCGAACCGGCGAAATTCACTATTGCGACATTATCAGAGATTTTTGCCACAGATCGCCGCGTTGGTTCTGCCGCACCATGGTGCTGTGAGTAGCTTCCACGCGGACCTACTGTCGGGCTTTCCTTCTCTCAGGGTAGGTCTTGCCGCTTCCGGCCCGAATTCGTATGGGCATCCGCACTTGGCCGTAGAGGCGGCAGTCCGAGCGCGCCCTAACGCCGATTTTCACAAAGTCGGAAGAAAGCCTTCGACTCGGTTCTGGGTCGCAGCACAAACGTAACCGCATACAGGCCGTTGCCAATCCCGCCGGCGGTGGCCTCAGCGCTCGATTCTCCGCCGAGTAACCGAAGCCTAAGATGCTGCGGACCAAAGATATTTTGTGTCCTCTTTCCCAAACCGAAATCTGTTGGCCAACTCAGATCCTGCCGTTGAAATCACAGCGGAAAACTTGAACGCATCAATCGCGCCGCTGCGAGGCAGAGCTGCTGCTCGAGCAGTTCCTCGTAGCGGTCAAACCGATCCTCGTAGCGCCGGTAGGTTCGCCACCGCATCCATTTCGGTTTCGGTGGCAAATCCCAATCGTCCGGGTCGTGGTCGCCGATCAGCCGGTTTTTGATTTTCGATTTTCCTCGCCAAGCACGATCGGTGACATCGAGGCACTGCGAGGTGTAGGCGACTTGTCGCCCCCAAGTCTGGCGACTGCAGAATCGGCGCGCGCCTGGCGGTCGCCAAAGCACGGATGCAAGCCGGCCGGTGACTGGACACACAAGATACCACTGCCGGCCGCCGAAATGACGCGGCTGGGACGTGAGCGAAAACCTTTCCAGCGGTCCGCCGAGTTCTAGGATCAATTCTCCGATGGCGTCGCCCATCGTGGCGCGAATGGTGCCGCTGGCGACTTCGCCCCAGTAATCTTTGTGCCACGCTATACCGCAAGGGCGTGTGCTGCATCCAAACCGGATGAAGCCGCGCCTAGCAAGTTGGTTCAAATCCAACTTGAGACCGTTTTCCAACCTTGCCTTGCTGGTCGACCGCGCCATGAGATTGGTTCACCTAGTGCCACAAGCAGCCAGTTTTCTTCTCGGTGGCCGGCATACAAGGTTCAGTCCAAGTAGTGTTACAAGGTTTGGGTAGCGCACACGCGACCCCTTTGTTGCGCGCCCGCGACCGTTTTGGTGCGCAGATGCGACCCCCGCTTCTTAGCGCCCGCCGATCAGACCGAAGCTGATGCGATAATGATTGCCGCGGTGCCGACCCGCCTTCCGCTCCACTGACAGCCAACCACGTTCTTCCAGCGCGGCTATGGAGCGGATGACTGACGACCGATGTAGGCCGAGATTTTCACCGATGTAGGGCAGGGATGGCCACGCATAGCCCTTCTGGGCGTTTAGGTGCTCCCAGATCAGCACCGCGACGCGGAGCGCACCCCCGGGCAACAAACGGTCGCGGGCCACGGCGCAAAGCCATTGATGACGACCGCGATAGAACAGATTCAGTGAACGGCCTTCCGTTGCACCAGAATTCGTCCGCACGCGTCCGGCGACTTCGGCAGCTGGGCCGGCTAGGGACGGCGGCGAATAACGCATGGCCGCCGCTCCTATGGGCTCCCAGGGGGATCGCGGGCGGCTCACTTGCTGAACTCGCCAAGGCCGGCGAGCTGCGCGATACAGGCGGCGGTGGAGGGGGGCAGTCCGTACCGGCGGATCAGCCAGCGTGTCGGCGGCGTCAAGATCGGCGATCTAGTTTCCGCCCATCGAAAGAGTGGCAAGTCATCGAAGCTCTGGCGCTTAAGCGCGCGTTTTGATACTCGCATGTTCGTTCATCTGTGTTGCTGGCGGAATGAAGCTTGCCCCGGCGGCGGTCTGACCACCGCGCCGGGGTTCTCATTTGTTGGTTTTTGGTTCGACCGCGGGCAGACCTTCGATCCAGCGCTTGAGGTCGTCCGCCAGGACGACTGTGCGCCGGCCGCACTTGCGCGCCGGCAACTGTCCGTCACGGATCAGTTCGTACAGAATGGTTCTACCGACCCGCGCTGCCGCGCAGGCTTCGGCGATTGTGTAGGCGAGTTGGGTTGTCATCAGAATGTCCATGCGCCGGTGCTTCGGCGAACACGCCCGCGCCATCGCGGTCGTGCCACTGTCCATGACGCTGCTCGCCCAAGCAGTCGATGCGGGAATGGGATGCGAGTGGGCGGGTCGAAAAAGTCCGACGAAGGGGGGCACCCGTCGCCAAGCCATTGAATTTATTTGGCGAGATGGGGGCCGCCCTTCGGCGCTTTGTCTGGGCTTTTTTTCGCCTTCCCCAGTTGGCTGTCTGGTTCTCGAAGCGCCGTCGCCATCGCTTCGGCAAGCTTGGAAGAGGTCGGGATGGAAGCTGGCCACTTAGCGAGCAGAGCCGCGACTACGGCGACCTTTTTGGGCTGGTTGCCGGGCCGAATGTCGAGGTCGCGCGCGACCGCTAGCATCAGTTGCAAATACGGGGAGAGGTGCACACCGTTCGCCGTTGGTGGTGGCGGCACAGGCTTGGCCATGAAGCGATCCAGGCTCTCGCGTTGGACGAAAATCCAACAAAAGGCATCACCGGCAAACGCGATGGAAAATGGATCAGTTGGATTTATCTGGCAGCGCTCGAAGCGGTTGTAGTTGCGCTCGGTGTTCCACCACACTGGTGGAATCTCTCGCAGTGCACCACCAGCTATGGCCCGATATGCACACGCGAGCTTGCCAGCGGCGGTGGCCGCAACAATCGCACGTTGGACCTCCATAAATCTGGCAACCAGTGGCGCGTTTTCACTCCAAAGCTTTTTGCTGATCGCGCTTGCGATCTTCCATTGTTCGGCAGTGATGGGCACGCGCGGGATGAAAGTAGGGCCGGCTCGCGGGATTGAGTCTAGCTTAATGTCTCTTCGGTGCTCGCGTAGTACGTTGTAGCCGCGCAGTTGATCCGAAAAGCCACGCGGCAGCTCGTCGGGTAGTGGCCGTTCTACCTTGGCGATGGTCTCGCGTTCGGTCCACTCGCCGGGAAACAAATGACGGCCGATTTCGTGCACCGTTCGCCCCAGGAATAGAAAGCCGTCCGGGTCTCGCGGCCACTTGCTCTGATCGAACCAAAAGTCCCACTTCATGCGAGCAGTAAAACACGGTTCGCGTGGGAGCTAAGTCAGTGGCGTTTACTCAATTTCGTTCGGGGATTTTTGCGGTGCAATGCAGAACGAATAAGTTGCCTGCCATTTCCAGCGGTGGCAGGGTAATTCAAACGCCGGGGGCGGGTTTTGGATTATCACTTGACGCGGAATTTGCGGCTTGAGACCAAGCCAGCCCAGAGCTTGTATAAGTGGGCGATAAACGAAGTCGACGCCAAGGGGCAGATCGGCGAAGACCAAATACCATGGCCGTGGACGTTGCGCTTTACTGCAACGTCTTGCTCATTGCTCGACAGCATCAATTTTAAGTCGAAGGACGATCAAGCGGCGCCCAAGGGTGTCCAGGGCCAAGTTATTCGGGCAGCACTGCGCCCCGGCAGTCCAAGAGACGACGCAATTTTTGAGCGTCAGACAAAATTCTCAATGTTCGGCACGGACCGGGTTATCGACTGCTTCGATCTAGAAATACATCCAATCGCAGAAAATGAGGTTGAGGGCTGCAGTGCGTGGGGCAGTGTGTCCTATACGTCCGAAATCGACTTCAGACGCGAGACCACAGCCGATTGCGTTCAGTTCTATATGTACGTAACGCCGGAGACGTTCGCTCGCTATGCCGCGCAGATCGCGCACGGATTGGTGACCGATATGACCCTTATCGTCGGATCAGTTGCCGGCTTCTATTCGGCGTGGAGTCCGTCCATTTCGACGCGCAATGTCAAAGTTCTGACCATCGGTAGCGAGCAGAAAGTCAACCTTCCGGGGGGGATTCAATTCGATCCACCGCGCCTTGGCGAAATAGGAACCGTTGAACTCCATATCAATCATACAATTGAATTTACCAAACCAGGAGCGCAAGGCTTTGCAGAAAGCAGTGCGGATGTTCAAGCGACGCTAGTGGCTTTAGAAGCCACTCCACGAGCGCCTGTCGATCCACGGACACTCCAGTTGTTGCGATCATTGAGGCGAACCGCGTGGTTCGCTGTGTTCCTTCTAGCGCTAATATTTGTCGCGACATTGATGCGGCAGTAGCACAAAACAGTGCCTCAAGTGCCTGCTCTCAACGCAATAATTTGAGCGCCGGTGACTTGCGAATGACTGCAATGAGCTTCCCAACTCCCTAATAGCAGCCGCCGCTTGTCCAGCAAATCGCCGCGCCGATAGGCGGCTTCCACTTCGTTCCGGATCGTATGCGCCAGCGCCTTTTCGACCACTTCGTTTGCATGAGCAGTCTGTTCGGCAGCCCAGTCGCGGAAGCTGGAGCGGAAGCCGTGAACCGTTACGTCGTTGCGCTCCATGCGCTCCAGCACCTTCGCCATTGCCATGTTGCTCAGCGGCTTGCCGTGCTTCCAGCCGGGAAAAACGAAATCCGAGACGCGCGCCGCGTCCATTTCGCTTAGGATCGCGACGGCACGGTCGCAAAGGGGCACCCGGTGTTCGGCACCGGCCTTCATGCGGGCCGCCGGGATCGTCCAAACCTTGTCGAGAAAATTGATTTCTGACCACCGCGAACCAATTGTTTCTCCCGTGCGGGCCGCTGTGAGGATCGTGAATTCCAGCGCGCGGGGGGAAATGCCTTCCTGCGTCCGCAGCGCATTCATGAACGCGGGAACGTCGGCATAGGCCATCGCCGCATGGTGCTTGGTCGCAATCGCCATGCGGGTCGGCAGCAGGTGCTTTAGGTGGCCCTTCCACCGGGCGGGGTTCTCGCCTTGCCGCAGTCCGCGCGCCTTCGCCCAGTCCAGCACGTTTTCGATTCGGCCGCGCAGCCGGCTTGCCGTTTCGCGTTTGGTGTTCCAGATCGGCTCTAGCGCGTTCAAGACAAGGCCGGTATCCACGGCCTGCACTGGTAGCTTGCCGAACACGGGTTCGGCATAGGCGGCGATGGTCGCGCGCCACTGTCCGATATGCTTGTCGTTGCGCCATTTGCCGCCGTGAGCGGCGATGTAGCGTTCCGCCGCTTCCGAGAACGAAATCGCCTTGGCGGCTTCCAGCGCCGCGCGATCGCGCTCTGCGTTGCGTTCCTCGACGGGATCGTGCCCTTTGCCCAACAGCTTGCGGGCATCCTCGGCCATGTTGCGGGCCTCGGCCAACGACACCTTGGCCAGCGAACCCAGGCCCATCTCGCGGCTGCGCCCGGCGCGCGAATAACGGAAAATCCAGCTTTTGGCCACTGCGCCGGTCACCTGGAGATACAGACCGCCGCCGTCGCCATACATGCCCGCTTGTGACAGCCGGTCGATCTTTAGGACAGTCAATTTGCCGAAGGCGCGTGCCATTGTGGTCCCCGTTCTACCCACAAGGCTACCCACGTTCCAAATGTGGGTTTCAGCGAACGTCGGCGGCTTTCGGCGAAGGAGCGTCGCGTCAGAAATTCGACGCTACTGCTGATTCGTGAATGTCAGCGACCGTGGGCGGGAATCAGTAGTAGGGACACTCCGTCCGCCACGACAGCGCTAATCTTCGTCCGCCAGATCGGACAGCGCATGGTTCACCGCCTCGACCAGCCGCGCCATCGTATAGGGCTTCTGCAGCCAGCCGAGCGGCTTGGCGGCTTCGGCGCGGGTGCGAGCCACCTTGTCCGAATGGGCGCTGGCGAACAGGCTGCGGATGCCGTGGTCGCGATAGATATCGATCGCTGTGTCGATGCCGTCGCGGGAGCCTGCGAGACGGATATCCATCAGGACCAGCGACGGCCTCTCGGTCATCACGTAGGTGAGGGCGCTCTCCGCCGTCTCGGCGATCCCGACCACCTCGAAGCCCGCATCGAGCAGCGCCGCCTCGACGTCGGCCGCCACCAGGTAATCGTCCTCGACGATCAGGATCCGCTGACGGCTCGCCGGCTCCTTGGCGCGGCCGGCCGCGTCGTCGCGCGCGAAGGCGAGCTTCGGTTGTCCGGCCGGCGCGGCCGAGCGTGTGGCCTCCCGCGAGCGGGGCAGGGTCGCGGTTTTGCTGGTCACGCGCCGTGGCCCCTCGTGAATTCGATGCCGGCCCGTGCGGTGGGCGTGCGGCTGGCCCTGAACGTGCCGCCGAGCTGGCGGACCAGGCCCTGGACCAGCGCGAGACCCGACGAGCGGCTCCGGGCCTGCTCGAAGTCGAAACCTGGGCCGCCGTCCTCGACGTCGAGCACGCAGGTGTCGCCGTGGGCCTCGAACTTCACCTGGATGGTGCCGCGGTCGCTGCCTTGCAGGCCGTGCTTGACCGCGTTGGTGAGGAGCTCGTTGAGGATCAGCGCGAGCGGCATGGCGGTGTCGTTGCCGAGCTCGATCGGCGCGGCGTCGCAGGCGACGTGCACCCCCGGCGGGAAGGCGTGGCGTGCGGTCTCGCACACCGCCGCAAAGAAGTCCGGCGCGTTGAAGCGCGTCGCAGTCGTGGTCTGATAGAGCACGCGCTGCGCCGCCGCCATCGCGGAGATGCGGCCCGAGGCCTCCTGCAGCACGTCGTGCGCCTCGGTCGAAGTGGTGCGCCGCGCCGAGGCCGAGAGCAGCGACTGCAGCATCTGCATGTTGTTCTTGACGCGGTGATTGAGCTCGTAGAGCAGCACGCGCTGCTGCGCTTCGGCCTCCTTGCGCTGGCTGACATCGACCAGAATGTTGATGGCGCCGACAATCCGGCCGTCGGCGTCGCGCAGCGGCGTTGGATACGGAATGAACGGCACCCGCGTGCCGTCAGGCCGCTCGGCCAACGCCTCCACGTTGCGGACGGCGCGGCCTTCCCTGAGCGCAACAGCCATCGGGCACTGATCGTGCGGCAGCGGCGTGCCGTCCGGCCAGTACAGCTTCCAGGTCACGCACCACCGGTCGGTGCCGAGCTCCGGGCGCCGCCCGGCGAGTTCGACCGCCGGCTCGTTGAAATAAGTGATGCGGCCTTCGGCGTCGGTCGTGTAGATCGCCACCGGAATCGCGGCGAGCAGGTCCTGCAGCCGCCGCTCGTTTTCGCGCAGCTTGAGCTGCGCGAGCTTCTGCTCGGTGATGTCACGGGCGATCTTGGAGGCGCCGACGATTTTGCCCTCGGCATCGCGGATCGGCGAGATGGTCAGCGAGATGTCGAGCAGGCCGCCGTCCTTGCGGCGGCGGAGCGTCTCGAAATGCTCGACGCGCTCGCCGCGGCGGATGCGCTGCAGGATGCCCGGCTCCTCGTCGAGTCGGTCGTTCGGAATGAGGATCGTCACCGGCTTGCCGATGGCTTCCTCGGGCGAATAGCCGAACAGCCGCTCAGCGCCGCGATTCCAGGTGGTGATGACGCCGTTCAGATCCTTGCTGACGATCGCGTCCTCGGAAGACTCGACGATCGCCGCGAGATGCTGGGCCGCACGCTGCGCATTCATGCGCTCGACGCTGAAGCCGACATGCCAGGCGATGGTGCGCGCCATGTCGATCTCGTCGCGGGTGAACGAGTGCGGCCCGTCGTAGTAGAGCATGAACTTGCCGAGGAGCCGGCTGCTGTCCTGCAGCGGCACGAAGGCCAGCGCCTTGATGCCCTCGTCGAGCACCACCTTTTTCAGATGCTCCGGCAGGTCGGACCGGCCGACGTCGTCGATGCAGACCGGCTGCGGATTGCGCGTATCGGTCGACCACGGCGAGTGGCCGTCGACCGCGTTGCGGTAGCCCTCGGACAGGTTGCGCCAGGCAACGAACCGCATCACCCGCGCAGGATCGAACAGCAGCACCGACGCCCGGGAGCAGCCCATCGCCCGCGCCGCCGCATCCATCGCGGCCCGGTAGACCTCGTCGAGCGATGCCGCCTGCTGCAGGTCGGCCGTCAGATTATGGAGCGCGGCCTGCTGCTGGGCATAGCGGGTCAGCCGCATCTCGCCCTGCTTGCGCGCCGTGATGTCCTGCTGGACCCGAACCGCGTAGAGAAAGCGGCCGTCGGCGTCCGTTACGCTGCGCGAGGTGATGCTCGCCCACAGCATCCGGCCGTCCGGATGGGGGAACCGCTTTTCCAGCGTATAGCCGTCGATGTCGCCCGCCACCTGGCGGCGGTACTGGGCCTGGTCGGTGATCGCATCGTCCGGATGGCTGAGATCGAACAGGTTCTGGCCGAGGAGCTCCTGTTCGGTGCGGCCGAGCAGGAGGCAGACCTGCTTGTTGACGCGCAACAGCCGGCCCTCGGCATCGATCTCCACGATGCCGACGCCGGCAGCCTCATAGGTCGCGGCAAGCCTGCTGGTCTCTCGAGGCTGATGGTCGAAAGTTTCGCCGGGCAAGGGCAGGGCGGGTGCGGGCCGGGACAGGATCAGGTTCTCGACGGTCATCTCCACCCCCGCGCGATCGCGCTGTTTTGGGTCGCAGCGGCGGCTGGCATCAACTCTCCGGGCCTCCAGAAAAACCGCCCCCGGACATCTCAACCCAGATGTCTGGCTATGGTTCCATTGGGATCGACCCTACCGTGTCCCGCGAGGGCGGACACTGTCATTCGACACTCCGGCGGAACGTGCGGCAGCCGACTGTGTTGGACCGTACAGAGGGGATGGACAGGTGACTCCATGGACAAGCAGGACGAATACCGGCGCAACGCCGAATATGCCCAGCAGATGGCCGAAAACTCTTCCATGCAGGAGGACAGGGCGTCCTGGCTCCGGGTCGCAACCGGCTGGCTGAGCCTGTTGCCGCGCAACAAGGCGACCCACGGGCACGAGCAGAGCAAGCAATTTGACGAGCATGCCCGGGGCCTTGGCACCCGCCAGAAAAGCTCCGGCGCCTCGCACTGACGCTGAGCGGGATCGTCCCCATTCGCAGCGATCAGCCTGCTGATGCGAAGCGGCACCCGACCGAACGGAGTTTGAATCTCTGCTGCGGCGCGCCCATCTCTGAGCGCCGCAGCAGAGATTTTTCATTGCGGCCTTGTCGGTTGCGATCGCAAGCACCCCGCCGGACTGCAAGGCAGCAGCCCGCAACCGCAGCATGATTGTTTTTGCTTATTGAGTCCTGCAACGGACAGACGGCTCCGTCATAGTTTGAGACATTTGATCGGGACGGAACAAAAAGAATAACGGTGGGGTCGTCATGTTGCAGAAGACGCAGGAAGACGTGGCGTATTGCTATCAGCGCGCCGAGGAAGCCCGGCGCATGGGTGCGCGGGAAACCGACGCGGCGCGGCAGCAGGAATATGCCGAGATGGAGCAGCGCTGGATCAAGCTCGCGATCAGCTATCAGTTCGCCGATCAGCTCAACACCTACCACGACGAGGTCCATCGCCGCGTCGACCGGCAAAGAAGTTAGATCAGCGGGTGGCCGTTTCTCGACGCCACGTTGGCGCGGTCTGAATTGCCGGCGTGGCAAGCGCCGCTCTGGCTCAGCGGCGCCGCGTTGGGACGCGTTGCTGGACGGTCATACGGACGAACATCGCCTCGCGCTTTGGTCGCAGAACACAAGGGAACGACCGCTGCTGGGCCCCGTTTCCAAGAGAGACTTGCTGGGCATCGCGAAAGGCGGACCAAATTGTGGGGCAGCGCCGTGCAGCTTTTTTACTTCAGGCTCAAGACCGACAGGCAAATCATCCCCGATATCGAGGGCCAGGAGCTGATCGATACGGCGGCAGCCCGGCGGCACGCGATGTCGGTGGCGCGGCAGCTCGCAAGGCACCGCGAGGCCGACACCCGAAGCTGGCACATCCAAGTCTGCGACGACTACCTCATGCCGCTGTTCGAGATTCCCTTCGAAGAGGACGACGGTCCCGTCGGCGGCCTGCGGTCGCATCTCAGACATTGATCGAAACGCCGCATCAAGCGCGGCGGCATTGAACGACAGCGGGCTGATGGCGTTCTCGGCCGGATTCCCGAAAGCGTCGGCGATCAGCCCAGCAGTCAGCCCATGCAGTCAGCCCATGACGCGGACCGCGGTCGCGAGATCGGTGCCTCCGGAAGCGGGCCGGGACGGCGGCTTCCGGAGCGCCTCATACCGCATCCTGACGGTGCCATAGCATTCGCAGGCGGCGTGCTGCAGCGCCTCGGGCTTCTCGATCTTGATGTGTCCGCGGCGATAGTTGATCAGGCCGGCCTCTTGCAGCGTGTGCGCCACGATCGAAACGCTGGTCCGGCGCACGCCGAGCATCTCGGCCATGAACTCCTGCGTCAGCAGGAAGCTGTCGGCGCCCAAGACGTCGCGGGTGTGCAGCAGCCAGCGCGCCAGCCGCTCGTTCAGGGTGTGGCTGGCGTTGCAGGCGGCGGATTGCTGCGCCTGGGCGAGGATGAGCTGCTCGTGGCGGATGATCGCCCGGCGGAAGTCCTCGCTGTCGCGCGCCACGTGTCGCGCCGTGTCGACATCGAGCGCAAAGCCGGTGCCGCCGATCTGCACGATCGCCTTGTACACGGCCTCCCGGTCGTCGAGCGCCGCGCCCCCGCCGATCACGCTCTCATGACCGATCATCGCGGTCTCGATCATCTGGCCGCCGGTGAGCTCGCAGACCAGTGACACCGCGCCGGCGCGCGGGAAGTAGATGTTGGCGATCTTGTCGCCGGCCGCGAACAGCACCTGACCGGGTGAGAAGTTTTGGGCGCGGAGGCGCGGCCTCAACTTATCCAGCACCGAAGACGGCAGATCACGTAACAGGAGATTCTGATCAGGCATGGGAGCCTCCCGTGTTCCTCAAGCGGGATGTGTGAATTTGGGTATCCCGCCGGAACTTCCCGACCGAACATTGGTTCCGCACAACAACGCTCATTTTTAATTGGTACCTGTCAAACCTATAAGTTCTATACCTGACAGAGTTGCCGGCAACGCGACGGAGCGGCTGCCGCTCCCCGACGAGGGTCGGCGGTTCAGCTGGCCTGCTTCCGCTTTGACTGTTTGCACGCGGATCGCCGGCGATGAGTTCATCCACCTGGCGCACGAGGGTGTGCGACTCCGCGATGATCCCGGCTGTCCGGGAGCGAAGCCCTTGCATCGGCAAGCGGGCCTGAACCAGCGTCCTGGTCAATTGAGCGGCTTCGCGCTCGAACGAAACCAGGGTTTCCCAGGATCGGTGCTGCATGGGCGTTCCCTTCGACAGGCGGGAGCGCAATGATCTCTCAGCCACCGGCGCCTGCAGGCTTGAGGCCGCTGCCGGTGATGGCCCAGCTTGCGCCGGTCTTTGGATGAAGTCCACCTTTATAGCAGCGGACCGATCCGCTCGCCCGACGGCGGCCGGAACAATGCCGGGGCGATTGCGTTCGCAAACCGCCATGCTGAAAAGAAACAACTATTGGAAGCCTGAGGAAGAATCCGCGCTCCGACAACTCGCCGAGAAGGGAATGCATCTTCGTGCCGTTGCCCTTCGACTGAGGCGCTCTGAGAGCAGCATCAAAAAGCGCGCGCATTCTCTTGGCGTAACATTCAAACGCACGCCGCGCGGGCCGATCGCGTCGGAAAAATTGCGCCGCCCGGAACGCGCTCAGCGAGTCGGCGATTAGGTCGGTGCTGTGCGTGAATTCGGTGTGCTCGTCATCGGCGAGGAAAACCATAGCGGCTCGTAGACCAGGAGAGCCCCGTACGGGGCGTCGCGTTGCATGCGTGCAGGACAACCGATCGGAAGCCGGACCACCCAACGCGGCGCGGCGCCTGCGTGGTTCTCGAAGATGGCGAACGCGACGTCGGCATGGACCGGCCGGCCGATAGCCTTCCTGCTCGCACTCGGCACAGTGGTCGTCTGGGCCGTCACCGGACCATTGTTCGGGTACAGCGACACATGGCAGCTTGTCATCAACACCGGCACCACCATCGTCACGTTCCTGATGGTGTTTCTGATTCAGAACACCCAGAACCGGGACACGCTCGCCCTCCAGGTCAAGTTGGCCGAGCTGATCGTCGCAATGGACAAGGCCGACAACCGTTTCGCGGCAATCGAAGATGCGACCGACGATGAACTTGAAGCCGCGCACGAGCAGGTCAAGAACGAGGCGAATGGCGAAGCGATCACGAGGGCGGCGCAGGCATTTCCCGAAAATCCCTGACGCTCGGTGGCGTGTGACGACCTCGCCGCAAAGACACTTCTCTGAAAGCCGGCCACGCTTGCGCGACCATTCAGCACTTGTTGATTGCATCGCGCATCAGTGCATCCGCCATCGGGGCGGCTTCACCTTGTGAAGCAGGTCCGGCCAAAGCTCTTCGACCAGTGCGTAAAGCTCATCGGGGCCTTCGATGATGTCGGCATTCATCAAGGCATCGAAGATGCCGTCGATATCGGCTTCGCCATTTTCATCGATGTACATACCGTTCCAACGGCCTGATTTGAGACGAGTTCCGGTGGAAACTCGCGCGAATCCAAAACGTTCTGACTGCATGGATAGCCTCGAACGCCTGCTCGTCCTGACCGACCGCCTGCTGATGCACCTGGACCATGACATTCCGCCCGAGAAGGAGGTCATCGCGGAGTTGAGGGAGACGATCAGCGAAGTCCGGAAGGAACGCGATCTTCCGGCGCCCGTTATTCCAGGTATTCCCGGAACTACCTAGTGCCTGGCAACACCGCGCTTAGGCCCAACCGGGAGCGAAGAGCCCGGAGGCCAAGCGCGCCGGGCTTTTTCGTTCATGGTGCCGAGCGGGTCTCAGTTCTTTTTGGGGCTCCGCTTTCGCGACCGCGGCGGCTCGCCGGAAAGCCATTCTTCGTTGGACGCCAGCTCCTTGTAGGATGCGGCGCGCTTTTTGTGCTCGCCCCGACCGACTGTTGAGCGCGATTGCCGACCCGACCGAAGTTCGTCGGCCGCCTTGTCCCGGAGTCGCTTCGAGCCTTTCGACATGACCCGCTCTCCCGGGAGAGAGCTTAGCCCAAAACGGGTCACGGCGCAGGTTCCGTCCCTGGACTCGCGCTGAAGTAAGGCGCACGCTGCGCTTGGTGGGCTGGGGGATTCATTGTGTCGAACATCATTCCGTTTCTCAACGGACAGTCGTTCGAACCGGAGCTGACCAAGGTCATGGGCGATGCCTATGACCTGGCACGCAAGGAACTTCACGACCGCGGCCAACCTCTCATCGTGCAAGAGGTCATCGCCAGCCGCATCATTGCGCTCGCGAGAAGCGGCGCACGCGACCCGACGCAAATCTGCAACGACGCGCTCTCGTCCCTCGGGTTGATCCGATAGCGCCTGCGCGGCTCGTGCAGGCCGCGTCATTCGACGCGAAGCCGAAGCGGCCGGGCTGCTTCAAAGGGCGGTCGGCCGCTTCGGCTTCTGCAGCCTAGCACGGCCCCGGCATGGCAAAGCATGCGGCGGCTTGCTCTGCCGAGCAGTGGGACATCACATCCATCGCCGCCATCGACTGCGCATTCTGCGCATTGTTGAGATCGTTCTGCTTTTGCGTCATGGCGACGCCGGCGCCGGCCATCAGCGCGTAGGCGGTCGCCGCCACGCCTGCTGCAGTCGCGGCCGCCGCAGCCGCGGTCGCCGCCCACACCGCCGCGCTGGCGCCGACAATGGGTATCCAGGCGGTCGAGGCGGCGGCGATTGCGGCCGCAATCGAGATCGCGGCGAGAGCTGCGGCCACCGCCGCGGCGCTGTTCGCGGCAGCCTGACAGGTGGCGAAGAATGCCGCCGCGGCCGCGAGATTGCTCTGCGCCATGCAGACCTTGCCGCGGGCGGCCTGAAAGATGCTGCAGAACTCGTCGCAGTTCTTCGGATCGCTGGGGGTGGCAGGCGAGACTTCGCCCGGCGACGAGACCGCCAATCCGATCAGATATCCGACAACCGCGACCGTGACCAAGGTGGCAATGCCGAGCGCAACCCAAAGCATGCGGGGCCTCCTCCGTTCAAATTTTAAAAAAATATCACGGGCATCCGCTCACGGATGACGCCGCGCAACGGATGATACGCGCATCACGTCGATTGCAAAGTGAACGCCTTCACAAACGGCCGACGCAGTGTTCGGTATGGCGCCGGCGCGGTACGCTTGATTGCGGAACGGTGATCCGGTCCTCTCCGAAACGGGCCGCCGCAACATGCTCCGGCGTCATCACCGGGCCGCTGCCATGGCGCGTTCACGCGCTATGGCAGCGTGACCCGCCTGCGGGGCCGGAGCCCCTTCGGCGAGGCGGAGGCCCGGTGATCCATGAGCGAGTGCGGCCAATACCGGTCTTACGTAAGGCTTCCGCTGTCGAAGCAGGGTCATGGACCCCCGCGTCATAGGCGAGCCAAGCGACCCCGTTCTCGGACGGCTACGCGCGGGGGTGACACCGCGTATGTTGATCCCGCGGGGGCAATTGCTCTGTCCACACGCTGTCAACACTCGAAATCGCAATAATCTTTTCTTCTCTTTCAGACCCGCTACACCGGTCATGCCTTGCTCAGTTGAGGGTGTCGTCTAGGGACACTTAGTTGGCAGAGCAGGGTGTGGCGCCTGCAGGCGGGTCTTGTAACCCCGTCCCAGGGAGCGAGGTCACCGGCCGCCCCCGATGAGGGGGCTGCCTTCAGTGGCTGCGACTTGTCGGATGAAGGGCAGCGTGAATGCTGCCTGGATAACGTGAGTGGCTGAGCCCTTCGGTCCGGCGAAGAAGTCCGGCGGCCTCGTCAAAAATCGCCACAAGTGGAGCGCCGGGAGGCGCGCGTGCCGGTCATACGGCACGCGGCACCTTCCAAGGTGCCAACGATACGTAGCGCCGAACGGCGCTCCGCTCCCTCTTTGGAGGGAGGAAGGAAATGAAGGCGGCGCCCCGCGCCTTGCTACTTCCGGGGCCGATGAATCACGTCTGTGGGGTTATTTGAAAACTGAATCCGAAAATCGAAACCGCGCTGATGCAGCCCGGCTCTCCCTCCCCGCGAGGGCAGGGAGGCCTCGCGTCAGCGAGGTCGGGTGGGGAGATGTATCGATGTGGAGAGGTCTCACAACACGGATACATCTCCCCACCCGGCGCCTTCGGCGCCACCCTCCCCTGGCGGGGAGGGATAGCACCGCTCGTGTCGCAGTGAGTTCGCAATCGTCCGAACCGGCGGCTCGCGCGCCGCTAATCCAACGGCTCGAGCTTCAGCACCTGCGCCGCATGATTGTTGCCGACCCAAACCGTGACGGGTTGCGTCCTGTCGTCGACGAACACGCGGCGGAAGTTGCTGTAGCGCGGCAGCGGATAGTTCACCCATTCGCCGGTCTTGGGATTGAGCCGGCCGAGCCGGTCGGAGGACTCGTTGACCTCCCAGACGTCGCCGAAGCGGTCGGCGACCACGTCGTAAGGCGATTCCCATTCGAGCGGCTTCTTCCACTCGGTGATCTTCTCGGTCTTCGGATCGAACATCGCCACGCCGTTCGACCCGAACTCCGCGAACCACAACCGGTTCTCATGATCGACGCGGCCGCGCCGCGCCCGCGAGAACGGCGTCGGCGTCGGATAGAACGCCATCGCGCCGGTCTTGGCGTCGATCTTGCCGATGCCGCCGTTGCCGAATTCCAGGATGTAGGCGTTGTTCTGCTGGTCGGCGTAAATGCCGTAGATGCCGATCGGCCGGCCGTTCGACGGGATCTTGAACGAGCCGAGATTCTCGTAGTTGCCGCTCACCGGATCGAGCTTCATGACCTGCGAGCGGTCGGAGTTCTTCACCCAGACCTTGCCGTCGGCCTTCATGCCGGCGACCGAGAAATGCGACTGCTGCGTCGCGTCGGTCTGCCATTCCTTCGGCACCGGATAGGTGCGGAATTGCCCGGTCTTGCGATCGAACTTCGCCATGCCGCCCTGGTACATCATGCCGATCCAGATATTGCCGTCGGGATCGGTTTCGAGATCGAGCGTGCCCTTGGGATGGTCGGGCTTCAGCACCGGGATCGGATAATCCGTCACCTTGCCGGTCTTGGGATCGAGCTTCGACAGAAACTGCTCGCCGAAATGCGAGTACCAGACGCCGCCGTCGTGATCGACGATCACGTCGTGCGGCTGGATCTCCTTCCGCGGCAGATCGTACTCGGTGACGATCACGCGCGTGGCGCGGCCCTTGGCGCGCGGCGTGAGCTGGAATTCGAAGCCGTGCTCAGGCTTGGCCGAGAGATTGAGCGCCGCGAGATAAGTCGAGAAGGCCTGCGCCATCGCCGGGTTCACGGCCGGCCGCCGGTGCTCTCCCACAAGACGCTGCGGCTGCATGTCGGATGCGCCGGGATAGTAGCCGCCCATGCGCTCGAACACCGCCATGAACTCGGCGCTGCTGTGCTTGGACTCGAAGATGCGGCGCACGCTGTGGCAGTCGGTGCAGTTGAGGAGCCCACGCTTCAGCTCGTCGGGTCCCGGCGCGCTCGCGAGCCATTCGGCGTTGGTCAATTCGGCAGACGTTATGGGCGTGGGCCTCAGCTTGAGGTCGGCCTTGGCGGGCAGCCCAGCGCTCAGCGTCGCGGCGCCGGCGCCGTCGAGCGCGTAGCCGATCGCGCGCACGCTGAGCTGGTAGGAGCCTGGCTCGAGCCGGCCGGCCGGGAAGGCGTATTCGCCCTTGTCGTTGCTGACCACCGTGACCGTGATGGTCGAGCCCTGTCGGTTGGCGCTGACGAGCACGCCTTCCATCGGGCCCTCGCGTTCGGAGGAGACCACGCCGGCGAGCGCCGCGGCGCCCGATTGCGCCAAGGTGCTGCCGGTCGACAACGCGAAAATCGCGAATGCAAAGGCTGCGAACAGCGCAGCGGTCTTGGCAGCAGTCTTGGCAGCGGTCCTGGCAGCGGTTTTGCCCGTCTGCATGACGTCCTCCCAGCGATGGCCTGTTCTGATTGTTGTGCCGCAAGCCTACGCCAGCGCGCTCCGGCCGACAAAGGCGGGGCAGGCATGAAACCGCTGTGCGGATATCGGCCGGCGGGCCAGATCAGAAGATCAAATCAGCCAGGAGGTGGAGCGCGCCGCTTCGGCCTTGGAGATCGGCGGCGCCTCCTCGGCGGCCGAAGGATTCTCCGGCGCGCCGAGATCTTCGCGCTCGCTGCGCAGCCACAGGAACGCGCCAAAGCCCACGATGCCGAGCGCCAGCACGACGGCCACCGGGACGAGATAGAAAAGGTCGGTCATCAACATGGCGTTTTCCGCGGCGCGGGAGATTCGGCTTTACGTCCGGCCCAACGATTTTGGGGCGCTTTGCGTCCAAATCATAGAGCGCAGCATGAACCGATGTCGTTAATCCTGAATTACCGGGCGTTTTCAGGCCGTTGGCGGCGACTGCTGAAGCCGGAACCGAACACCGCTGGCGGCGGGGACTGGCGTACCGGAAGCAGAGTTGCGATAAACCGGCCGGGAGGGTTAGGCGGCTCGGATTGGATTCAAAGGACTTGGAAATGCGTTTTTGGAAAACTGTTGCCCTGACGCTTGTTGTTGCCGTTGCCGCACCGTCGATTGCGGCCGATGCGAAAACCAAGAAGGTCGGAAAGCGCGCTGCGGTCTCGCAGGCTGCCGCCGGCGAGAAGTTCCGCAAGGCCCTCGACCGGCTCGACCCGCAGACGCGCCTGGAGCAGGTCTGCGACCTCGAGGCGATGAACCGCCTGAAGAAGGATCCGAAATACAAGCCCGACCGGGCGCAGGGCGCGGCCAGCGCCGAGCCCAAGACAGACGGCCACAAGCTCACCGCGACCGGCGGCGCGTTCCGCAGCAAGGGCGACTGGTATGAGCTGTCATTCGTCTGCGAGGCCTCGCCCGACCACACCAAGGTGCTGTCGTTCGAATATCAGACCACCGGCAAGTCGATCCCGAAGGCCAAGTGGGAAGAATATGGTCTGTTCTAGGAAGCGGGACGTGAACCGATGAGCCACGCGCACGATCACACGCATGACGAGGACGATCGCTGGAAGCACGACGGCGTCCGGGTGATCCCGGGCAACCAGCTCGATCCCAACGTGCCGTCGACGCCGGGCATGGATCGCAAGGCCGCGATCAACTTCGCCCGCGCCGGCGCCCAGAAGCTGTGGGCCGGCACGGTGACGATCAAGCCGGACGCCAAGACCGGCGCGCACCATCACGGCCACCTGGAAAGCATCATTTATGTGGTGCGCGGCAAGGCGCGGATGCGCTGGGGCGAGAAGCTGCAGTTCACCGCGGAGGCGGGGCCCGGCGACTTCATCTTCGTGCCGCCCTTCGTGCCGCATCAGGAGATCAACGCCAGCACCGACGAGGCGCTGGAATGCGTGCTGGTGCGCAGCGACGGCGAGGCGATCGCGGTCAATCTCGATATCGAGCCGGTCGAGAAGCCGCAGACGGTGTTGTGGGTGGACCCCGTCCACCCCGACACCTCGCACAAGAAATAAAGACTGCCGGTTTGGGGAGGTTCGCGTTCGGAGGGCGTTCGAAAACGCCCCTTTATCTCTTATAGGAATTGAACTCGATGGACCTCAGCGCAGTTGCAGTGGGCTCAAATCCGCCGCACGACATCAACGTCATCATCGAAGTGCCGATCGGCGGCGAGCCGATCAAGTATGAGCTGCACAAGCCGTCGGGCATTCTGTTCGTCGACCGGTTTCTCTATACGTCGATGCGCTATCCGGGAAATTACGGCTTCATCCCGCACACGCTGTCGGACGACGGCGACCCCTGCGACGTGCTGGTGGTGAATACGCGGGCGATCACGCCCGGCGCGATGATGAGCGTGCGGCCGGTCGGCGTGCTGTTCATGGAGGACGAGGCGGGCGGCGACGAGAAGATCGTCGCGGTGCCGTCGTCCAAGCTCACCAAGCGCTACGACGGCGTGAAGTCCTATTCCGACCTGCCCGAGATCACGATCAAGCAGGTCCAGCATTTCTTCGAGCACTACAAGGACCTCGAACCTGGCAAATGGGTCAAGGTGCTGCGCTGGGGCGGCATCGAGGACGCCCACCGGCTGATCCTGGAAGGCGTGCAGCGCGCGAAGGAGGCCAAGTAGGGAGGCAAGTGGCGCGCAAAGTCGGCGCGCCGCGCACCATGACCGACCGCCCGACAGCATTCTTCGAGGGCACGGGAATGCCGGATCCCGGCTGGTGGGAGGCGCTGTGGCCCGATCCGGCCGGAGTGCTTTCCGCCGTCGGCATGACAGCCGGAATGACGGTGATCGACCTGTGCTCCGGCGACGGCTGGTTCACGGCGCAGATCGCCAGGCTCGCCACGCGGGTGATTGCGATCGATATCGATCCGAAGCTGCTGGCGGCATCGCGTCATCGGCTCCATGAGCTGGGCATCACGAATTGCGATTTCGTCGCCGGCGACGCTTATCGGCTGTCGAAGCTGGTTCGGGAGCCGGTGGACTTCGTCTTCCTCGCCAACGTGTTTCACGGCGTGCCGGATCGGCCGAAGCTCGTCGCCGCGGTTCGCGAGGCGCTCAAGCCGGGCGGCCTGCTGGCCGTCGTGAGCTGGCACCCGCGTCCGCGCGAAGAAACCCGCGTGCTGGACGAGCCGCGCGGCCCCAAGACCGAACTGCGGATGTCCGCCGCCGATACGGTCCGCGACGGCGAGGCCGGCGGACTTTCGCCGGTGCATGTGATCGAGCTTCCGCCTTACCATTACGGCGCGGTGTTCCAGCGAGTGTGAGGCGGCGTGGCACCGGTCAGCGACAACAAGAACTATCAGGCTCCGTCGGTGTTTCAGCCTCGCGCTTTGCTGCGCGAAGCGCGCCGGCAGAAGGGTTTGCCTGACGTCGAGGTGCCGCCGGTCTGCATCCTCGATCCCGACGGCGACATTGTCCGGCGGCTGCGCCGGGAAGGGCGCTCGAAGCCGTTCGATGCCTGGCCTTGCTATCACACCGCGCTGGATAGCTTCGAACTCGCGGGCGAGACGGCCGGCATCATCGGCTGCGCGGTCGGCGCGTCGTTCGCGGTGCTGATCGCCGAGGAGCTGTTCGCGAGCGGCTGCAAGCTGCTCATCAGCCTCACGTCCGCGGGACAGATCGAAGTCCTGGGCAAGCCGCCGTATTTCGTCGTGATCGACCGCGCCTTGCGCGACGAGGGCACCAGCGATCATTACGCGCCGCCGGCCGAATTCGCTGTTGCGGATGCAGCGTTGGTCAACGCTGCATCCGAAGCGCTGACCGCAAGCGGACTGCGAACATTCGTCGGCGCGAGCTGGACCACCGACGCGCCGTTCCGCGAAACGAAAGAAGCCATTGCCTGGGCGCAGTCGCGCGGCGCCGTCGCGGTCGAGATGGAAGCCGCCGCGCTCTACACCTTCGCCGCAGTGAGCAAGGCGCGCGTGCTTTGCCTCGCGCACGTCACCAACACCATGGCGCAGGCGGGACAGGATTTCGAAAAAGGCGCGGCCGACGGCACCGATGATGCCTTGGTGGTGCTCGGCGCCGTGGCGGCGAATCTCCGTTAGTGCGAGACCACGCGCTGCTCGACATCACGCTATGGGAGTTTTGCCGACAGAATTCGCGCCACGTGACGTGTGCGCTGTATCACTTTCAGGCAAATCATTATCGTGCGTTTATATGCGATAAGCCGCGTTCATTGTTGAAGTTGTCAATCGACACGTCGGCGCGAAATTCCTTGCACAGCAATCTGCGGATGTTACCGTCAAGTTAGTTTCGGTTCGGGGACTACTGCGCATCGCGCAGCACGTGGGGGCACTTCTCATTTGAGAACGCGCAAGCGTTTTTAAGGACGCCGGTGACGGCGGCCACGTGTTTTGACGTACGTGACGTTTGGATTTGGGATTTTTGGGGGGCTGACAAAAATGCAAGTGTATTGGATCGCCAGCAATGGCGGTGGATGGTCGACTGCGTCCAATTGGAATACCGGGACCATTCCTGCTGCCGGCGATGATGTTTTCATCAGCGGCCTTGACCCAACGTTGGTGACGATCACCGGCACGGTGCAGGCCGCGTCGCTGACCGAAGACTACAACGCGACAGGGCCTCTCAACGGCGAGGTCTTGTTGGACGGCAGCTTGGAATTGTCCGGCGCGCTGACGCTGACGGCGAATGCAGACATCCATTCGGCCTACGGCAATTCGTTCTATCTGCAGGCTGGCTCATCGCTCACAGCGGACAGCATAAAAATCGGGCGTGGCGGTTTGCTGATCGGCCTCGGGATCAATTCGCAGACTGAAACGATCAATGCCGACATCGACAACGACTACCTGATCCTGGCCGGCAGTCACACGATCATTCACGGCACGGTGACCGGTTTTGGGTCCATGCGTGCCTATGACCACGACACGCTCGAACTCGACGGAACCAGCAACCAGGCTGTGGTTCTGCAGAACGGGAAGTTCATCCTCGGCGCTAATGGCAGTTTCGGCGGCAATATCGAGGTGTCTGGACACAGCACGGTTGATTTTGCCAATGCTTCATCATTCGCTCCGGCGCGGGTCGACTTCTTCAGCACGTCATCCGCGCCTGCGGTGCTGGATTTCAAGGGCGTGATCGCGGCGAGCTTCTCCGGCTCGACGCTGACGATCACGAAGACCGGCGGCCAGACGCAGAACCTGACGGCCTATCTGTGGACCGAGGGCGGTTTCAACGCTCAGCTTCCGAATGACTACGCCCTGGTGACGGCAAGCGACGGCAATGGCGGCACGCTGGTGTCGTTCGAGCAGGGCATCGTGCAGCACTGGAAGGACGGCGTCTCCGGCGACTGGTCGAACGGCGCCAACTGGGTGGCGGGCTTTGCGCCGACCGCATACGACCAGGTGCTGATCGACGGCACGCAGAGTTCCGGCATCAACGTGACGACCAGCGCCGCGGCGGAATCGCTGACGCTCTCGGACAGCAGCGCCGCAATCGTCGTCACGGGCAGCCTGGATGTCGCCGATACGCTGACGATGGCGGCCGGATTCGTACAGATCTACGGCGGCGGCAGCGTGACCGCCGGCTCGGGGATCGATATCGGGCAGAATGCACTGCTCTACACTGCCGCCAGCGGCGCCTACGCGCACAGCTACGGTTACGTCATCGGCGACATCGTCAACAACGGCCGCATCGACGCCAGCAATTCCGGGCATCTCGTCATCACCGGAGACGTCACCGGGTCCGGTTTCATGTCGGTCGACGGCTTCGGCGCGATCGACGGCGGTGCGATTCTGGAACTGGACGGTTCAGCTTCGCAGGAGATCGATCTCTACAACAACGCTACCTTGAAGCTCGACCAGGCCGCGCACTTTTCCGGGACCATCTTCGAGGTCGGGAACTCGACACTCGATCTGTCGGGAGCGTCGGTCTTCAACGGCTCGATCAATTTCTTCGCCGGCACGTCATTGGACCTGAAAGGAGTGTCGACGGCGTCATTCGCGTTCGATGGTCATCACACGCTGACGCTGCATCAGACCAACGGCCAGGCTCTCGATCTGTCTTCCTTCATATTTCCGATCGGCTATCCGTCGAACTTCAATCCGGCGACCTATGTGCCGCCGAGCAACTACGGCTTCCAGGTGGCCGGCGACGGCCATGGCGGTACGCTGATCTCGGTCGTGCCCAGCGCGACGCAGACCTGGCTGACCGGCGACTGGTCGCAACCATCGTCGTGGGCGTCGGGCCACGTGCCTGGAACGGCCGACAGCGTGGTGACGTCCGGCACGGGTGTGCACAGCATCAGCGCCCACGTGTCCGCCGCCAATCTGGCCGTGACCACGGGCTCGCTCCTGGTCGGCGGATCGCTGACGCTCTCTGGGGGGCTCGATCTCCAGCGCAGCGGCAAGATGTACGATGGTGCCGTGCTGAGCGCGGGCACCGGTATGCAGATCGGGTCCAGCGTGGATTTCGAAATTGCCGCGGCGACCTATAATGATCCTAACCCCGCGAGAATGGTCGGCAATATCCACAGCGCAGGCGGCATCAGGGTCGACAACTTTGCCCATCTCGCCATCGAGGGCAGCATCGACGGATCAGGCGGAATCCTGGTCGACGGCACGCTGGAGATCACGGGCGCGGACACCCAGACCGGCATCAGCCTGCTGCGTGAGGGTGCGAAGCTCATTCTCGACGACGGCCAGGACGTCACGGCCAAGATCGCCGCGATCCAGCACACCACGATCGATCTGAAGAGCTCGACCGCCTTCAACGGCAAGCTGATCGTCGAGTACGTCGGCTCGACCGTCGACCTCGTCGGCATCACGTCGGCCAGCATGACCGGTCACGTCATGCATGTGACCAACAGCGCCGGCGCAAGCTACGACATCACGACCTATTTCACGCCTTACAACAACCTGAGCGTCACCGACACCGATCCGGACTTCTCGCTGGTGACGTCGAGCGACGGCCACGGCGGCACGCTGATCACGTTCCTGTCGACCATCGAGCACGCACCGGTCGCTCAGGACACGTCGGCAACGGTCCAGGCGGGCGGCACCATCTCGTCGGTCTACGGCGGCGGCATGCCTCAGATCGTGCTGAGCGCCTCCGACCAGGACTTCGACAACACGACGCTCGCCAGCATCCAGGGCCCGACCGGCGGGCCGGTCAACGTGCCGGCGAACAACTCGGTGACTATCCACGGCACCTATGGCGATCTCTATGCGGGCTACGGCAGCGTGAGCTACGGCCAAAGCGGCCCGCTTGCGGGCGTTGCGCAGGGCCACCACGCGGTCGAGCATTTCACCTACACGATGACCGATGGCCGCGGCGGATACGACAGCGCCGCGTTCGACATCGTCATCAACCGCGGGCCCACGGCGGTCAACGACATTGGATCGGTATCGGCGCAGCCGGGCCAGGTCACGGTCAACGCCGCCCACGGCGTTCTGAAGAACGACACTGATCCCGACGGCGACATTCTCCAGGTCGCCGTGGTGTACGACGGTTTCTTCAACGCCAACTCGCCGTCGAACACGGTGCACGGCCAGTACGGCGATCTGACGCTGAACTGGGACGGCTCGTATTCCTACGTGCTGACCGGTCCTGCCGCGGTGGGCGCGCACGACACGTTCACCTACGGGCTCGTCGATTCGTACTCCTACGATCCTTCCGCGAACCTGAACTTGTTCAACGGGCCGACCGCGACGCTCGACATCGTGATCGGCGTCGGCCAGAACCAGCCGCCCGCCGAGGTGCCACTGACCGGCACGGCGAACGGCATCTTCCGGACCACCGAGCCAGACGGCTCGAAGGTGCTGGCCAGATACGATGCGGCCGGCAAGGTGTTGTTGATCAGGGTGACGGAGACGGACGGCTCGGACGATCTGTTCAACTACACGAATGGCGTGCCGACCAAGGAAACCCAGACGCACGCCGACCACTCCAAGGACGTGTTCCTGGTCAACATCGCCGGCAAGAGCTATGTCGCCGAGCACGACACCTACAACACCGCGGGCGTGCTGACGGATGTGGTCCGCACCCACTTCGACGGCACGACCGACTACACGTTCAACTTCGACACCGTTACCGGAATCAAGACCACGGACCAGTACGACAGCAGCGGGGCGACGCTGCTATCGCGCGTCCTTGGCTATTTGGACGGCAGCAGCGAGACGATCAAGTACGCGAGCGGCACGGGCCTGGTCTCGAGCGACGTATTCAAGTTCGCGCCGGGATCGGACGATATCTCCGACACCAAGCTCTACGACGCGAGCGGTTTGCTGAGCAGGGAAACCGTGCTGCATGCCGATCATTCGAAGGACATTTACCTGACCAACGTCACCGGCGCGGCCTACGTGGCCTCGCACGACGTCTACGATACGACCGGCGTGCGGACCAGCACCGACCGCACGTTCGCCGACGGTTCGCACAGCCAGATCGCTCTGGCCACCGGCGTGAGCCTCACCTCGCACAACGGCGTCACGGACCGCTTCACGAGCAACGCTGCCGGCGGCGACACGTTTGTGTTCACCCCCGGATCGGGCAACGACATCATCCAGGGCTTTCATGCCGGGAGTGCTTCCAATCACGACATCCTCGAGATCCACGGCGGCACGGTCGGCGACTTCAACGCCTGGGCGGCCACGCATCTGCATTCCAAGACGGTGGCCGGGAAGGTGGATGTCACGGTCGATGTGAGCGCAACCGACCACGTCACGCTCAAGGCGCTCACGGCGTCGCTGGTCGCGAGCGATTTCCACTTCCTGGTCTGAGTTTGGGGGGAGCGGGGAGTACCGTCCGCGGCGTCTGAACGGCGCTGCGGACGGTACCGTATTACGGAGCGCTTTCGGCAATGCACCACACGCATGAAGCGTGCTGTTAAGGTTCCAGGCGTTCTTGCCGCGGTATGGCCCCGGACCTAAGCTTCCATGCCGCGCCTTTTCGACGCGGTGACAACATTGGGAGAGGTCTCCATGAAAACCTTGGTTCTTGCCGCGGCGCTTTCGCTGGTTGCCAGCAGTGCGTTTGCGACCTGCAAGAGCGACGCGGCCGACAAGAAGCTGGCCGGCGCGGCGCTGAAGAGCTTCATGACGAAGTGCGAGAAAGACGCCAAGACGGCCTGCGACGCCGACTCGGCTTCCAAGAAGCTCGCTGGCGCCGCCAAGACCAGCCATATGAAGAAGTGCGTGGGCGACGCGGTCGGGAGCTGACCGCCGGCTGTTTCGGCCGTCGATCGAGGCTGAACGAGAAAGTCCCGGCACGAGCCGGGGCTTTTTCTTTTCGGATCAGCGGTCTCGCGACACTGAGGCCTGTGCTGCACGGCCGCTTTGCCATATTCTCTGACCGAAACACGCGGCATTCTACCGACAGCAAATGCCGCAACTCTCAGGTGTAAAGGCAATGGCGGACGACGTTTTCCAGGACGACAAGATCTTCGTCGGCAAGAGCGGCAAGCCGGAATACCTGGCGCTCAAGTTCGGCAACCGCCATGGGCTCGCGACCGGCGCGACCGGCACCGGCAAGACCGTGTCGCTTCAGGTTTTGGCCGAGGGCTTCGCCCGCGCCGGCGTCCCGGTGTTTGCCGCCGACATCAAGGGCGATCTGTCCGGGATCGCGGCGCCGGGCGAGCCGAAGGATTTCCTGGTCAAGCGGGCGGCCGACCTCGGCTTCAAGTATCAGCCTGACGAGTTCTCGGTGATGTTCTGGGACCTGTTCGGCGAGCAGGGCCATCCGATCCGCACCACGGTCATGGAAATGGGTCCGCTCCTCCTCTCGCGGATGCTCAACCTCAACGACGTGCAGGAGGGCGTGGTCAACATCGCCTTCAAATATGCGGACGACGATCCGCAGCTGGGGGAGGCCGATTCCAACGGCCTCGTGGACCTCAAGGACTTTCGCGAGCTGCTGACCTACCTGAGCAAGAACTCCAAGGAAATCGGCGCCAAATACGGCAATGTCGCCGCCGCCACCGTCGGCTCGGTGCAGCGCCAACTGCTGGTCCTGGAAAACCAGGGCGGTGCCAAGTTCTTCGGCGAGCCGGCCCTCGACATCAACGACCTGATGAAGAAGGACCGCGACGGCCGCGGCATCATCAACATCCTGGCCGCCGACAAGCTGATGGAGAATCCGCAGCTCTACGCCACCTTCCTGCTGTGGCTGCTCTCCGAGCTGTTCGAGAAGCTTCCCGAGGTGGGCGATCTCGACAAGCCGAAGCTCGTGTTCTTCTTCGACGAGGCGCATCTGCTGTTCAACGACGCGCCGCCGGCGCTGCTGCAGAAGATCGAGCAGGTGGTGCGGCTGATCCGCTCCAAGGGCGTCGGCGTGTTCTTCGTGACGCAAAACCCGCTCGACGTGCCGGACAAGGTGCTGGCCCAGCTCGGCAACCGCGTGCAGCACGCGCTGCGCGCCTTCACGCCGCGCGACCAGAAGGCGGTGCGGGCCGCGGCCGAGACCTTCCGGCCGAACCCTGCGCTCGACACCGCGCAGGTGATCACGCAGCTGGGCAAGGGCGAGGCGCTGGTCTCGTTCCTGGAGGGTAACGGCACGCCGTCGATGGTGGAGCGCACGATGATCGCGCCGCCGTCGGCGCGCATCGGGCCGGTGACGCCGCAGGAGCGCAAGGCGGTGATCGGGCAAAGCCCGATCAAGGGTAAATACGATCAGACCATCGATCCGGAGTCGGCCTACGAGATCCTGCAGCGCCGCGTGCAGCAGCAACCCGACGACGATACGCCGCCGCAACGTGGGCCCGCCGGTGGGCAGCAGCCCGATGCGCCGCAGCAGGGCTCCGGCAGCAGCTGGGGCGACGTGGTGGGCGGCGTGCTCGGCAACGTGCTGGGCGGAGGCGGCGGCCGCCCGCGCGGCCGCATGACGACCACCGAGGTGGTGGTGAAGCAAGTGGCGCGCTCGGTCGCCTCCCAGGTCGGCTCGCAGATCGGCAAGGCGCTGATCAGGGGCGTGCTCGGCAGCCTCGTCGGCAAGCGGTAGATCGCGGTTCGCGATGCGCGAGCGGCTGTATGGCTGGGCGCGGCGCATTTCGCGCGTGGTGGGCCTGAGCACGGTGCTGCTCGCGAGCCCGGCACTTGCAGCGGACCGGGTGAGCCTCGATGCGGTCTCGGTGCATCTGTTCCTGCAGACCGCCGGCATCTTGTCGGCGGACGTGACCGCGACCGGTGGGTTCGGGTCATGGAACTTCGTGCCGCAGAGCGATGGCTTCGACGAGCACGAACGTTTCAACGACATCTTGATCCGCGTGCGCCTGACGGCGCCGAAGGAGATTTTCGCCAAGGGACGTCAGGCCGAGGTCGTGGTGACCGATACCGACACCAAGCGGGTCGTGACCCGCAAGCATATCGCCGGCGTCTATATCGGCCCGAACGGCTGGACCTTCATTCCGGTCTATGTCGCGAATGTCGGATGTCGGCCGCTCGACGTAATGGTAACGGGCGGCGGTAAGCGCATCGTGAAATCGCTGCAGTTCAGATGCGGCGAATGAGCAATTCGATACGTTCCGCGGTCAGCCGGCGTTGCGCCGGAACTCCGAGGGCGTCACGCCGACCACGCGGCGGAATGCGCGAGACAATTGGATGCTGCTGTTGAAGCCGCTGCCCGCGGCGACGTCGGCGATCGAATTGCCTCGCTCCGCCAGCATTTCCTTGGCGCGCTCGACGCGCCGCTGAATCATGAACTGGTGCGGGGGTACGCCGACCGACTGCTTGAACGAGCGAATGAAATGGAACCGCGTCAGATCGACGAGCTTGGCGAGCTCCGAGATCGTGGTCTTTTCATGGAGATGACTTTCCATGTAGTCGATGACGAGCCTCACCTGGTTCACCGAGAGACCGCCGCAGTCGGGCGACTTGCGCTCGGCGCCGGAGGCGATCCGCGTGAGATCGAAGCTCAGCACTTCAGCCAGTGTCTCGGCGTAACCGGGGGTATCGTGCGCCGGATCAGTCAGAAGTGCATTGAGCCGCAACATCACCCAGCGCAGCATCTGATCTTCGAATTCGATGCGCGGGGGCAGTTGTGCGAGATCGAACCATTGCCCGTGTTCGTCCTGTTCAATCGCAATGGACGTGACCGTGCCGGGTTTTTCAATCTTGCTCCAACCTGAAACGCTGAAATCCGGCGGTGCGAAGGTCAGCTTGTTGCGGAGGTCCTTCGCCAGCGAACGTGGCGTATCCGGCGCCAAGGTCTCGCCGTCGCATCGATAGAGATTGATCAGCGACACGTAACACGACGTTCCCGTCGTGCGGAAATCGTATTCGGTCGGAGCGGCAATACGCACGAATTCCGCTGCAAATCCCGGCCAGGATTTGCGCTTCATTTCCGCAACGTCAATCGCCCCGCCGACCAGACGCTTGGTGCGCGTGATCTGTCCGGTCATCACCTTCGACTATTCGCATGCAACGATCTGGTTCAATGCGACCAGTTGATGCAGAAACGTCAGGAGTATCCTGACGTCGAAGCTCGATTTGGGAATTGCTTCATCGTCTTGCAGCTACAGGTTGGTCTGACAACCGACACTGCGGCCGCGATCGCGCAGATGATGTATCGCTTCGCCGCAGTGTGGGCGCCCGAGTCGGTCAGCCGACAATGCGCGTGCGACCATGCAAATAATGCTGATCAGAGTCTAATATTGCTAAGTCATGTCCATTTTTATGACCTTAAATACACACCTGATGTACTTCGTTGTTCGTGCTTGTTGAGAATCTATTGTGCCGGCTGGTTGGCTCGTTAATGATTTTGGCCATGCCGCGTGTTCAGCTGTCAGTTGCGTTTGTGAGATCGGCCGTCTGTCCGGACGGCGTGAAGAAGGTCGACTTCTTCGACAGCGAGCAGCGCGGCTTCATGCTCGAGGTCCGCAAGTCCGGCGGCAAGACTTACTATCAGCGCTACACCGACGAGCGTGGCCGCGAACGCCAGTTCAAGATCGGCCCCGCCGATGTGCTCTCGCTCTCGATGGCGCGCCGCAAGGCGCGCACCACAGCGGCCGAAGCGCTGGTCGGCTCCGATCCGCAGGAGCGCCGCGCCGAGATGCGCACCATCCCGACGCTCGCCGAACTGGTTCGCGACCGTTATCTGCCGCACGTGAAAAGCTACAAGCGGAGTTGGTGCACCGACGAGACCGTGTTGCGGGTCCATATCCTTCCCGTGCTCGGGTTTCAGTATGTCGACCTTGTCCGCGCCGACCCGATCGCAGCGCTCGTCGAGCGCATGCGCGAGAAGGGCTACGCCACCGGCACGACCAACCGCGTCGTCATCGTGCTGCGCCACATTTTCAACCTGGCACGGAAATGGCGCGTGCCGGGTGTTGGGGAAAACCCGACTGGGGGCATCAACCTCGCACCCGACGTCAAACGTGAGCGGTTCCTGTCGCTCGAGGAGGCGCAGCGGCTGATCGCCGCGATCGACGAGGACGAAAACCAGGTCGCCGCCAAAGCCATCATGCTGCTGCTGCTCACCGGAGCGCGGCGCAATGAGATCACCCACGCCCGCTGGGACTATCTCGATTGGGAGAAGCGGACGCTGCTGGTGCCGATAGCGAAGTCCGGCAAGCCGCGGAGCATTGCGCTCAACGTGGCCGCCATGGATCTGTTGCGGTCGATACCGCGGCTGGATCTCAATCCTTACATTCTGCCGTCACCGGTCACCGGCGAGCCGTCGCCGTCGCTGTTCTTTCCATGGCAACGGATCAGAACCCGCGCCGGCCTTCCCGATCTCCGGCTGCACGACCTGCGGCACTCGTTCGCGAGCTTCCTGGTCAACAACGGCGTGTCGCTCTACGTGGTCCAGGGATTGCTGGGACACGCGCACACCAAATACACCCAGCGTTACGCCCATCTCACGCCCGATACGTTGCGTGACGCCGCCGAGACCGTCGGCAGCGTGATCGCCGGCGCCGCCGTGCCGGCGGTGGGACCGAGCACACTTTCGAACTAAGATCTCCGACACTTCGTCGATTGCAGCCCGCCGCGCCTTCGCGCGGCGGGCTTTTGCATGTGCGCGTCGGACAGGAGAGCGGCTGTCGGCTCGTTGAATCGGCGCGCGCCTGCCGGTGACCTAGACCATACCGAGCAAGCGCTGTCGGGCGTCCGCAGCCGCGCCCTCGCGTGAACTCGGAGCGGCGCGGCAATTGGCATTGCTTGTCGATTTCGAGTGCGCAACGGACCTAGAAGCCACCTAGATCGTCGCAATCGAATTCTTCGACCGTTGACCCGCCGAAAATTTTTCATCGAACCTCAGGTCGGTCGGCTTCGACAGATTTGCAGAGTACGTGAAGGTTTGCTCCCTGTATGGCGCTGGGTTCTACTACATCCCCGGCACCGATATCTGCATGAAGGTCGGTGGCTACATCCGCTGGCAGGAGACGTTCAATCCGGGCAGCAACATCTCCGGCGGCCCGTTCCTGGGCACCGGCGGCCGTCAGACGCGGGTTGATTCGCAGGATTACGCGCAGCGCACCCGCGCCATCGCGACGTTCGACACCCGCCAGCAGACCGCGTACGGCACCCTCCGTACCTATCTGTTGATCGGCTTCAACCAGGACTCGACCTCGGGCCCGACCACGGCTCCGACCGTGTACATGACCCGCGGCTTCGTCCAGATCGCGGGCTTCACGTTCGGTAAGGCGACGTCGTTCTTCGACTTCGTCTCGACCGCAGCGGTCGCCTACAACGCCGGCATGGTCCACAACTCGGACACCGGCGACGCGGGCCACATGGTTGCGTCCTACACCGCACAGTTCGGCAACGGCGTGTCGGCCACCCTCGGTGCCGAGCAGAGCCGCCGCAAGGCCACCGTCGACCTGAACTCCAACGCAGGCGCTGCGTTCTCGCTGGCGGCCCTCAACGGCCCCTTCTGCGACAACTCCGGCGGCCTGGGCGGCGTCGTGACCGGCACGACGACGTGTAACGTCGGCCTGCAGGACTTCGTCGGCAACATCCGCATCGACCAGGCCTGGGGTTCTGCCCAGTTGTCGGCTGCGGTGCATAACGTCGACGCCGGCTACTTCACGGGCGCCGCTGGCGCGGGTGAGGCGGCTGGTCATCCGGACAGCAAGTGGGGCTGGGCAGCCAGCGCGGGTCTGCGCATCAACACCCCGATGATCGGACCCGGCGACTACTTCCAGATCCAGGGCATCTACTCGGAAGGCGCGACCGGCTATCTGTCGCAGACCCCGAGCGGCGCTCCGCAGAACTTCTGGAGCGGCAACACGGTCGGCTACGGCTTCTGGTCGGACGGCGTCTACACCACCGCGGCCACCGCGGGCGGCACCGGCGGCAGCGTCGAGCTGACCACCGGCTGGAGCGTGTTCGGTTCGTACGAGCACTTCTGGACCCCGAGCCTGCGCACGTCGGTCTACGGCACGTATGTCGAGCAGCGCTACAACGACACCGCCCGTACGGCGATCTGCACCACGCAGGGCGGCGGCGCCAGCGGTTACATCGGTGGCAACACCGGCAACTGCAATCCGAACTGGAGCGAGTGGGCGATCGGCAGCCGGTCGCAGTGGAACGTCACGAAGGACCTCTATGTCGGTCTCGACGTGATCTACCTGAAGCTGAACTCGTCCTCCAACGCGACTGGCGTCCTCCCGGCCACCGTGGCCGGCGGCGGCAAGTCGGCCACGTCGGGCCCGTACACCGTGTCCGATCAGGACACCTGGGCGGCCACCTGGCGTATCCACCGCGACATCGTTCCTTGATCGTCGCGTAGAGCAATCGAAGAGCCCCGGCAGGAAACTGCCGGGGTTTTTCTTTTGTGACTTTGTGACTTGGACGGCCGAAGCCGGCTTCAGCCGAGCGAATCAGCGATCGGGACTACGTCCCACACATCCGTTTTGCGATCGGCCTGAGAGGCGCAGGGACGGAGCCGGACGACCTGACAAAGGCGCCGGAATTTCGTAGGCGTATGGGGCAGGCAGAACTCCTGCTGCAACAATAGGCGAGGGGATGCCGTTGCTTCGCCATCATCAGTTGGCTTCGGATTGCCTGGCCGTGCCGTGACGACCGACGAGGTGTTTTCGCGGGCCTTTGCCGCGTTCCGCGGCGGCGACGCCGCCAAAGCCGAGCGCCTGTTCAAGAAGCTCCTGGCCGCGCAGCCCCGCCACATTGGCGGATTGAACCTGCTCGGGGCACTGCTCACCCAGCAGGGGCGCTGGACCGAGGCCGAAACCTATCTGAAGCGTGCGCTGAAGGAGAGCGCGAGCTCGGACGCCACGTTCTACAACTACGGCCTCGCGCTTCGCGGGCTGCGCCGCCCGCTCGAGGCCATCGAGCAGTTCGATCGTGCGCTCGCCATCAACGCGTCGATTGCGGACACCTGGAACAGCCGTGGCGTCGCGCTCAACGATCTCGGCCGCCACCAGGACGCGCTCGCGGACTTCGACCGGGCCATCGCGATCAATCCGAGGTTCGCGCAGGCCTACAGCAACAAGGGAAACGCTCTCGAAAATCTGCAGCAGCACGAAGGGGCGATGCGCGCCTATGGGGCGGCGCTGGAGCTTGCGCCAGGCCTCGCCGAGGCCTGGCTTGGAAGCGGCAACATCTACTTCAACCTGCGGCGCTACGAGGAGGCGTTGGCGGCCTATGACCGGGCCTATGCGCTGAAGCCGGATCTCGGTTTCCAGCAGGGCGCTCGTCTGCACGCCAAGCAGCAGATGTGCGACTGGAGCAATCTCGGCACCGAGACGGCGCGGCTGCTGGCCGCGATCCGCAAGCGGGAGCTCGCCAGCGTGCCCTTTGCGCTGCTGTCGCTGCCGGCATCGCCGCAGGAGCAGCTGCAATGCGCTCTGAGTTATGCGGCCTCGCGTCCGCACTTTGCGAAGCTCTGGACCGGTGCGCCGTACCACCACGACCGCGTTCGGGTCGCCTATCTGTCGTCGGATTTCCGCGAGCACCCGGTCGCAGTCCAGCTCATCGGCCTGCTGAAGCATCACGACCGGTCGCGGTTCGAGATCACCGCCGTTTCAACCGGCGTGGACGACCGGTCGCGTTTGCGGGAGCGCATCAAGGGATCGTGCGATCGTTTCATCGATGTCGCAGGCCAGGGCGATCAGGCGATCGCGGAGCTCATCCGCGCAGCCGAAATCGACATCCTGGTCGATCTGAACGGGCTCACGACCGGCGGACACCAGGCCGTTCTCGGCCGGCGGCCGGCTCCGATCCAGGTCAACTATCTGGGTTATGCCGGCACCACCGGCGCCGACGAGGTCGACTACATCGTCGCCGATGCGGTCGCGATCCCGTCGCAGGACTTCGGCTTCTATTCCGAAAAGGTGGTCTGGCTGCCCGACAGCTTCATGGTCAACGACGATGAGCGTGTGATGCCCGAGCGGGTGCCGACGCGGAGCGAATGCGGCCTGCCGGAGCAGGGCTTCGTGTTCTGCTGCTTCAACGGCACCTACAAGATCACGCCGGATGTTTTCGACGTCTGGATGCGGCTGTTGCGCGCGGTCGACGGCAGTGTGCTGTGGCTGAGTTCAACGAATGCGATCAGCAAGAGCAACCTGCTGAAGGAAGCGCAGCAGCGCGGCATCGCGCCCGACCGGCTGATCTTTGCGCCGCGCCTCGACGACGTTGCCGACCATCTGGCGCGGCAGCGGCAGGCCGACCTGTTCCTCGACACGCTGCCCTACAACGCCCACAGCACGGCGAGCGATGCCTTGTGGGCCGGACTGCCGGTGCTAACGATGCGCGGCAAGGCGTTCCCGGGGCGCGTGGCAGCGAGCCTTCTAATCTCGCTCGGCCTGTCCGAGCTCATCACCGACTCGCTGCAAGCCTACGAGGCGGCGGCGCGGAGGCTTGCGCAGGATCCGGCAGAACTGCAGAGACTGAAGGACAAGCTCGCCCGCGCGCGCAGCGAAGGCCCGCTGTTCGACGCTGCACGCTTTGCGCGACACATGGAATCGGCTTACGGAACCATGGTGGCCCGCTGGCGCGGGGGACAGAAGCCCGCGGCGTTCCAAGTCGACCGCGTCCCGTAAAATTTGCAACCAAGTGTTTACCATAGCGCTGCCGGCCCCATTTCGGCCCCGATGCGGCCGCGCTATTGTTAACAGTTGGGTGCAATGAGGAGAGGGGCGGCTCGGCAGGCCGCCTTTGGCGACGTTCGCCACAATTGGAATACGCATTGGGGACTGCATGGTGGGGACTGCATGGGGCTGAGCAGCACCGGGCTGACCCGTTGGGGAGCGGCACTGAGCCTGGTCGCGCGCGCAGGCGCGGTCGGCAGCTGTTGCCTGGCGCTGGCCCAGTGCGGCGGACCGATCTCCAGCAAGCTCGATCCCAAATACGGCGTGTCGGCGAGCCCCCGGGTCGTGCAGCTCGGTGAGCCGGTGCCCAAGGGCGGCGGCACCTACCGGGTCGGCAAGCCCTATGTGGTCGGCGGCCGCACCTACAGCCCCGAAGAGAATTCGAACTATCGCGCCGAGGGCATCGCCTCCTGGTACGGCGAGGACTTCCACGGCCGCCAGACCGCCAATGGCGAAGTCTACGACATGCAGTCGATCTCGGCCGCGCATCCGACGCTGCCGATCCCGAGCTACGCCCGCGTCACCAATCTCAAGAACCAGCGCTCGATCATCGTGCGCATCAACGACCGCGGCCCGTATCACGCCGACCGCCTGATCGACGTGTCGGCGCGCACCGCGCAGCTTCTGGACTTCCAAAGCACCGGCACCACGCAGGTCCGCGTCGAGTATGTCGGGCGCGCCTCGCTCGCCGGCTCCGACGACACGCGGCTCGAGGCCACGCTCCGCCGCGGCACGCCGGCGCCCGGGCCGGGCGAGCTCAAGGTCGCGGCCTCGCAGGCGTTCAATCTGCGGGAGCAGCAGGCGCCGATCAGCGGCCCGGTGCCGACCCCGGCCGACCGGCCGTTCGAGCTCGGCCACGATGACAGCACCGCACGTGTTGCCAAACGTGCGCCGTCGCAGGACTACGCCGCGGTCGAGCGCGCGCCGCTGGCGCCGCCACCTCAGGTGGCGCAGGCCCGGCCGGCTCAGCCGACAATGAGGTGGAATACGGGCCGGCCGTCGAATTTCGACTCGCGGTTTGCGCCGGCCAATGCCTTGGCGCAGGCCCCGAACGGGGCGGAGCCGGTCTCGGCCTTCGCAGGCCAAGGCCCGGCGCCGGCGCAGAGCGGCGTCGTCAGCGGCCGCGGCCTCTATTAACCGCCCAAAAACTCGCCATTTTAAAGCCACCGAAGGCTTGCTAAGCATTGAACCGCGCGCTGGCCCGCGGCGACACCGTGTGGTTGTCCGGTGGCGAGCACGCAGGAGCGCGGCATGCGGCGATTTGGGTTCCTGATCTTGGCATTGGCGGGGCTTGCGGCTCTGCCGTCGCCGTCGCTTGCGGCGCCGCCGAACACCGTCGTACCCCACGCCATCCTGGTCGAAGCCGAAACCGGCTCGGTGCTGTTCGAAAAGGACGCCGATGCGCTCGTCGCGCCGGCAAGCCTCGCCAAGCTGATGACCGTCAGCGTGGTGTTCGAGCAGCTCGAGCTCGGCAACATCAAGCTCGACGACGCCTACCTCATCAGCGAGAACGCCTGGCGCAAGGGCGGGGCCATGTCGCATGGCTCGACCATGTACGCGATCCTCAACAGCAAGGTCCGGGTCGAGGATCTGCTGAAGGGCATCCTGATCCAGTCCGCGAATGACGGCTGCATCGCGCTCGCCGAGGGCATCGCCGGCAACGAGAACGCGTTCGTCCGGATGATGAACGACCGCGCCCGCGAGCTCGGCCTGACCAAGTCGACCTTCACCAATGTGGACGGCCTGCCGGATCCGAAAATGCGCGTGACGCCGCGCGAGCTTGCGATCGTCGCGCGGCACATCGTCAACAACTATCCCGAATACTACAAATGGTTCGGCGAGCGCGAGTTCACCTGGAACAAGATCCGGCAGCAGAACCGCAATCCGCTGCTCGGCACCGTCGAGGGTGCCGACGGCATGAAGACCGGCTTCACCAATGAAGCCGGCTATAATCTGGTCGGCTCGGCGACCCGCAACGGGCTGCGCCTGATCGTCGTCATCACCGGCACGAAAAACGCCAAGGACCGCGCCGACGAGGCCAAGAAGCTCCTCGACTACGGCTTCCGTGAGTTCGAAGCCCGCATCCTGTTCGCCGAGAACCAGAACATTGCCGAAGCCAAGGTCTATGGCGGCGCGCAGGGCAAGGTCGCGGTCACCGCCAAGGAGCAGATCAAGCTGATGGTGCCGCGCAACGTCAGCGAGCGCATCAGCGCCAAGATGGTCTATACAGGCCCGGTCCGCGCGCCGGTCCGCGAGGGCCAGGAGATCGGCAAGCTGCAGGTGATGCGCGGCGACGCCAAGGTTCTGGAGGTGCCGGTGCAGGCCAGCGAAGCCGTGGAGGTCGGATCGGTGACGCAGCGCGCCTTCGACGCGGCTGCGGAACTTGTGGTCAACGTGTTTCGTTCGGCCGCCAAGCGGCTTTAAACTGCGCGCTTTGGAATTGAGTCACATGCGCGGACGTTTCATCACCTTCGAGGGCGGCGAGGGCACCGGCAAGTCGACGCACGCGGCGTTGCTGGCGTCCCGGATCAAGTCCTTCGGCATCGGCACGCTGCTGACGCGCGAGCCCGGCGGCTCGCCCGGCGCCGAGGTCATGCGCTACATTTTGCTGTCCGGCGCGGTGCGGCCGCTGGGCGCCAATGCCGAAGCCGTGGTGTTTGCCGCGGCCCGCGACGATCATCTCACGACGCTGATCCGGCCGGCGCTCGATCAGGGCAAATGGGTGGTGTGCGACCGCTTCGCCGATTCCACGCGCATCTATCAGGGCGTCGCCGGCAAGGTCGAGCCGCTGGCCATCAAGGCCATGGAGCGGATCATCGTCGGCGACACCAGGCCCGATCTCACGCTGATCCTCGACGTACCCGCGAAAGAGGGCATGAAGCGCGCCGCCGAGCGGCGCGGCAAGGGCGGCACCGACCGCTTCGAAGGCGAAGCGCTGGCGTTCCACGAGAAGCTGCGCGACGGCTTCCTGACTCTCGCCGCCAACGAGCCGGACCGCTGCGTGTTGATCGACGCCACGCTGCCCAAGGAAGAGGTTTCCGAGCAAATCTGGCGCGTGGTGAGCAAGAAGCTCGATCCGGCGAGCGCGCCGATCGCCTTTGAGGAATTCAAGGTTTGAGCCCGGCGAGCGATCCCGCAATCCCGCATCCGCGCGAGACCATGGCGCTGTTCGGCCATGCCGAGGCCGAGGCAACGCTGCTCTCGGCCTATCGCAGCGGCCGGGTGCCCCATGCCTGGCTGATCGGCGGCGAGAGCGGCATCGGCAAGGCGACGCTGGCCTATCGCTTCGCGCGGTTTGTTCTCGCGCATCCCGATCCGAAATCGCCCGCGGTGCAGAACGCGACGTCGTTCGACCTGCCGGCCGATCATCCGACGGCGCGGCGCATCGCCGGCCGTGCCCACAGCGATCTTCTGGTGCTCGAGCGCATCGTCAACGAGAAGACCGGCAAGCTGTTCACCGAGACCCGCGTCGAGCAGGTGCGCGAAAGCGTGTCGTTCTTCGGCTCGACGGCGGGCGAGGGGGGCTGGCGGGTCGCCATCGTCGACCCGATCGAAGACCTGAACCGCACGGGCATCAACGCGCTGCTGAAAGTGCTGGAGGAGCCGCCGCAGCGGGCGCTGCTGCTGCTCGGCACCGATGCGCCGGGCCGGGTGCTGCCGACCATCCGCTCGCGCTGCCGCGCGCTGCTCCTGCGGCCGCTCCCCGAGGACGAGGTGGCGCAGGCCGTCGCCACCGCGCTCGGTGAGGCCAAGATCACCGACGAAATCCGCGCCGCGGCGGCCGCCTCCGGCGGCTCGGTCCGCCGCGCGCTGATGCTGCTCGAGGACGACGCGCTGGAGCTGCGCCAGCAGATGCTCGCGCTGCTCGCGCGCCTGCCCGATCTCGACCCGCGCGCGCTGCACGCACTCGGCGACGAAATCGCCGGCACCGACATCGAGCCGCTCGCGGCGTTCATGGATACCGTCAATTCCTGGCTCGGCGACCGGCTGCGCACCGAACCGCAGCGGCCTGACCGGCTCGCCCGGATCGCCGACGTCTGGGCCAGCGTCAACGCGGCCGGCCGCGACACCGAGGCCTACAATCTCGACCGCAAGCCCTTCGTGTTCTCGGTGTTCGGCAAGCTCGCCGACGCGGCGCGGGCCTAACGCGGGTCGTTTGTCGGAATCCGGGCTCTCTCCCCGTTCGTCCCCGCGAAAGCGGGGACCCAGAGCAAAGGCTGGCGATCCCTCTGGGCAGAACTGGATTCCCGCTTACGCGGGAATGAACGGGGTGTGGGCAGCTAGGCGAGAAAAACCGGGCAGGGCGGCCTGTTGCTGTTCGGCGCTGCCGTTGATACCTACGGGTCCTTATGTCCGAAAAGCCCCGCTATTACATCACCACCGCGATCGCCTACCCCAACGGCCCGCCGCATATCGGCCACGCCTATGAGGTGGTCGCGACCGACGCCATCGCCCGCTTCCAGCGGCTCGACGGCTATGACGTGTTCTTCCTCACCGGCACCGACGAGCACGGCCAGAAGATCCAGCAGACCGCCACGCGCGAGGGCATCACCGCCCGCGAACTGGTGGACCGCAACGTCGTGCAGTTTCGCGCCATGGTCGAGCGGATGAACTGCTCGAACGACGACTACATCCGCACCACCGAAGAGCGCCATAACCGCTCCTCGCAGGCCATCTGGCAGCGGATGGAGAAGAACGGCGACATCTACCTGTCGAAATACGCTGGCTGGTACTCGGTGCGCGACGAGGCCTACTACGCCGAGGACGAGACGCACATCAACGAGCACAAGGTCCGCCTCGCCACCAAGACCGGCACGCCGGTCGAGTGGGTGGAGGAGGAGAGCTATTTCTTCAAGCTCTCGGCCTATCAGCAGAAGCTGCTCGACCTCTACACCAACGTCCCCGATTTCATGCTGCCGAAGGAGCGCCTCAACGAGGTCGCAAGCTTCGTGAAGGGCGGGCTGCAGGACCTGTCGATCTCGCGCACCACCTTCGACTGGGGCATCAAGGTGCCGGGCAACGACAAGCACATCATGTATGTGTGGGTCGATGCGCTGACCAACTACATCACGGCGGCGGGCTTTCCGGACACCGACGGCGAGAAATTCAAGCGCTACTGGCCGGCCGACCTGCATGTGATCGGCAAGGACATCGTGCGCTTCCACGCGGTCTACTGGCCGGCATTCCTGATGTCGGCCGGCATCGCTGTGCCGCGCCGCATCTTCTCCCACGGCTTCCTGTTCAACCGCGGTGAGAAGATGTCGAAGTCCGTGGGCAACGTGGTCGATCCGTTTACGATGACCGATGCCTATGGCGTCGACCAGTTCCGCTATTTCTTCCTGCGCGAGGTGCCGTTCGGCCAGGACGGCAACTACAGCCATGAGGCGATCGTCAATCGTATCAACGCGGACCTTGCCAACGATCTCGGCAACCTCGCCCAGCGCTCGCTGACCATGGTTGGCAAGCAGCTTGGCGGGAAGCTGCCGCAACCCGGCGCGTTCAGCGAGAACGACAAGACGATGCTGGCTGCGGCCGACGCCATGATCGGCACCGCGCGCGAGCACATGAAGACGCAGCAGCTGCATCAGGTGCTCAACGCGATGTGGGCCGTGGTGGCGGACGCCAACCGCTATTTCGCGGGCGAGGCGCCCTGGGCGCTGGCCAAGACCGATCCGGCGCGGCAGGGCACCGTCCTTTATGTCACCGCGGAGGTGATCCGGCAGGTCGCGATCCTGTGCCAGCCGTTCATCCCGGCCTCGGCCGCCAAGCTCCTGGATATCCTGGGGGTTCCGGCGAACGAGCGCTCCTTCGACCGGCTCGGCGATCCTGGCAAGCGCATTGCATCGGGAGTGGCGCTGCCTGCACCTTCGCCGGTGTTCCCGCGCTACGTCGAGCCCGAGGCGGCCAAGGCCTGAACTGAAATCGAAACTGACATGCTGGTCGACAGCCATTGCCATCTCGATTTTCCGGACTTCAAGCAGGAGCTTGATGGCGTGGTCGGCCGCGCCAAGGCGGCCGGCATCGGCCGCTTCGTGACGATCTCGACGCGCGTGCGCAGGCTTGGCGATCTGATCGCCATCGCCGAGCGCTTTCCCGACGTGTTCTGCTCGGTCGGCACCCATCCGCACCATGCCGACGAGGAACTCGACATCGGCACCGCCGATCTGGTCGAGCGCACACGGCATCCGAAGGTCGTGGCGATCGGCGAGGCGGGGCTCGACTACCACTATGACAATGCGCCGCGCGACGCGCAGGAGCAGGGCTTCCGCGCCCATATCGCGGCCGCCCGCGAGACCCAGCTGCCGCTGGTCATCCACGCCCGCGAAGCTGACGACGATGTGTTGAAAATCCTGCGCGAAGAAACGGGGAAGGGGCCCTTCCCGGCCGTGCTGCATTGCTTCACCGGCGGCCGCGAATTGGCCTTCGAAGCGGTCAAGCTTGGGCTCTACGTGTCGTTCACCGGCATCCTGACCTACAAGAAGACCGACGAGCTGCGCGCCATCGCGCGGGACCTTCCGGCCGACCGCATCCTGGTCGAGACCGACGCGCCGTATCTCGCGCCCGGCAAATTCCGCGGCAAGCGCTGCGAGCCGGCCTATGTGGTCGAGACCGCCAAGGTGCTGGCCGAGGTCCGCGGCGTCAGCGCCGACGAGATCGCGCGCCAGACAACCGATAACTTCTTCAAGCTGTTCAGCAAGGTGCCGCGGCCCGCGGCGGTCGCTGCATGACGATGAAATTCACGATCCTGGGCTGCGGGTCATCCATGGGCGTGCCGCGGCCCGCGCTCGGCTGGGGCGCCTGCGACCCGAACAACCCGAAGAACCGCCGCCGGCGCACCTCGCTCCTGGTGGAACGAAAGGGCGACAAGGGCACAACCCGGGTGCTGATCGACGTCTCGCCGGACCTCCGCGAGCAGCTGATCGACGCCGACGTGCCCTGGCTCGATGGCGTGTTCATCACCCACGAGCACGCCGATCACTGCCACGGCATCGACGACCTGCGCGCCCTCTTCGTCGCCAAGCGCCGCCGCGTGGACGTCTACATCAGCAAGGACACGGCCAAGACGCTGCGCGAGCGCTTCAGCTACTGCTTCCAGTCGCCGCCGGGCAGCGAGTATCCGCCGATCGCCCAGGAGCGTCCGGTGACCGCCGGCGTGCCGGTGACCATCGACGGGGAAGGGGGCCCGATCACCGCCCTGCCCATCCTGCAGCAGCACGGCGATATCCTGTCGCTCGGCTTCCGCTTCGGCGCCTTCGCCTATTCCTGCGACCTCAACGACATGCCGCCCGAGAGCGCCGCGGCGCTGGCCGGGGTCGAGGTCTGGGTGGTCGACGCGCTGCGCTACAATCCGCATCCGAGCCACTTCAGCCTGGCCGATGCGCTGCGCTGGATCGAGCGGATCAAGCCCAAGCGCGCGATCCTGACCAACCTGCATTCCGACCTGGACTACGACAAGCTCCGGACCGAGATCCCGGCGCATGTCGAGCCGGCCTATGACGGCATCAGCGTTACGCTGCCGGGTTAAAGCAGACTCTCAGAAGCTGCGCTTCTCAAGTGCGTCCTGGTCGGGCTAGGCTTGAGCCATCTTCGGCTCATCAACTGTCCGCGGGGCCCATGCACAAGCATCAGATCGACGAGTATTTCCTGAACCGGGCCAAGTCGAGCCGCGGCGGCCGGCTCAACGCCCACGAAACCCTCGATGCTGCCAGGACCGCGTTGGTGGTCGTGGACATGCAGGACTACTTCGTCAAGGACGGCATGCCGGCTTGTGCGCCGGTTGCCAGAGCCATCGTGCCCAATATCAACCGCTTGGCGCAGGCGATGCGGGCTGCCGGCGGCATCGTCGTGTGGATCCAGACCGAGGCCCTGATCAACGAGCCTGACGACTGGGCCAACCGCCGGGAGGCTACCAGCGCCGAAGCCTGGAGCCGCCGCCAGACGCTGCTCGCCAAGGACGGAGCGGGATTCCCGATCTACGAAACCTGCGAAGTGCGTCCCGAGGACAAGATCGCAATCAAATACCGCTACTCGGCCTTCATTCCTTATCCGTCCGAGCTCGACACGGTGCTGAAGCGGAACGGGATCGACACGCTGCTCATCACAGGCGTCGCCACCAGCAGCTGTTGCGAGTCGACGGCACGCGATGCCGCGATGTGGGGATATCGCACCATCATGGTTTCGGACGGCAATGCCGACCAGACCGATGCCTTGCACAATCACACGCTCGGCAAGTTCCTGGTCACATTCGGTGACGTGCAGTCGACCGACGACCTGATCGCGAAGCTCGAGAGCGGTCTGCGGCCGGCGACGGCCGCCGAGTAGCCGGCCGGCGATCCGGTCAAACCGGAAGCACGTAGAGAGGTCACGATGAGGGCTTCCCGTCGCCTGTTCCTCGGTCTGTCGGCCGGCGCCGTCGCGCTGCCGGCGCTGTCCCGCGCGGCGCACGCGGAAGCCTATCCGTCGCGACCGGTGCGTTGGATCGTGACGGCTGCAGCCGGCGGTTCGGCTGACATGCTGGCCCGGCTGCTCGGTTCGTGGCTTTCCGAGCGGTTGGGGCAACAGTTCGTCATCGAGAACCGACCGGGTGCCGGCGGCAACATTGGGACCGAGGCGGCCGTGCGTGCGGCGCCCGATGGCTACACGCTGCACCTGACCGCCACATCGGATGCGGTCAACGCGACCTTCTATGAAAAGCTCAGCTTCAATCTGGTTCGCGACATCGCGCCGGTTGCCTGCCTCATGCGCGGGCCCTTCGTCATGGTCGTCAATTCGTCGTTGCCCGCCAGAACGGTCCCCGAATTCATCGCTTATGCCAAAGCCAATCCCGGCAAGATCAGCTTTGGCTCGGGCGGCACCGGATTTGCCGCCCATGTCTCCGGCGAGATGTTCAAGCTGATGACCGGCGTCGATATCGTTCATGTGCCATATCGCGGTCAGGCTCCCGCGATGAACGATCTTCTGGCCGGCCAGGTGCAGCTCATGTTCGACCCCCTGGTCACGTCGCTTGGGCACATCCGGGCCGGCGCGCTGCGGCCGCTGGCCGTCACCACGTCGACGCGGTCCGAGGCGCTGCCGGATGTCCAGCCCTTGAGCGATTTCGTGCCCGGTTATGAGTCGAGCATCTGGTTCGGTGTCGGCGCCCCGAAGGACACGCCCGCCGAGATCATCGACAGGCTCAACAGGGAGATCAACGCGGGTCTGGCCGATGCCAGGATCAAGGGCCGGCTCGCCGAGCTGGGCACGGCCCCAAGCGTGATGACGCCGTCCGAATTCGGCCGGTTCGTTGCCGACGAAGTCGAGAAGTGGGGCAAGGTGGTTCGAGCGGCCCATCTCAGGGCAGGTTGAGATCGCCGCATTTCATCCGGCGGGAAGGGGGCTCGATCACCACCCTGCCCATCCTCGATCGGCGCTTTCGTTACGCTGCCGGGTTAAAGCGGTTTCTGAGAAGCTGCGCCCAAACGACGAGGTTCAATGGCGGCCAAAGCGCTGGAAAGCCGTTTTGACGATGTTGTCGCGGCCATCGCAGCCATCATGAAGGCTCATGGTTTTGCAAAACGTGGGCGCGTTTTCCGGCTGTTGCGCGACGGAAATTCCGCGGTCGTCGACTTCCAGCGCAGTCGGTCCAGCACGGGCGATCTGGTCCGTTTTACCCTGAACACGGGCGTCATCTGTGGTGCTTTGCTGGATGACTACCAGCCTGACGTCACCAAGGCGCTGTCGATGGACGCGCACCTGCGCCGGCGTATCGGCGAATTCCTGCCGGCGCCGCGAGACAAATGGTGGGACCTGACCGCAAAGACCGACGTGTCAGGCCCAACGGCTGAACTTTGCGAGCTGCTCGAGCGCGCCGCCATTCCGTATCTGCTCGACCATCTGGACAGCCGCAAGCTCATCGCGCTGTGGGAAAGCGGCCGGTCTCCAGGCCTGACGGAGGTTCAGCGGCAGCGCTACCTGGCTCAACTCAAGAGCATTCTTGCCGTCTAGATGGGGGTCATGGAAATTTTTGGTTTTTCCGATGCTTATCGTCGATATCTCAACAATTTTATCGATTTGCCTCGGGGCCGCATGCCGTATGGGTTTGATGGAAATATTCCATAATATGTCTTATGCGAATCAGGGATATGGGCCGCTGGCCGTGACCAAGCCCGCTTGATCGCAATTGCTCTGCTTGTGCCGCGATTGCTGCCTTGGGCGCGCCGCCCCTGGCGTGGAACTGCCCCCGGACCCAGTTGTTGTTTTGGGCGGCCGCGGTCCCGTGGCCGACGAACCCAATTCCATTTCCGAGGTGCCCCGTGAGCAAAGTGACCAAGCTGAAGACGCGCAGGCCTGCGCCGGCGCTCGATACGCCGACCGATCTCGACGAAGCCGCCGTGGCGGCCGTATCCGAGGCCCTGAACGGGCTGCTGGCCGACGCCTTTGCGCTCTACCTCAAGACCAAGAATTTCCACTGGCACGTCAGCGGACCGCATTTCCGCGACTACCATCTGCTGCTCGACGAACAGGCCGCCGACATCTTTGCCGCGACCGACGATATGGCCGAGCGCGTCCGCAAGATCGGCGGCACGACGCTGCGCTCGATCGGTCACATTTCGAAGCTGCAGAGCATCGAGGACAATGACGACGATTTCGTCGCGCCCGGCGACATGCTTCGGGAGCTGATGAACGACAACAAGAAGGTCGCGCAGAAGATGCGCGATGCCCACGAGGTCGCCGACGAGCATGATGATGTCGCGACCGCGAGCCTGATCGAGAACTGGATCGACCAGACTGAGAAGCGCACCTGGTTCCTGTTCGAGGCGGCCCGCGACGCGAGCGATCACGGCCACTGAAAATAGGCATCCGGCCGGTACCAGAAAACTGATCGCCGGGACGCAAAGCGGACATGTTTTGCCTGCCTTTGCGATCTCCCGGTGAGCAGGGCAATATGGAACCATGCAGGATGTCCCCCTCACATCCACGGCCAAAGTGGCCGTGGATGGCGTGATTTCTCAAGCCGTTGCGTCGCCCCTCACCCGGGCGGCGATTTTTCTGGTCGTGACCATCAATCCAGGCCCGGATGCACGCACCGCGGTTCGCGCGTTCTGCGCCGATCTGGCGGGGCTCATTCGCGCGGTGGAATTCCGCAACCTGGAGGCCGGTCTCACCTGCGTCATGGGCATCGGCTCCGAAGCCTGGGATCGCGTCTTTGGGCATCCGCGGCCGGCCGAGCTGCATCCGTTTCGCGAGATTAAGGCAGGCTCACGCCACGCCGTGTCGACGCCGGGCGATCTGCTGTTTCACATCCGCGCCAAGACCATGGATCTGTGCTTTGAGCTTGCGACCCAGATCATGGCGAACCTCGGCGACGCGGTTTCGGTGGTCGATGAGGTTCACGGCTTTCGCTACTTCGACGACCGCGATCTTCTGGGCTTCGTCGACGGCACCGAGAACCCGCGCGGCCAGGCCGTGACCGAGGCCGCGATCATCAGCCGGGAAGACCCTCCGTTCGCCGGCGGCAGCTACGTCATCACGCAGAAATATCTGCACGATATGGCCGGCTGGAACGCGCTCTCGACCGAGGCGCAGGAGCGCATCATCGGCCGCGCCAAGCTGTCCGACATCGAGCTCAGCGAGGCCACCAAGCCGACCTCGGCCCACAGCGCCCTCACCGTCATCGAGGAAAACGGCAAGGAGCTGAAAATCTTGCGTGACAACATGCCGTTCGGGAATGCGGGCGCCGGCGAATTCGGCACCTACTTCATCGGCTATTGCAAGACGCCGCGGGTCACCGAGCAGATGCTCGAGAACATGTTCGTCGGCCGTCCGCCCGGCAACTACGACCGCCTGCTCGACTTCAGCCGCGCCGTCACCGGCACGCTGTTCTTCGTGCCGTCAGCGACATTCCTGGATTCCGTCGAGGCCGGCGATGGCGGTGCGGCAGCGCCGCCCGCACCGCCGGCCGCCGAGCCTGCGTCATCCCCGACCGTGTCGGACGGCTCGCTCGGCATCGGCTCGCTCAAAGGAGAAGACCGTCATGAATAACCTTCATCGCGAGCTCGCGCCGATTTCGGAAGCCGCGTGGGCCGACATCGAGGAAGAGACCACCCGCACGCTCAAGCGCTACCTCGCCGCGCGCCGCGTGGTCGACGTGAACGGTCCGGGCGGCGTCGGCCTGTCCGCCGTCGGCACCGGCCATCTCAAGCCGATCGCGGCCCCGGGCGACGGCATTCTCACGCGGCAGCGCGACGTCAAGGCGCTGGTCGAGTTTCGCGTGCCGTTCGAGCTCGATCGCCAGCAGATCGACGATGTCGAGCGCGGCGCCAAGGATTCCGACTGGCAGCCCGCCAAGGACGCCGCCCAGAAGATCGCTTACGCCGAGGACCGCGCGATTTTCGACGGCTACGCCGCGGCCGGTATCGTCGGCATCCGCCAGGGCACCAGCAACCCTGTCATGACGCTGCCGGGCGATGTGCGGCACTATCCGGACGCCATCGCGGAGGCGCTGAGCCAGCTGCGCCTCGCCGGCGTCAACGGGCCCTACTCGGTGCTGCTCGGCGCCGATGCCTACACGGCGCTCTCCGAGTCCAGCGACCACGGCTACCCGGTGCTGGAGCACATCAGGAAGCTCGTGAAGGACGACATCATCTGGGCTCCGGCCGTGGCCGGCGCCTTCGTGCTCACCACCCGCGGCGGCGATTTCGATCTGCACATCGGCCAGGACGTCTCGATCGGCTATCTCAGCCACACCGACAGCGTCGTGCGCCTCTACCTGCAGGAGACGCTGACGTTTCTGATGCTCACCTCGGAAGCCGTCGTGGCGCTCGGGCCATCCGCCGACAAAAAGAAGACCTGACGCGGCTGCCGGTCTATTAGGTCGCCTATGAAGCCATCCAAGGACATCGCCCGCCTGCTCGAGATCATGGCGGCGCTGCGCACGCCCGGCACCGGCTGCCCGTGGGACCTGGAGCAGAATTTCGCGACCATTGCGCCCTACACCATCGAGGAAGCCTACGAGGTCGCCGACGCCATCGCGCGCGGCGATCTCGACGATCTCCGCGACGAGCTGGGCGACCTCCTCCTCCAGGTCGTGTTCCACGCCAGAATGGCGCAGGAGCAGGGCGCGTTCGAATTCGGCGACGTGGTCCAGGCCATCACCGAAAAGCTCATCCGCCGCCATCCCCACGTGTTTGGCGACCTCAAGGGCAAGACCGTCGAGGAGGTCAACGGGCTCTGGGATCGGATCAAGGCGCAGGAGAAGGCTGCAAAAGCGGCCCGGGGCGGGGCGGCTGTCGAGACCGGGGCCCTGGCCGGCGTGCCGGTCGGCATGACCGCCCTCACCCGCGCGCTGAAGCTCCAGGACAAGGCCGGCAAGGTCGGCTTCGACTGGAACGACCCGATGGCGGTGCTGGCGAAAATTCGCGAGGAGTGCGACGAGATCGAAGCCGAGATCGCCTCAGGCGATCGCCAGAAGGCCTCGGCCGAAGTCGGCGATCTGCTGTTCGCAGCGGTCAACCTCGCGCGGCATCTCGACACCGATCCGGAGGATGCGCTGCGCGGCTGCAATCAGAAATTCGTCCGCCGCTTTGCGGCGATCGAGCGGGCGCTGCAGGCGCAAGGCAAGCGGCCGCAGGACGCGACGCTTGCCGAGATGGACGCGCTGTGGGACGCCGCCAAGGCGGCGGAGAAGGAAGGCGCTTAGTCCTATTCCACGCCCGCAGCTTTGAGATACTGCCGGTCGACGAACCGCTCAGGCCCCGGCGCCGGCGACTTGATCACGCCGCCCTCCTCCATGAACGCGATCACCTGCGCCATCCCTTGCAGGCTCACCTCGCCGGCCTTGGGCATCACGCCGCGATCGGGTTCGAGATAAAGCGCCATGGTCTGCCGCGCGATCGGCTCCGGCGTGCCGGTCACCGCCACGATGAGCCTGATGACCTCATCGCGATGGGCCGGATCGCGGAAGTAGCGGAACGACGAAGCGAGCGCCCGCAGGAAACGCACCAGCGTGTCCTTGTTCTCGGCGGCCCATGACCGCTTGACCGCTAGCAGTTGAAACTGGAAGGCCTGCACGGCTTCGGTCGAGAGGCCGAGCCGCCGATAGCCCGCGGCCGTTGCGATCAGGTCCTCGGGCTGGCTCAGCGGCACGGCATCGCATTCGCCTCTCTTCAGGCAATCGAACCGCACCGGTGTGCCGACCAGCTCCTTGACGCGATAGTCGGCCGCGCCGAGGCCGTGCAGCGCGAGGAGCTTGCGCATCGAGACCGAGATCATGTCGATCGGCAGCGACAGGCCGATGAGCTTGCCCCTCAGGTCCGCGTAGCCTGCGATCTCGCGCTTCACGATCAGGCTGTAGATCGGATTGGCGGTCTCGCTCGCGATGCCGACCGCGTCAGAGCCGCGCAGCACCGCCTCGATCAGGTAGGGCGTCGCGGTCTGCGTGATGTCGACCTCGTCGCGCTCCAGCGCGGTGACCATCTTGTCGGTGCCGCCCGGGATCAGCACGCGTTCGATCTTGATCTCTTCGCGGGCCAGGAAACCCTTGACCTCGGCGAGGTGGAGATAGACCGACGACGTGCCGCGTATGGTCGAGGGGATCTGCCCAAAGCGCAGTGTGACCATTTCGGCCGAGGCGGTGGACGAAGCCAGCGCCAGTACAGCCGCGATCAGGCCTGCGCGCGCTTTCCCTCGCATGCTCGGTTCCCCCGCCTCGCGTCCTAATGATGCGCCAGCGCCGGAAATTTCGTGCGCACCACGTCGGCCCTGCTGGGATCGACCCGCACCGTCATGGCGAGCTTGCCGTCGTCGCTGAGCGACTTTTCCATCACCTCGGTGTGGCGGTGCAGCCAGCTCACGCCCGCGCCGTCGGCCGGATCGACCACGAGGTCGAGCACCACGCGGCGCTGGCCGAGCCGGCGCTCGATCGCGCCGATCAGCTGATCGGCGCCCTCGCCGGTGATGGCCGACACCAGCACGGGCCGCTGGCTCGACGGCTTGCGCTCGGCGAGATTCTGCACCCGCGTGCGGCCGGCCTCGTCGAGGCGGTCGACTTTGTTCCAGACTTCGATCAGCCGCTGCTCGTCGCCGGGATCGATGCCCAGCGCGCGCAACACCTCCTCGACGTCGTGCGACTGCGCCTCGGTGTCCTCATGCGACACGTCGCGCACATGCAGGATCACGTCGGCCTCGATCACCTCCTCCAGCGTGGCGCGGAACGCCGCGACCAGCATGGTCGGCAGCTCCGAGATGAAGCCCACGGTGTCGGACAGGATGATCTTCATGCCGCCCGGCAACTGCACGGCGCGCAAGGTCGGATCGAGCGTGGCGAACAGCATGTTGGCTTCGAGCACGGTGGCGCGCGTCAGCCGGTTGAACAGCGTCGACTTGCCGGCATTGGTGTAGCCGACCAGCGCCGCGATCGGGTACGGCACGCGGGCGCGGCTGTCGCGATGCAGCTTGCGCCGCTTCTTGACCTTTTCGAGTTCGTCCTCGATGCGGCGGACGCGCTCCTCGATGAGCCGACGGTCGGTCTCGATCTGGCTTTCGCCCGGGCCGCCGAGGAAGCCGAAGCCGCCGCGCTGACGCTCAAGGTGGGTCCAGGACCGCACCAGGCGGCTGTTCTGATAGGTGAGATGCGCCAGCTCGACCTGCAGTGAGCCCTCTTTGGTGCGCGCCCTGCGGCCGAAGATTTCCAGGATCAGCCCGGTGCGGTCGAGCACCTTGGCGTTCCAGGCCTTTTCCAGATTGCGCTGCTGCACCGGCGACAGCGCGGCATCGACGATGACGATGCCGGCTTCGAGAGTCTTCACCAGCCCGGCGATCTCGTCGACCTTGCCCTTGCCGATGAAAGTCGCGGGCCGGATCTCGTTGAGTGCGACGACGCCCGATTGCGCCACATCGAGATCGATGGCGAGCGCGAGGCCCACGGCCTCTTCAAGGCGTGCGGCAGGCGCACGTTCGCCCTGCTCCGCGGCTCGCGCCGCGGCGGCTCGGGTGGGTTGGCGCCGCAGGTAGGGACCGATCACGATCGCGCGACCGGTGGCTGAACCTGTCGGGGTCAGCCCGTCGGTTTGCGTGTCGCGACGGCGCGGCTCCAACTAGGCCTTGTCCCCTAAAGGTTCTTCGGCGCCCTCGAACAGCTGGATCGGATGTCCGGGCATGATCGTCGATATGGCGTGCTTGTACACCAATTGCGAGTGACCATCCCGCCGCAGCAGGACGCAGAAGTTATCGAACCAGGTCACGACGCCCTGCAATTTGACGCCGTTGACCAGAAAAATCGTGAGTGGCGTTTTGCTTTTGCGGACGTGATTGAGAAAAGTGTCTTGAAGGTTTTGCGCTCGGTCGGCTGCCATCGCCGTTGGTCCATTATTTTTTGCTCGCGACCCCCACTGCCACGAGACGTTGTTTACAAGTCTATCCGGCCCGCTGGGTTATAGGCCAGAAGACTTGGGGCCTCTGTAAGTTGCCCGCACATTAGATGGCACGAATTGTTGCAGCGCAAGCACAACTTCGTAGCGCATCGGCAAAAAATGCTTGTGATTCCATTGCTCTTTTGCTTGCGATTGTAAGGTATTACCTTCGGTCAACTCATTTCTGCGTGACGGTAATAATCCTTTCGCAACGCTGACGAGAGTAATCCCGGCGCACCATTGCCGACCGGGCGGCCGTCGATCTTGACCACCGGCATCACGGTCTGACTGGCCGAGGTGATGAAGGCCTCGCGGGCCGCATAGGCCTCGTCCATCGTGAACGGGCGCACGTCGAGCTTCAGCCCCTGCGCCGCGATGATGTCGAGCACCACGGTGCGGGTGATGCCCTTGAGGATCGCGTTGTCGACCTGGCGCGTCACCACGGTGTTGTTCTTGGTCACGATCCAGGCGTTGGACGATGAGCCTTCGGTGACGAAGCCCTGCTTGTCGACGAACCAGGCTTCGCGCGCGCCCTGCTCGCGCGCGGTCTGCTTGGCGAGCACGTTGGGGAGCAGCGATACCGACTTGATGTCGACGCGGTCCCAGCGGTTGTCCGGCACCGAGATCACCGCGATGCCGTCGGCCGCGACCTTCTCGGCATTGGCGGCATCGAGATTGCGCGCGGTCACGACGATGCTGGGCTTGGTGCCGTTCGGCGGGAAGGCGTGGTCGCGCCGCGACACGCCGCGGGTGATCTGCAGATACACAATGCCCCAGCGCACGCGGTTTTGCCGCACCACCTCGCGCAGGATCACGCCGAGCGATTCCACGGCCATCGGCATGGCGATGCGCAACTCGGTGAGCGAGCGGCCGAGCCGCTCCAGGTGCCGGCGCTCGTCGACGAGGCGGCCACCCCTGACCTCGCAGACCTCGTAGACGCCGTCGGAGAACTGATAGCCGCGGTCTTCGATGTTCACGCTGGCATGGGCAAGTGGCAGATAGCGGCCGTTGACGTAGGCGATCCGCGACATGGTTTTCCTTTGTACGTAATTCCGCTTGGCCGATACCCAGATTACCCGATGCCCAGCGCTTTGAGCTTCCGATGCAGCGCCGAGCGCTCCATGCCGACGAATTCGGCAGTCCGGGAAATGTTACCACCGAAGCGGTTGATCTGGGCCATCAGATACTCGCGCTCGAACAGCTCGCGCGCTTCGCGCAGCGGCAGGCCCATCAGCTGCTCGCCGCCTTGCCCGGCCGGCATCGACGGCACCATGGAGCCGACGTCCTGCGGCAGCATGCTGGCGCTGATGGCGGCCTCGGGGTCGCCGCCGGCGAGGATCATCAGCCGCTCGACGTTGTTGCGCAGCTGTCGGACGTTGCCCGGCCAGTCGTGGGACTGCAGCACCGCCATGGCGTCGCCGCCGATCTTGCGCTGCGGCAGGCCGGTCGACTGCGAAATCTGCTCCATGAAGTAGGTCACGAGCTCGGGGATGTCCTCGCGCCGCTCGGCGAGCGGCGGCACGCGGATCGGCACCACCGAGAGCCGGTGATAGAGGTCCTCGCGGAAGTGGCCGGCCGCGATCTCGGCTTCGATGTTGCGGCTGGTCGACGACACGATGCGCACATCGACCGCGACCTTGGTCGAGCCGCCGACGCGCTGGAAGGTCTGGTCGACCAGCACGCGCAGGATCTTGTTCTGGGTGTCGCGCGGCATGTCGGCGATCTCGTCGATGAACAGCGTGCCGCCGTGCGCCTCCTCCAGCGCTCCCACTTTGCGCTGCTGGCTGCCGTTGCTCTGCTCAACGCCAAAGAGCTCGATCTCCATGCGCTCCGGCGTGATCGCGGCCGCGTTGATGACGACGAACGGGCCGCCCGAGCGCGCCGACAGCGCATGCAGATGCCGCGCGGCGAGCTCCTTGCCGGCACCCGAAGGGCCGACAATCATGATGCGGCTGTTGGTCGGCGCGATCTTTTCGACCGACTGGCGCAGCTGGTTGATGGCTGGCGAGCGGCCGATCATGCCGGTCTGCGCCGGCATGATCGCCTTGAGCTCCCTCACCTCGCGCTTGAGCCGCGAGGTTTCCAGCGCGCGGTCGGCGACCAGCACCAGGCGGTCGGCCTTGAAGGGCTTCTCGATGAAATCGTAGGCGCCGCGCTTGATGGCTGCGACCGCGGTCTCGATGTTGCCGTGGCCCGAGATCATCACCACTGGAAGCTCGGGATGAATCTCCTTCACGGAATCCAAAAGCTGCAGGCCGTCGAGCTTGCTGCCCTGCAGCCAGATGTCGAGGAACACCAGGTTCGGCCTGCGGTTCTTGATCTCGTTCAGGGCCGAGTCGCTGTCGCGCGCGGTGCGCGTGCCATAGCCTTCGTCCTGAAGCAGGCCCGCAACCAACTCGCAAATGTCGGCCTCGTCATCGACGATGAGAATATCAGACGCCATAGGTGCTATCGCTCGCTGGTAACTTTGGCTTTATCGAGGTGAGATGTGTTGCCGGAGGTTTCCGCCGCATCGATCGGCGGCGCGATGGTCTCCGTGGTGCCCTCACCAGGCCCCTCGGACTCGGCCTTGAACTTCAGCCGCATCCAGGCGCCCCGCTCGCCGGGAAATTTCTCCGAGGCGTCGCGCAGCTCGATGCCGCCGCCGTGGTCCTCGAGGATTCGCCCGACGATGGCAAGGCCGAGGCCGGTGCCCTTCTCGCGGGTGGTGACGTAAGGTTCGAGCAGACGGTTGCGGTTTTCCTTGGGCAGGCCGATGCCGTTGTCGATCACGTCGATGGTGACGTCGGAGTCCTCGCGCGACGCGATCACGCGGATATGGCCGCGGCCGCGATCGGCCTGCGGCACCGCGGCGATCGCTTCGCTGGCGTTCTTGATGATGTTGGTCAGGCCCTGCGAGATCAGCCGCCGGTCGAAGCGCGCCTTCATCGGGTCTTCAGCGAGCTGCAGATCGATGTCGATGTCGGCATGGCCGACCCGCATCAGGAACACCACCTGGCGCACGGTGTCGGCGATGTCCTCGGGCTCCATCACGGCCTTGGGCATGCGGGCGAACTTCGAGAACTCGTCGACCATGCGCTTGATGTCGTCGACCTGGCGCACGATGGTGTCGGTGCACTGGATGAAAACTGCCGGATCTTCGGTGATCGACTTGCCGTATTTGCGGCGAAGCCGCTCGGCCGAGAGCTGGATCGGGGTCAGCGGGTTCTTGATCTCGTGGGCGATGCGGCGGGCGATGTCGGCCCAGGCCGAGCTCCGCTGCGCCACCACCAGCTCGGTGATGTCGTCGAGCGTGACCACGTAGCCGTGCAGCGCGTCGGGCGACTGCTCGGTCGTCACCCGCACCGAAAGATTGCGCTCGCGGTTCTGCCGGCTGATCGTCGCCTGGCCCTGCACCAGGCGCTGCAGGCCGAGCTGGGCATTGGTGAGAAGCTCGGTGAGCTCCGGCACCACTTCGGTGAGCGGTTGGCCGATGGCGTCGGCCTCGAGCCGGTCGATCAGCTTTTCGGCCGAACGGTTGAGCAGGCTGATGCGCCCCTCGCCGTCGACGCCGATCACGCCGGCGCTGGCGCCGGCCAGCACCGCTTCGGTGAAGCGCCGCCGCTGGTCGATCACGTCCCGCGCACGGACGATGTCGTCGCGCTGGGTGCGCAGCTCGTAGGTCATGCGGTTGAAGGTCTCGCCCAGATGGGCGAGATCGCCCTCGGAGCGCTGCACCGGCACCTGGACGTGGAGATTGCCGGTGGAGACGAGGTTCGCGGCGCCGATCAGGCGCCGGATCGGCGCCACGAACTGATTGGCGAAATTGAGCCCGAGCCAGGCGGCCGACAGAAGCACAGCCAGGGCAATGACGATGTACATCATCGCGAAGGCGAGTTGCACCCCGAACCGCCGCGACTGCAGACTGGCGAAATCGGCGACGGTCTCCTGGGTCTCGCGGACTTGCGACACCACCCGCGGATCGAGCGCCCGCACGATGTTGAGATAGGTGTTGTCGTAGCCGCGGAGCTTGATGACGGCAGCCACCGCATTGGCGGACAGGAACACGGCGATCTTCGGCTCGCTCTCGGTGACATTCGCGAGGTTCGTGGCGTCCGGCTGCTGAATCGACTGGTCGGTGTTGATGCCGACCCGCTCGATCACCGAGCCATCCGGGCCGATCATCGCTGCGGCGGAGAGTCCGCGCACCTGCATCTGCCCCAGCAGGAATTGCTTGAAGCGCTCGCGGTCGCCGTCGAACAGAGGCTTCGCGCGCGCGATATCGAACGCCATCGGTATGGCTGCGCCGTGGATCACGAGCGCCTGCTCCTGCATGTAGGCGTCGGCGACGATCAGGGAGTTCTCGATGATGGCGCGGGTGCGCGTGGAGAACAGCCGGTCCAGGCCGCGGTCGAGAGTGATGCTTGCGACCACCGAAACGAAGATGGCCGGCACGGCCGCGATCACGGCGAACAGCGCGACGATGCGGACATGCAGCCTCGCGGCGGCGCGGCCGCGCCGGCGGGCCTGCACCACCTTCCAGACCTCGTGGATGATGATGCCCAGCAGGAGGAAAACCGTCAGCGCGTTGATCAGGAGCAGCGTGATGACGACGTTTTGGTTGGGCAGGATCGGCGTGAGGTCGGCCAGCACCACGAAGGTCGTGAACGCCGACAGCATGGCGAGCGCCGCCGCCACCGGACCCAGCACCCGCAAGGCGAGGTTCCGGGTCGGAGCGGTCAATTCAGCAGACGTGTTGCTGTCCACGCTGGCGATACTCGTCATCATGCCCCGTGAGCCCCGGCAGGGGCCAAAATCCCGACGTGTCTCAATGCATTAGGCGCGTACCACCGCGCCCAGCTGGCTGGATAGGCCGACTGATGCTTGGACGCAACACCGTGTTGCCCAATTGAGACATTTTCCGGGCACTGATCGCGCCTGGAAGGGAAGCTTGGTGACAATTCGGTGGCGCTCGCCGCGCAAATCCCCCGGCCTTGCTGCCTTTTCGCCCCGGCCGTCGCAACGCTGTCGCCGACCGCAGGTCAGATGTGAGCCGCCTCACTCTTCAACCCTGCGTCGCACATTAGCATCCACGCGCACCGGGTCGGGTGCGTGGACAAATGGGGGGCAAGCCATGAAGCATGCCAAGAAATCGCGCTACACGCTGGTGAAGGGCAGCTTTTTCATCAGGTATCCGGACCAGCCGCGGCAGGGCCCGCAGCCCGACGGCGACACCATCACGTTCCATCCGGACAATCCGGCGCTGGTGCGCGCCCTGCCCTGGTTGTCGGGCCGCGGGCCGAAGTTCAACGCCCGCCAGAACATCCCGGTCCGCTACGAAGGCGTCGACGCGCTCGAGACGCATTTCCAGGGCACGCATCAGAACCTGCAATATGCCAACGAGGCGCGCGCCGAGAACCTCAAGCGGCTCGGCTTCAGGGACGTCGTCTACTTTCCCGATTTGCCCAACAACGTGCAGTCGGCTTCGGCCGACTCGCTGCCCGGCTATGTGCTCGCCAACGGCATCGAGTCGAACGGCCGCCTGCTCGGCCTGGTCTATACCGGGACCACGACCGAGCCGGACGGGCAGAAGATTTTCGTCGACGCGGCCCAGATCGACCAGAGCGTCAACGTGCAACTGGTGAAGGCGGGGCTCGCCTATGTCGAGCCCTACGACACCATGCCGATGGACCTCGTACAGCATCTTCGCCAGGTCATTGCCGACGCCCGGTATGCCGGCGCCGGCATGTTCGCGCATGAGAACGTCGGCAAGGGCAAATCCGCCTCGGTCGCCAACCTCCCGGCCGCCGAAGGCCTGGTGATGTGGCCCAAGCTGTTCCGGCGGCTCGCCGCGTATTTCTCGGAAGGCCACACCGGCCTGGGCGAGTTCGATGCGTGGATACGACAGGATGGCGTCGATCGCGACGATACGCTTCGCCTGCCGAATGGCGAGAAGGCCAACATGCACGACGCCTACGGCATCAACGGCAACAACCTGTCGCTGATGTTCAATCCCGAAGACCTGCTGATCGCGCCCGATCCGGCGCCCGCCACGCCGCAGTAATGCGGCGGGACGAGAGCTTCGCGACGGGCCTCGACGCTAGCCGCTGGTGCGGATCACCTGGATGTCGAGGTCCCGGATCTTCTTGCGGAGCGTGTTGCGGTTGAGTCCGAGCAGGTCCGCGGCCCGGATCTGGTTGCCGCGGGTGGCGGCCAGCGCCGCCGACAGCAGCGGATACTCGATCTCCCGCAGGATGCGGTGATAGAGCCCGGGCGGCGGCAGGCCGTTGTCGAAATTTGCGAAGTAGCGCGTGAGATTGCGCTCGACCGCAGCCGAGAGCGTGTCCTCGGTGGCGGGCTTGTCGGCCGTGACCGCCGCCGGCTGGGCCAGCTCCGCGTCCATGACCGCCGCCGTGATGGTCTCCTGCGGATAGAGCGCGGCAAGCCTGCGTGCGAGGTTCTCCAGTTCGCGCACGTTGCCTGGCCAGCGGTAGCGCTTCATCCGTTCGAGCGCCGCCTGATCGATCTGCTTCTGCGGCAGGCCTTCGCGCTCGGCGAGCGTGAAGAAATGCCGGATCAGGTCCGGAATGTCCTCGACGCGCTCGCGCAGCGGCGGCAGCCGCAGCGGCACCACGTTCAATCGGAAGAACAGGTCCTCGCGGAACAGTCCCTGCTGGATGAGCTGGCGCAGGTCCTTGTTGGTGGCCGCGATGATGCGCACATCGCTCTTGATCGGCGTGCGCCCGCCGACCGTGGTGTATTCGCCCTGCTGCAGCACGCGCAGCAAGCGCGTCTGCGCCTCCATCGGCATGTCGCCGATCTCGTCGAGGAACAGCGTGCCGCCCTCGGCCTGCTCGAAGCGGCCCGAGGAGCGCGTGTTTGCGCCGGTGAAGGCGCCCTTCTCGTGGCCGAACAATTCGGACTCGATCAGGTCGCGCGGGATCGCCGCCATGTTGATGGCGACGAACTGGCCGCTGCGCCGCTTGCCGTAGTCGTGCAGCGCGCGCGCGACGAGCTCCTTGCCGGTGCCGGATTCGCCCGAGATCATCACCGTGAGATCGGTCTGCATCAGGCGCGCGACCAGCCGGTAGATCTCCTGCATGGCCGGCGAGCGGCCGACCAGCGGGATCGAATCCATATCCTCCGGCTTCTCGGTGTCGACCGGCTTTTCCTTCGGCTCCGACAGCGCGCGGCCGACGATCGAGATCAGTTCCTTCAGGTCGAAGGGCTTCGGCAGATACTCATAGGCGCCGCGCTCGGAGGCGCGGATCGCGGTCATGAACGTGTTCTGCGCGCTCATGATCAGCACGGGCAGATTGGGCCGCAGCTTCTTGATCCGCGGCAGCAGATCGAAAGCGTTCTCGTCCGGCATCACCACGTCGGTGATCACCAGATCCCCTTCGCCCTGGCTGACCCACCGCCACAGAGTGGCGGCGTTGCCGGTTGACCGCACCTCATAACCTGCGCGCGACAGCGCCTGGTTGAGCACGGTCCTTATCGCCGCATCGTCGTCGGCGACCAGAATGCTTCCCGCTGGCATGGAGTCCTCTTGAGACCTGTCTGGGGTCCTCTCTGGGGGTCCTAAGCGGGTGAAGGCCCGGCGCCGTCACCGGTGAACATCGGCATCAGCACACGGAACACCGTGTGCCTCTGCTGCGATTCGCATTCGATGATGCCGCCGTGATCGCCGACGATCTTGGCAACGAGCGCGAGGCCGAGCCCCGAGCCGGTCGGCTTGGTCGTCACGAACGGATCGAACAGATGCGGCATCAGGTCTTCGGGCACGCCCGGCCCGTTGTCCTTGACGCAGAATTCCAATGGCAGCGAGACGCGCGATTTCGAGCCCGGCAGCGACAGCCGCACGCCGGGGCGGAACGCGGTGGTGATCTGGATCTCGCCGTCGGCCGCGTTCTCGCCGATCGACTCGGCGGCGTTCTTCACCAGGTTGAGGAACACCTGCACCAGCTGATCGCGGTTGGCGAACACCGGCGGCAGCGACGGATCGTAGGTCTCGACGAACTTGATGTGCCGGCCGAAACCCGACTGCGCCAGCCGCTTCACGTGCTCCAGCACGACGTGGATGTTCACCGGCTCGCGTTCGACCGGGCGCTCGTCGGAGAACACCTCCATGCGGTCGACAAGCTTCACGATGCGGTCGGCCTCGTCGCAGATCAGCCGCGTCAGCGTGCGGTCGTCGTCATCGGCGGACTGCTCGAGCAGCTGCGCTGCGCCGCGGATGCCCGACAGCGGGTTCTTGATCTCGTGCGCCAGCATCGCGGCCAGCGCGCTCACCGAGCGCGCCGCGCCGCGATGGGTGAGCTGGCGGTCCATCTTGTCGGCGATGGTGCGCTCCTGGAGCATCACCACCACGTGGTCTGGCCGCTCCGGCAATGGCGCGACGTGCAGGTCCACCAGCCGGTCGCCGGGATTGCGCGGCGTCGACAGATCGACCTTGTATTCGTTGACGGCGGCGCCGCGGTCGCGCACCTGCTCGACCAGTGCCAGCAAGGGGCTGCCGAACGGCACGAGGTCGCGCAGCTGCTGGCGGCGCAGCAGCACCACCGAGGATTCGAAAAAGCTTTCCGCCGCCACATTGGCGTCGGCGATCTTGCCGTCGGCCGCCACGGTGATGACCGGCAGCGGCAGCGCGTTCAGCACCGCGTCGGCGGCGTGGCGCTGGGCGGCGCTCGGCGTGCGCATTGAGGCCTCGCTCATGCCGAAGCTCCACAGGCGAATGCGTCATAGGCTTCGGCGAGCCGCGTGCGCGCCTCGGCCGGGGTCTCGCTGGTCAGCACCGTGCCGCGCCAGCTCTTCAGCGTCTCGAACGCGACACCGGCGGTGGCGGCCGCCGCATCCAGCGCCCAGCCGAGATGCTTGCGGGCGTGCTTGAGCCCGATGCGCAGCCCGTGATGGTCGAGCATCTCGTCATAGAGCGCGGCGATCAGCTTGAACTGCTGGCCGAGCGGCGGCGGCGCTTCCTTGCGGCCGGTCTCGAGGTAGCGCGCGACCTGGCCGGGCAGCCACGGCCGCCCCTGCGCGGCGCGGCCGACCATCACGGCGTCGGCGCCCGAGGCGCGCAGCGCCTCCTCGGCGTGGACGAAGCCGCGAATGTCGCCGTTGACGACCAGAGGGATCGAGATCGCATCCTTGACGGCGCGCACCGCGTCCCAGTCGGCCTTGCCGGTGTAGAACTGGCAGCGTGTGCGGCCATGCACCGTGATCAGCCGGACGCCGGCCGCTTCCGCGCGGCGCGCCAGCTCCGGCGCGTTGATCGAACGATCGTCCCAGCCGAGCCGCATCTTCAGCGTCACCGGCAGCGCCACCGCGCCGACGGTGGCCTCGATCAAGGTCAGCGCATGATCGAGATCGCGCATCAGCGCCGAGCCCGATTGCTTGTTGGCGACGTGCTTCGCCGGGCAGCCCATGTTGATGTCGATGATGTCGGCACCGGCGTCGGCTGCGATCTTCGCGCCCTCGGCCATCCAGTGCGGCTCGCAGCCGGCAAGCTGCACGACGTGTGTGCCCACGCCCTGCCCTTCGATGCGCAGCGTGGCGTTGCGATTGCCTTCGATCAGCGCGTCGCTCGCGGTCATCTCGGACACGACGAGGCCTGCGCCAAGCTCGGAGACGAGACGGCGGAACGGCGCATCGGTGACGCCGGACATCGGCGCGAGCACGACACGGTTCTGCACCGCAACATTGCCGATGCAGAAGCCCTGCGAGGCCCAGTCCAAATCCCGTCTGCTCTCTGTCGAATTCACTTCTTGCCTACAGATTAGGCGATATCAGGTGTGCTTAGAGTTTAGTCAATTTTGGAGGCAGCGCAAGTGCTGCAACGCAACATAAACACCGCCGGTGGAAATCCTTTTGCGCGGTCGGTGAACGCGGTAAAGCCAGCACGGAAACTGCGATTTAGCTGGGAATTTCGATGGGACCAACTGTGGCCGCCGTGGTGGTGGCTGCCGGACGCGGGGTGCGGGCCGGCGGCAATTTACCCAAGCAATACCGGCAGTTAGCCGGAGAGCCTGTGATCCGTTCGAGTCTCGCGCTGCTCGCCTGGCATGGCCAGGTCGCAGCGGTGCAGACCGTTATCCATCCCGATGACAGGACCTTTTATGACGCGGCCGCGACCGGCCTCAAGCTGCTGCCGCCGGTGGCAGGCGGTGCCTCGCGGCAGGCCTCGGTGCGCGCAGGCCTCGAGGCGCTGAGCACGCGCGCGCCAGACATTGTGCTGATTCATGATGCCGCACGGCCATTCTGTTCGGCAGAACTGATATCGCGCGCCATCACCGCGTGTGGCGAGACCGGCGCTGCAATCCCCGCGCTCGAAGTGACCGACACCATCAAGCGCGTCGACGCCAAGGGCCTCGTCACCGGCACGGTCGACCGGAGCGAGCTCCGCTCGGTGCAGACGCCGCAGGCCTTCAACTTCGCCGCCCTGCTCGACGCGCATCGCAAGGCGGCGAAAGAAGGCCGCGAGGATTTCACCGACGACGCGGCGCTGTTCGAATGGGCCGGTCACAAGGTCACGGTATTTGCGGGAGAAAGCGGCAACGTGAAGCTCACGACGGAAGAGGATTTCGCCAAGGCCGAGGCGCGGCGCATCGCCAGCCTCTCCGACCTGCGGCTCGGCAACGGCTTCGACGTGCATGAGTTCTGCGAAGGCGATCACGTCTGGCTCGGCGGGCTTCGCATTCCGCACGACCAGGGCGTCACCGGCCATTCCGACGCCGACGTCGCACTCCATGCGATTGTCGACGCCATCCTCGGCGCCATCGCCGACGGCGACATCGGCAAGCACTTCCCGCCGAGCGATCCGCGCTGGAAGGGCGCGTCGTCCGATCAGTTCCTGAAGTTCGCGGTGGAGCGCGTCGGAAAGCGCGGCGGCAAGGTCGCGAATATCGACGTCACCATCGTCTGCGAGGCGCCGCGCATCGGGCCGCATCGCGACGCGATGCGCCAGCGCATCGCCGAGATCGCCGACATCGCGGTGGATCGCGTCGCCGTGAAGGCCACGACCAGCGAGCAGCTCGGCTTCACCGGGCGCCGCGAGGGCATCGTCGCGATGGCGACCGCGACGGTCCGCCTGCCCTGGACCTGGTGACGGACTGACCTCGATGGCGGACAGCGAGACGCAAGCCGCCGCGATCGCCCTGCTCGATCTGTGCAAGGCGAAGAAGCTGATGGTCGCGACCGCCGAGTCCTGCACCGGCGGCCTGGTCGCCGGCGCGCTCACCGATATCGCCGGCTCGTCCGCCGTGGTCGACCGCGGCTTCGTCACCTACACCAACGAGGCGAAGGAGCAGATGCTCGGCGTGCCGGCCGCGATCCTGCGCGCCCACGGCGCGGTGAGCCGCGAGACCGCCGAGGCCATGGCCAAGGGCGCGCTCAAGCATTCGCTGGCCAATCTCGTGGTGTCGATCACCGGCATTGCCGGCCCGGGCGGCGGCACGGCCGAGAAGCCGGTGGGCCTGGTTCATTTCGCGGCCGCCGCCCGCGACGGCCGCCTCACCCACCGCGAGCGCCGCTTTGGCGATCTCGGCCGCGCCGAAGTGAGACGGCTTTCGGTGCTTCAGGCGCTTTCGATGCTGACGGAACTCGCGGACGCGAAATAGAGCGTCTTCGCGCTCATTCTAGACTCATTTGTGCTTACTTCTTTTTAACTCCGATTCTGTCGGGTTCCCTACTTAGAGTTGCGTTTCCTACCGGACTACCGGAACATCGCCGTAGCGATTCACGTGGGATGCCGCAATGATCGCTTTCATTCAGTCACTGTTCGACAACACCAGTCTGGCGCCGCACGGCTACTGCCTGCTGTGGCGGCCCGAGCTGATCTGGCTGCACGTCGTCTCCGACAGCCTCATCGCGCTGGCCTACTACTCGATCCCGCTGGTGCTCGCGGTGTTCGTGACGCGGCGTCCGGACGTCGCCTTCGGCTGGGTGTTCTGGGCCTTCGCCATCTTCATCCTGGCCTGCGGCACCACCCATGTGTTCGGCATCTGGACGCTGTTCTATCCGGACTACGTGGCCGAAGGGATCGTCAAGGCGCTGACGGCGCTTGCTTCGGTCGCCACCGCGATCGGTCTCCTGCCGCTGCTGCCCAAGGCGCTGGCGCTGCCGTCCCCGGCCCAGCTCCGCGCCGTGAATGAGGAGCTGCGCGAGCAGATCCGGTTGCGCGACGAGGCCGTGGCGGCGCTGAAGCGCGAGACTGCGGAGCGCCTGAAGATCGAGGAGCAGATGCGGCAATCGCAGAAGCTCGAGGCGGTGGGGCGGCTCACCGCCGGCATCGCCCATGACTTCAACAACCTCCTCACCATCATTGTCGGCAATCTGGACAAGGCCCGGCGCCTCGCCGGCGGCGATGCGAACATCAATCGCTGTCTCGACAACGCCACGCTCGGTGTCGACCGCGCCACCACGCTGGTCCGCCAGATGCTGGCGTTCGGACGGCGCCAGCCGCTGGTCTCGGCCGCGGTCGACGTGAATGGGCTCATCTCGCAAACCGTCGATGCGCTGCGGCGGACGCTGGGCGAGAACATTCGCCTCATCACCAATCTGCCGGCGGTGCTGCCGGAGGTCCGCTGTGACCCGCATGAGCTCTCCGCGGCGCTGCTCAACGTGTCGCTCAATGCGCGCGACGCCATGCCCGAGGGCGGCAACCTGGTGTTCACGTCGCGCGTGATTCTTCCCCTGGAGCGCCAACAACGCGGCCTGCCGGACGGCAGCTATGTCGAGCTGTCGATTTCCGACACCGGGCGCGGCATGCACCCGGATGTCGCCGCCAAGGCGTTCGAGCCGTTCTTCACGACCAAGCCGCCCGGCGATGGATCGGGGCTGGGATTGAGCCAGGTCTACGGCTTCGCCTGCCAGTCGGGCGGTATCGCTTCGCTCGACACGGTGCCGGGCCATGGCACGACGGTGCGGATCATTCTGCCGCAGGCCAATCCCGGCGGCGTGAACGTTCTGACCGGCCGTGCCCCCGTGCCGGCGGCTCTGCCACAGGAAGCCTGAGCCGCCGGAAGCCAGAACACCATGTCCGACAAGACGCGAACGATCCTGGTGGTCGAAGACGATGCCCTGGTGCGCAGCTTCGTTGTCGAAGAGCTGGCCGACGCGGGTTATACCGTTCTCGAAGCCGACAACGGCGAAGCCGCCGCCGAGCTTGCGGTCCATCGTGCGTTCGACGTGCTGTTCACCGATATCCGGCTGCCCGGTGCGATCGACGGCTGGGACCTGGCGAAGCTCGTGCGCGACATCAAGCCCAGCGTGCCGGTCATCTACGCGACCGGCTACACCAGCAAACGCGAGCAGCAGCTTCCGGGGACGGTGTTTCTGATGAAGCCCTACCGGCCCGTCGAGCTGCTGCACGCGATCGCGACGCTTGCCGCGCCTTGATCCGATCGGGATAGCGTAGCCTTGATTTGGGCAGCCCTGGGTCCCCGCGAAAGCGGGGACCCAGGGCCACAAATTCTGAAGCTTTCAACGTGAGTGTATCAGACCCTCAATCGCTGCCGTAGTTCGCCGCGAGATAAGCCGAGATCGCGCTGGCTTCGTCCGGGGCCGCATGCCCGAACCGGTCGAACATGTTGGCGACCAAGCCGGGCCAGTCGCGCTTGCCGCGCTTGGCCGCGGTGACGCGCTCCAGGTCGTGGCAGAGCGTGCAGCGCGTCTCGACCAGGTCCTTGCCGGCACCGGCCGGCAGCGTCACGGGCTTCGCCGGCGGCAGCGACTGCCCCGGGCCGAAGTTGGTGTTGAGATAGGTCAGCACCGTTTCGACGTCGCGCGGCGTGAGCTGCGCGCCGCGGATCACCATGTTGTAGACATGGCGCTTCCAGCCGTTCGGTCCGTCGCGCATGCCGGTGAGCGGCGTGAGCGCATGGCATTGCGTGCAGGCGACCGCGACGATGTCGCGGCCCTCGCCGGCCGGCAGCGCCGGGGCGTTCTGCGCCCGGGCGGGTGTTGCAGCCACAGACGCCGCAACGACCGCGCCCAACACCGTGAGGCGCTTCATCAGACCTTCCTCGTGCGCTTGTCGGCCACCGAATAGGACGGATGCCAGGTCGACACCGCGCCGATGCCATCGCGATAAGTGTGGATGTCGAGCAGATACGGCCGCCCCTCGGCGACCGCGCGCTGGCCGCGCTTCACCGCGTCCGTGAGCGCGCCCGGCTCCTTCACCACCTCGCCGTCGACGCCGAAGGCCTGCGCCGACTTGGCGTAGTCGATGTCGGGGTCGCCCAGGTAACAGGTCATGTCGCGGCCGGTCTGGAACTGGCGTCCGCCATAGTGCCAGATGCGGTTGCGCTCGTTGTTGTAGCTGTGGTTGTTCAAGACGATGTTCAGCACCGGCGCCTTGTAGCGGGCCTGGGTCCAGAGCGGCTGCGGTCCGCTGAAGCAGAAGCTGCCGTCGCCGACGATGGAGATCACCGGCAGATCGGGCTTGGCGAGCTTGACGCCGAAGGCTGCCGCCATGCCCCAGCCGAGGATGCTCGGGCTCGTGCCGATGTACTGCTTGTGGTCGCCGCCGAACGACATCAGCGGGTCCATGGTCTTGCCGGAATCGACGTCGCAGACGTAGCAGGTGTCGCGGTCGAGCGAGCCTTCCAGCTCGAGCGCGAGGCGCTCCAGGCTCACCGGTGAGCGGTCGGCATTCTCGCGCGCCATCTTCTGCTTCAGATTCCACATCTCGCGGGTGTAGGCGAAGGTGCGCTTGGTGCGCTCCTCGGCGATCTGCTTGAGCCGCGTCTCGGTCGCCATGCTGCGGATCGCTGCCGACAGGTCGGCGGCGGCAAGCTTGATGTCGGCCACCATGCCGAGATCAACCGGCGCCGAGCGCGCCAGGCTGGTCGGATCGAGCCGGACCGAGATCAGCGTGGTGCCGGGCGCGCTGCGCTCGCCATGGCGGTTGCCGAGATTTAAGAGCACGTCCGGCTTGCCCGGATAGCGCATGTCGCGCAGATGTGGCCCGATATAGAGCGGATGCCGCGTCGGGAACGGCCGCGACCAGTAGCCCAGCGGACCGTACTGGCCGGCGACAGGAATACCGAGCAGCTCGGCGAGCTCGACGACCTCCTTGCCGGCGCGGCACCAGGTCATCTCGTCGCCGACGCTGATCATCGGGTTCCTGGCTTCGATCAGCGCGCGCGCCGCCTTCTCCACCGACTCCTGGTCGGGGCGGATGCGCATTGGCACGTCGAACTTGGAATGGTCCCAGATGCCGGCTGTGGCCTCGCCGCGCAACACATTCGTCGGCAGCGACAGGAACACTGGGCCACAAGGTGGAGTCGAGGCGAACTTCATGCCGCGGCGGACCGTCGCAGGGATCGACGCTGTGGTGAGCGCCTGCCAGTACCACTTGGTGATCGGCTGCGTCATGGTCTCGGAGTGATCCGAGTCCTGGAACATGTCGCCGCCGAGTCCGTCCTGCTCGACCGAGGCGACCGCGACCAAGAGCGGAATCTGATCCTTCCAGCTGTTGATCATCTGCGTCATGGCGTTGGGCAGGCCGATATTGGCGACGATCACCACGCCGGTCTTGCCCGAGGCGCGCGCATAGCCGTCGGCCATGGCGATCACCGCGCCTTCATGAATGCCCTTGATGAGCTGGATGCCGGGCTCATCGACCAGCGCGTCGAAGATCGGATAGTCGCCGGTCGACGGATTGAAGAAGATGTATTCGACGCCGGCGGCCTTCATCTGCTGCACGAACAGCGCGCCGCCGGTGCCGCGCATCTCGCGCACCGCCGCAGGCGGCGGCGCGGCCGCGGCCTGGCCGAACGGCGCCAGCGACTGCGCCATGGATTTCGCCGCCACGCTGCTCATGCCGAGCGCGCTCAAGCCGGTCAACAGCTTGCGGCGTGAAAGGCCGTCATCAAGGTAGTCCTTGATCAGCTGCTTCATTGGACGTTCTCCCCAGCTCCGGCTCTTTGGCCGGATGTCTGTTTGAATGACGCTTAAGCGCTCATTCGAGGCGAGAAGGCTAGCACTACGGCGGTACGCTTTGAAAGCGGGGCAAACGGACAGAACGTGGTGCGAAACGGTGCGTGAACGTAACGAAGGTCTTCCGAATTCCCCTGAACTAGATCACATCGAACTTTTTCGAAAACTCATCTAAGGCTTTGACGACATCGTCTCGTTTCACCATGTCACTTGAAAACTGAAGCCGACTCCATCTCCTGAACCGCATTGTCATGTATTCCGGGTGACGCGTTTTGACGCGAGCGTCTGTTATCCACGTTAAGTCTCGTAACTTTACTGTTTTGACATCGCAGTCATCCATGGCGGATTTAATGGATCGAAATATTGATCTGGTTTCGTCAATAGAAAGATCAACGTTTATGAAGACATCGGGTCCGACCGCCACCACCGTGACTTTGAGAAGCGGGACTCGAAACCAGAGACCGCTCGAAAATTTGATATTTTCGCGGGAGTCCAATTTCGCGAACGCCGGACCCAGTGCTTTTATGACTCGACGGAGCAACCTAATGAAACGCATGGCGCTGCATGGCCGCGCTCGCCGGCCTGCAGCAGGGTCGCTGCAGGGTCTCCAGGCTGAGCTCGCCCTCCCCCAACCCCGCGACGGTAACAGCTCGGAAGCCTCCGCAGAAGGGCGGTAGTAGAGCGACAGGGGAATACCGCCGCCCCGCCGGGGTGTGTATCCTGGCGCGCCATAACGGATCACACCGCGTGAACCCAAAGGGCGCGCTTTTGTCGAATTTTCCTGGGAGGACATCAATGCGTCGGATACTCACCCTGCTCGCCGCCTGCGCCGGCACACTCACCATTGCGGCATCCGCACAAGCCGCCGACATGGCGCTCGGGCGCGTGAATTGCGGTACGCCGCAGGCGCCGACCGCCGTCAACGAACGCTTCTCGGACATCTTCGCCTATGGCGATATGAAGCGGCAGTTCGTCTACAGCTGCTACATCATCAAGCACGACAATGATTATTTCCTGTGGGACACCGGCCACTCCATGAGCGCGCCCAACGTGGCGCCGAAGGAGAGCATTGTCGATCAACTGGCCAAGCTCAACGTGAAGCCCGAGCAGATCAAGTTTGTCGGCATCAGCCACTATCACGCCGACCACACCGGCCAGGTCGACTCGTTCCCGAAAGCGACGCTGCTGATCGGCGCCAAGGAATGGGAGGCGATCTCGGCGCCGAAGCCCGGTCCGGGCGTGAACTTCAAGCCGTTCGAGGGCTGGATCAAAGGCGAGAACAAGGTCGAGCCGCTGGCGCTCGACAAGGACGTGTTCGGCGACGGCAGCGTCGTCGTGCTGCGCACGCCGGGCCACACGCCCGGCCATCAGGCCCTGCTGGTGAAGCTCGCCTCCGGCAGCTACATCCTCAGCGGCGATGCCGTGCACTTCCGCGAGAACCTGGAGACTGACGGCTCGCCGGCGTTCAACTTCGACCGCGCCCAGACCATCGCGTCGGTCCAGCGCATCAAGCAGATCGCGACGAACCTCAAGGCACAGGTCATCATCCAGCACGACGCCCGCGACGTCGACATGTTGCCGGTGCTTCCGGAGTTGAAGAAGTAGGCTCCGCGCGCTGCAACGCCGGTTCTCCCTCTCCGTCCTCATCCTGAGGAGCGGTGCGCAGCACCGCGTCTCGAAGGATGGGGACGGCCCCGCCGTTGCAACGTCCGGGCGGCCCCATGGTTCGAGACGCGAGCCTGCGCTACGCGCCGGCTCGCCCTCACCATGAGGCCGGGAGGGAGCAGCATATGTGGCAACGCGGAGAGCTTGACTGCTCTGCTGCGTCGCGCCCGGGATACGTAGGATGGGTAGAGCGGAGCGAAAGCCATCGCGGGCCTTTCCGCGGGGACACAGGATGGGTTTCGCTCCGCTCTACCCATCCTACAAACGGTCGCCGGCTTCCGTTTGTCCCCACTCTATCAACACTCAAAACCGCAATAATATTGTGCGCCTCACAGGACCCGCTACACCGGCCATGCCTTGCTCAGTTGAGGGTGTCTGCTAGGGACACTTAGTTGGCAGAGCACGGTGTGGCGCCTGCAGGCGGGATTTGTACCCCCGTCCCAGGGAGCGAGGTCATCGGCCGCCCCCGATGAGGGGGCTGCCTTAAGTGGCTTGGACAACGTCGGATGAAGGGCAGCGCCAATGCTGCCCGGATAACGTGAGGATGTGGTCCTCCGGTCCGATGAAAGAAGTCCGGTGACCTCGTCAAAAATCGCCACGTGTGGAGCGCCGGAGGGCGCGCCTGCCGGTAACACGGCAGGCGGGGCACCTCCAAAGGGTGCCCCAGTTGTTTGCGCCTGACCGGCGCTCCCTCCCTCTTTTGAGGGAGAAAGGAAGAGGAAGGCGCAGGCCCAGCGCCAATGACACAACGGGCCGATGAATCACGCCTGCATCAATGCCGGCGTGACGCGCCTAAACGCGCGGGCTGTTTGACATGTGAATCTAAAAAAATGCCGGCGCGGGCCGAAAGCCCTCGCCGCTCAGGCGCTCTTGCGCCCGTAGACCTTGTCGGCGCGCTGCTCGAAGGCGCTGGCAAAGCGGCGGAACGCGACATCGAACATGCTTCCCATCAGCATGCCGAGCATGCGGCTCTTGAACTCGTAGTCGATGAAGAATTCGACGTCGCAGCTGGTCTCGCCTGCCGGTGCGAACGACCAGCGGTTCTGCATCCGGCTGAACGGCCCTTGCAGATACTCGACCAGGATCTTCAGCTTCGGCCGGTCGAGCGTGACGCGGCTTCGGAAGGTCTCGCGCACCAGCTTGAACGACACCGTCATGTCGGCGACGATCGTCTCGGTCCCCTCGCCGCCCGGCGTGCGTTGCCGCACCTTGAGGTCGCTGCACATCGGCACGAATTCCGGATAGCGATCGACGTCGGCGACGAGGTCGAACATGTCGGAGGCCGAATGGCGCACGCGCCGCTTGGTCGTGAATGTCGGCATGCCGGTGTCAGGATGCGAATGGGGCCTGTGGTCGGCGCGGGCTCATGCGCCGCGCGCGGCTTTCAGCCGGGCGAAGTCCTCGCCGGCGTGATGCGAGGAACGCGTCAGCGGCGAAGCCGCGACCATCAGGAAGCCCTTGGCGTAGGCTATGGTCTCGAGCTGCTGGAATTCCTCGGGCGGCATGAAACGCACCACCGGATGGTGCTTCTTGGTCGGCTGCAGGTACTGGCCGATGGTGAGGAAGTCGACGCCGGCCGAGCGCAGGTCGTCCATCACCTGCAGGATCTCGTTCCGCTCCTCGCCGAGACCGACCATGATGCCGGACTTGGTGAACATCTTCGGGTCCAATTCCTTGACCCGCTGCAGGAGTCGCAGCGACGCGAAATAGCGCGCGCCGGGCCGCACCGTCAGATAGAGCGACGGCACCGTCTCGAGATTGTGGTTGAACACGTCGGGCCGCGCTGCGACCACGCGGTCCACCACGCTTTCTTTGCGCAGGAAATCCGGCGTCAGGATTTCGATGGTCGTGTTCGGGCAGCGCTCGCGAATGGCCGTGATGGTCTCGGCGAAGTGCGCCGCACCGCCGTCCGGCAGATCGTCGCGGTCCACCGAGGTGATCACCACATGGGCGAGCCCGAGCTTGGCGGTGGCCTCGGCCACATGCACCGGCTCGTTCGGATCGAGAGCGCCGGGAAGCCCGGTCTTGACGTTGCAGAAGGCGCAGGCCCGCGTGCAGGTGTCGCCCATGATCATGAAGGTGGCGTGCTTCTTGTCCCAGCACTCGCCGATATTGGGGCAGCCGGCCTCCTCGCAGACCGTGTGCAGGCCGTTCTCGCGGACGATGGCGCTGGTCGAGAGGTAGCCCTTGGAGACCGGCGCCCTGACGCGAATCCAGTCCGGCTTGCGCTGCACGGCGCTGTCCGGCCGGTGCGCCTTTTCGGGGTGGCGGGGCCGCCCGGCGGTATGGTCGAGTACGACGGTCATCTGACCCGATACTTACGAACCCTCTGCCCCCGCCGCAACTGCTTATCCCGGAAGACGCTTTTGGCGTGGAATCGGGCAAATTCGGCTAAGCTCCTCCCGATGACACCGCACATGACACGACAACCGTTAAAGCCGCTTGAACTCGCACGTTTTCTGCTCTGCGGGCCGTTCTACATCATGCTCGGCCTGATGTTGATCGAGGCCTCGCTGCATGCGGTGACGACATTCCTGGTCATCGAAGCCGGCCGGGACGTCGCCCGCGGCAACTTCGTGGTCGGCGATCTGCTGTGGATTCTGGCCTCGGAATCGACCGCCTATGTGGTCGGCGCGGTGAGCTGGATCTTCGCCGAGCGGACCGGGTTTCTGGCCTATGGCCGCTACATGCTCCGCTTCGCCCGCGACAACCGGGAGAAGACCAAGCTGCTCGGCGACAAGGACGCCCGCGAGCGGGTCGAGCCGTTCCTCACCGGCGAGACCTTCTACGTCTACTTCCACCTGCTCTACGAGATCGAAGGCGACCTGCGCATCCTGCTGGCGCTCATCCTCAACGCCATCGTGCTCGGCACCCAGATCGACGGCTCGCTGCCAGCCGCCTATGTGGCGGTGTTCGCGGCGCTGTTCTCGCTGCAGTGGTTCATGCGCAAGCGCGTGGCCGGCGCCTACCTGGAAAACCAGCGCGCCACGAACCGCATGACCGCGCAAGGCTACACCGCCTGGGACAACGTTTTCACCGGCAACCGCTACAACCTCCATCTCTGGCTCGATGGCTTCAAGACCAAGCTGCGCTGGGGCCTCGATGCGCAGATCAAGGCGATCATGACCAAGGAGGGCCTGAGTGCCGCGAGCGGCATCGTGGGCTTGGCAATCGTATTTGCGGCGATGGCGTATGTGGCCTTCCGCGATGCCAATAATCTCGAGGTGATGATCGCGCTCGCCGCGACCTTGCCGCGGCAGATCGAGATGACCAAGGACGTGCACACCTTCACGTCGGGCTGGAACGATCTATTGGCGCAGTGGGCCAGGCTGACGGGCGTCGCCGAAAGCTTCCATCCCGAGACCGATCCGGGGTTCGACGACCGCATCAAGATCGAGAAGCTGACGCTACGCGAAGGCGGCAGCGCCGTCACGGTGGCGAAGCTCGACGATGCGATGACGCTCGTGCTGGCGCAGCCGACTGGCCGGATCAACGTGCGCGGGCCGAACGGCGCCGGCAAGTCAACGCTGCTGACGAGCCTCAAGTCGGCGGTGAAGACGCGGGCCTATTACTGGCCGACCGCCGACCGGCTGTCCTTTGCCTTTGCGCAGGGCGAGGACGAGATCGAGACCGACGAGGACGGCAATCCCCTGCCGCCCGCCGACACCAAGCGGCCGGGCTTCTCGTCGGGCGAACGGCAGATCCGCGCGCTCCAGGAAATCGTGCGGTTTACCGACGCACCGATCTATCTGCTCGACGAATGGGATGCCAATCTCGATCCCAACAACCGGGCTGCGGCCGACGCACTGGTCGAGGAACTGGCCCGGAGAGCCCGCGTCGTGGAGATCTCGCACCGCGACCGGAGTTGATGGGAGGACGCCGATGCTGAGCCGCCGGGCGCTGTTGATGGGTCTTGGGGCTGTCGCGATATCGCGGCCGGCATGGGCGCAAGGCTATCCGGCGCGAGCGGTGCGCGTGGTTGTCCCGGTCGCGGCCGGTGGCGCCAACGACGTCACCGCGCGGCTGATCGGCCAGTGGCTGACGGAGCGGCTCGGCCAGCAATTCGTCATCGAGAACCGTCCGGGCGCCGGAACCAATGTCGGCACCGAGGCGGTCATCCGGGCGCCAGCCGACGGCTACACGCTGCTGATCGCCGGCAGCAATGCGGCGATCAACCCGAGCCTGTTTGCGTCGCTCAGCTTCAATTTCATCCGCGACACCGCGCCGATTGCGAGCATCGTGCGCGTGCCTCAGGTCATGCAGGTGCATCCGTCGGTGCCGGCGAAGAGCGTTCCGGAGTTCATCGCCTACGCCAAGGCCAATCCCGGCAAGATCGCCATGGGCTCCGGCGGCAACGGCTCGCCGGCGCACATCGTCGGCGAATACTTCAAGCTCGCAACCGGCACCGATCTCACGCATGTGCCCTACCGCGGTGCTGCGCCCGCGGTGAACGATCTGCTCGCCGGGCAGATCCAGGTGGCGTTCACCGAGATGGCGACGTCGCTCGGCCACATCAGGGCCGGCACCCTGCGCGCGCTGGCGGTGACGACCGCCGCACGTTCGGAGGCGCTGCCGGAGGTGCCCACCCTCGCCGAGTTCGTTCCCGGTTTCGAGGCGAGCCAGTGGATCGGTCTCGTGGCGCCGAAGGACACGCCGCCGGCGATCGTCGAGAGGCTCAATTCCGAGATCAAAGCCGGGCTTGGCGATGCCAAATTGAAGGCGCGGTTCGCCGAGCTTGGCGGCGTGGTGATGCCGGGCTCCCCGTCGGATTTCGGCAATCTCATTCGCGATGAAACCGAGAAATGGGGCAAGGTGATCCGGGCGGCTCACATCAAGGTGGAATGATTGGAGTGAAGCGTGCAGCAACGCATCGGCGGCGTCATTCACGCCTATGAGGAGCAGGGATTTCATCGCACCGGCACGGCCGTCGATCGGGCATCCGGAGAGTGGCTCGCCGGCGAGGTTCGCCAGATCGGCCTCGAGCCGGTGCTCGAGGAATTTTCACTCAACCGCGTCGATCCTCTCGATGCGTCGCTCACGGTGAATGGCCGCAAGATCGAGGGGCTGCCGCTGTTCGACGGCGGCTTTACGGATGCCGCGGGCATCGAGGGCGTGCTCGGAAGCCTCGACAGCGGCGCACCGATCGGGCTTTGCGAAATCCCGCCGAATGCCGCAGGCGACGGCGCCTTGGGCGAAGCCAGGCGGCAGAACCGGAATCGGGCCATCGTCGTCGTCACCCGCGGCTCGCGACCGGGTTTTTGTCCCAGCAACGCCGACAGCTTCGTTCGTCCGTTTGGCCCGCCGACGCTGCAGGTAGCCAGCGAGGACGCGCCCTTCCTTGCCGAATGCGCACGGCAGGGCGCGAAGGTTCGGCTGACCACGCATGTCGAACGCAAAGCCACTCACGCGGCGAACGTCGTCGCGACGATTTCAGGAGCCAGCCAAGCTCTCCCGCCCTTGGTGGTGATGACGCCGCGCAGCGGATGGTGGTGGTGCGCGAGCGAGCGCGGCGGCGGTCTTGTCTGCTGGCTGGAGATCATGCGCGCGGTGCGCGCCGCGAAGCCTGCCAGGGACGTCCTGTTCGTTGCCTCAAGCGGCCACGAGCTCGGCCATCTCGGCCTCGATCATTTCATGGAACGACGACCGCAGCTCGTCGCAACGGCAAAGGCATGGATTCATCTTGGCGCCAACATCGGTGCGGCCCAGGGCCCCGGCAACACGTTGCAGGCATCCGACGACGCGCTGGAAACGATGATGGCCGATGCGATGACGAAGGCCGGGCTGCCGATCGGCCGGCGTCATCCGCGTGGAACGGCTCCGCGCGGAGAAGCCGAAAACGTCCACCGTGGCGGCGGACGCTACGTCTCGATCATCGGAAGCAACGACCTGTTTCACAACACCAGCGACCGCGGACCAGACACGGTCGATCTGCGCGCGATCGAACGATTTGCGGATGCGTTTGCGTCGGTCGCGACATTGCTGGCCAGCGCCTGAGACGATCGCGTCACATGTTCAGCACGCGGCCGTAAGCGTCGAGCACCGACTCCTTCATCATCTCCGACAAGGTCGGATGTGGGAACACCGTGTGCATCAGCTCTTCCTCGGTGGTCTCGAGGTTCATCGCCACCACGAAGCCTTGGATCAGCTCGGTGACCTCGGCGCCGACCATGTGCGCGCCCAGAAGCTGGCCGGTCTTCTTGTCGAAGATGGTCTTGACCAGGCCCTGATCCTCGCCGAGCGCCACGGCCTTGCCGTTGCCGATGAAGGGAAAGCGGCCGACGCGGATGTCGTACTTCTTGTCCTTCGCGGCCTGCTCGGTCAGCCCGACCGACGCGATCTGCGGGTGGCAATAAGTGCAGCCCGGGATCATCAGCTTGTCCATCGGATGCGGATGCAGCCCCTTGATCGCCTCGACGCAGATCACGCCCTCGTGCTCGGCCTTGTGTGCGAGCATCGGCGGGCCCGCGACATCGCCGATCGCGTAGATGCCCGGCACGTTGGTCTTGCAGGTGCCGTCGATCGCGATAGTGCCGCGCTCGATCTTCACGCCGAGCTTCTCCAGGCCGAGATTCTCGACATTTCCGACCACGCCGACGGCCGAGATCACGCGATCAACCGTCATCTTCTGCGTGCCGCCCTTGCCGTCGTCGATGGTGGCCGTGACGTTGTCGGCGCCCTTATCGAGCTTCGTCACCTTGGCGCCGGTGAGGATCTTGATGCCCTGCTTCTCGAACGACTTCCGGGCGAAGGCCGCGATCTCGGCGTCCTCAACGGGCAGGATCTGCGGCAGCACCTCGACCACCGTCACGTCGGCGCCGAGCGTCTTGTAGAACGACGCGAACTCGATGCCGATCGCGCCCGAGCCCACGACCAGGAGCGACTTCGGCATCTTGTCCGGGTTCATCGCCTCGAAATAGGTCCACACCAGCTTCTTGTCGGGCTCGAGTCCCGGCAGCACGCGCGGCCGCGCGCCGGTCGCGATGATGATGTGCTTGGCGGAATAGCTGCCCGGGCCGAGCGCGTCCTTCGGCGCCGGCGTCTTGCTGGCCTTCACGGTGAGCTTGCCGGGCGCGTCGATGGTCGCGTCGCCCCAGATCACCGGGATCTTGTTCTTCTTCATCAGGAAGGCGACGCCGGTGCCCATGCGGCCGGCGACGCCGCGCGAGCGCTTCACCACCGCGGCCGGATCGAAGCTGACATTGTCGGCCGACAGGCCATAGTCCTTGGCGTGCTTCATGTAGTGGTAGATCTCGGCCGAGCGCAGCAGCGCCTTGGTCGGGATGCAGCCCCAGTTCAGGCAGATGCCGCCGAGATAATCGCGTTCGACGATCGCAGTCTTGAAGCCAAGCTGCGCGGCGCGGATGGCCGTGACATAGCCTCCCGGACCCGAACCGATGATGATGATGTCGAAGGCGTCTGCCACGTCAGTCTCCGTTGTTACTCAGGCCCGTGTTCTTAAGCCCGTGTTCTTCAAGCCCTGTGGGCCCCGGCTTGCAAGCCTGCGGCGGGCGGGCTGGAGGCCTTGCGCCGGCGCAGGATGCGGCCCCTGATATAGCACTCGACGCCCGCGATCACAGCCAATGCGGCGACTGTCCCGCACGTCACCGAGGCCATGAAGGTCCACATCAGGTCGGTCCGCTTGAGGCTCGCGAGCACGAAGGTGAGCCCCAGCGGGTTGAGCAGCACGAAGGCCGCGATTCCGGTCGTGATCCAGGGCCAGCGCGTGATGTCATCCTGGCCGGTCGTCCGCAGGTAGCGGCGGCGCACCAGGCCCCATTGCACCAGCACCGCGAGCAGTGCCGGGACCACGAGCTCGAGTGCGATCGGGATCTCCTCCTCGCCCACGGTGAAGGGATTGCTCGAAAACGACGCGATCCAGCCGACCAGCCCCGGCACGGCGACGGACACGATCGCCAGCAGGGCCAGCAACAACGCGGCGACGTTGAGCGTCCGCGCCTGTTTCACTCTGGCGTAGCAGACCGAGAACACGATGGCCGCAAACAGGGTGAAACCGGCAACGACGGCCAGGACGATCTGGAATTCGTCGTTGGCGCCGAAGAAGTCGCCGAGCGACAGCGCGGCGAGCTCGGCCACGACGAGCGAGATCAGAAAGATTCCCAGGAAGGCGAAGGCCGCCGCCATCGATCGGACGCTCCGAAACGGCGCGCGGCGCCGTCTATTCCACCAGAAGCTTCAATTCCTCGACCACAGGCCGCACCTGCGCGACCTGCTGGCGCAGCATGTCGCGCATCTCGGCCTGCGTCGACCCCGACGGCTCGGCGCCCACATCGTTCATGCGCTTTTGCACGTCCGGATGCTTCACCGCCGCGGAAATTTCCTGCTGGAGCCGCATAACGATCGGCTCCGGCGTGCCCTTGGGCGCGAGGAATCCGTTCCAGCCGCGCAGTTCCAGGTTGGGGAAGCCCAGCTCCCGCACCGTCGGCACATTCGGCAGCGCCACCGATTTGGTCGCGACCGCCATGGCCTTGAGCTGGCCGCCGCGGACGCGCTCGAGCGAGCTCGACAGCTGGTCGCCGCCGAACTGCACGCGGCCGACCATCAGGTCGGTCACCAGCGGCGCCGCTCCGCGATATGGGACGTGATCGAGCTTGATGCCAGTGTCGCGTTTGAGCACCTCGCCCATCAGATGCATGATGCTGCCGGGCCCGGTCGAGCCGTAGAACAGCGGCGTGTTCGTGGTCCTGGCGTATTCGACGAATTCCTTGAGGTTGCCGGCCGGCACGTCCTTGTTGGCGAGCAGCAGCATCGGCACATAGGCGCCGACCGAGACCGGTACGAAATCGTCGAAGTCGTGCCGCGCGCGCTTGGCGAACAGCAGCGACGACGTTGTGGTCGAGAACGTGATGTTGTGGAACAGCAGCGTGTGGCCGTCCGGCGCGGCCTTGGCGACCTGATCGGCGCCGACCGAGCCGCCCGCTCCGCCGACATTCTCGACCACGAAGCTCTGCCCCATGGTCTCCGACATCCGCTGCACGATGAGCCGCGCCAGCATGTCGGTGGTGGCGCCCGCCGGAAACGGCACGACGACGCGGATCGGGCGGCTGGGATACTGCTGCGCGAACGCGGCCGGAGCGAACAGCACCAGGCCGCCGACGGCCGTCGCAACTCTGAGAACATTCCGCCGAGTCCTGGTCACAGTCGCCTCCCTGACCGAACTACGCACTGAACTACTCTTGGCAATACTCCTGGAGTCCATTCCTGACTTTGACGTTGCTCTCGGCGCTGTTTCCGCGCCTTACACCGCCATCATCAACGGGTTTTCGATCAAGGTCTTGAACGCGCCGATCAGCTCGGCGCCGAGCGCGCCGTCGACGGCGCGGTGATCGCAGGACAGCGTCACGCTCATGATGTGGGCGGCTTCGATCTTGCCGTTCTTGACGATCGCCCGCTCCTCGCCGGTGCCGACCGCAAGGATCGTGGCGTGCGGCGGGTTGATCACCGCGGTGAAGTCCTTGATGCCGAACATGCCGAGGTTGGACACCGCGGTGGTGCCGCCTTGGTACTCGTGCGGCTTGAGCTTCCTGGCCCGCGCTCGCGCGGCAAAATCCTTCATCTCGCTGGAGATGGTGGAGAGCGACTTGCTCTCGGCGTTGCGGATGATCGGCGTGATCAGGCCGCCCGGCATCGCCACCGCGACGCCGACGTCGGAATGCTTGTGCTTCAGCATGCCGCTGTCGGTCCAGCTGACGTTCGCATCCGGCACACGCTGCAGCGCGATCGCCAGCGCCTTGATGACGAAATCGTTGACCGAGAGCTTGTAGGCCGGCTTGCCGTCCTTGTCCTTGTGGGCGGCGGCGTTGATCTCCTCGCGGGCCGCCAGCAGCTTGCCGATGTTGCAGTCGATCGTCAGATAGAAATGCGGGATGGTCTGCGTCGACTGCGTCAGCCGCTGCGCGATGGTGCGGCGCATGCCGTCATGCGGCACGACTTCGTAGCTGCCCTCCTCGAACAGTGCGCGGACCTGCTGGTCCGTCATTGACGGCGCGACGGACGGAGCCGCGGCCGGTGCGGCCGCAGGCGCGCCAGGAGCGGCCTTGAGGCCCTTGCCGGATTTCGCAGCGTCGACGTCGCGGGCGATGATGCGGCCGTGCGGGCCCGAGCCCGAAATGCGCGACACGTCGATGCCGGCGTCCTTGGCGAGCCGGCGCGCCAGCGGCGAAGCGAACACGCGGCCGCCGCTCGGCTGGGCCGCGGGCTGCGCCGCAGCTTGAGGTGCAGGCGCGGGAGATGGCGCGGCTGCCGGCTTCGGCGCCTCGGCCTTGGCCGGTGCGGGAGCTGGCGCGGGAGCCGCAGCTTGCGGCTTCGGCGCGGGCGCAGCCGAGCCGGCGCTCGCGGCAGCGGCCTTGGGATCCTCGCCCTCGGCGGCCAGCACCGCGATCACCTGGTTCACCGGCACGTCGGCGGTGCCGTCCGGAACCACGATCTTGGCGATGGTGCCTTCGTCGACCGCCTCGACTTCCATGGTGGCCTTGTCGGTCTCGATCTCGGCAATGATGTCGCCGGACTTGACCTTGTCGCCCTCGCGCTTGAGCCACTTGGCGAGGTTGCCCTTTTCCATCGTGGGCGACAGCGCCGGCATGAGGATGTTGATCGGCATGGCGTCTCGCCCTTCAGCGTTTCTTGCGTCGAGCCGCGGGCTTTGCGGCTGTTCTGGATTTCGGTTTGGCAGGCTTGCTTCGCGCCGGCTTGGCTTGTGCAGCCTTCACCGGGCTTGCGCCCATCTCGGCCAGGTAAGCCTCGGCAATCTGGACCGTGATGTCCTTCTTGCTCAGGCCGGTCTTCTGCGCGGCATAGATATCGCCGAGCCGTTTCGTGACTTCGGCGAGCACCTCGCCCCATGGCGCGGGCGTATCGAACGCCGGCAGCGCCGAGACGTAAAGCTCGTCCTTGACGATGCCGAGGCGAAGGATCTCCACGCCGCCGTTTTCCAGCGCCTGCTCCGGCAGCGCCAGCGCGTGATAGACTTGCGGTTCGTTGTTGCCGCTGGCCATGGGCCTTTACCGGTAGAGAACCGCTTTCGCCGCCTGCACCACGTCGGCGACGCTGGGCAGCGCGAGCTTTTCCAGGTTGGCGGCGTAAGGCATAGGCACGTCCTTGCCGGACACGCGCGTGACCGGTGCGTCGAGATAGTCGAAGGCGTGCTCCATGACGCGCGCCGCGATCTCGGCGCCGACGCCGGACTGCGGCCAGCCTTCCTCGACCGTGACGATGCGGCCGGTCTTCTTAAGCGACTCCACGATGGTCTCGGTGTCCATCGGCCGGATCGTGCGCAGGTCAATGACCTCGGCCTCGATGCCTTCCTTGGCAAGCTCTTCTGCGCCCTTCAGCGCGTAGCTCATGCCCATCGAGAACGACACGATGGTCACGTCCTTGCCGGGCCGCGCGATCTTCGCCTTGCCGATCGGCAAGACGTAATCGTCGAGCTTCGGCACCGGGAAGCTGTGGCCGTAGAGGATCTCGTTCTCGAGGAAAACGATCGGATTGGGATCGCGGATCGCAGCCTTCAGCAGGCCCTTGGCATCGCTCGCACTGTACGGCGCGACCACCTTGAGACCCGGGATGTGCGAGTACCAGGACGAGAAGTCCTGGCTGTGCTGGGCGGCGACGCGCGCGGCCGCGCCGTTCGGGCCGCGGAACACGATCGAGCTGCCGATCTGGCCGCCGGACATGTAGCGCGTCTTGGCCGCCGAATTGATGATCTGGTCCATCGCCTGCATGGCGAAGTTGAAGGTCATGAACTCGACGATCGGCTTGAGGCCTGCGAGCGCCGCGCCGACGCCCAAACCGGCAAAGCCGTGCTCGGTGATCGGGGTGTCGACCACGCGCTGCGGGCCGAACTCCTGCAGGAGCCCCTGCGTGACCTTGTAGGCGCCCTGATACTCGGCGACCTCCTCGCCCATCACGAACACCGCGCCGTCGCGCCGCATCTCCTCGGCCATCGCGTCGCGCAGCGCTTCGCGCACCGTCATGGTCACCATCTCGGTGCCTTCCGGCACGTCGGGCTCAGGTGCGGCCTGGGGCTGCGGCGGTTGAGCTGCGGCCGATTTCGGCTCGGCCGGCACGGGCGTGGGCTTGGCCTGCTGCGGCGCGGGTGCGGCGGACTCCGCGGCCTTCTGCTGCTGCGCGGGCTTGGCGGCTTCCGCTGCGGAAGCATCCTCGCCGTCGCCCAGGATCAACGCGATCGGCGTGTTGACCGCAACGTCGGCGGTGCCTTCCGGCACCAGGATCTTGCCGAGCGTGCCCTCGTCGACCGCCTCGACCTCCATGGTGGCTTTGTCGGTCTCGATCTCGGCGATCACGTCGCCGGATTTGACCTTGTCGCCCTCATGCTTGATCCATTTGGCAAGGTTGCCTTTCTCCATGGTCGGAGAGAGGGCGGGCATCAATACTTGGATCGCCATCGAACCGGAATCCTTGAGAGCGCAGCTTAAGCGTAGATGTCGGTGTAGAGCTCCGAAGGATCGGGCTCGGGATCGTGGGTGGCAAACTCAGCGGCTTCGTTGACGGTCTCGCGCACCTTGGCGTCGAGCTTCTTGAGATCGTCTTCGTTGGCCCATTTGTTCTGCAAGAGCCGCTGCCGCACCTGCTCGATCGGGTCGTGCTCGGTGCGGACCTTCTCGACCTCCTCGCGGGTGCGATACTTGGCCGGGTCCGACATCGAGTGGCCGCGATAGCGGTAGGTCAGCATCTCGAGGATGATCGGGCCGTTGCCGCTGCGGCACCATTGCGCCGCGTGGTCGGCCGCCGCCTTCACGGCGCGCACATCCATGCCGTCGACCTGCTCGCCGGGAATGCCGTGGGCCGCGCCGCGCTGCGACAGGTCGGTGGTGGCCGACGCGCGCTTCAGCGACGTGCCCATGGCGTATTGGTTGTTCTCGATGATGTAGACCGCCGGCAGGTTCCAGAGCTTCGCCATGTTGAAGCTCTCGTAGACTTGGCCCTGGTTGGAGGCGCCGTCGCCGAAATAGGTCACCGAGATGTTGTCGTTGCCGCGGTACTTGCTCGCGAAGGCGAGACCGGTGCCGAGCGGCACCTGGGCCGCGACGATGCCGTGACCGCCGTAGAAGCCCTTCTCGGCCGAGAACATGTGCATCGAGCCGCCCTTGCCGCGGGAGTAGCCGTGGCTCCTCCCCGTCAGCTCGGCCATGACGCCCTTGGCGTCCATGCCGCAGGCCAGCATGTGGCCGTGGTCGCGGTAGCCGGTGATGATGCCGTCGCCCTGCTTCAGCACCATCTGCATGCCGACCACCACGGCCTCCTGGCCGATGTAGAGGTGGCAGAAGCCGCCGATCAGGCCCATGCCGTACATCTGGCCGGCCTTCTCCTCGAACCGGCGGATCAGCAGCATGTCGCGATAGGCGCCAAGCTCCTGGTCCTTGGTGAGGTCGGCAAGCGGCCGCTGATTGTGGCCGGTGCCCGCGGCAGATGGATTGGAAGGGCGCGCAGCGTCGGGCTGCGCCGAGTTTGTGGCGGCTGCCATGGCTCTCCTCGGGCAAGTCGCCGTCGATCGACGGCGTTTCAGTCCCATAGCGTAATTTAGTGCGGCGTGAAAGCGTGCGACAGCCCCACGCACAGGTCAGGTTGCCACGCACAAACAATTGAGGCGGAAAGCAAAAATGACATGGTTCCAGCCGGATGTTCGGCCGGACGGGACGCCTGTCGGCAGCGGCCCTACGGCCGCTTGAGCATCAGGGTCAGGTCGCGCGGATCGAGGTAGTTCAGTCCGGCGCGGACGCGCTCGTCCAGCATGTCCGGATCGATACTGTCGGACTTCAGGAGCTTGACGCGGCGCTGCCAGTCGGCCCGCTCCTTCTTGAGCTGGGTGAGCTCCCCGTTGAGCGCCGCAAACTGCTGGTCGAGGTCCTGCTGGGCGCGCAGGCCATGGTTGCCGCTGTAGGCGTTGGTGAAGAAGTAGGCGATCACCACCGCGCTGCCGGCGTAGAGACCGAGCGTGGTCAGAACGGTGCGCAGTTTGCGGCGGGAAACCATCCCCTCAATTGACGCGATCCGCGTTAAGGGCCGGTTACCTATTCGGTCTTTCGGTCCGGCCTTTGCAGCCGCGGCGCGTTACCGGCCGCGGCGGAACGCCTTCAGCGCGCTCTTGCCGAGATACCGCGCCTGGGCGCCGAGCTCCTGCTCGATGCGCAGGAGCTGATTGTACTTGGCGGTGCGGTCGGAGCGCGCCAGCGAGCCGGTCTTGATCTGGCCGCAGTTCGTGGCGACCGCGAGATCGGCGATGGTCGAGTCCTCGGTCTCGCCGGAACGGTGCGACATCACCGCGGTGTAGCCCGCCTTGTGGGCGGTCTCGACCGCGGCCAGCGCCTCGGTCAGCGTGCCGATCTGGTTGACCTTGACCAGGATCGAGTTGCCGATGCCCTGCTTGATGCAGTCATTGAGCCGCTCGACATTGGTCACCATCAGGTCGTCGCCGACCAGCTGGCAGGTCTTGCCGATCATGTCGGTGACGAGTTTCCAGCCGTCGAAGTCGTCCTCGGCCATGCCGTCCTCGATGGAGGCGATCGGGTAGCGCGCGGTCAGGTCGGTGAGGTACTTGGCCTGCTCCTCCTTGGAGCGGGTTTTCCCTTCGCCTTCATAGACATAATAGCCGCTCTTGAAGAATTCGGTTGAAGCCGGATCGAGCGCGATGACGACCTGGTCGCCGGGCTTGTAGCCGGCCTGCTCGATGGCCCGCATGACCAGGCCCAGCGCTTCTTCGGCCGACTGCAGGTTCGGCGCGAAACCGCCCTCGTCGCCGACATTGGTGTTGAGGCCCGCGTCGTGCAGCAGCTTCTTCAGGGTCTGGAACACCTCGACGCCCATGCGCAGGCCCTCCGAGAAGGTCTCGGCGCCGACCGGCATGATCATGAATTCCTGGAAGTCGATCGGGTTGTCGGCATGCACGCCGCCGTTGACGATGTTCATCATCGGCACCGGCAGCACGCGGGCCTGGGTGCCGCCGACATAGCGGTAGAGCGGCATGCGGTTGGCCGCGGCCGCAGCCTTTGCGACCGCGAGCGACACGCCGAGGATGGCGTTGGCGCCGAGCCGGGCCTTGTTCGGCGTGCCGTCGAGCGCGATCAGCGTCTCGTCGATCTTGGTCTGGTCCTCGGCGTCCATGCCGCCGATGGCGTCGAAAATCTCATTGTCGACCGCCTGGACCGCCTTCTGCACGCCCTTGCCGAGATAGCGGGCCTTGTCGTTGTCACGAAGCTCCACGGCCTCGTGGGCCCCGGTGGAGGCGCCCGACGGCACGGCGGCGCGGCCGCGGGTGTCGTCTTCCAGGATCACATCGACTTCGACGGTCGGATTGCCGCGGCTATCGAGAATTTCGCGGGCGATGATGTCGGTAATTGCGGTCATGATGCTCCCGGACTCCCAAAGCATGATCCCGAAAAGTGGCTTCCGGTTTTCGGAAAAGATCATGCTCAATCAAAGACGAGCCCGAAGTCTGATCCAGCTTTGCTGGATCAGACTTTGGGCAGTCCGGGGCTTCTACAGGATCAAACCGCGGGCGAAAAGGGCTGCGGCTGGACCATGTCAAAGCGGCGTTTCAGCGTGTCGATGGCGTCGCGCTGCGGCTCCGACGGGCCGTCGTGGCCCGCGATCGCCTCGACCATCTCGACCAGCTGCCGGCGCTCCAGATCGGTCAGCCGCGAGCGCAGCAGATTGGCGAACAGGCCGACCGCCTGCTCGAAGCTGTCGGCCCGGCTCGCCACAAAGCGGGCGTGGGTCATGCGCTCGGTGAGATCGCTTTCGAAGCCGAACACCCGGCGCGCCATGTCTTCGATCGCGGCGTATTGCTCGCGGGTCGGGGCGTCGGCGGTGCGGGCGATCAGCAGCATCAGGACGATGGCGGCCTCGCGGGGATCCTGGATGGCCAGGATCGGCGCGGCGCGTTCAGCCGCCAGCGCCTTGCGGCGGCGCTCGGCGTTCCGGCGCTGCGAGAAGAACGCGAGGACATGCTCGTGGCCATCCATCCGAACGAACCAGTAGATCAGCCAGAAAACCAGCGTGCTGAGGATCAGAGCAATGACGGGCATGGGTCGTCTCGTTAAAGCGCCTTTGTATCGTGCGGCACGGTCATACCGGCGTTTCGCCCGCCGGATCGGGGCCGGATTTGCTTGCGGAGGGTTGCCGATCGGTTACTCATAGCGCCATGCCTGCTCGCTCTAAGTCTCGAAAAGCTCCTGTGTCCGGCCAGCCGCTGCAGCTGGGCCGGCCCGTGCACCAGCCCGCCTCGCCTGCCGAGGCCGTGCTCGACCGCGTGCCGAACCCGCATCCGGACACTGACTATGTGTCGCGTTTCGTGGCCCCCGAGTTCACCTGCATGTGCCCGGTCACCGGCCAGCCCGATTTCGCACATCTGGTTATCGATTACGTGTCAGGGAAATGGCTTTTGGAATCCAAGTCGCTGAAGCTCTACCTGGCGAGCTTCCGCAACACCGGCGCATTCCACGAGGACTGCACAGTCGGGATCGGCAAGCGGATCGCCGGGCTGCTCAAGCCGAAATGGCTCCGGATCGGCGGCTACTGGTATCCGCGCGGCGGTATCCCGATCGACGTGTACTGGCAGACCGGCAAGCTGCCGAGCGGCGTTTGGGTGCCGGACCAGGGCGTGTCGCCCTACCGCGGGCGCGGCTAAGCCTCACACCGGTTTAGGCTTCACCAGAAGCTGCGCGCTGACGATGCCGATCAGCATCATGGCGATCGCTGCGATCGACAGCGTGGGGCCCGGTCCCAGCCGGTCGAGGCCTATGCCATAGAGGATCGGGCTGATGCCGCCGCCGACGAAAAACGAGAAGGTGTGAAACGCCACCGCCGAGCTGCGCGTCGCCGGCGCAAACTCCGTGACATAGACCTGGATGCTGGCGTGGAGCATGTAGAAGCCGAGCCCCATCAGCGCGAAGGCACAGGCCTGCACCGGCCACGGCGGGCTTAGGCCTACGATGAACAGGCCCACCGCCGCGGACAAGCCGCCCGCCATCATGATATGCTTCTGGCCGAACAGCATCAGCAGCCGCTTGACGCTGAGCGAATAGACCATGCCGCCGACCGCAAAGGCCGCGACCACGAGGCCTGCGATGGAGGCGCGCGGCTCGCCGCCCTTCGCGAGCAGCACCGCGACATAGGGAAAGATGCCGAACAGGAACAGCGCTTCGAGCGCCACGGTGGCGTAGCAGATGCGGGCGGTGCGGATCGCGAAGATCGCGCGGTTGCGCGCGAGCACCGAGCGCACGTCGAGCGGCTGCGGCTCGCTGCGGGGGATGTCGCGCAGACCGTAGAAGCCGAGCACCACCGCGGCGAGGCTGATGACGCCGAGGCCCACGAACATGCCGCGCCAGTGGATCACGTCGGCGACCACACCGGAGATCGCCGCGCCCAGAAGGTTGCCTGAGATGCTGGCGGCAAGCAGCCGCCCGATCATGACTTGACGTTGCGCCAGCGGCACGAAGTCGGAGATCAGCGCCATGCCGACCGGGAAGCTGCCGCCGCAGGCCGCGCCGGCCACGACCCGCAGCGCGAACAGCAGCCAGAAGTCCGTGACGATGGCCGACAAAAACGACGAGATCGCGAGCAGCAGCAGGCACAGGGTCATGACCCTGGCCTTGCCGTAGGCGTCGGCGATGGGGCCGAGCACCGGCTGCGCAAGGCCATAGGCCGCGAAGCCCGCGGCGAGCATTGCCGCCGTCGTGGGCGAGATCGACAGATCTGCCGCTATTTGCGGCACCACCGGATCGATGGCGCGGACGCTTAAGGCCGAGGCGAAGATCAGGACGTTGATGATGTTGAACGCGCGGTCCATTGAGCGGCTTTGAACAACGTGAGCGGCGGCAGCGCCAGGGCGAATTGCGCAACCCTCCCATCCAAGGGTTTGCGCGCGTCAGGTTTTCCGGCGCAGCAGCTGCGAGCACATGATGCCGACGCCGAGCAGCACGAGCGCGCCGAAGAAGATCGTCGGCTCCGCGCCGCCATGTGCAAATCCGAAGCCATAGACCACCGGGCCGATCGCCTGGCCCATATAGAACGATGAGGAATGCAGCGAGGCTGCGGCGCCACGCGCGGTCTGCGAAAGATCAGTGACGTGGACCTGGATGCAGCTGTGCATCAGGTAGAAGCCGAGGCCGTAGGCCGCGAAGATCGCGGTCTGCACCTGCCAGGGCAAATGCAGTGCGATGAGCGCGAGGCAGGTGCCGGCCAGCGCGCCGCCTGCCAGCATCAGCTTTCGATCCGACACCACGTTGACCAGATGCTGGGCGGTCAGCGAATAGCCGATGCCGCCGATCGCGAAGCAGGCGATCAGGAGGCCCGCGATCGAGGCCCGGGTTTCGCCGATGCCCTGCAGCAGGAGCGCGATATAGGGGAACAGCCCGTGGATGAAGATCGCCTCCAGGAACACCGCGCCGAAGCAGACTTTCGCGCGCGGGTCCGACAGGATGTCGCGGAAGTTCGCGATCACGGCGGCGCGGTTGAACGGCTGCGGCTTGGGCTGGACGAAATTGCGGAAGGCGAAGAAGGCCGACAGCGCCACCAGCAGCGAGAACAGGCCTAGCACGCCGAACACGCCGCGCCAGCCGAACAGGTCGCCGATCACGCCCGCAACCGAGGCGCCGAGCACGTTGGCGGTGAGCGCGATGCCCAGAAGCCGCGCGATCGCGACCTGGCGCTGATGCATCGGCACGAGATCCCCGACGAGCGCGAGCGCCACCGGGAACACGCCGCCCGCGACCAGGCCCGCGACCACGCGCATGGCGACCAGCAGCCAGAAGCTCGACGAGACCGCGCAAACCAATGTGGCGAGCGCCATCACCAGCACGCAGACATTCATCAGCCGGGTCTTGCCGAAGAAATCCGCGGTGATGCCGAGCAGCGGCTGCACCAGCGCGTAGGGAAACGCGAAGGCGGTCGACAGCAGCGCCGCGGTCTTCACGTCGATTGCGAGATCGCGCGCGATCATCGGAATCACCGGATCGATCGCACGGGTGAAGATCGTCTGGGCGAAGACGACCAGGGCGACGATTTTCAGGAGCGGAGTGATGGCAGGCCTCGTCGTCGTCAGACTCTGCCGCTCGTCGTATTTTGGCTCGCAGCATCTGATTTGGCGAGCTTATCGAAAGCGATCAGGCGGCGCAGCAACGCCTCCAGGTCCTTCAGCGGCACCATGTTCGGCCCGTCGGACGGCGCCTTGTCGGGATCCTGATGGGTCTCGATGAACACGCCGGCGACGCCGACCGCGACCGCGGCGCGCGACAGCACCGGCACGAACTCGCGCTCGCCGCCCGACGACGTGCCCTGCCCGCCCGGCTGCTGCACCGAGTGCGTCGCGTCGAAGATCACCGGCGCGCCGGTGTCGCGGGCGAGGATCGGCAGCGCGCGCATGTCGGACACCAGCGTGTTGTAGCCGAACGAGGCGCCGCGCTCGGTGACCAGCACGTTGCGGTTGCCTGCGCCGGTGACCTTGGCGACCACGTTCTTCATGTCCCAGGGCGCGAGGAACTGGCCCTTCTTGACGTTGACGGTCTTGCCGGTCTTCGCCGCGGCGATCAGCAGGTCGGTCTGCCGGCAGAGGAACGCCGGGATCTGCAGCACGTCGACGGCTTGGGCCGCCCGGGCGCACTGCTCGATCTCGTGCACGTCGGTGAGCACCGGCAGGCCCAGGCTGTCGCGGATCTCGGCAAAGATCGGCAGCGCCTGATCGAGGCCCATGCCCCGCGCGCTCCTGGCCGAGGTGCGGTTGGCCTTGTCGAACGAGGTCTTGTAGACGAGGCCGATCGAAAGCCGCGCCGCGATCTCCTTCAGCGCCGCGGCCATTTCCAGCGCGTGCGCGCGGCTTTCCAGCTGGCAGGGGCCTGCGATCAGCGCAAGCGGCAAGGCGTTGCCGAAGCGCGCGTTGCGCACCTCGACGGTGGCGTTGGGAAGAAGCGAAGCGTCCATCGGGCGGAACATGGCGGCACCGGCCCGCGGGGTCAACGCTCAATTCCGCTCGAACACGAGGGTTGCGCCGAGCGCGTTGTCGGGACCGAGGGCGGCGTAGCCCATGCGGCTGGAACTGATGGTGGCCGCAGTCTTGATTTGCTCCGTGGCCATATCGAGGTCACGGACCGCAAAGCGAATTGCGGCCAGCCGCGCGCCACGTTGCGTGGTCGGCGGCTCGGTGCCGAAGCGGTCGCGGAACACGCCGGGCCGCATCACCTGGATTTCGCCGCGCGGCGTCTTGATGGTGATCCCGGACGAGCCGGCAACGAGGCCGCGCGGACCGGCGAAGGCTTCCAGGAAGGCGCGATGGTCGCTGGGATTATCTGCCACCAGAACGACGCCGGCGACCGCGGTCGCCGTGTTGGGATGGTTCTGGAACGCCGGATTCCAGAAGTTCTCGGGATGGCGATGCAGGATGCTGAAGAAGCCCGCATCCGGGGCGAGCGGGTCCGATGCGAAGGCCAGGGCGAACGCGAGCTTGACGGCGGTGCCGTCGGGACGGCGGCCCTCGCGCTCGAATTCATAGAGATCGAAATCGCTGATCCCGGCTGAACGGAATGCCTCCACGTCCGGCGCGCCGCGGCCCTCCAGCACCAGCATGGAGAGCCCCTGCCCGTGCGCGAGAAAATCGCGGTTGAAGGCGCCGAACGAGAAGAACCGCGGGCCGTGCGGCGCCATCTCCGTGGCGTCCGCCATGGCGAGCAGTTCGATATAGGTGCCGGGCAATTGCACGATGTGGTTCTGCGTGCCCCAGTCGCGCGGATGGGTGTTGCGGGCGCCCACCTTGAAGCCGAGCCGCCGATAGAACTCGGCGGCGGCATCGAGGTCGCGCACCGCATGGACGATGTGGTCGAGGCCGCGCGCCACGCCGGCTTCCTCGCGTCAGCGCAACGCCGAGAACGCGGTCGGCCGCAGCATCGAGGTCTTGATGTTGGCGATGATCAGGCCGTCCTTCTCGCTCTCGTCGCGGGCCTTGTGCCACTCCGGATCGGCCTGAAACGCGTTCCACTTCTGCTCGCGCTCGGCAAGCGATTCCCAGGCCAGCAGGTAATGCAGGTCGTTGCTGCCGTCGCCGAGCAGCACGGTCCAGAAGCCGGTCGGGCGGATGCCGTGCTTCTTCCAGATGTCGAGCGTCTTGGTCTCGAAGCGCTTGAGCAGCGCCGGCAGCTTGCCCGGAATGCACTGATAGATGCGAAGCTCGTAGATCATTGTTGCCTCCCTGCGCGCAAAATGCCGATGCCCGGCCAAGCCGGGCATCGTGAAGAAAACTCGGGCGCCTTGAGTATCACACCGGGCGTCTACTCTCCACCGCCGCCGGTGCTCACGAGGCCTTCGCCGCGGCTTGCGCCTCCCACTCGCGCTGGGTCCGCACCGCCTTCCGGACTTCGGGCAGATGGTGCGCCAGGCCGAGCAGCGCCTTGTTCACGCGCGTCAGCCACGCCGGCAGCGGCCGGCGGACGTCGAACAGCAGCACCACGCGGATGCCGTCGGTGTCGTTCCACACCTCGTGCTTGTGCGTGTCGTCGAAGATCACGCACTTGCCTTCCTCCCAGTGGACCAGCGCATCGCCGACCGTCATGCGGACGTCCTTCTGCGGCTCCGGCACGATCAAGCCGAGATGGCACCGCAGCACGCCCTTGTAGCTGCCGCGATGGCGCTTGATGTGCATTCCAGGCGCCAGCACCGAGAAGAACGCAAGCTGCAGGTCGGGGATGGAATCGAGCAGCTTCCCCGTCTCCGGGCAGCGCTTGTAGCTGTCGTCGAACCTGTGGCCGAGGATGGAGAAGAAATACGTCTTCCAACCGTCGATGTGCTGTTTGCTGAGGTTCATCTGCCGTGGGGAAATGTCCTGGATGTTCGGCAGGCTCTTCTGTCCATACAGCACCGCGACCAGCTCCCGCTTGATCGCGTCGCTGTTCTTTTCCAGCCGCTCGACCCACTCGAAATGTTTGGAGTCCACGATCGAGACGTTGCCCATCGGCGATTGGTCCGCCACGTAATCCTCGATGGCATGACCAAGCCGTTTCATCGGCATCTTGATCGCGCGCTTGAGCGTTTCTTTCAAATTGAAGCGCGCGGCAGACTCGGACGCTGGACGGGAAATGGACATCGACGCCCCCACGTTACGGACATTCCCAATGGACCGATGTTACCGAATATGGAAACCGCCGGGAAAGGGGGATTTGCCGCGCTCTGTGAGCGTTTATTCCTGACTATCGCAGCGCGAAACGAGACGACGGTTTCGCCAATGTCCGTGTCAGGTCAATGCGATGACCATGGCTTGGCATGGCCGACGCGGTCTGGTCCGGGTAAGCAGATACGGGCGACGCTGTCAGTTCTTCGTCGGCGGCGACAGGGTTTGCGGCACCGACTTCGGATCGACCTTGGACATCGCGATGGCGGATTCCATCAGCAGGCTGAGGCCGATCCGCGGATTGAGCGTGCTTTTGGTGTTGCGCACGATCTGATTGGCGACGATCACGCCGATCAGCGGCCAATGTTCGGGCGCCACGCTGTGGCCCTGCGCGGGGCCAGGTCCGTCGGTGCGGGTGAAGATGACCTTGGCGTGCGGCCAGAACAGGTTCAGCGCCTTGCGCGGCGTCAGCCACGGCTGATGCCCTCTGGGGGCGGTCGGAATGCCGAAATCCGGCTTGCCGGCTGTTTCGGCGATCCGCCGGAACATGGCGCCCGTATCGGGCAGATCGGCTTGTTTCAATCCCGCCTCGAGCGCCGACGCCGCAACCACGTTCCACAGCGTAAAGCGATATTTGCTGTTGGCGCCGTGGACCAGATAGCCGTTGATGAGGTCGCCGAAATACAGTGTTTCGCCGGACTGGGTCGTCACGGTGACGAACAATCCCTTCGTGCGCAGATATTCGCTCACCGCTTCCGGCGTGGCGGTGGTTGCGTCCGGCATCGGAATGTCGCGTTTGCCGAGCCGCGTCCAGACCGCGGTTTGGGCGGCAAAGCCCATCAGCGCGCCGATCGAAACCAGCGCAGTTTCGGCTTGAACGCCGTCGTCGTTCTTGAGCCACACCATCAGGGATTCGCGCAGACTGCCGATCGCGAAATTCGCGGTCACCGTGTCTTCGGGCGATTTCCAGGGAAGCTCGGTCGTCTGCTGCGCATTGGCCATCGGAGTACTCGGAAAAAACGCCGCGGGCGCGAGAAGCCACGCCAAGGCTGCAAAGCATGTCGCCCGAAAGCCCGATCGCGAGCCCATCAGATCACCGGCTATGCGACCGAGATGACAGGCCTGCAAAGCCTGGCACCGGAAACATCACACCAGCCGGCTGCGCTCCACCGCGGCCCCGATGAAGGACGAGAACAGCGGATGCGGCTCGAACGGCCGCGACTTCAGCTCGGGATGATACTGCACGCCGATGAACCAGGGATGGTCGGCGTATTCGATGGTCTCGGGCAATATGCCATCGGGCGACATGCCGGCGAAGCGCATGCCGTGCTGCTCGAGGCGGTCCTTGTAGGCGGTGTTGACCTCGTAGCGGTGGCGATGCCGCTCGGAAATGTCGGTCGAGCCGTAGATGTCGGAGATCTTGCTGCCGCGCTTGAGCGCCGCCGGATAGGCGCCGAGCCGCATGGTGCCGCCGAGGTCGCCCGCGGCGGTGCGCTTCTGCAGCTCGTTGCCCTTGAGCCATTCGGTCATCAGGCCCACGACCGGCTCGGACGTCGGCGCGAATTCGGTGGAGTTGGCCTCAGGTATGCCGAGCAGGTTTCGCACCGCCTCGATGACCGCCATCTGCATGCCGAAGCAGATGCCGAAATACGGCATCTTCTTCTCACGCGCGAACTGAGCCGCGCGGATTTTCCCCTCGGCGCCGCGCTGGCCGAAGCCGCCCGGCACCAGGATGCCGTTGACGTGCTCAAGGAACGGCGTCGGGTCCTCCTTCTCGAACACCTCGGACTCGATCCAGTCGAGATTGACCTTCACCTTGTTGGCGATGCCGCCGTGCGACAGCGCCTCGATCAGCGATTTGTAGGCGTCCTTCATGCCGGTGTATTTGCCGACGACCGCGATGGTCACCTGGCCTTCCGGATTGCGGATGCGCTCGTTGATCAGCTTCCAGCGCGCGAGGTCCGGCGGCTGGCTCGGGTCGAGGCCGAATGCGTGCAGAACCTCGGTATCGAAGCCCTCTGCCGAATAGGCCTCCGGCACCGCATAGACGTTGTCGACGTCACGGGCCTCGATCACCGCGCTTTCGCGCACGTTGCAGAACAGCGACAGCTTGCGGCGCTCTTCCTTCGGGATCGGCCGGTCGGTGCGGCAAAGCAGGATGTCGGGCTGGATGCCGATCGAGAGCAGTTCCTTCACCGAGTGCTGGGTCGGCTTGGTCTTCAGCTCCCCCGCGCTCGGGATGTAAGGCATCAGCGTGAGGTGGACGTAGATCGCGTGGTTGCGCGGCAGCTCGTTGCCGAACTGGCGGATCGCCTCCAGGAACGGCAGGCTCTCGATGTCGCCGACCGTGCCGCCGACCTCCATCAGCACGAAATCGATGCCGTCATTGCCCTCGCGGATGAAGTCCTTGATGGCGTTGGTGACGTGGGGAATCACCTGAATCGTGGCGCCCAGATAGTCGCCGCGCCGCTCCTTGGACAGGATGTCCTGGTAGATGCGGCCTTGCGTGATGTTGTCCTGCTTGCTCGCAGGGTTGCCGGTGAAGCGCTCGTAGTGGCCGAGGTCGAGATCGGTCTCGGCGCCGTCGTCGGTGACGAACACCTCGCCGTGCTGATAGGGCGACATCGTGCCCGGATCGACGTTGAGGTAGGGGTCGAGCTTGCGCAGCCGCACCGAATAGCCGCGGGCCTGCAGACAGGCGCCGAGCGCTGCCGATGCCAGACCCTTGCCGAGTGATGAGACCACGCCGCCGGTGATGAAGATGTACCGCGCCATGGGGCTCAACCTTTAGCGGCCGCGAATCGATTCGACGAGAGTGCCGGGCGGGAATGAGCCATGCGGCTTCGCATGTTTTGTGGATAAGCCGTTCCGGAACCCAAACAGCTCGATTCAGCAACAACTTGGCCGTGCAACTTCATGTTTCACCTTGCCCAAAAGCGAAGGGGCCGGTCACCCGGCCCCTTGGCATTTCTACTGCCGTGGCACCTGCGGCCCGGTGGGCGCTTGAGGCGCCGCCGGCGCTGCCGGCTGCTGTTGCGGCGGTCCGCCGAGCTGGTTGAGGACGCCTCCCGCGCCCGGAGCCGCCGGCGCGGAGGGCGCCGCAGGCCCGCCGCTGTCGAGGATCGAGCGCGGCTTCCGATCGAGGCTTGCGTACCAGGACAGAAACAGGCTGGTCGCGAAGAACAGCGCGGCCAGGATCGCGGTGGTCCGGGTCAGCACGTTGGCGGTGCCGCGGCTCGACAGGAACCCGCTGCCGCCGCCGCCGCCCATGCCGAGGCCGCCGCCTTCGGACTTCTGGATCAGCACGAGGCCGATCATGGCCACGACGATCATCAGATGGATCAGGATAATGACGTAGTGCATAGCGGCATGCTCAAGCGGGTTTGCGGGCTTAACGGGCCCGTTTCACGATCCCCGATATAGGAATTCGAGGCGGGGTGTACACCATCGTCCCGGGCATTTCCACCCCGGCTCCAGGCCCTGCTCCAGGCCGCGGGAAACAGCCCTCAGGCCGGGTCGAGGCCCTTGGCCTTGAAGGCCTGCTGCGCCGCCGTCCCGCCCAAGAACTTAACGAAGGCCTTGGCGGCCTCCCCCTGCTGGGGCTTGGCGCTCAGCGCCGCCGAGAACGTGGTGATGACCTGGAACTCGCCCGGCAGCGGTCCGGCGATCGCCACACCCGGCACCGCCATCAGCTCGGGGACCTGCTGGACGCCGATCTCGGCCTTGCCTTCGACGATCAGGTCTCCGACCACGCTGCCGGTCTCCACCAGTTTGCCCTTGATCTCGTTCGTGATGCCGAGCTTCTCGGCCACCTGCAGGAACAGCGTGCCGGAGGCGCCGAGCTTGGAATAGCCGATGGTCTTGGCGGCGAGCAGCGTCTTCTTCAGCGCCTCGGGCGTGCTGACGTCGGGCTTCGGCGCTCCGGCCTTCACGCCGAAGCCGCTGCCGCTCTTGGCGAGATCGACGCGGCTGCCGGCCGCGAGGCTGCCCTGCTTCGTCAGGTCGTCGATCACCTGCGCGGTCAGGACCGAGACGTCACCCGCGATCTTGCCTTCGACGATGTCGGTCTTGAGCGCCGCGGCGGTGCCGTAGTGCACCGAAACCTTGTGGCCGGAGGCCTTCTCGAATTCGGCGATGATGTCGGGCAGCGACATCTTCACGCCGATGGTGCTGATCACCTTCAGCTCGGCGGCCTCTGCGCCGGACCACTGCGCGCCGAATGCGACTACCGCGAAGGCCGCGCCGAGTGCGGCGGCCTTCAACCCATGCATCGTCATGTCGCCCTCCCCAGGGTCAGTTCAGCGTTTTCAAATAGGCAACGATGTCATCCACGTCCTTCGCTTCGCGCACGCCGCCGAACGGCATCCGGTTGCCCTTCACGGTGGCCTGCGGGTCCGCGATGTAGGCCTTCAGGTTGGCGTCATCCCAAGTGAGGTTGGCGCGCCGCATCGGCGCCGAATAGCGGAAGTCGTCGAGCGCTGCGGCCTTCCTGCCGACCACGCCCTTGAGGCTCGGCCCGATCGCATCGGGCTTCTCGGAGTGGCAGGCGATGCAGGCCTGGTAGAGCTCCTTGCCATGCGCCGCATCGGCGGCGCGGGCGGGCGCCGCGGCGGCGGTGACGGCTGCAACGCTTGCGATCACGAACATCCAACGCATCTTCAAGTCGCTCCCTCTCAGACGTCCAAACGCTTCAAGCCTGTGCACTCAGGCGTGCGCTCTTACGCATGCACCAGCGGGCCGGGGTTCTTCAGGTACTTCGTCGTGATCGCTTCGGCCGTGTGATAGGCGAGCGCCCCGACCAGCCCGGTCGGATTGTAGGAGGCGTTCTGCGGGAACTGCGACGCGCCCATCACGAACAGATTGTCGGCGCCCCAGGCCTGGCTGTAGCGGTTGACGGCGCTCGACTGCGGGTCGAAGCCCATCATCGTGCCGCCGGTGTTGTGCGTCGACTGATACGGCACGACGTTGTAGTCGCCGGTCCGCGCGTTCGCCCGCCCCTTGATGGTCGGGTTCATCTGCGTGGCGAGCTTGTCCAGCACGCCCGCGATGTACATCGCCATCTTCTTGTCGTTGTCGCGGAAGTTGTAGCTCATCCGCACCAGCGGCCGTCCGAGCGCATCCTTGTAGGTCGGATCGAGGTCGAGATAGTTCTCGCGGTGCGCGTAGTTGCAGCCCGAGGCGCCGATGTTGACGGCGTGGTTGTACCACTTCGCCGTCGCCTTCTTCCAATCCTTGCCCCAGCGCGGCGTGCCGGCCGGCACCGGGCGCGTCAGGATCGGGCGGCCGTTCGAGCCGCCGCAGGAGATCCAGGCGCCGCCGAAGAAGCCCAGGCCGCCGTGGTCGAAGTTGTCGCCGTTGAAGTCGTCGATGTTCATGCCATGCGAGGCGCCGGCGGCCATGAACGGATTGACCTCCTTGTCCTCGAAGAACATCGTGATGCTGTTGCCGCTGACCTGGTAGCAGTAGTTCTTGCCGATGGCCCCCTTCCCGGTCGCGGGATCGTATTGCTCGCCGATGCCGGCCGTGCGCATCAGCAGCATGTTGTTGAACACATAGGCGCCGAGCAGCACGAGTTGTGCCGGCTGCTCGAACTCCTCGCCGCTGCGCGTATCGACATAGCGGACCGCCTTCACCTTTTTGGCCTGCTTGTCGTAGACGAGCTCCTTCACGTAAGCGTAGGTGCGAAGCTCGAAGTTCTTGTCGGCGGTGAGCACCGGCAGGATGGTCGATTGCGGCGAGGCTTTCGCGTTCGCCTCGCAACCGAAGCGCTCGCAGTGGCCGCAATATTCGCAGGCGCCGAGCGTGAGCCCCTCGGTGTTGGTGTAGGTCTCGCTCATGTTGGCGGCCGGCGCCTGGAACGGGTGATAGCCCAATTCCTTCGCGGCCTTCTGCATCAGCGAGCCGGGCAGGTTCAGCGCCAGCGGCTTGTTGGGATATTCGTTCTGCCGCGGACCTTCGAAGGTGTTGCCGCCGTCGATCTTCTGGCCGCGCAGATTGCCGGCCTTGCCGGAGATGCCGCAGAGCTTCTCGAACCTGTCGTAGTAGGGCTCGAGCTCCGCGTAGGTGAGCGGGAAATCCGCGATCGTCATCTCGGCCGGCACGGCGTTCTTGCCGTAGCGGTTTTCCAGATGCGTGCGCAGGACGTGGTCGGACTCAAGGAGCCGCCACGTCACGCCGTTCCAGTGCGAGCCCGCGCCGCCGACGCCGGTGCCCGGCAGGAACGAGCCGAGCCGCCTGATCGGCAGCGCCGTCTCCGACGGCGAATGCCGCAACGTCACGGTCTCGGTCTGGGTGTCCTGGAATAGCTCCTGGCGCACCGCGTATTTCAGGTCGTCGCGGACATTTGGAATGGTGAAGTCTTCGCGTGAGGTGCGGTTCGGACCGCGCTCCAGGCCGACCACCTTGAGGCCGGCTTTGGTCAGCTCGCGCGCGAGAATGCTGCCGGTGAATCCAACGCCGATGCAGACCGCATCGACCTCCTTGAGCATCGTGGCCATGGTGTTCGCCTCCCCTCAAGAAAAGTCCGCGATCGAATGCGGCGGCTTGTCGTATTTTTTGTTGAAGTAGGTCTTGATCTCTTCACGATAGGTCGCGGGCAGGCCCGGATAACCGACCATCTTCCACGCCGCCATGTTGCGGTTGCCGCCGTACATCGGGTCGGCAAAGAAGCCCTCCATGGTGATCTGCAGCAGCGCGTTGAAGAACATCGCGCTGCTGAAGCCCGGGAAGTTGGCTTTGTTGCCCTCTTCCATCGTCTTGAAGGCCGCGATGCGATCCTGCTCGGAGAGCCGGTCGAAATCCTTGCCGTAGGTCTTGCGGGTGAATTCGTTCGCGGCCGTGATGCCGGCGCGGAAGAACTCCCGCGGATTGAGCTCGAGCTGATAGCCGAGCTCGGGCTTCGCCTTGGGGAACGGCCCCTGGCGATAGAGCCGCGCGCCGCTGCCGTAGGCGCCGGCGAGCTGCCGGTCGATGAACACCGCGACGCCGCAGTCGCTGCCCGACGGCGACAGCTCGTCGGCCGGGATGATGGTGTCGACCGCGGCGGTGAGGAACGCCACCTCGGTGGCGTTCAGCGTCAGCCACGTCTCTGGCGTGTGCTGAGCTGGTGCGGGCGCTGGCTGTGGCTGCGCTGCGGCGGGTGTCACCACGGCGGCCGGCGCGAGCGCCGCCGCAACGGCTGTGCCTGCTACGCCCGCTCCTTTCAGGAAGTCGCGGCGCGGAATCGGAGTCCGATTGTCGTCTGAAGCCATGGCGCTCTCTCCCCAATCTCGTGCGCCCCAATCTCATGTGAAATGGGCGACGCACGGCGCGTGCGCTTAGCGCACGCATGTTGTTGGTTTGAGATTAGTCCAATTCGAAACGGGCGGATACAGGCGCAATGCGCCGGTCTCGATTGCGTCAGCGGTATGCGGCCGCGATGCCGAAAAAGTCGTCGGCCTTGAGACTCGCACCGCCCACCAGCGCGCCGTCGACATTGGCGACGCCCATCAACTCCACGGCGTTCGACGGTTTCACCGAGCCACCGTAGAGAATGCGGATCGCGTCAGCCGTGTTGCCGTAACGCTGCGCCAGCCGCTTCCGGATGAAGGCGTGGGCCTCGGCGACGTCGGCCGCGGTCGGGGTGAGCCCGGTGCCGATCGCCCAGACCGGCTCATAGGCGATGACAAGGTTCGCACCCGTCGCGCCGTCCGGCAACGAGCCGTCGAGCTGGCGGCCGAGCACGTCGAGCGTCTGCTTGGCCTCGCGTTCGGCCTGCGTCTCTCCGATGCAGACGATGGCGATAAGGCCGGCGCGCCAGGCGGCCTGCGCCTTGGCGCGGACGTCGGCGTCGGTTTCCTTGTGATAGGTCCGCCGCTCCGAATGGCCGACGATCACTGCGACGGCGCCGATATCGGCCAGCATCTCGGCCGCGATGTCGCCGGTGAAGGCGCCCGACGGCTTGGCGTGGCAATCCTGGCCGCCGATCGCGACGCGGGAGCCCTCCACGGCATCGACACAGAACCCGACCAGCGTCGCCGGCGGGCAGATCATCAGGTCGGCCTTGGGAATGTCGCCGGCGCCCCTCGCGATCTTTTGCAGCTCCATGATCGCGGGCTGAAGTCCATTCATCTTCCAATTGCCCGCCACCAGCGGGCGGCGCTGCGATGCGGCCATCCGTCACCCTTGATCTGCATCCATTTTTCCGAGCCGTAACAGAGCCTTGAGGCCCGCGCCAGAGGCGGTTTGGCGCTCTCCCTATCAGTTGCGATGCCATTGGCCCGCCTCTATATTCCGCCGCAATCGGCCCCTGAATCGGCCGCTCTCCCAGACAAAACGACGGTTTCATGCTTCGAGGTATTCACAAGGCCTCCTCCAACTGGATCGGCCGCGCCGTCATGGGCGTGGTGCTGGGTCTGATCGCCATCAGCTTCGGCATCTGGGGCATCGGCGACATCTTCCGCGGCATCGGCCAGTCGACGCTCGCCAAGGTCGGCGGCACCGAGATCCGGATCGAGACCTTCCGCCAGCTGTACCAGGACCGGCTGCAGCAGCTCGGCCGCCAGTTCGGCCGGCCGATCCTGCCGGACCAGGCCCGCGCGCTCGGCCTCGACCGCCAGTTCCTGAGCCAGATGGTCGCCGACACCGCAATCGAGGAGAAGACCAAGTCGCTGCGGCTCGGCATGAGCGATGCCGAGATCGCCCGCCGGATCACCGAGATGCCGGTGTTCAAGGGCATCAACGGCCAGTTCGATCGCGCCCGCTTCGAGGCTGCCATCCGCAACGCCGGCTACAACGAGCAGCGCTTCCTCGCCGAGCAGCGGCGCAACATCCTGCGCGACCAGCTGATGGGCACGATCAGCGATCAGACCTTCGTGCCCAGGACCTCGCTCGACGTGTTCAACCGCTTCCAGAACGAGGAGCGCACCATCGAATACGTGGCGCTCGGCAAGGCGCAGGCCGGCGACATTCCGGATCCCTCCCCCGAGGCGCTCGCCAAGTATTTCGAGGAGCGCAAGGTCGTGTTCCGCGCGCCGGAGACGCGCAAGGCCACGATCGTGGTGCTCAAGCCCGAAGACATCGTCAGCCGCATCGAGGTCTCGGAAGACGACTTGAGGAAGGCCTATGCGGCGCGCAAGGCGCGCTACGAGACGCCGGAGCGAAGAAAGCTCAGGCAGATCGTGTTCCCGAACATGGACGAGGCCAAGGCCGCGTCCGAGAAGCTTGCCGCCGGCACCACGTTCGAAGATCTCGCCAAGGAGCGCGGGCTGAAAGACACCGACACCGACCTCGGCACCGTGACCAAGACCGCGGTGGTCGACCGCGAGGTCGGCAACGCCGCCTTCGCGCTGAAGGACGGCGAGATCTCGAAGCCGATCGAGGGCCGCTTCGGCATCGCGATCGTCAAGATCGATGCGATCGAGCCGGCCACCACCAAGACCTTCGAGCAGGTCTCGGCCGACCTGAAGCGCGAGCTCGCCACCGAGCGCGCCAAGAACGAGATGAGCATCGTCCAGGAGAAGATCGAGGACGAGCGGCTCGGCGGCGCGCCGCTCACGGATGCCGCGAAGAAGTTCGGCCTCACCGCGCGCGTCATCGAGTCCATCGATCGCAGCGGCAAGGACGCGGCCGGCAAGCCGGTCGAAGGCCTGCCGGAGGGCGCGGACCTGCTCTCGGCGATCTTCTCGTCCGAGGTGCATGGCGAGCAGGAGCCGCTGAAGCTTGCCAACAACGCCGGCTATGTCTGGTACGATGTCGACAGCATCACGCCGTCGCGTGAGCGCAAGCTCGACGAGGTCAAGGACGAGGTGCTGGAGCGCTGGCGGGCGGACGAGCTGACCAACGTGCTGCGTACCAAGGCCACCGAGCTGGTCGACAAGATCAAGGCCGGCACGTCGTTCGCCGACGCCGCCAAGGCCGCCGACCTCAAGATCGAGTGGCGTCCGGGCATCAAGCGCGCCAACACGCCGCCCGGCCTGTCGCCCGCGGCCGTCACCGAGATCTTCCGCACGCCGAAGGATGGCGTCGGCAGCGTCGAGGGCGCGACGCCCGGCGAGCGCATCGTGTTCCGCGTCACCGAGATCAAGGTGCCGCCGCTCGATGCGGAATCGGCCGACTCCAAGCGCATCGACGAGGCGCTGCGCCAGCGCAACGCCGAGGACATCATCGCGCAGTATGTCGCCAAGCTGCAGGACGAGGTCGGCGTCTCCATCAATTACAACGCGCTCGCCCAGGCCAGCGGCAACAACCCGCAGCAGTAGCGCGCGTAAGCTTCGCGTTCAGCTTAAGAGTTCACGCCATGCAGATCGAGCCGCCGGCCGAGGCCTTCTCCGCGCGCTACGGCCGCGGCGAGGCTCAGGTGGTGTGGACCACGCTGGTCGCCGATCTGGAGACGCCGGTCTCGGCGTTTCTCAAGATCGCCGGCGGCCGGCCGATGAGCTTCCTGCTCGAGTCCGTCGAAGGCGGCGCGGTGCGCGGCCGCTATTCGGTGATCGGGCTCGATCCCGACGTGGTCTGGCGTTCCATCGACGGTCGCGCCGAGATCAACCGCACGGCGCGCAGCAATGCCGATCGCTTCACGCCGTGCGACGCGCCGCCGCTCGGCGCGCTGCGCGCCTTCATCGCCGAAAGCCGCATCGATCTGCCCGAAGGCCTGCCGCCGATGGCGGCCGGCGTGTTCGGCTATCTCGGCTACGACATGGTCCGGCTGATGGAGGATCTGCCCGCCTCCCATCCCGACCCGATCGGCATTCCCGACGCGGTGCTGATCCGCCCCACGCTCATCGTGGTGTTCGACGCCGTGAAGGACACCATCATGGTGGCGACACCGGTGCGTCCCGAGCCGGGCGTTGCGGCGAAGGCCGCGCTGACGCGCGCCGAGGAGCGGCTGTCCGCCGTCGTGGACGCGCTCGACCGGCCACTGGACAAGGCCGCGGCCGGCGCCGAAGCGGGCCCGCTCGACGTGCCGGCGCAGTCCAACACCACGCCGTCCGAATATCAGGCGATGGTTGCGAAGGCCAAGGAGTACATCCTCGCCGGCGACATCTTTCAGGTGGTGCTGTCGCAGCGCTTCCAGGCGCCGTTTGCGCTGCCGCCGTTTGCGCTCTATCGGGCGCTGCGCCGGGTGAACCCTGCCCCGTTCCTCTACTTCCTCGACTTCGGCGGCTATGCGGTCGCGGGCTCGAGCCCCGAGATCCTGGTGCGGGTGCGCTCCGACGTCGTGACCATCCGCCCGATCGCGGGCACCCGGCCACGCGGCGAGACGCCCCATGACGACAAGGCGCTGGAGGAAGAGCTGCTCGCCGATCCGAAGGAGCGCGCCGAGCATCTGATGCTGCTCGATCTCGGCCGCAACGACGTCGGCCGCGTCGCCAGGATCGGCAGCGTGAAAGTGACAGACCAGTTCTTCATCGAGCGCTACAGCCACGTCATGCACATCGTCTCCAATGTCGAGGGCGTGCTGTCGGACAAGCACGACGCGCTCGATGCGCTCGCGGCGGGATTCCCCGCCGGCACGGTGTCGGGCGCGCCGAAGGTGCGCGCCATGCAGATCATCGACGAGCTGGAGAAGGAGAAGCGCGGGCTCTATGCCGGCTGCGTCGGCTATTTCTCGGCGGCCGGCGAGATGGACTCCTGCATCGTGCTGCGCACCGCGCTCATCAAGGACGGCACCATGTATGTGCAGGCCGGCGCCGGCATCGTCGCCGACAGCAACCCGTCGAGCGAGCAGGCCGAATGCGTCAACAAGGCCAAGGCGCTGTTCCGCGCCGCCGAGGAGGCGCGGCGCTTCGCCAGCGCTGCGGGTCGCGGACAATAAGACGGCCGCACTCAACTATCCGTTGGGGTGATAGCCATAACGCGCCGGCACAATGCCGGATATGAGCCGTCCCGTTTAGGGTTCGGCTGGGCTGCTGGGTGGCTGTTCTGCCTTGGGAGGTAAACCGATGTGGAAAATCGCAGCGGCCGGACTGACTGCACTCTTCGTTACCGCATCTCCACTCGCCTACGCGCAGTCCTCCGACACTCGTGATCGCATACTGGGCGCAACCGAGCTGAACGCCCTGACCGATCTGCGGATCGATCTCATCAAGGGCGCATTGGCGCTGACGCCCGACCAGGCGAAGTATTGGCCCGCCATCGAGGAGGCCATCCGCACCAGGGTCAAGAACCGGCAGGCCCGCTTCGAAAAAATCGCCGAGACGGTGGGCAGCGCGCGGGCCGCCGACAATCCGATGGATGCGTTGCGCAACCGCGATCCGGTGAGCTTCCTCAATCGCCGCGCGGAGGCGCTCGCGCAACGGTCGGCCGATCTCAAGCGGCTCGCCGATGCATGGCAGCCGCTCTATGCGACGCTCAAGCCCGAGCAGAAGCAGCGGATGGCCGCGCTTGCGCTGTTCGTTCTGCGCGACATGAGCGACGCCGTGGAGCATCGCCGTATTCTCGCCGACGACGACGAAGACGATTGAACGCCGGCACGATCGTTCCGTAACCCGGATGGTATGGTGGGCATGGCGCAAACCGCCGTGCCCACCCGTGCCGTCTGGTGCCGCGGTTCGGTCTTGCGATACAGTCGGCGGCGAAAGAGGGATTCGGGATCATGAAACGCGCGTTGTTCGCCGCTGCCATCGTCGTCACCATGTCGTTCGCTGCCGCACCGGAGAGTTTCGCCCAGACCGCAAATCCCGACACGGCGCCCGTCACCGGGATGAAGCCGGACCGCGTCACGGCGCCGCGCTGGATGCGCGACCGGATGAAAAGCCGGGAGGCGGTGAAACGGCAAAAGCGGGCCGAATGCCGCGCCCAGGCCAAGGCCGAGAAGGTGCCGCTGTGGAAGCGCCCGGCTTACGTCAAGGGCTGCACGATGCGGGCGGGCTGATCGCGCCCGCTGGCGCACGCCATTTGCGCTGAAGCGCGAAATACAACAGCACCAGTGCGCCTGCCGCCGCCAGGCCGCTCAGCAATCCATAGACGAAGCTGAGTCTCGTTTCGGCGGCGACGCTCGTTGAGATCGCGGCCGCAATCGCCGTGGCGGTTTCGGTCCGCGCGATGTCGCCGGCGGCCAGGGCCTTGGTTGCTTCAACCTTGGATTCCGTCGCGGGCCGCGCCGCCGCCGGTAGGTTGGCCGCCCGAGGCTCCTGAAACCTGTTCTGAACCTCTCTGACGGCAGCCGGAGCCGACCGATCCGGCGTCTTGCTGTTGTCCGTCGCGACGCCGCGCGCCGCGATCGGAATGACCGGCACCACGACCTCGGCTGCGCCGTTTTCTGCCGCGGCTCTCACCGCCTCAGCCTTGACCGCGTCGGTTTTGGCCGTCTCGCTCTTGGCCGCCACGCCCTTGTCGATCGACGCGATCTGCATGACGTCGGCGTTCTCGACGACCACCTTGTCCGGCACGATCTTCTCTGCGGCCGGCTCGTCGGCGGTCGCCCTTTTGGCCACCGGCCTTGCGGCCGCCGCGCGATCCACCGTGACCTTTGCCGGCGGTTCTGCGGCCACGCTGTCGGCCACCACCTTCTCGTCCTGGACATTGCCGGTTGCGGCATTCCGGACGGCGGCCCGGCTCGGACCGGTATCGCTCGTCTCCGCCCTCGCCTCTGCACGCACCTCGGCACCCGCCACGGCTCTCGCCACCGCAAAGCTGGAATCGAGCGCCTTGAGCGTCAGCGACGCCAATTCGGTGCCCTGCGTCGCGCAAGCCGCGTTGGTGCGCGGGCTCTGCCCCTGCAACTCGAGGCGGCGGTTGTTGTCGAGAAACATCCCGTCGACCCGGTAAGACACCAGTCCGCAGCGGCTGCTGTATCGGTAGGCGGTGCCGACAAAATGCTTATCCTGAATCTTGCCTTCCAGCAGCAGCGCGCCGTGCGCGGCGCTCGCCGTCTGCGCTCCGGCCTGCACTCCAGCCTGGGCTTCGGACGGAAGCTCGTAGAATTTCCGCAAATCGCCGTCGGCGACGAGACTCAAGGTCGTCCCATTGAGCGTCCAATATCCCCGAAGCTGCTCGCGGCTTGCTTCACGTTTCGGCGCTTTGGCCTGCGAGGTCTGGGATGCGCCGGCGGTGGCCGTGGAGCGGTTGCTCGTCGTCGTTGTTGTCGTAGTCGTTTTGGCCCGGCAGTCGGCGCGAAGCTTTGCGGCCGTTGGATCGAGCGGACCGAGGCCTCGCCGGATCAGGTTCCAGAGATTGGAGTCGCGGGCGCGCAAGGCCTTGTCGACGCAATCGACTTCGGTTTGCGAAAGCTTGCGCCACTGCGCGTTGGCCTCCTGCGTCTTCGGGCTGGTCTGTGCCGCGGCGCTGCCGGCGGAGATCACGACGATGGCCAGCGATGCCGCGAGCACGCCGATCCAGGACCGCGAGGACGGCCGTGAGGCTCTCGGCGCCGCCAGGATCATCGCTGACGGCAATTTCATGTCTGGCCTGCCTGGAGCTTCTCTTGGAGCTTTTCCTGGGGCATTTCCGTCGCAGGCTGCGGCGCGGCGGCGGCCGCCGCCTCGAGCTGCTCCCGCAGCAAGGCGATGGTATGGGTCAGATTCGCGCGCCGCTGCGCGGCGGCTTTCGCAAGCGTGGAGTATGCAAAGTTCTTGGGATCGCGGATTCCAGTCCGCTCCTCCTCGACACGCACATCGCGATCGAGCTCGGCCGCGAGCCGCTCGAAGTCGGCGATCATGCGTTGGATCTGGAGGATGTGACGCGGGTATGCCGCAGTCTCAACGTCCGTCGCAACCTTCTGTGCGCCCAGCAAGCCCATCGAACACCCCCCGATGAGGTCCGCATCCGGGGTGGCGCCTCTTGTTGCCGACGGGCGCAATGTTCTCCGGACGGATTGCCGCGGCACAAACGCTAGGCGCGGCCGGAATGCAGCACAATGTCGCGATGATGTTTACGTAAACGGATATGGCTAATGCGGCTCAAGGCGCCTCGGCGTGAGCCGCCTTGATCGCGCCGAGGAGACGCGCCTTGTCCGGGGCGCGGCCGCCGAAGGCCGGGGCGACCGTTTCCATCGCCTGCTCGACGCTGCGGCCGGCGCGCTTCTCGGCCATCGTGCGATCACGGACCTCGGTGAGATAAGCGCGATAGCCGGTGATGAAGCCTAAGCCCTCCCCGGTCGGGCCATGGCTCGGCACGATGATCGCAGGCTTGAGCGCCTCCAGCCGATCGAGGCTCGCGAGCCACTGCCGCAGGCTCGAATGCGGGCTGGCAAAGGCCGGCGGCGCGCGCATCGCGAGATCGCCGGCAAACAGCACGCGGTCGGACTCGATCCAGATGATCGTGTCGCCGGCCGTGTGGTTCGGACCCATGGCCATGATCTGCGCCGTCACGCCGCCGAGATCGAGGTCGTATTTGCCCTCGAACGTGACGTCGGCCTTGCGGAAGTTCGCATCCTTGAGCAGCTCGGCATTGATCGCGGAGCGGCCGGCAAAGACCTTGGCGAGCTGCAGGCCGAACTCGGCGATGTCCTTCACCTGGTCGGTCGAGCGGATGAGCGTGGTCGTTGGCGGAAAGGCCTGGGCGCCGAGATCGTGCTCGGGATGGACGTGGGTGGTGACGAGATAGAGCGGCTTTCCGCCGGCGAGCTTCTTCGCCACCTCGTACACCGCGGCGCCATTCCGCGGACCGAGACCGGTGTCGATCACCAGCACGGCGCGATCGCCGATGACAGCGCCGACATTGGGCACCAGCGGCACGCTGTTGTCCGGAATGATCTGGACGTGAGCGGAAATCTGGCGGAGCCCATCGACCTTGACGATGGGCTCCGGCGTCTGCGCCACAAGCGCCGGTGCCGTGCCGGCGAGCGCCAGTGCAGCGATGATCACTTTCACGACCGCGCGCATGCAGCTCCCCGCAGCTCTTCCGTTGAGCAAACTTATAGGCGCTGGGAGCGGCATCTGCAAAACACCGCAGCAGACCGATGTCCGGGGGCTGCCAGGCAGTCCGCAACCGGACAACGGATTGCGGCAACGAGGCCAGGAACAACACGACGCACACGCAAAGCAAAACGATGTCCTTGAACAGAAACTCGCCGGCCAGGTTCCTGGCCGTCGGGTCAGTCGACCAGCTCCATTGAACGACCCCCGGCGTCGTGAAGAAGAAAGACCACGTGACCGCAAAAGTGGCCACACCCATCAGCGAGCCTGGGGCTGACAGGATCGGGCTGAACACACCGGCCGCAAGCAGCGCCGCAAGACGCAGATGAACTGCGCGCGTTCACGGTCGCCGATGCGCGTCTTCTTCGCCGCGACGATTTGAGAGCCGAGGGTGTCGCTCCATTCCGAGCGACGCAGGCTCACAGCATGCCGGGCAAGGTTTTTTCCAGGCCCTCGTTCACGAGCGCCCGGATGCCGTCCCGGATGGTGGCGCTTTGCGCCGCGGCCTGCGGCGGCTCCGGCCACCATGTCTTGTCGACGCGGCGGTTCATGCCGCCGACGCCGGTGGTGAACGCGGTCACCAGAATGGGATCGCCGCGCGCGGCGTCGGTTTTTAGAACCGCGAAGGTGTTGCCGTCGTAAACCCTGATGGCGAAGTTGGCGTAAAGCCAGTAGGTGCCGAGCAGCTCGGTGCCGTGCGAAACGATGCCCATGCCGAACAACGTCTGGTTCGTATTGGAATACGGGACGCCGGTCCGGTACACCATGACGGCGAAATCGCACTTGCCGGATGCGCGCGCCGTCGCCGCGGCCGCTTCATTCCATTCCGCGTTGTGGTCGCGGAACGGTCCGCCGCCCGGATTTTCCAGCGCAGCGAGCGTGGCCTTCGGTAAATTGACACGGCGCACCGAGAAGCGATTGCCCAGCAACGAACCCGTCTTGCGGACGATGAGCTCGTCGATCCCCCATGTATCGACAGCGATCTCCTCGAGCGCATTGCCGAAGACCATCAGGCCGATTTTCTTGACGGCAAACTTGTGACCGACTGCGGGAATGACGCAAACGCTTTTGCCGGCAGTCCGTGGGGGTGAGACGGCTTGTTGTCCGATCGCAGCAGACGAGAAAAACAACGCTAGAAAAACGACAACGGCACCGCGCATCATTCCACCAAGTCCCAATCGATATTCGCGATTTCTGCGCGAAAATTTTGGCACAATACGCGCAAAGATGGCAATGGCTGATCGAGTTCGTGTAACTATTGTCCCCCTGTCCACGGCCTCCGTGCACGGCGGCTATTGGCGGAAATTTTGCGGAGGTCAGCAACGGCGCGCTTGAAGTATTCGATCTTCATGCGCGGCGGAAGCTACGAAACGCCGCCTCAACCTCTTCTTCGGTTGCGACGCCGCTTCTTTCAGCCTCGTCGATTGCCTGCAATTCTTCCGGCGCGGCGCGATAGACGCCGCTGCGACGCGCGGCGATGTCCCGCGCATACTCGGCCAGTTCCTCTTGGTCCTCTTTCGGCCAAGACGCCACTTGCCTCAGGATTTCTTTGACGTTTGGGCTCATGGCTCCAACATCACTCACGCTATGAAGCGAATGAAGGCGTGGGCGCGGCGCTACGCGCCTTTATCGATACTACGTCCTGTCGGTATCGAGCGCTTCCAAAGCTGCCGCGACAGCGCGAGCTGCCTACTTTGGCTCGTGGATGCGGATGCGACCCGGCTCGACGATCCACAGCTCGCGATTGTTGCGTCTTGTTCTGAGCATTACAGCAAGCTCTTTCATTCGCTCCAGAATCATCGAAGGCGAAAGCCTGCCTTTGCATTCGATCACAACGATGCCCGCTGTTGTCTCGGGTGGAAAGCGAAGGGTGTGGGCAAAATCGTGATCCAGCGTCACGAGGATGCGGCCTTCATCGCGGCAAATCTCGTAGACACGCTCGTCCTGCGCGCCTGTCATGTGCTGCTCGAAGATAGTCATGACATCATGACCTTCGGCCTGCAGCAGCGATTTCCCGATGACGCCGAGATTCTCGTCCAGCTTTAGCTTCATTCGGCCGCAGTGCTCGGAATCGGCACGATACGCTCACGCGCAACCTCTGCCGCGTAAGCGAGTGCTGCTCGGATATCCTCCGGCTGCAATTGGGGATACGTGGCAAGAATCTGGTCTTCGGTCTCGCCGCCAGCGAGAAAATCGAGGATCAGAGATACCCAAATGCGCGTGCCCTTGATGCACGGCTTGCCGAAGCAGACGTGCGGGTCGATTGAGATTCGATCGAGCGGCGCTGTCATATAATCAGTCTATCAGACCGTCGGGCGGCGCCAAAGCCGTCACTCAGGTCCGTTGCCCATCGGTTTCGCGGCAATGCAGTTCCATCCGCCCTTCTCCGCAATGTTGATAGAGCTTGCAAACTCGGAATTAAAATTGACGTCCCCTATTCCTTGCGTATCGTCGCCCCCGTCTTGCTCACTGAGGGCGCCTTCCGGAGGCGGTCCGTTGGCGGAGCTAAGGTGTGGCGCCCGAGGTTCTGGCCGACGCATCCAGAATCCCGGGTCGTCTCGGACCACCGCCCGCGCCGTCGCGAGACGGGGCTGCCTTAGATGGCTGGACGTGGACCGGATGAACGGTGGGGCAGGTTAGCCCCGCCTGGATCGGGGCGAAGTGAAAGCTTCGTCTGTCCGGTTTCCCGGAAGAGCGGCCCGAGAGGAGAAACGCCGCGGTGGAGCGCCGAACAAGGCGCGCGTGCCCGTCAAACGGCACGCAGGCACCGCAAGGTGCCTGAGGTTACCCAGCGCCGTCGGCGCTCCGCCCCCTCAGGGGGGCCAAAGACCCGGGCCAAGCTCGGGACCAGGACAAATCGATCGGACATCCGCGCACAGGCGTGCCGCGGAGCCGGGAGAACTCACCCTCATCGTCAGAACGGGAGACACGCGATGTACTTCAAGCGAGATGCGAGACCGAAGCAGCCCGTCGATTTCCGCAAGCTCACCGAGGCGCAGGCCAAGGTGGCCGTGGAGGCGCTGACCTGCGAGCAGATTGGTCAGGCCGTCAAAGACCTGCGCAGCCGGGAGATCGTGCAGAGCAAGAATCTGCATCACCGTTGCGTCGACCGCCGATGCCGAAGGGTTCGGGCGTGCACCGCGGATGACCGCTGCTGCGTCTGCCTCGACGTGGCCGGCTTGGGCACGGGCCTGGGCACAGGCTTGGGCCGGAGAAAGCGCAAGCAGCTCGGCGCGCTCCGGCGCCGCCGCCGGATCAGGATCTAGGGCATGATCCCGAAACGTGTGAAGCGGTTTTCGGAAGAGATCATGCCCAAACACGGCAAAGAGCGCTGCGCCATGGCCGTTCCGCGGGGCTGCTTGACCCCTTCGGTGGCCCCCTCTAAGACCCGAAACGTGCTAGAGAAACGGCCAAGGAAGCCGCCACGGAAGCCGGAATGATCGTGCTGGTCGACAATTACGACAGCTTCACCTTCAACCTCGTCCATTACCTGGGCGGGCTCGGGGCGGACGTGGCCGTGCATCGCAACGACAAGATCGCAGTGTCCGACGTGCTGGCGCTGAAGCCCGACGCCATCGTGCTGTCGCCCGGCCCCTGCACGCCCAACGAGGCCGGCATCTGCCTCGATCTGATCGAGCGGGCCTCGGCGGCCGTGCCCATTCTCGGGGTCTGCCTCGGCCATCAGGCGATCGGCCAGGCCTTCGGCGGCAAGGTCATTCGCGCGCCGCAGCCGGTGCACGGCAAGCTGTCCGACGTGCGCCACCAGGGCGCGAGCGTGTTCCGCGGCATCAACGGGCCGTTCAAGGCGACGCGCTACCACTCGCTGGTGGTCGAGCGGCAGACCATGCCGGGCGATCTCAGCGTCACGGCGGAAACCGACGACGGGCTCGTGATGGGGCTCGCGCACAAATCGCGGCCGGTGCACGGCGTGCAGTTCCATCCGGAAAGCATCGCCTCCGAGCACGGCCATCTGATGCTGAAGAACTTTCTCGATCTCGCCGCGCAATGGAACGCCTCGCGTGGCAAAACAAACGTACATTGAGTGATGGGGGAACGGTCGTGAGCGACGAATTCAAGGGGCTCATCGCCAAGGTTGCCGCGGGCTCCGCGTTGTCGCGCGATGAATCGGCGCTGGCGTTCGACCGCATGATGTCGGGCGAAGCGACGCCCTCGCAGATGGGCGGCCTGCTGATGGCCATGCGTGTGCGCGGCGAGACCGTCGACGAGATCGCCGGCGCCGCCACCACCATGCGCTCGAAGATGACCAAGGTCGCTGCTCCCCCGGAGGCCATCGACGTGGTCGGCACCGGCGGCGACGGCTCGGGCTCCTACAACGTCTCGACCTGCGCGGCGCTGATCGTCGCGGGCACCGGCGTCCCGGTGGCGAAGCACGGCAACCGCGCGCTGTCGTCCAAATCGGGCGCGGCCGATGTGCTCGGCGCGCTGGGCGTGAAGATCGAGCTCCGCCCCGACGAGATCACCCGCTGCATCTACGAGGCCGGCATCGGCTTCATGTTCGCGCCGGCACATCATCCGGCGACCAAGAACGTCGCGGCCACACGTGTGGAGCTCGCCACCCGCACGATCTTCAACCTGCTCGGCCCCATTTCCAATCCGGCGAGCGTGAAGCGCCAGATGGTCGGCGTGTTCTCGCGGCAATGGATCGAGCCGGTGGCCCAGGTGCTCAAGATGCTCGGCTCCGAGGCGGCCTGGGTGTGCCACGGCTCCGACGGCCTCGACGAGATCACGACGTCGGGACCAACCCACATTGCGGCGCTCGAGAACGGTAACGTCCGCACCTTCGAGGTCAATCCGGAGGACATCGGCGTGATGCGCGCCAAGCCGGAGAACCTGCGCGGCGGCGATGCCGAGGCCAATGCGGCGGCGCTGACGGCTGTGCTGAAGGGCAACAAGGGCCCCTATCGGGATATCGCGATCCTCAACGCCGCGGCGGCGCTCATCGTGGCCGGCAAGGCGAAGGATCTCAAAGACGGGGCGGCGATGGCCGCGAAGTCGCTCGACAGCGGCGAGGCCGAAGGGCGGCTGCAACGCCTCATCAGGGTCTCGAACTCGCAATGACCGACATTCTGAAAAAGATCGAAGCCTACAAGCGCGAGGAGATCGCGGTCGCCAAGCGCGAGCGCTCTTACGCGGTGGTCGAGGCGGCCGCGAAGGCGGTCCCTGCCCCGCGCGGCTTTCTCAAATCCATCGAGCGCCGCGTTTCGGCGGGCGATTACGCGCTGATCGCCGAGATCAAGAAGGCGAGCCCGTCGGCGGGCCTGATCCGTCCGGATTTCGATCCGCCGGCGCTCGCCCGCGCCTATGAGGCCGGCGGCGCCGCGTGTCTCTCGGTGCTGACCGACGCGCCGTCGTTCCAAGGGAGACCTGAGTTTCTCACCGCGGCGCGCGACGCCTGCTCGCTGCCGGCGATCCGCAAGGACTTCATGTTCGAGCCCTATCAGGTGGCGGAAGCCCGCGCGATGGGCGCCGACTGCATCCTGCTGATCATGGCTTGCCTCGACGATGCCACCGCCAAGGAGCTCGAAGACGCGGCCTTCTCGTTCGGCATGGACGTGCTGGTCGAGGTGCACAACGAGGACGAGCTCGCGCGCGCACTGAAGCTCCGTACGCGCCTGTTCGGCATCAACAATCGCGATCTCAAGGTGTTCAAGACCTCGCTCGAAGTGAGCGAGCGGCTCGCGCCGCAAATGCCGGCCGGAAAGATCATCGTCGGCGAGAGCGGCATCCACACGCCGGCCGATCTGGCGCGATTGGCCGCGGTCGGGATCAAGACTTTCCTGGTCGGCGAAAGCCTGATGCGGCAGACTGACGTCACGGCCGCCACGCGCAACCTCCTGGCACGGGAGCCCGCTGCGGCCGCAGCCGCGAGATAGGCCATGGCCAAAAAACCCGCCGCCAAGCCCACAGCCGAGCAGCCCGCAGCCAAAACACCTGTAGCGAAGCTGTCGCATCTCGGCGCCGGCGGCGAGGCGCGGATGGTCGACGTCTCGGGCAAGGACACGACCGAGCGTGTCGCGGTGGCCGAAGGCCACATCGTGATGACGACCAAGACGCTCGACGTCGTGCTCAACGGCAATGCCGTGAAAGGCGACGTGCTGGGCGCGGCCCGCATCGCCGGCATCATGGCGGCCAAGCGCACGCATCAGCTCATTCCGCTCTGTCATCCGCTGCCGATCACCAAGGTCGCGATCGACATCGAGCCCGACCATCGCCTGCCCGGCTTCGTGGTCGTGGCGACCGTGAAGGTCACCGGCCAGACCGGCGTCGAGATGGAGGCGTTGACCTCGGTTTCGGTCGCGTGTCTGACCATCTACGACATGGTGAAGGCGGTCGAGAAAGGCATGCGGATCGAAGGCATCCGGCTCTTGGAGAAGACCGGCGGCAAATCGGGCACCTATCGCGCCGAGGGGCACGAGCCCAGCAAACAGACTGAGAAACAGTCGTCGAAAGGGTAAGTATGGCGTCCTTTCTGCTGGTCGCTGACGCGCTGGCCCGCGTGCTCAATGGCGTTGAACCACTGCCGAGTGAAAGCGCGACGCTGGTCGAAGCCGAAGGCCGGGTGCTGGCCGCGGATGTCGCGGCGCTGCGCACCCAGCCGCCGGCCGACATGTCGGCGATGGACGGCTACGCCGTGAAGGCGGCCGATGTCGCGAAGGTGCCGACGGAGCTGAAGCTCGTCGGCGAGGTCGCGGCCGGCCGGCCGTTCAGCGGCGAGGTGCATGCGGGCGAAGCCGCACGCATCTTCACCGGCGGCGTGGTGCCGCCCGGCGCCGACACCATCGTGATCCAGGAAAACACCGAGCGCGACGGCGAGCGCATCACGGTCAAATCGCCCTCGCCCGCCGGCAAGCACATCCGCCGCTCGGGCCTCGACTTCAAGGAAGGCCAGGTGCTGCTGCCGCGCGGCCGCAGGCTCTCAGATCGCGACGTGATGCTCGCCGCCGCCATGAGCCATCCCACGGTGCCGGTGCATCGCCGGCCCAAGGTCGCGGTGCTCGCAACCGGCGACGAGCTTCGCCCGCCGGGCAGCGCGCTCGGTCCCGGCGAGATCGTCTACTCCAACGGCTTCGCGCTGATGGCGCTCGCCAAGAACGAAGGCGCCAGCGTCATCGACCTCGGCATCGTGCCGGACAAGGTCGATGCGACGGTCGAGGCCATTCGCAAGGCGCGGGCGAGCGGCGCCGACGTGCTGGTGACGACCGGCGGCGCCTCGGTCGGCGATTACGACCTGGTGCAGCGCGGGTTGAAAGCCGAGGGCCTGGAGCTGTCGTTCTGGCGCGTGGCGCTGCGCCCCGGCCGGCCGATGATGAACGGCAAGCTCGGCTCGATGCATGTGCTGGGCATGCCCGGGAACCCGGTCTCGGCCTATGTCTGCTCGTATCTGTTCCTGGTTCCGCTGCTGCGGCGACTCGCCGGGCGGAGCGATGTCGTGGCCGTGCCCGAATCGGCAAAACTCGGCGTCGCACTGCCCGAAAATGACGAACGGGCGGATTACATGCGCGCGACGCTTGCGCCGGGCCCCGATGGAACTCCGATCGTCACGCCGTCCAAGACGCAGGACTCCTCGATGATGGCAGTCCTCGCAAATGCAGACTGTCTCTTGGTTCGCGAGCCATTCGAGCCTGCAGCTCCTGCCGGCAGCCCCTGCTCGATCCTAAGACTTACCCGGTCGTTTTAGCGGTCACTCGACTTGTTCACGCCAAATTAAAGGGTTGCGGAACAAGGATAGAACATATAGTGTCCGTTCATGATTTGTTTTCTACCGCTTGGGGCGGTTGAAAACAGCCGGAGGAAACTACCCCATGCTGACCCGCAAACAATTCGAGCTGCTGCGCTTCATCCATGAACGGCTGAAGGAAGCAGGCGTCCCGCCGTCGTTCGATGAGATGAAGGACGCGCTCGATCTGCGGTCCAAGTCCGGTATTCACCGGCTGATCACGGCCCTGGAGGAGCGCGGCTTCATCCGCAGGCTTCCCAACCGTGCGCGCGCCATCGAAGTGATCAAGCTGCCTGAGCCGGTGAGCCAGGGCATGGGCCGTAGAGGTTTCACGCCGAGCGTGATCGAAGGCAATCTCGGCAAGGTCCGGGCCCCCTCGCCGTCATCCTCGGATGAGGACAACGGCCGCCCAATCTCGATCCCGGTGATGGGCCGCATCGCCGCCGGCACGCCGATCGAGGCGATCCAGAGCAAGAGCCACGTCATCAGCATGCCGCCCGACATGCTCGGCACGGGCGACCATTTCGCGCTCGAAGTGCGCGGCGACTCGATGATCGAGGCCGGCATCCTCGAAGGCGACACGGTCCTGATCAAGAAGACCGAAGCCGCCGACACCGGCGACATTGTCGTGGCGCTGATCGACGAGGAGGAAGCGACCTTGAAGCGCTTCCGCCGCCGCGGCGCCTCGATCGCGCTCGAGCCTGCCAACGCCGCCTACGAGGTGCGGATCCTGCCGCCGACGCGGGTGCGCATCCAGGGCAAGATGGTCGGGCTGTTCCGGCGCTACTGATCTGGATCAGTCGCCCGCTTCCATGTCCTCGGTTCGGGGCGTGGCATCGCGGGGCTGTGTCTGCTGCCGCGCGGCCGGCGTGGCCGTCTCGGTTTCTCCGGCGCCACGCGCCCATGGCCGGTCTTGTCCTGCGGGTCGCGCTGCAGTGATTTCCCAGCCGTCGCCGTTTCGCTTGAGCGCCATTGCGCCGCGGGCGTGGACGGTGTTGCGGTCGACGATGAGCGCCTCGCAAGCCGGCGGCGCATTGCGCGCGGTGACGACCAGCGCGGCCTTGCGGCAATCCTCGGCGAATGCATCGGCCGAGGTCGCGACTGAAATCAGTCTCCCGTCAGGAAGCTTCGCGACACATCCAAGCGCGTCGCAGCGGAAGCCTTGGTCGAGGCTCTTGTCGTCCGGCGCCCGCGCGTCGCCGTCGGCGGCGAGCCATTCTTTTGCGGCGAAGGCGTCGCGACCGGTGCGCTTGATCGAAAGCCTGCCATCCGAGCCGCGCACAGCGATCACCTGCCCGTCGGGCGAGATCAGCACGTCGGGCTGCGGCGTTGCGATCGCCCAGAGAGTGGCAGCAATGACCACCACGGCGCCGGCAAAGCGCAGCGGCGACTTGAGCAGGCACAGCACCACGAGCCCTCCTGTGCCGAGCAGCAGCGGTCCCACGCCAAACGCAGCCATGCGGCCGAGCGCGCCAGGAAGTCCCGCGACGAACAGCGCCACCGCGATCATCCGGTCGATCCCCTCGCCCATCAGCCACCACAGCGGGCCGTCGAAGCCGAATGGTGCCGCGAGCAGCGCCAGCAGCCCCGCGGGCATCACCCAGATCGACACGATCGGCATGGCGAGCAGATTGGCGAGCACCCCATAGGGCGCGATGCGATGGAAATGATAGGCCGCATAGGGCGTGGTCGCGAGGCCCGCGACCAGAGAAGCCAGCACCAGCGTGACGATCTCGCGGCCGCCCCACATCGCGACGCGCGCGGCGCGCGAGGTGTTGGCCTTCGACATCCACGGCAAGCCGCGCTCGTAGGTCGCGATCAGGGCGAGAGTGGCGGCAAACGACATCTGGAAGCTCGGATGCACCACCGATTGCGGCGCGATCAGCAGCACCGCAATCGCCGCAATGGCGAGCGTGCGCAGCGTCAGCGCAGGCCGGTCGGCCATCACGCCGATCAGCACGATCGCCGTCATGATGAAGGAGCGTTGCGTCGCGACCTCAGCGCCGGAGAGCAGAAGATACGCCGCGGCGGCGATCAGCGCGCCGGCCGCGGACCATTTCTTGATCGGCCGGCGCCGCGCGAGCGACGGCACCAGCGCGAGCCCCGCGCGCAGCACGAAGAACACGACGCCTGCGACCAGCGCCATGTGATAGCCCGAGATTGACAACACATGCGCGAGGCTCGAAATGTACATCGCGTCGTTGACCGGCGTGGTGATGGCGTCGCGCTTCCCCGTAATGAGCGCCGACGCGATCGAACCCTTGTCGCCCGGGATCACGGCGCGGATGCGCGCGTCGAGCCCGTCGCGGATGCCTTGCACGGTCGCGGCGTAGCGCAGCCAGAAGCCCGGCGCGGCGGGCGGCTCGGTGATCTTGATCGCGCCGAGCGCAAAGCCGGTCGCGCCGATGGTCTGGAAATACATATCGCGGGCGAAGTCGTAGCCGCCGGGCCGCAGCGGCTCGAGCGGCGGATTGAGCCTGGCGCGGAACGTTACGTAAGCGCCGACCGGCGGCGCGGTGCCCTTGCGGATCGAGACCCGCACGCGCTCGGGCTTCACGTCGAGCCGCTGGCCGTCGACCGAAACGGCGCGGACCACGATGCGGTCGGTTTTCTCGCGCTCCTCGCGGACCTCGACGAAGCCGCCGATCGCGACATTGCCGGCCGGCCGCGCCAGCACCGGATGCGCAATGCGGAGCGTCTTCAGCGTCGCCAGCGCAAAGCCCGACGCCACGGCGGCGGCGGCCAGCAGCACCGGAAACGCGATGGCGTGGCGGCGGGCCGCGATGGCGCCTGCGGCGCAGACCACGGCCAGCGCGCAGGCCGCCCACCACGTGGGCTCGCGCTCAGCCGCGAAGTAGATCGCAATGCCCAGGCCAAACGCGACCGGCAGCCACGGCAGCAGGCGCCCGGGACCGGTTTCGGCGACGGCCCAGTCCCGCAGGCGCTCGGCGGCCGCCCGGCCCAAATCGGGCCAGCGGCTTGCAACGGCGACCGCGCGGCGGCGCGCCGCCTCGTCCCATGTGCCGACCTGGCCGCGGCTACGGCCGCGCCCGTCCCTGCCCCAATCCGCCATACGCCACGCGCCCGAACGCGATCACGGCCGGGCGCGGTCCTGCCGGGACGCGTCCGGAGGGTCAGCCCTTGCCGACCTCTTTGGCGAAGGTATCACGCAATCCGACCGTGCGGTTGAACACCGGACGGTCCGGGGTCGAGTCCGGATCGCGGACGAAATAGCCCTGCCGCTCGAACTGCACCGGCTCGGCGGTGTTGCTGGGCTCGGCCAGGGCCCGCTCGACGCGGGCATCGCTCAGGATTTCCAGCGAGTTCGGGTTGAGGTCCTTGGTGAAGCCCTCGCCGCCGGTCGGGTCGGGCTTGGCGAACAGCGGATTGTAGATGCGCACCTCGGCGGGTTTGGAGTCCGCGGCCGACACCCAGTGGATGGTCGCCTTGACCTTGCGGCCGTCCGGCGCGTTGCCGCCGCGGGTCGCGGGATCGTAGGTGCAGCGCAGCTCCACCACCTCGCCCTTGTCGTTCTTCACCGCCTCGCGGCAGGTGATGAAATAGGCGTAGCGGAAGCGCACCTCGGCGCCCGGAGACAGCCGGAAGAACTTCTTCGGCGGGTTCTCCATGAAGTCGTCCTGCTCGATATAGAGCTCGCGGCCGAACTTGATCTTGCGCGAGCCCGCCGTCGGATCGTCCGGGTGATTGACCGCGTCGAGCTCCTCGGTCTGCCCTTCCGGATAATTCTCGATCACCAGCTTGAGCGGCCGCAGCACCGCCATCCGGCGCAGCGCGCTCTTGTTGAGCGCTTCGCGGATCGAGAAATCGAGCACGCCGGCATCGACCACGCTGTTGGCCTTGGCGACGCCGATCCGCTTGACGAAATCGCGCAGCGCAGCCGGCGGTACGCCGCGGCGGCGCAGGCCTGCAAGCGTCGGCATCCGCGGATCGTCCCAGCCTTTGACGTGGCTGTCGCGCACGAGCGTGGTCAGCACGCGCTTCGACAGCACCGTGTAAGTGAGGTTCAGGCGGGCCATCTCGTACTGCCGCGGCTTCGAGGGCACCGGCAGGTTCTCCAGGAACCAGTCGTAGAGCGGCCGGTGATCCTCGAACTCCAGCGTGCAGATCGAATGCGTGATGCCCTCGATCGCGTCCGACTGGCCGTGGGCGAAATCGTAGCTCGGATAGATCGACCACTTGGTGCCGGTGCGCGGATGCGGCGCCTTCACGATCCGGTAGAGCGTCGGATCGCGCAGGTTGATGTTGCCGGACGCCATGTCGATCTTGGCGCGCAGCACGCGCGCGCCGTTGTCGAACTCGCCGGCTTTCATGCGCCGGAACAGGTCGAGGTTCTCGTCGACGCTGCGGTCGCGGAACGGGCTGTTCTTGCCGGGCTCGGTGAGCGTGCCGCGGTTGACCCGCATCTGCTCGGGATTCTGGTCGTCGACATAGGCCTTGCCGGCCTTGATCAGAAGCTCGGCCCACTCGTAGAGCCGGTCGAAATAGTCCGACGCGTGGTAGAGGTGCTGGCCCCAGTCGAAGCCCAGCCAGCGCACGTCGCGCTCGATGGCGTCGATGTACTCCTGCTCTTCCTTCGCCGGGTTGGTGTCGTCGAACCGCAGATGGCAGCGCCCGCCGAACTCCTCGGCGATGCCGAAGTTGAGGCAGATCGATTTGGCGTGGCCGATGTGCAGGTAGCCGTTCGGCTCCGGCGGGAACCGGGTCACCACCGTGGTGTGCTTCTTGGAGGCGAGGTCGGCCTGGACGATGTCGCGGATGAAGTCGCGCCCGCCCTCGGTTGGTGCCGCTGTTGCTTCCGCCGCAATCGCCATGCCTGATTCCAGTCTCGATTCCAGTCTCGGCCGTTCGCGCGGCCTTGTGCCAAATCCGGGCCGGGCCGCCAAGCCTAAAGACTAGGTCCAAAGTCTTTGCCCGGCAGCCTGCCCGTCAGATCCCGGATATGGCGACGCGCACGCGCTCGATGAAGGCCTGCCGGCTTTGCGTCGTGGAGCGGTCCATATCGTAATGCGCGAGGTAGAACGACCGCACCCCCGGCCCGCACATCGGCTTCAACGCCCGCATCAGCACCTTGCGGCCCGGGTCGCCCGCGATCAGCCGGGTGAGCCACCAGGGCGAGCCGTAGGTGGTCACCACGCCGAACAGCCGGATGTTGGTTAGGAGCGGCTTAATTCGCCCGCCGGCCAGATCGTGCTCGAAGGCCACGCCAGGGCCCCAGACGCGGTCGAAATAGCCCTTGAGCATCGCGGGCAGCGAGAACCACCACGTGGGGAAGCAGAAAACGATGCCCTCGGCGCGACGCAGTTCCGTCACATAGGCCGCAACGGCGTCGGATGGGTATGGGAGCTGATAGTAGCCCCGCCGTTCCTCCTCGCGCATCACCGGATCGAACCGCTCCCGGTAAAGATCGGTGGCGATCACCTGATGGCCGGCCTGCTCGAGCGCCGCGACCACGGCCTTGAACAGCGCGTGGCCGTAGCTGTCGGTCAGCGGATGGCAGTGAACGACCTGGATAAGCATTGGGGGGTGTCCCAACTTCGCCAGACATATGATACACGGGCGCGTCTTTTCCGCCCTGAGGCCGTTTCTCCGTCTCTATGACCGAACCCGTCGTCACCCGCTTCGCCCCGTCCCCCACCGGATTCCTGCACATCGGCGGCGGGCGCACCGCGCTGTTCAACTGGCTCTATGCGCGCCGCTACGGCGGCAAGATGCTGCTGCGAATCGAGGACACCGACCGCGAGCGCTCCACCAAGGAGGCGATCGACGCGATCTTCGACGGCCTGAAATGGCTCGGCCTCGACTGGGACGGCGAGGCGATCTTCCAGTTTTCGCGGGTTGAGCGGCACCGCGAGGTGGTCGAGCAGATGCTCGCCGCGGGCACCGCCTATCGCTGCTACGCCAGCCCCGAGGAGCTCACGGCGATGCGCGAGAAGGCGCGCGCCGAGGGCAAGACGCGGCTCTATGACGGCCGCTGGCGCGACCGCGACCCGAGCGAGGCGCCGGCCGGCGTGAAGCCGGCGATCCGATTGAAAGCGCCGCTGACCGGCGAGACCGTGGTCGAAGACCAGGTCCAGGGCAAAGTCACCTGGCAGAACGAGAACCTCGACGACTTCGTGCTGCTGCGTTCCGACGGCACGCCGACCTACATGCTGGCCGTGGTGGTCGACGACCACGACATGGGCGTCACCCACATCATCCGCGGCGACGACCATCTCAACAACGGTGCCCGCCAGACCCAGATCTACCAGGCGCTCGGCTGGAAAGTGCCCGTCATGGCGCATATCCCGCTGATCCACGGGCCGGACGGCTCCAAGCTCTCCAAGCGCCACGGCGCGCTCGGCGTCGACGCCTACCGGGCGCTGGGCTACCTGCCGGCGGCGATGCGCAACTATCTGGTCCGGCTCGGCTGGGCCCATGGCGACCAGGAGATCTTCTCCACCGAAGAGATGATCGCGGCGTTCGACCTGCCGCAGATCGGCCGCTCGCCGGCGCGCTTCGATTTCGCGAAGCTCGAAAGCCTCAACGGCCACTACATGCGCTCGACGCCGCCTGCCGAGCTGCTGACCGAGCTCGACCGCGTGCTGCCCTATCTGCCGAACGGGCCGCAGGTGGCGCCGAAGCTCACGCCCGCGGTCCGCGAACAGTTCCTGATGGCCATGCCGGAGCTGAAGGAGCGCGCCAAGACTTTGGTCGACCTCCTGGAGGCCGCGAGCTTCATCTGGGCCGACCGGCCGCTCGCCCTCGACGACAAGGCCAAGGCGCTGCTGACGCCCGAGGCGCTGGCGCTGCTTCGCGAGCTGATCGGCGTGCTCGAAACCGTCACGACCTGGACCGCCGAGGCCACCGAGCAGGCGGTCCGCAGCTATGCAGAGCGGATCGGCGCCAAGCTCGGGGCTGTCGCGCAGCCGCTCCGGGCGGCCTTGACCGGCCGCTCAACCTCCCCAGGTATCTTCAACGTCCTGGTCGTTCTGGGACGTCAAGAGAGCCTGGCCCGCCTCAAGGACCAGGCCGTGCCCGCCTGACGGTACAGCGGGGGCCATCCCCTCGCTGTTCCCTGCCTTGCGGTGCACAACGGGATGGGATACCCAACTTTGGGCGTTTTGCGCGGACTCCGCCCGCGCTTCAACGGGTTTGTGACCGTCCAGCTGCGGAGCCGACGGCCTTCGAGGTAGCAACATGGACGCGAAAACCGGCACCAACACCAAGACCGGAACGCTGACCGTCGGTGACAAGAGCTGGTCCTTCCCGATCTATCCGGGAACGATCGGACCGGACGTGATCGACATCGGCAAGCTTTATGCCCAATCCGGGATGTTCACATTCGACCCTGGTTTCACGTCGACCGGGGCCTGCGAATCCAAGATCACTTACATCGACGGCGACGAGGGCGTGCTGCTCTATCGCGGCGTGCCGATCGAGCAGATCGCCGAGCACGGCGACTTCCTCGAGACCTGCTATCTGCTGCTCTACGGGGAGATGCCGACTGCGACGCAGAAGGCCGACTTCGACTATCGCGTGACCCGTCACACGATGGTCCACGAGCAGATGAGCCGGTTCTTCCAGGGCTTCCGCCGCGATGCGCATCCGATGGCGGTGATGACCGGATCGGTCGGCGCGCTGTCGGCGTTCTATCACGACTCCACCGACATCTCCGACCCGACGCAGCGCATGATCGCGTCGATCCGCATGATCGCGAAGATGCCGACGCTCGCCGCGATGGCCTACAAGTACAACATCGGCCAGCCGTTCGTTTATCCGCAGAACGATCTCGACTACGCCACCAACTTCCTGCGCATGTGCTTCGCGGTCCCGGCCGAGGAGTACAAGCCCAATCCGGTGCTGGCGCGGGCGATGGACCGCATCTTCATCCTGCACGCCGACCACGAGCAGAACGCCTCGACGTCGACGGTGCGTCTGGCCGGTTCGACCGGCGCCAACCCGTTCGCCTGCATTGCCGCAGGCATTGCGGCGCTGTGGGGCCCCGCGCATGGCGGCGCCAACGAGGCGGCGCTGAAGATGCTGGGCGAGATCGGCTCCGTCGATCGCATCCCGGAGTTCATCAAGCGCGCCAAGGACCCGAAGGACAATTTCCGCCTGATGGGCTTCGGCCACCGCGTCTACAAGAACTACGACCCGCGCGCCAAGCTGATGCAGAAGACCGCGCACGAGGTGTTGAGCGAGACCGGCCACCGCGACGACCCGCTGCTGCAGGTCGCGCTGGAGCTCGAGAAGATCGCCCTGCACGACGAGTACTTCATCGAGAAGAAGCTCTACCCGAACGTCGATTTCTATTCGGGCATCACGCTGAAGGCGATGGGCTTCCCGACCACCATGTTCACCGTGCTGTTCGCGGTGGCGCGTGCGGTCGGCTGGATCGCGCAGTGGAAGGAGATGATCGAGGATCCGGGCCAGCGCATCGGCCGTCCGCGTCAGCTCTACACCGGCGCCGCCAAGCGGGATTACATTCCGATCTCGCGGCGCAAGTAACGTCAGCGAGCTTGGACACGATTAAGGGGCGCCTCGCGGTGCCCCTTTTTCATGGGCGATATTGGCTGCCCTGATAGCCCGGGAATGTCGCCCTTTGGGCGGCTGTGACGCATGTTCCCTTTGCTGCTAGCATTCCTCGAGCTCTGGAGGGGGCATGATTGTCAAATCATTTGTCACGGCGTCGGCCGCAATTGTTCTGCTGACAACCCTTGCGCATGCCGCGAGCGACAACCTCGTCCCCACGATTGATCTCGAAAAACGTTGCCGTGCGAGCGCGAAATCGACGCAAACCCTGATGGGCGGCAGCTCAACGGAGGCTGCCGAGAAGGCCTATCAAGCCTGCATGGCATCCGAGACGGAGGCACGGAAGGCAATCCTCGCTGCTTGGAAGGACATTCCACCAAGCTACAAAAGCTTCTGCGTGAGACCGAAGGTTTATTCGCCAAGCTATATCGAATGGATTGCTTGCCTCGAAATGAAGATCGATCTGAAACGTTTGCGTTCACAACCATGAGCATGATCTACGGCGGACCTCAGGTCCCTGTTGACCCATAGCGGATGAGGTTGGTGACTTTACCCAGTCCGGCAAGCTTATTGCGACGTCACGCCCACCTTCTTGACCACCGGGCGCCACGCCTCCTGCTCGTCGCGGATGAATTTCCCGGTCTCGGCCGGCGTGAGATGGCGGACGTAGGTCGCCAGCGTCTCGAAGCGCTGCCGCACCTCCGGGATGTCGAGCACCGTGCGCAGGTCGGCGTTGATCTTGCGCACCACGTCATCGGGCGTGCCGGCAACGCTCATGACCGCAATCCAGCCGCGGGCGTCGAAGCCCGGCACCGTTTCGTTGACGGCCGGGAGATCCGGATAGTTCGGCAGCCGCTTCGGCGAGGTGATGGCCAGCGGTTTGACCGCATTGGAAGCGATCGGGCTCATGAATGCTGCGAGCCCGTCGACGATGACGGACACGCGGCCGCCCATGACGTCCTGCAGCCCCTGCGGCGCACCGGGATACGGCACGAAGGTCAGGCTGATGCCGGCGCGCTCGGCAAACGACTCGCCGGTCATGTTCGGCAGTGAGCCGCGGAAGTTGGCCGCGTAGGTCAGCTCGCCGGGCTTCTTCTTGGCGAGTGCGATCAGCTCCGGCAGCGTGCCGATGCCGAGCGAGTTGCTGGCGACGATGGCGAACGGCTGTTCGCCCAGCAGAGCGACCGGCATGAGGTCGCGCTCGATGTTGATCGGCAGGTTGGCGTTCGTCACCGGCAGCACCACCAGCGACGACGAACTCGGCATGTAGAGCGTGTGGCCGTCGCGCTCGGACGCGGCCAGCGCCTGCATGGCGATGAGCCCGCCGGCGCCCGGGCGGTTGATGATCAGGACCTGCTGGCCCCACATTTGCGACAGCCGGTCGGTGACGATGCGGGCGACCACGTCGGGCGCGCTGCCCGCGGCCGTCGCCATGATGACCTTCACGGGCCGGGACGGCCAGCTCTGCGCCTGCGCCGTGACAATCGAAAGAGCTGTCGTCGTAACCGCGATGGCAATCCTGAACCAAAGCCGAAATCTGGCCATCTCTCACCTCCCAGACATATTCTTGTTGAGTTGAGCCTAGCGCGTTTTCCAGTCGGATCGCACTACCTCCGTCTCGCCTTTTCAATCGAAGATTGTTCGCCCTAGACTGCTCAAATTTGAAATCAGGACGACAGCCGATGGCCGACGCAAAGGGCGCGCAAAAATTTGCTGAAGAATATTTGGTCGGGACGATTGGAATTTTCTACGCCGGGTTGGCGACGATCTTTCTGACCTTCAAAAACCCCGCTCGGATGAGTTCAGGAAACCGTCCCGGGAAAGAGAACGCGATCAAGGTGCTCCCTGCCTCAGTCGCGATGCTGCTGTTCATGTTTCCTATCATTTTTCTGCTACGCGACGCGAACGGCTCCGACACAACCTCTATCCACGAACTTCTTAGCAAATTCGAGCTTTCGGGACTGACCTGGTATGCGAAATTGCTCGCCATCACAATTCTCTTCATCGCGTGTGATTGCCTTGTCCGTCTTGCAAGCTGGCTTCTGAGCCGCGACGATCGCAGATACCAAAGAAATTGCGAGCGTTTACGGTACGCGGTCGCTGCATTTGCGGCGACGGGGAATTGCGTAATTTTGTCGATACTTGCCCTGAACGAGTCTAATAGGTCGAGCCTTCTGGGCTTCCTACAGTTGTCGACGCTTGTTTTTGTGGGAACCTATCCCGCTGCGTTCGTATTGAATTCGCTTATTCGGACTCGGTTTGGCATCCGCAGTTTTTCGAAGAAGGCGCTCGCTTTTCTTTCCAGCTGGATATTTTCATGGCTGGGCGCCGGCATTGCTTTTGCGATTTTTGGTGGTTGTTGGATGCTGATCTTCGACGCTAAGGTTCCAGAAAAGAAGCCTGCTTCGGCTATCGTATCGCAGCTGCAGTGCCTGCTGACGCCGGAAGGTCAAATAGCGGTTTCTGCTTTGATCGAGAACAACGGCGGCACTCCAATCTTCTTTGGTCCTGACGAATTCATTCTTACGCTCAGTCACGTCAATCCCAAATATGACCCATCTAATCTTCGGAAGGATCTCAGATTTTTTCCTTATGATCCCTTCCATTTCAACACCGGGCACGAGGATTTTTCGAAGCATCGGCTTCGTACTGAAAGTAATTTTGCGACTTTGCTAAAGCCGACGGAATCGAAGCTTTGGACATTTACTGTCCCACCAACGGTCACTCCGTCCTTGCCGTTGAGAAGCGCAAAGGCTTGCTTGCTCGAACGCGACAACAGCATTGTCGTAGAATACCCACCAAATATCGGTTTCGGGCCGCCATCTATACCTTTCACGCTCAAGTCGTCGCCAACGCCAGTCCGATGTTTTGGACACAAGGCTTATCCAATTTCGGACAGCAAGGTCACCGACGTTTGTCAGTAGTACACACGATGACGGCACGATCCCGCGCGGGGCACGGACCGGGGTCCAAAGAGCAATCGGTCCACGCGCCGATCGTCGACTCGCGTGGTGCGACTATCGCGCCTGCTTCTCCGGCCGCCGCACCGAGCCCAGCACGATGTCGGCGGCGCGGGCGGCGGGCGCCCGCGAGCCGATCTCCATGATGGAGTCGAGCCAGGAGAACGCCTCGACCTGACGCTTTCGCTCCGGCGTGTCGCCGATCAGCGGCACCAGCGCGTCGGCGAGCTTCTCGGGCGTGCAGTCTTCCTGCATCAGCTCCGGCACGATGTTCTGGCCGATCACCAGATTGGCCAGGATGTAGGACGGCACCTTGACCAGCCGCCTGATTACCATCGCTTCAAGCTCCGAGGCCCGGTAGGCCGCGACCATCGGAATGCCCGAGATCGCCAGCTCCAGCGTCGTGGTGCCGGATTTGGCGAGCGCCGCGCGCGCCATGCGCAGCGCCTCCCGCTTCTCGGCCTGCTCGACCACGATGCGCGGCTTGACCGGCCAGGACTGCGCCGCCAGCGCCACCTTGGCGAGAAGATGCGGCACGGTCGGCACCACCACGTCGATCGGGCCGACGCGCTGCTGCACGAGGCCCAGCGCCTTGCCGAAGATGCCGGCGAGCTTCTCGATCTCGCCGCTGCGGCTGCCCGGCATCGCCACGATGATCGGCGGATCGGCGCGGCGGCGCATCGCCTCGGCGCCGTTCGGGCGAAGCTTCGCAACCTCCTCGATCAGCGGATGGCCGACATAGCTGCAGGGCGGTCCGCCGAGCTTCCGGTGCACGCCGGGCTCGAACGGCAGCAGCGCCAGCACGTGATCGATGTAGCGCTGCATCGACTTGGCGCGTCCCGCCCGCCAGGCCCAGACCGACGGCGAGACATAGTCCACGATCGGGATCGAGCGGTCGAAGCGGTGCACCCACTTCGCAAGGCGAAGCGTGTAGCCGGGGCTGTCGATGATCACCAGCGCATGGGGCCGTCGCGCCAGCACGGCGCGCACCGTCTTGTACATGTGATGCAGGATGCGCGGCAGCCGCCGCGGGATCGCGGCAAAGCCGATGATCGAGAAGTCCTCGACCGGCAGCAGGCTGGTCAATCCCGCTTCCGTCATCTCGCGGCCGCCGACGCCGGTGAAGCGCAGCGGCACGCTGGCGCGCTCCTTCAGCGCGCGCATCAGCGCGCCGCCGAGCCGGTCGCCGGATTCCTCCACCGCGACGAGAAAGATCTCGAGCTCGCCGTTGCGGCGCTCCGCCGGATTCCCGTTTCCGGTTGCCGTGCCGTTCTTGGCCGGACTGTCGGCGGTGTTCATGGTTGGTCGGCTTTTGGGAGGTTGGCGGTTGGGACTGTTGCCCCGGCCGCGTCGACGCCGATGACGAACAGCTTGGCCTGGTCGGCGGTGCTGGCGATCAGCTCAGGCTCGGCCACGATGGTCGAGCCCGCCACCACGGCGACGCCGTCGAGGCCCGCCGCGGCCGCGGCCTCGATGGTCCGCGGTCCGATGGTCGGCAGATCGAGGCGCTGGTCCTGCCCGATCTTGGCCGCCTTGATCAGGACGCCGGCCCCGGACGACGAGCGGAAGCGGCCGTTGCGGCGCAGCTCCGCCACGCGGGCCAATGTGCGGTCGGTGCCTTCGGGCCCCTCGACCGCCAGCACGTGATTGTTCGCCACCACCACGGCCTGGCCGATGTCGAAGGGGCTCGTGGCATTGAGCAAAGCGAGGCCGAGCGCGATATCGGCGCGGTCCTGTTCGCTGGGCAGCCGGCTGCCGAGCGGGCCGAGCGGCATGATCAGCTCGGGCGCGATCTCCTTGGGGCCGACCAGCCGGAAGCCGTGCTGTTCGAACAGCCGGCCGATGCCGGATTGCAGGTGGTCGTCGCCGCCGCGAAAGATCCTGATGAGCTGCGGCATCAGCCGCAGCACCCGCAGGTCCGGGCGGATGGTCCAAAGCGACGGCCGCGTCACCGAGCCGATGAAGGCGACGTCCCGGCAGCCCTCCTCGGCCGCGATCTGCATGAAGCGGTCGAGCTGCCCCATCCAGGTCCAGTGATGCGGATAGGCTTGGACGCGCTGCGGATCGGCCCAGCCGCGCAGCGCGAACAGCACCACGCGGCGGCCGCGCTTCATCGCGGCGTCGGCCAGCGCGAACGGCAGGGTGCCCGCGCCACAGATGATGGCGAGAGCGGATGGGGCGTTCGGCGCTTGCTCGCTCATAACGCTGGCTCAGAGGTCCGGGTCGGACCCTCCTGCATCGCCTGCGGCCGGCATCATCAGGGGACGCTTCCCGCCGGCGCGGATGAAGCCCACGATCTTGCCGATCACCGGATCGCCGGCGTGTTCCGCGCTGACCCGCTCGAAGCGCTGCGCGAAGGTGCCGTCGCCGAAAAACAGCGCCTGATAGGCGCTGCGGACGCGGTGGATATCGCTGCGCGTGAATTTCCGTCGCCGGAGGCCGACCACGTTGAGGCCGACCAGGTCGGCCTTGGGGCCGAACGCGAAGCCGAACGGAATGACGTTGCGGGTGATGCCGGTGACGCCGCCCAGCATGGCGCCCTCGCCGATCCGGCAGAACTGATGCACGGCGGCGTTGCCGCCGATGAACACGCCGTCCGCGACCTCGACGTGGCCGCCGAGCACGGCCCCATTGGCAAACGTGACGTTGTCGCCGACGTGGCAGTCGTGGCCGACATGGGAGTTCGCCATCATGAAGCACTTGTTGCCGACGGAGGTCAGCTCGCCGGCATCCTCGGTGCCGGTCGAGATGGTGACGCCCTCGCGGATCTGGCAATCGGCGCCCACGGTCAGACGCGTGGCGCCGCCGCGGTAGCCGGTCGACTGCGGCGGGGTGCCGAGCGAAGCGAACGGATAGATCACGGTGCGCTCGCCGATCGTGGTCACGCCGGTGAGGTTGACATGGGAGATCAGCCGCACGCCGGCGCGCAGCTCGACGCTTGCGCCGACCGTGCAGAACGGACCGACCTCGACGTCATCGGCAAGCTTCGCGCCGTCGGCGACGCGCGATGAGGGATCGATCCGCGGCATTTCAGGCCTCTGCGATCATCGCGCCAAGCTCGGCCTCGGCGACGAGCTCGCCGTCGACCTTGGCCTCGCCGCGGAACCACCACATGTTCTTGCGCCGCTTGAGGCGGTCCATGTGGTACTCGAGCCGGTCGCCGGGGATCACGGGCTTGCGGAATTTGGCTTTGTCGATGGTCAGGAAATAGACCAGCGTCGGCTTGATCTCGCCCGGCATCGCCCGGATGCAGAGCACGCCGGCGGTCTGCGCCATGCCTTCCAGCACCAGCACGCCCGGCATCACCGGCGTGGTCGGAAAGTGGCCGAGGAACTGCGGCTCGTTGGCGGTGACGTTCTTGATGCCGATGCCGTGCTCGTCGCCGCGGATGTCGATGACCTTGTCGACCATCAGGAACGGATAGCGGTGCGGCAACGCGGCGAGAATCTCGTGAATGCCGATGGCGTCAACCGTCTCGCCGCTCATGTCTTCATCTCCTCCGGATTCCGGGCCGCTCGTCGCCGGCCCTTATGGCCTGAAAGCCATGATCGATCATGGCCTTGCTCAGCCGTGCCGCCACTTCGGATTAGCATGGTGAGGCGCTTTGGAGCCAGACCACAGACAGAAAGGCTCTGGCCGGGAGGCTTTGGGCGGGCAGGCTTGCCACCTCGCCCGCCCCGCCCAATGCTTCAGGCGATGCTTAGAACCTGGTGCCGCCGCCGAACCGGAACTGCTGGACCCGGTCGTAGTCCTGCTTGAGCAGCGGGACCGCGTAATCGAAGCGCAGCGGGCCGAATGGCGAATTCCAGATCAGGCCGACGCCCACCGAGGCGCGCGGCGACGACGAATCCGCCGGGCTCAGCGTCTCACCGGTCACGCTCCACGAGGTCGGGCCCTTGTAGTCCCAGAGCGAGCCGACGTCGGCGAACACCGCGCCCTTGAGGCCCGCGTCCTTCGGCAGGAACGTGAACGGCGCCTGCGCCTCGACCGACGCACCCCAGAACATCGTGCCGCCCAGCGGATCCTGATTGGTGCCGGCGGTCAGGTCGCGCGGACCGATACCGGCCGGAGCAAAGCCGCGGACCAGGTTCGGACCCATCTGGAAGTGGTCCAGCATGCGCAGGTCCTTGTCGCCCCAGCTCGCGATATGACCGGCCTGGACCTTGAACACGCCGACCACGTCCGAGAACAGCTCGGCGTAGGTGCGCACCTCGGTGGTCGAACGGATGAAGTTCACGTCGCCGCCGACGCCGGCGAAGTCCTGCTTGAACTCGGCATAGAGGCCGCTGGTCGGGTTGCGGTTGTTGTCGAGCGTGCTGTAGGCCACGGTGTAGCCGAGCATGGAGACCAGCACGGCGCCGTTGGCCAGCTCCTTACGAACCGCGAGCGAGGCTTCGCCGTCCTGGTAGCAGCCGTCGCTGGGCGTGACGCCCGTGCCGCCGTTGATCAGCGCATTCGCCGAGAACTGACAGTTGTTCAGGTAGTCGGGCAGCGTGATCTTCTGCTGGTAGATATTGTAACGCGCCTGGAACGACAGCTCCTCGCTGAGCTGGAAGCCGGCGCGCAGGCCCACGCCGTAGGTCTGGCTGTCATACGAGATGTAGTTCGAGGCGAGCGTCGTCTTGGCGTAGAGGTCGACGCCGACGCCGAGCCGGTAGCCCATGAAGAACGGCTCGGCGAAGGACAGCTCGAAGCCGCGGGCGCGCTGGCCGTACTGCACGGCGAATCTCGCGAACTGGCCCTGGCCGAGTAGGTTGCGCTCGGCGACGCTGAGCTCGGCCATGGCGCCGTCCGCGGTCGAGTAGCCACCCGCGATGGAGAACTCGCCGGTCGGCTGCTCTTCGACATCGACGTTGATCACGATCCGGTCGGGCGCGGAGCCCGGCTCGTTGGTGATCTTGACGGCCTTGAAGTAGTTCAGGTTCTTGAGCCGCCGCTCGGCGCGATCGACCAGCGCGCGGTTGAAGGCGTCGCCCTCGCCCACGTCGAATTCGCGGCGGATGACGTAGTCGCGGGTGCGGGTGTTGCCGCGGATGTTGATGCGCTCGATGTAGATGCGCGGACCGTCATCGACCGTGAAGGTCACGTTGATGGTGCGGGTCGCCTGGTCGCGGTCGCCGTTGGGCCGGACCACCGCGAACGGATAGCCGCGGCGCGCCACCTCGATCGACAGGTTCTCGACCGACTTCTCGACGGCTTCGGCGTTGTAGACCGCGCCGGGTTGGGCGCGCAGCCGGCCGTAAAGCCCCTTGGGATCGACCACCGGAATGTTGGACACGACGTCGACCTTGCCGAACTTGTAGCGGTCGCCCTCTTCGATCGTGTAGGTGACGATGAAGCCCTTCTGGGTCGGGTCGTAGACCGATACGGCAGAGACCACGCGCACATCGGCGAAGCCGTGCTTCAGATAGAAGCGGCGCAGCAGATCGCGATCGGCCTCGATGCGGTCGGGGTCATAGATGTCGGCCTGCTGCAGGAACGAGATGAGCCAGAACGTTTCCTGGGTCTTGATCTCGTCCTTCAGACGCTGGTCGCCATAGGCCTTGTTGCCGATGAAGATGATCTTCCTGACGCCAGTCTTCTCGCCTTCCTTGATCTCGAAGACGAGGTCGACGCGGTTGTTCGGCAGCTCGATGATCTTGGGCTCGACGCTGACGTCGAAGCGGCCGTTGCGGCGGTAAATCTCGACGACACGCTGCACGTCGGCCTGCACGGTCGGCCGGGACAGCGTGCCTCGGGCGCGCGACTGCACCTCGTTGGTGAGCTGGTCGTCCTTGATCTTCTTGTTGCCCTCGAACGCCACGCGGTTGATCACCGGGTTTTCCACCACGGTGACGATCAGCCGGCCGCCGGACTGGTTGATCCGCACGTCCTGGAACAGGCCGGTGGCGTAGAGCGCCTTGAGCGCCTGGTCGATCTTGTAGCTGTCGAGCCGTTCGCCCGCATTGGTGCGGAAATAGGAGCGGACCGTCTCCGCTTCGACGCGGCGATTGCCTTCAACGACGATCTGGGAGGACTGGGCAAGGGCAGCGGTGGAACCCGCCACGGCGCCGACAGCGGCACTCAAGACGCCACCCGAAAGGATCGCGCCGAGCAGACACAATCCCCTTAGCCACCGCACCCACAACCTCATGCGCAATGCGCCCCTTGCGACTCTTTTAACCGACTGGACGGCGTTATTGCGGTACCCACCCAGGACCATGTTTGTACAGGCTTTTTCCCACTTCGCAACACAAGCTGCCGTTGCGTATCCCCCGTTTCCAGCAGGAATTTTGTTTCTGCCGGATATTTCCCCCAGACCGTGGCCCATAGGACGCAGGTTTATGACGCCGGCGGCTTCGCCAGCCACTGGGTAATGTCATTGAAAAAGGTAAAGATCATTAACATTACCACGAGCGCGAACCCGATTCGGAAGCCGATTTCCTGGGCCCGGGGCGACAGCGGGCGGCGCATCACCGCCTCGATCAAGTAGAACATAAGGTGACCGCCATCGAGCAGCGGCACCGGGAACAGGTTGAACAGCCCGATCGACACCGACAGCACGCCGACCAGGTGCAGCCACGGCAGGAAGCCCTGAGTCGCGACCTGACCGGAGACCTCGGCGATCTTCCAGACCCCGCCGACCTGGTCGGGACATTCAGTTCCGCGGGCCAGACCGGCAATGAACGAGAAGGTCCGGTCGACGATGTTCCAGGTCTCGGACAGCGCGAGCGGCACCGCGCTCGACAGCGGCACCCCCTGCAGCGAGGCATTCTTGGTCTGGACGCCCAGCGTGCCCTGGCAGGTGAAGTTGCCGAACACGTCCCGGCCCTTGGTCAGGTTGGGCGTCGGCGTCAGCGTCATCGGGATGCCGCCGCGGTCAACCTCGATCGTCAGGGTGCGCTTGGCGCTGGCGCTGACGATGCGCTGCATGTCGAAGAAATTCTCGATCTTGCGGCCGTCGATCGAGCGAATCACGTCGCCGGCCTGGAAACCTGCCGCCGCGGCTGCGCTGTTCGGCACCACGCTGTCGATCTGCGGCGTCGCAAAGGGCTGGCCCTTCAGCGCCAGCACGATCGCGAAGATCACGATGGCGAGGATGAAGTTGATGCCGGGCCCTGCGGCAACGATCGCGGCGCGCCGGCCGAGCGGCTGGTGGAAGAAGCTCTTCTCGCGCTCCTCGGCCGTCATGTTCTCGACGGTGGTCTGATCGGGCACGCTCGCGGCATTCTCGTCGCCGAAGAACTTGACGTAGCCGCCGAGCGGGATGGCCGAGAGCTTCCAGCGGGTGCCGAGGCGGTCGGTGAAGCCGGCGATCTCGCGGCCGAAGCCGACCGAGAACACCAGCACGCGCACGCCGCAGAGGCGCGCGACGAGAAAGTGGCCGAGCTCATGGATGAAAACGACGAGGCCGAGACCGAGCAGCGTGGGGAGGACCCAGCCGGTCCAGCCGCCGCCCCAAATCGAGAAGTTGCTCACAGTGTTCATCCTGGCCCCGTTCCCCTACCCGATCCTATCCGCCCCGTGGACCTGCTAGCCTGACTTTGCGGCTATTTCAGGCAAAAGCTCCTGGGCCAACGACCGAGTCATCTGGTCGACGGCCAGCGCCTCATCGATATCCTGCGGTTCCGCGGTGGCATTTCGGCGCTCGGCCGCGTCCAGCGCCGCCTCCACCAGGGCGGCGATGCCGCCAAAGCCGATCTTGCGGCCCAGGAACGCCGCGACTGCGACCTCGTTGGCCGCGTTGAGAATCGTCGGCGCAGCGCCGCCGGTTTCCAGCGCCCGGCGACCCAGCGCCAGCGACGGGAAGCGGTCCGGATCGGGCGCCTCGAAGGTCAGCTGGCCGATCTTGGCCAGATCGAGCTTGGCGGATGGGCCGTCGATGCGCACCGGATAGGCGAGACAATGGGCGATCGGCGTCCGCATGTCGGGCGCGCCGAGCTGCGCCACCACCGAGCCGTCGCGGTATTCGACCATGCCGTGGATGATCGACTGCGGATGCACCAGCACCGCGAGTTGCGACGGCGGCGCGGCGAACAGATGATGCGCCTCGATCAGCTCCAGGCACTTGTTCATCATCGACGCCGAATCGATGGTGATCTTCGGACCCATCGACCAGTTCGGATGCTTGAGCGCCTGCTCGACGGTCGCGGCACGCATCGCCTCGCGGGTCCAGGTGCGGAACGGTCCACCCGAGGCGGTGATGATGATGCGGCTGACGTCCTCGCGGGGGCCTGCGCCCAGCGCCTGGAAGATCGCGTTGTGCTCGGAATCGACCGGCAGCACGCTTGCGCCCGAGGCCGCGGCGTTGCGCATGAACATCGCGCCGGCGCAGACCAGGCACTCCTTGTTGGCGAGCGCCACCGTCGCGCCGCGCTTGGCGGCGGCGAGCGTGGGCTTCAATCCGACCGCGCCGCTGACCGCGGCCATCACCCAGTCGGCCGGCCGCTGCGCGGCTTCGACCAGCGCGCTCTCGCCGCTGCCCGCTTCGATGCCGCTGCCGGCGAGCGCGGCCTTGAGATCGTCATAGGCGGACGGGTCCGCCACGACTGCAAAGCGCGCGTTGAGATCGCGCGCGATCTGCGCGAGTTGCGCGCCGTTCTTGTGCGCGGTGACGGCTTCGACCGTGTAGCGGCCGTTGCCGCGCTTGAGCAGATCGACGGTGCTCATGCCGACCGAGCCGGTCGCGCCAAGTACAGTCACGCTGCGGACCGCCTCGACAGGCCGACGCTCAGCACGAACATGCGGATTAACGACTTGCATCTCTCACCATACCATGAGGCCCCGTCCCGGCGCAGGCATCCCGCCATGGGCTAGCCCGATCAGCACCGCGGCGAGCGCCGCGGTCACGAACCCGTCCAGGCGGTCCATCAGGCCGCCATGTCCCGGAATGAGATGGCTCGCGTCCTTGGTGTCGAAGCGCCGCTTGACCCAGGATTCGAACAGGTCGCCGGCCTGCGAGACCAGCGACAGCACCAGGGCCACCACGGCGACAGCGGCCAGATTGGCGACGCCGAAATAGCGGGCCACGAGCACGCCGCCGAGCATCGCGGCCAGCGTTCCGCCGATCGCACCCGACCAGGTCTTGTTGGGGCTCACCCGCGGCATCAGCTTCGGCCCGCCCAGCGCCCGGCCGGTGAAATAGGCCGCGATGTCGGAGAGCCACACCACTGCGAACACGAACACGATCGCAGCAAAGCCCAGCGACGCATCGTTGCGCAGGATCACCGGCGCGATCAGCAGCGCGGCGCCATAGAACAAGCCGAACGAGCACCAGGCGCGCCGTGCCCGCGACGCCAGCGCTGCCGCGCCCAGTCCGCCGAGCGCCACCAGCGCCAGAGCCGTGCCGTTGAGACCGCCGAACAGCATCACGGCGGCGCCCACCAGCGCTGCGCCGCCGATCGCCAGCACCGCCAAGCGGTCGTGGCCGCACACCAGCGTCTGCCATTCCCAGAACACGATGAGTGCGGCCGCGGTCCAGAACACGATGAAGATCACGCCGCCGAAATAGGCCGCGACCAGCGCGAGCGGCGCGAGCACCAGCGAAGACACGACGCGGAGCGCGAGATTGCTGCGCCCGGCCAGGAGCGGCAGCCCCGGCGGGTCCTCGGCCGGATGCGTGGGGGCCACGATCAGGATCCAGTCTGCGCGATCAGCCCGCCAAACCGTCGCTCGCGGCGGTGATACTCGGCGATCGCGCCCTCGAGCGCGGTGCGGTCGAAGTCCGGCCAGTAGGTCGGTACGAACACCAGCTCGCTATAAGCGGCCTGCCAGAGCAGGAAGTTGGAGAGCCGCTGCTCGCCGCTGGTGCGGATGATGAGGTCGGGGTCGGGCAGGTCTGGCGCATCGAGATTTTGCCCGATCAGATCGGCGGTCAGCGCTGATGGATCGAGCTCGCCGGCCTTGACCCTGGCCGCGAGCTTCGCAGCCGCCCGCGCGATCTCCTGCCGGGCGCCATAGTTGAACGCCACGATCAGCGTGAGCTTGTCGTTGTCTTTGGTAAGCTCTTCCGCTTCGTCGAGCAGGCGGCGGATTTCCGGATCGAGATCGTTGCGCTCGCCGATCACCCGCACCTTCACCCGGTTCTGATGAAGCTCAGCCAAGTCGTTGCGGATGAAGCGCCGCAACAGGCCCATCAGGTCGCGGATCTCGGAGGCGGGCCGCGTCCAGTTCTCGGCGCTGAACGAGAAGATGGTGAGATAGGAGATGCCGATCTCGCCCGCGGCGCGCACCGTTTTGCGCAGCGCCTCGACGCCGCGACGGTGTCCCTCGCCGCGCGGCAACCCGCGCGCCGAAGCCCACCGGCCGTTGCCGTCCATGATGATGGCGACGTGCCGGGGCGCCTCGAACGGCGACAATGGGGGCGGATTGCTGGGCATGGGCGAGACGGTTCAGACCGTCATGATCTCCTTTTCCTTCGTCGCCAGCAGCTGATCGACGTCGGCGATGGACTGATCGGTTGCCTTCTGGACCTCGGTGTCCATCCGCTTGTGATCGTCCTGGCTGATGGTGTGATCCTTCTCCAGCTTCTTCAGGAGGTCCATGCCGTCGCGCCGCACGTGGCGGATCGCGACCTTGGCGGTCTCGGCGTATTTATGCGCCAGCTTGACGAGTTCCTGACGGCGCTCGGTGTTGAGCTCGGGCAGCCGCAGGTGGATCACCTGCCCTTCGCTCGACGGCGTGAGGCCCAGATTCGCGGCGAGGATCGCCTTCTCGACCGCCTGCACCATCGAGCGATCCCAGACCTGGACGCTGATGACGCGCGGCTGTGGGATGCTGACGGTCGCGACCTGGTTGAGCGGCATGCTCTGTCCATAGGCGTCGACGTGAACCGGATCGAGCAGATGCGCCGATGCGCGGCCGGTCCGCAGGCCGCCCAATTCGGTCTTCAGCGCACCGATGGCGCCCTGCATCCGCCGCTTCAGTTCGTTGATGTCGTAGTTCGATGCCATGAGCCCCTCCAACCGGCCTCTGAGCGCTCTTCTGCATCACCGGATTCGGACGCTTCCGAGCGCCCCAATCGGGACTTATCCACTGACAACTGTCGCGCGGCCCGTGCCGCGCAGGACCGCTTCGATTGCCCCCGGTACTCGGATCGAAAACACGATGATAGGCATACTGTTTTCCCGGGCAAGCGCGAAGGCCGTGGCATCCAGAACCTTCAAATCCCGATCGAACGCCTCTTTCAGCGAGATTCGATCATAACGCTCGGCTTTCGGGTCTTTTTTGGGATCGGCGCTGTAGACCCCGTCGACATCGGTCGCCTTCAAGACCGCGTTGCATTCCATCTCGGCGGCGCGGAGCACCGCGGTGGTATCGGTGGTAAAGAACGGATTGCCGGTGCCGCCCGCGAACACGACGATGCGGTTTTCCTCGAAATGCCGCAGCGCCCGAGCCCGCTCATAGGTCTCGCAGACCTGCGGCATGCTGAGCGCCGACATGGTGCGGGCCGGCGCGCCGAGCCGCTCGATCGCGGCTTCGAGCACCAGCCCGTTCATCACGGTGGCGAGCATGCCCATCGAATCGGCGGTCGGCCGCGACAGGCTCTTGCCCGACATTTTCACGCCGCGAAGGATGTTGCCGCCGCCGACGACCACTCCCAGCTGAAAGCCGGCCTTGCGCGCCGCGATCAGATCCTCGGCGATGCGGTCCACGGTCGGCTGATGGATGCCGAAGCCTTCCGGCCCCGACAGTGCCTCACCCGATACCTTGACGATCACACGGCGGTAGGCGGGGCTCTGCTGGGCCGGGCTCTCCTGGGCCGCATTCATTCGAGTGCCTCCGTGGAAAGCCGCCGCCCGCGATGACCGTCAGTTCTTGGTGACGCCCGAGGCGGCCGCGACTTCGGCCGCGAAATCGGACTCCTGCTTCTCGACGCCTTCGCCGAGCTTGAAGCGCACGAAGCCGGTGATCTTGATCGGGCCGCCGACCTTGCCTTCGGCTTCCTTGAGCGCCTGCGAGACGCTCTTCTTGTCGTCGAAGATGAACGGCTGCTCGAGCAGGCAGACCTCTTTGTAGAAGGTCTTGATGCCGGACTCGACGATCTTCTCGATCATGTTGGCCGGCTTGCCCTGCTGCTTGAACTTGTCGGCCAGCACGTCCTTCTCGCGCGTCACCACGGCCGGATCGAGACCCGACGGGTCGACCGACAGCGGGTTCGACGAGGCGATGTGCATGGCAACCTGGCGGCCCAGCGCCGCGAGCTCATCGGCCTTGCCGGTGGACTCGATGCCCACGAGCACGCCCATCTTGCCGAGGCCATCGATGACCGCGTTGTGGATGTAGGTGCCAACGGCGCCCTGGCCGACCTTGATCTCGGCCGCACGGCGCAGCGTCATGTTCTCGCCGACCTTGGCGACGGTCTCGGTGATCAGGTCCGCAATCGTCTTGCCGCCGACCTTGGCGGCCTTGATCTTCTCGACGTCCGCGCCGACGTCGAGCGCCACATCGGCGATCATCTTCACGAGGCCCTGGAACAGGTCGTTGCGCGCGACGAAGTCGGTCTCGGAATTGACCTCGACCACGACGCCCTTGGCGCCCTTCACGGCGACGCCGACGAGGCCTTCCGCGGCGACGCGGTCAGCCTTCTTGGCGGCCTTCGACAAGCCCTTCTTGCGCAGCCAGTCGACCGCGGCGTCCACGTTGCCCGAGGTTTCGCCGAGAGCGGCCTTGCAATCCATCATGCCCGCGCCGGTCATCTCGCGCAGGTCCTTGACCATCTGTGCAGTGATCTGAGCCATTTTTCGTCAATCCATTGCTGAGCGGCGTGGTGGCGCGGACGCTAAAACGCCCGCGCCTTAAAGCCTTACTCGGCGGTCAGTTCCTTGGCCTTGTTGACCCAGCCCTGAACGCGGCCGGGAAGACCAACCTCTTCGCCGACATTGTGGGCGGCTTCGGGGCTGAGTTCGGCGATCTGCTGGTAGTGGAAGATGCCGATGTCGTTGAGCTTCTTCTCGATCGCCGGCGACACGCCGGTGAGCTTCTTGAGGTCGTCGGCGACGCCGCGCGGACCGGGCAGCGGCTCGAAGCCGAGACCCTTGTCCTCGGTCGGCGGCAGGTCTTCCACGATCGGCTTCTCGGCTGCGCCGACGTCGACGCCCATGCCGCCCTGCGCGCGCGAAATGCCGTCGATGGCGGCGCGTGCGATCAGGTCGCAGTAGAGCGAGATCGCCCGGCTGGCGTCATCGTTACCCGGAACCACGAAGGTAATGCCGTCCGGATCGCAGTTGGTGTCGACCACGGCCGCGACCGGCACGCCGAGCCGCTGCGCTTCCTTGATCGCGATGTCTTCCTTGTTGGTGTCGATCACGAACAGGAGGTCCGGCAGACCACCCATGTCCTTGATGCCGCCGAGCGAGCGGTCGAGCTTGTCGCGCTCGCGGGTCAGGTCGAGCCGCTCTTTCTTCGTGTAGCCCTGGGCCTCGTTGGAGGCGAGCATCTCGTCGAGCTTGCGCAGCCGCGAGATCGATCCGGAGATCGTCTTCCAGTTGGTCAGCGTGCCGCCGAGCCAGCGCGAGTTCACGTAGTACTGCGCGCAGCGCTTCGCCGCCTCGGCGACGGCGTCTTGCGCCTGCCGCTTGGTGCCGACGAACAGGATGCGGCCGCCCTTGGCGACGGTGTCGCTCACCGCCTCCAGAGCCTTGTGCAGCATCGGCACGCTCTGGGCGAGATCGATGATGTGGATGTTGTTGCGGGTGCCGAAGATGAATTCACCCATCTTCGGGTTCCAGCGGTGGGCCTGGTGGCCAAAGTGAACGCCAGCTTCCAATAGCTGACGCATGCTGTAATCGGGCAGCGACATGGTCTTCTCCGGTTGTTCCTCGGCGGACGTGTGAGCCCTGACCTCAAGGAACTGCCTTGGAGCCGAAGCCACCGGATGGCCCTTTCGGGCCAAAATCCGCCTGTGAGATGCGGGGCTTATATAGGGGCAATGTTGCAGAAGCAACACGGATGACGTTTGACGGCTACTTGGCGCCCGCAAGAGGAATATTTCCCTAATTGCGGAGCTAACGTCACCCGCCTAGGGCAGCGCAGGGCAAAGTTCGGGGCTGCATGGGCGCGGACCCGAAAGACGGCGATGCCGAAGTCATGAGGCGGAAGAAACACTTTTTTGGAGCCCGGCTTCCTGCAACCAAGAGTTCGGCAAGCTCTCGAAAATCGCGCTGCAATCGTCCGCTTAGCCCATCAAGAGTATCGGCATCGAAGAAAAGGGCTAAAAAAGTAACTGCAGCTACGTAGGCTTCACTAGGAAGAGAATAGCGAAAGCCACACACGCTAGTCCGCATACAAAAAATATCGCTGCCGAACTAAAAAGCGCATACGAAAAAAAGTGAAATTTTCTGGCTGCTCGGTCGGCGCTTATTTGGTCCAGTCCTTCGATTTCGCGGTTGCCATAGTGAAGCTGCGTGAGGTACGCGGTGAAAAATGTCATGGCGGCCGCCAGCGCCCCAAAACCGAAAAACATCATGGATATAGCGATGACGGGAACACGAAGTTCCTTAATTTGCCCAAGTGCCGCCAGCAACGCCACGGCGGCGCCGCCGTTAATAGCGAGCATGACTTTCATCCCTTCAAGGGCGTACTTATGACCTTCCTGCCAATGCGTTTGTGCGTCCATCGTAACTCCTAATTGTCGCGACGCTTACGCCAAAAATCTCGCAACCTGAAGTTTGAAAACCGGCTCAGTGAGCTTGATTATACATCAGGCGCTTGCCCGCGATGCCTTTGATTGCGTTCTTGGTCTGCTCCATGGCACTGACGCCGAACGCAACGCCGTTTATAGCGGAAGTCAAATTCCGCGAGATAGCCGCGCTTCGTGCCGCGCTGAAAATCGAGAAGTGGCCTCCGACGGTGTTGGTAGTCAGGTCGCCGCCCGGAATCACTTCCAATATTTACCTAATCGCCGTTTCGTCGGATTTGGAGGACACTGATCGAGACGTTTCGCCATCTGCGGGCCGCAGCAGCGGCGCGGCGAGATCGTTCAAGGCCGGGCGCGGCAGCGCGGCAAATGGCATGGGGCGGGTGAGATCGATGGCCGAGAGCCCGAGCCGCGCCGTCAGCAGACCGTTGATCAGCCCCTCGCCGAACCGTGCCGACAGCCGCGCAGCGATCCCATGGCCGACCACCTGCTGGATCACACTGTCGGTGATGGAGGCGCCGCCGGTGACGGCGAGATGCGACATCACCTCGCGGAACAGCTTGAACAGCCCGACTGCGCCGGGCCGGCCGCCATAGAGCGTTGCGAGCTTGCGGATCAGAGTCAGCGCATTGACCAGCACGAACACCATGTCGACCACGGCGCGCGGGCTGATCGCGGTGACGACCGACACGCGCTTGGCCGCGGAGGCCACGAGGCGGCGCGCTTCGGCGTCGAGCGGCGCCATCAGCTCGCGCTCGGCGAGATGGATGCGATCGCGGCCGTCGATGATGTCGCTGCCGTGATCTTCGAGCCTCGCGCGGGCACGGGCGAGCCGCGGGATGCGCTTGGTGTGCGCGAGCAGCGCCGTGGTCAGCGCCCTGCCCGCCTCGCGGTCGTCGCTCTCGATGATCTCGAGCGCGCGGTTGCGCAGCGATTCAACGGCGGCCAGACGGGCGAGGCCGATGAGCTCGCGCACGATCACGGCGAGCAGCGCCAGGCCTGCGATAGACGCGAGCGCGAGCCCGATCGCGCCGAGCCACGGCGCGCGGGCGAACAGGTCCTCGACCAGGCGCGACACCGCGAGCCCGAGCCCCATCAGGACCAGCCCGGACAGTGCCGACCAGAACAGCGCGCCCCAAGAAACGCCATGCCGGATGCCGCCCCAGATGCCGCGCCGCTTCGGCGGCTCCGGGATGGCGACGGCTGTGGCGTCGGCCGCGGGCTCGGCCTCGAACGGCGCCTCCTCGGGCCGCGCCACGACGAGGCGCGGATCGTCGACGCTGAACACCGCGGGCTTGCGCAAGATCTCGGTCATCGCAGCCGGTCCCCGATCAGGAATTGCAGCGCGCGGTCGAGGCGAATGTGCGGCAAGGCCGGCGTGCCGTCGTCGGTTTGTTCAAGCGGCGGCGGGCGGAAGCGGAGCGAGCGGAAGTCGCCACCCTTGAGGCCTTCGGCCGGCAGGTCGCCGGGAAACAGCGCGATCTCGGCCTTGCCGTCGAACTGCTTGCCGTCATGCCATTCGCCGGCCGCCGGCGTCCCGACGATCGACGGCAACTCGCCGCCCATCACGGCTTCGCGGGTGGCGCGCACCGCGGCCATCGCGATGACGTCGACCGCGGCGCCGGCTTCGCCGGCTCGCACCATGGCGGCGTCGGTGAGCCGTTTGAGGAAGGCTTCGAGCCGGTCGTGGGCGGTGTGATGCAGCAGGTCCGCTTTGGTCGCGGCAAACAGGATGCGGTCCGCGCGCGGCCGGAACAGCGCGTCGAGCCAGCCCGAATGGCCGACCCGGAAACATGCCAGCACGGCGGTGAGCGCGTCCTGCAGGTCGCGCACCGCCTCGGGCCCGCCGTCGAGCGCGGAGAGCGCATCGACCAGCACGATCTGCCGATCCAGCCGGGCAAAGTGATCACGGAAGAACGGCCGCACGATCGCATCCCGATAGGAATCGTAGCGCCGCCGCATCATCGACCACATCGAGCCCGCGGGCGGTTCGCCGTCGGCGGGCAGCGCCAGCGGTGCGAAGGTCAGCGCCGGCGAGCCGGCGAGATCGCCGGGCATCAGGAAGCGGCCGGGCGCGACCAGGCTCAAGGTGCGGTGCTCGGTGCGGCAGGCCTGCAGGTAGGCGGTGAACAGCCGGGCCGTCTCGATCGCGGCGTTCTCATCCGCCGGCGCAACCGCATCGATGGTGGCGAGCTGTTCGAGGAACGGCTTCGGCAGCGGCGGTCTCGTTGTCCGCTGGAGATAGGCCAGAGTCTCCGCCGACCACTGCTCGTAGCTCTTATTGAGCAGCGGCAGGTCGAGCAGCCATTCGCCCGGATAGTCGACGATGTCGAGGGTCAGCGTGCGCATCGCGCCGCCCGGCGACTGGTAGTCGATGACGACGCGAAGCTCGCTGATCTGCCGGGTCGAGTCCGGCCATTCGCGGTCGGTCACGATGGAGCGCACATGGCGCTCATAGTCGAAGCGCGGCACCGCGTCGTCGGGCTGCGGCGCAAGCCGCGCGCCCGAGATGCGCCCGCTCGCCAGCGGCTCGAACACTGGAAAGCGCCCGCCCCGCACCAGGCCATGCACCAGCGCGGTGATGAACACGGTCTTGCCGGCCCGCGACAGGCCGGTGACGCCGAGCCGCACGGTCGGATTGAACAGGCTTGAGCCGAATTCGACGAAGGCCTGCGCCGCAAGCCTCGCCTGTTCGATGATGTCGGAGACGGCCGGCGTCACGGTGGAAATTCACCCCGGAGGCAATGGTGCCGCGCGCGGCATGCCTCAGGATGTGGCAGCGGACGGGCGGCGGCGCAAGGCCGTCCCGGGCCGCCCCTCAGGTCACGGCCGCGGCGTCCTTCAGGCTGTCGAACAGCGCGGCGCGCCGCATGTAGGCCTTGGCGGTCTCCGGATTGTCGGCGGTGCGGCGCAGCTCGTCGAAGTTCTTGGCCCGCACCGCAGGGTCGCGCTCCTCCATCAGCCGCTTGTTGGCGATGGTCTGGGCCTGGACGTATTTCACCGCGGCGTGGCGGCGCTGGCGGCTGTAGAGATCGAGCAGCTCGTCGCCCGCCTCGCCGTGGATCACCTTGGCGAGCTTGCTCGCGACATTGATGCCGTCATGGATGCCGCCGTTCATGCCCATGCCGCCGATCGGATTGTTGACGTGGGCGCTGTCGCCGGCGAGCAGCACGCGGCCCTTGCGGAAGGTCGCGGCGACGCACTGATGCGCGCCGTAGACGTTGACGTATTCGATCTCGTAGCGGCCGCTGTTGGGGAAGAATTTCTGCATCCGCTCTTCGATCCGCTCCGGCGACAGCGCGATCTCGTCGGTCTCCTCCGCGCCGATCGGCATGATGGCGCGCCACAGGCCGGGCGGGCGCTTGCCTTGCACCTTGAACAGGTTGCACCACTCGCTCGGGTCGGAGAAGTAATTGCGGAACGCGACCTTGGGATTGGCTGTGCCGAAGTCGAAGCTGGTCGCGATCTTGATGAAGCGCTCCGGATAGGTGAAGCCCTCGAACTCGATGCCGGCGAGCTTGCGCACCGTGCTGCGGCCGCCGTCGCAGCCGATCACGTAGTCGGCGCGAAATTTTTCCACGCCGGACGGCGACGTCACCTCGAGCTCGACGCCGTCGGCGGTCTGCGTGAGGCCGGTGACGGCGTGCGAGAAGCGCACGTCGAAATCGCTGGCATTGCCGTATTCGGCGGCGATCGAGGCGGTGAGCTTGTACTGCTCGTATTGCAGCACGTAGGGAAAGCGGATCTCGTCCTTCATCAGGCCGAGATCGAACTCGGCCACCACCGAATGCGACACCCGGTCGTGAAACCGGTACGCGCTCGAAACCAGCCCGAGCGGGATGATCTTCTCGGTGACGCCCAAGTCATCGAGCATTTCGAGCGTCGAGGGATGCAGGGAGGCCGCGCGCTGGTCTTCGACCGGCGCGGGCTCCTGCTCGAACACCGTGACCGGCACGCCCATCTTGTTGAGCGACAGCGCGCAGACCATGCCGACCGGCCCTGCCCCGACAATGACGATGCGTGAGTTCGATTTCGATGCCGCCATACCGGGATGCACTTTCTGGTCTAGTTCTTCTTCAACTCGAGCGTCGGCATGATGTCGTTCCAGATCTTGGCGTCCGCGGCGAAGAGCTTCTCGAACTCTCCCGGGGTCGACAGCAGCGGTTCCAGGCCGACATTCGAGAACCGCTTCTTGAACTCTTCCGACTTGCGGCCCTCGACCAACGCATTCGATAGCGTATCGACGACGTCCTGCGGAAGCCCCTTGGGGCCGAGCAGGCCGTTGTACGTCACCGCCGGCGGGCAGTCCTTCAGCGTCTCCGTCACCAGCGGCACGCCCGGCAGGAACGGCGACGGCTTGGTGTCCAGCACCGCCAGCGCCCTGAGCTTGCCCGACTCCATGTACGGCTTCAGCTCGACCGGCGAGCCGGCCACCATCACGACATGGCCCGCAAGCAGGTCGGTGAAGGCGGGTGCGACCCCGCGGTAAGGCACATGCACCATGTCGAGGCCCGCGGCCTTGAGCACCATGACGGCGGCGACATGGGTGGTGCTTCCGGCGCCGGCCGAGCCGAAGCTCAGCTTGCCCGGATTGGCCTTCACATAGGCGATGAAGTCGGCGAGCGTCTTGCCGGGAAACGACTCGTTGACGGTGATCGCGAACGGCGCGGACGCGACGCCGGAGATCGCCTTGAAGGTGTTCTCGTCGAACGACACGGTGTGCGCGTACTTGGCGGTGGTGAGCTGGAAGATCGGCGTCGACATCAACGTGTAGCCGTCGGGTGCGATCTTGGCGACGCGCTCCGGCCCGGCCGTGCCGCCGGCGCCCGAGACGTTCTCCACCACGAAGTTCTGCTTGAGAGTGGACTGCAGCCGCTCCGCGGTGAGCCGCGCCACCACGTCGGCGATGCCGCCCGGCGCAAACGGCGTGATGATGGTGACGGTGCGCTCCGGATAGGCGGCCTGCGCGGCGCCGGTGGTGAGCAGGAATGCAGTCGCAGCAGCATAGGCAATTGCACGCAGCATGTCGGTGAACCTCGCGGCCAGGGATGGGCCCGGCCACGATAGCGTTCGCTGTCTTAGGCTCGCAAGGGAGGCGCGCCCGCTCTGGTGTCGCGGCTGCTCCGCGCCGCGGCCTACCGGCTATTGGCTCTTGGGGGGCGCGATGTCGTTTGCCACGCTCTTCCAGCGCTCGCTGTCGGCGGCGATCTCGGCCGCCATCTCCTGCGGCGTGGTGCCGCCCGGCTCGACGCCGATCTTGGCGAGCTTGTCGAGGAATTCCGGGCTCTTCGCCGCGGCGACCATCTCGGCCGAGATCAGATCGATGATCTCCTGGGGCGTGCCCTTGGGCGCGAGCAGGCCGTTATAGGTCGCGACCGTCGGCGTCGGCAGCGTCTCGCTGATGGTCGGCACGTCGGGCAGATAGCGCGAGCGCTGCTTGGCGCTGACGCCGAGCGGCTTGACCTTGTCGGAGCCGATGAAGGGCTTCAGCTCCACCGGGCTCGCCGACAGCATCTGCACGTGGCCCGCGATCAGGTCGGTGAAGGCAGGGCCTACGCCGCGATACGGCACGTGCACCATGTCGAGGCCGGCGCTCTTCAGAAACAGCAGTGACGACACATGCGTGGTGCTGCCGGCCCCCGCCGACGCGTAGGTGTAGCCGCCGGGCTTCTTCTTCACCTCGGCAATGAACTCGGCGATCGTGCTGGTCGGGAATTCCTTGCTGACCGTGACCACGAAGGGGCTCGACGCGACGATCGTGATCGGCGCGAAGTCGCTCGTTTCGTAGTTCACTTTGGTGGTCAGCGGCGACAGCGTCAGCAGCGCGATCGGCGCAAACAGCAGCGTCAGGCCGTCAGGCTTGGCGCGCGCCACGTTGGCTGCGCCGATGATACCGCCCGCGCCGGTTTCGTTCTGAACGATGAAGGTCTGCTTGAGCTTGGTCTGCAGGTATTCGGCGGTCGTGCGTGCGATCACATCGGTGATGCCGCCGGCTGCATAAGGAACGATCAGAGTGACCGGGCGCTCCGGCCAGGCCGCATAGGCGGCCTGATAAGCGGCCTGGGAACACAGCAGAGTCGCGGCAAAAAAGCCCCGCGCGAGAGTTTTGAGCATGACGCTTGTCCTTGTTGAACCGCCCCAAGCAGGGCTTGCGGCGGTTCATGCAGGCGTCATGCCAAGCAGTATGCGTTCCGGTCAGGCCGGTTTGACTTCCTTGACGGCGCCCTTCCAGCCGCTCTCGGTGATGTCGAACACGATGCCTTCCGGCGTCTTGTACTTGACCTCGTAATAGACGTTCGGATTGGTTTCCTTACGGCCCGTGACGTAGCTGCCGCCGGCGGATTCGATCTTCTTGGCAATGTCGTCGACGCTGTCGACCCACATGCCGAAATGGATCAGGCCGAGCGGGTTCTTCTGGTCTTCCATGCCGGCGACCGGCTCGTCGCCGAAGTTCAGCAGCGCGACGTTGAAGATGCCGTCGGTCATGTAGACGCCGCGCTGGGCATTGCCGGCGCGGGTCATGCCGAACGCCTCCTCGAAGAACTTGGCGGTCTTTTCCGGATCGCGCACCGAGATGGCGATGTGGCGAAGCTTGTTGGCCATGGCGGACTCCTGTGACTTGGCGCACTTCTTTGACTTGCTGGCGCTATATCAGCCCCAGCCGCACACCGGGTCAACCGCCGCCAATGCCGCGGCGCATAGCTGCCGGCACAAGCCCTGCCGCATCACAGCATATGCACGTCGAGCACGCCCGGCACCGCCTTGATGGCGCCGGCGATCTGCGGCGAGACCTTGAAGCGGCCCGGCAGCTTGATCTCGACCTCGGTGCCGCCCGCGAGTTGCAGCACCACGTTGACCTCGCCGTCGCCCTTGGCGTCGAGCCGCTTGGCGACCGGCTCGAGCGGCGCCTGATCGCGCAGGAACACGCGCAGTCCCTTCTGTAGCTTGGCCGCAGCCCGATCGAGCGGATCGGCGGTCTGGATGCGCGCGCGCACCTCGTCGCCCTGCGCCTCGGCGGCAAGGAACAGAAGCACCGCAGTGCCGGGCTCCAGGATGTCGCGGTATTGCTGCAGGCCTTCGGCGAACATGATGGCCTCGTAATGGCCGGTCGGATCCGACAGGCCGAAGATGCCCATCTTGTTGCCGGTCTTGGTGCGCCGCTCCATGCGTGACACCACGGTTGCGGCAAGCCTGCCGGCGGTCGCGCCAGCCTTCACCGACCGCGAGAACTCACCCCAGGACTGCACGTTCATGTTCTTCAGGATCGGCGCGTACTCGTCGAGCGGATGGCCCGACAGGAAGAAGCCGATGGCGTCGTATTCGCGTTGCAGCTTGTCGCCAGACAGCCAGCCTTCGACCGTAGGGATCGCGATGGTCTCGCGATGCGCCCCGCCACCGAACATGTCGTTCTGCCCGACCGCCGCGGCCTCGTGGGTGCGCTGCGCGGTCGACATCATGGCATCGACCGCCGCAAAAGCCCGCGCCCGGTTCGGCTCGAGCTTGTCGAAGGCGCCGGCGCAGACGAGGCTTTCCAGCACCCGCTTGTTGACGGCGCGCGGATTGATGCGGCTTGCGAAGTCGGTGAGATCGGTGAATGGCTTGTCGCCGCGCGCGGTGACGATCGACTCGACAGCCTGGCGGCCGACGCCCTTCAGCGCGGCGAGCGCGTAATAGATCGTCGTGCCCTCGACGTCGAACTCCACGCCCGAGCGGTTGACCGACGGCGGCTCGACCTTGATGCCCAGCCGTCCGGCCTCGGTGCGGAATTCCGACAGCTTGTCGGTGTTGCCCATGTCGAGCGACATCGAGGCCGCCAGGAATTCGACCGGAAAGTTCGCCTTCAGATACGCGGTCTGATAGGCGACCAGCGCGTAGGCCGCGGCATGGCTCTTGTTGAAGCCGTATTCGGCGAAGCGCTCCAGGAGGTCGAAGATCGCGTCGGCGTGGGCTTTCTCGATATCGTGGTCACCGCAGCCTTTGACGAAGATCGCGCGTTGCGCCTGCATTTCCGAGCGGATCTTCTTGCCCATGGCGCGGCGCAGCAGGTCCGCCTGGCCGAGCGTGTAGCCGGCCAGGATCTGCGCGGCCTGCATCACCTGCTCCTGGTAGACGATCACGCCGTAGGTCTCGCGCAGGATCGGCTCGAGCTTGGGATGGATGTATTCCGGCTTCTCGGCGCCCTGCTTGCGCGCGCAGTAGGTCGGGATATTGGCCATCGGGCCCGGCCGATAGAGCGCGACCAGCGCAATGATGTCCTCGAACCGGTCGGGCTTCATGTCGAGCAGCGCGCGGCGCATGCCCTGACTTTCCAGCTGGAAGATGCCGACCGCTTCAGCGCGTGACAGGACGTCGTAGGTTTTCTTGTCGTCGAGCGGGATCGCCGCAAGATCGAGATCGATGTCGCGCTGCTTGAGCAGCCGCACCGCGGTCTGCAGCACCGTCAGCGTCTTCAGGCCGAGGAAGTCGAACTTCACGAGGCCGGCCTGCTCCACCCATTTCATGTTGAACTGGGTGACTGGCATGTCGGATTTCGGATCGCGATACATCGGCACGAGCTGCGCCAACGGCCGGTCGCCGATCACGATGCCGGCGGCATGCGTCGAGGCGTGGCGGTTGAGTCCTTCGAGCTTCAGCGCGATATCGAACGCGCGCTTGACCGTCGGGTTGGCGTCGCGCTCGGCTTGCAGCTTCGGCTCGCCCTCGATCGCTTTCGCGAGCGTCACCGGCGCAGCCGGATTCTGCGGCACGAGCTTGCAGAGCTTGTCGACCTGCCCATACGGCATTTCCAGCACGCGGCCGACGTCACGCAGCACGCCCCTCGCCTGCAGGGTGCCGAAGGTGATGATCTGCCCCACCTGATCGCGCCCGTAGCGTTCCTGGACATAGCGGATCACCTCGCCGCGACGGTCCTGGCAGAAGTCGATGTCGAAGTCGGGCATCGACACGCGCTCGGGATTGAGGAAGCGCTCGAACAGCAGGTTGAACCGCAGCGGATCGAGGTCGGTGATGGTGAGCGCATAGGCGACCAGCGAGCCCGCGCCCGAGCCGCGGCCCGGCCCGACCGGGATGCCCTGCTCCTTCGCCCATTGGATGAAGTCCGACACGATCAGGAAGTAGCCGGGATATTTCATCCGCTCGATGACGCCGAGCTCGAAGGCGAGCCGCTCGCGATACTCGTCCTCGGTGCGGCCCGGCGCGATGCCGTGGAAGGCGATGCGCTTTTGAAGGCCGCTTTCGGCGCGCTCGCGAAGGTCGGTCGCCTCGTCCAGGTCAACCGAGAAGCGCGGCAGGATCGGCTTTCGGGTGCGCGGCCGGTAGGCGCAGCGCTCGGCGATCTCGACCGTGGAGGCCAGCGCCTCGGGCAGGTCCGAGAACAGCGCGGCCATCTCGGCGCGGCTCTTGAAATAGTGCTCCGGCGTCAGCTGCCGGCGGTCGGTGTCGGCGATCACGCGGCCCTCGGCGATCGCGATCAGGCCGTCATGGGCGTCGTAGTCCTCGCGCTTGGCAAAGTACGGCTCGTTGGTGGCGACGAGCGGAATGGCGTTGCGGTAAGCGAGCCCGATCAGCGCGGGCTCCGCCATGCGCTCGGCGGGCGTGCCGTGGCGCTGCAGCTCGACATAGAGCCGGTCGCCGAACAGCCGCTGCAGGGTGGCGCAGCGGCTCGCCGCAAGCTCCACCTGTCCGGCTACGATGGCGGCGTCGAGCGGCCCGCCCGGGCCGCCGGTCAGCACGATCAGCCCGTCGGTCGCGCCTTCCAGCGCGGCGAGCTTCAGATGCGGCTTCTCGGTCGACTCCGTGTGCAGGAAGGCGCTCGAATTGAGCTGCATCAGGTTGCGGTAGCCCTCCTCCCGCGCCGCCAGCAGCACGATGCGCGGCAGGGGCCGGGCCTTCCCCACATGGCGCGGGTCGTGCGGCACGTCGCCGAAATCGACCGCAACCGCGCAGCCGACGATCGGCTGGATGCCGTAGCCCGCGAGTTTCTCGGAGAACTCCAGCGTGCCGAACATGTTGTCGGTGTCGGTCAGCGCCAGCGCCGGCTGCTTGTCGGCCTTGGCGAACTCGGCAAGCTTGCTGATGGTCAGCGCGCCTTCGAGCAGCGAGTAGGCCGAATGGACGTGCAGGTGCACGAAGCCCGGCTGAGCGGTCGTATTGGAAGCCAAAGGAACCTCACCGATTCGTTTGGCCTGATGGTGGGGATCGGGTCCGCCGCTGTCCATCGCTTAGGACGCAGCCCGGGCAAGACATGCCCGCTTTACCCAAGCCCGTAGCCAAGCGCCGGGGCGGAACCGGCGCCGGATCGCGGAAAAACCGCCGTCATGGCAAGGGAGCGGGGCAAGCCCCGTTCTCCAATGCCATCCAAGGTCCCGTCGGGGATCGGGGGGCTCGGGACAATGGATACCCGCGGCAGGACGGGTATGACGAGCGGTTGGGGGTCCGCATGACGAACGCAAACAACGCATACGCAGAACGCTACTGACACTCTTGAACCACGCGACCATGACGCCAGAAGTACAGCAGGATGACGTTCGTGAGTCGGGTCGCGAACGCGGCCTTAAAGGGTGCCCAGAACCTGGGCCCAGATGGCAATCATGCCGATGAACAGGCTGATCGAAGCGAGAGCAGCGGCTTCTTCGACGACGGCGCGAAACATGATGTCCTCCCTGAACAGACTGAGAACATAGTTCTTCTTTTGTTCTTGAGTCAAGAGCGGCGTCGGATTATTTTCTCCAAGGGATTTGATCCTATCGGGAGATGATCATGCGCTGGGTACTGGCTGGAATTCTGGCCTTCGCAATTTCCGGCGCGAACGCCGAGAGCTGCACCAGGAGCGGCAATTCGATTTTCTGCGACAACGGAATGAGCGCGACGCGATCCGGAAACTCAACATTCTTCAGCGACGGATCGATGGCCACGCAGTCCGGGGAACACAACCTTCTTCAGCGATGGCACGATGGCGACCCGCTCGGGAAACACGACGTTCTTCAGCGACGGCCGCATGTGCACGCGGTCCGGCAACGCCGTGCTCTGCAACTAGGCCATCTCGACGATCTGGCCGTCGCGGATGGTGACGCGGCGGTCCATGCGCGCCGCGATCTCCATGTTGTGCGTGGCGAGCACCACGGTCAGCCCTGACGCCTTGATCAGCTCCGACAGCGCGTGGAACACGTGGTCCGAGGTGCGCGGATCGAGGTTGCCGGTCGGCTCGTCGGCCAGAAGGAGTCGCGGCACGTTGGCAACCGCGCGCGCGATGGCGACGCGCTGCTGCTCGCCGCCGGACAGCTCCGCAGGCCTGTGCGTGAGCCGCTCTGCAAGGCCGAGGTAGCTCAGAAGCTCGCTCGCCCTCGCCCGCGCATCGTTGCGCGACAGGCCGCGGAGCATTTGCGGCAGCATCACGTTCTCCACGGCGGAGAACTCCGGCAACAGGTGGTGCGCCTGGTAGACGAAGCCGATCGAATTCCGCCGCAACCTGGTGCGGGCCGAGTCCGACAGCGTCGAGGTTGGCTGGCCGTCGAGATAGACCTCGCCGCCGTCCGGATGCTCCAGGAGACCCGCGATGTGCAGCAGCGTCGATTTGCCGGAGCCTGACGGCGCCACCAGCGCCACCGACTGGCCCGGCCACACCGCAAGCTCGGCGTTCTTCAGGATCTCCAGCGTCGCCTCGCCCTGGTGATAGCGGCGCTCGACCTGGTGCAGAAAGACGACCGGGGTTTCCTGTTCGGCCATCGGCGGCTCACTCGTAACGGAGCGCTTCGACCGGGTCGAGGCGCGCCGCGCGCCACGACGGGTAGAGCGTGGCGAGGAGCGAGAGCGCGAGCGCCATCACCACCACCGCGGTGGTCTCGCCGACGTCGAGGTCGGCCGGCAGGCGCGACAGGAAGTACATTTCCGGCGGAAACAGATTGCTGCCGCTGAGCCACGACAGGAACTGCCGGATCGACTCGATGTTCAGGCAGACCAGCAGGCCGACCAGGAAGCCGACGAAATCGCCAAGCACACCGATCGCGGCGCCCGTGATCAGGAACACGCGCATGATCGAGCCTTGCGTCGCGCCCATGGTGCGCATGATGCCGATGTCGCGCCCCTTGTCCTTGACCAGCATGATCAGGCTCGACGCGATGTTGAATGCCGCGACCAGCACGATCAGCGTGAGGATCAGGAACATCACGTTGCGCTCGACCTGGAGCGCGCCGAAGAACGTCGCGTTTCGCTGCCGCCAGTCGATCATGAAGATCGGCCGCTTCGCGGCCGCCGTCACAAGTTCGCGGAATCGCCCCACCTGGTCAGGGTCGTTGGTGTAGACCTCGATCGCGGTGACGTCGCCGTTCCGATTGAAGTAGGCCTGCGCCTCGGGCAGCGGCATGAAGACGAAGGCGGCATCGTACTCCGACATGCCGATCTCGAACACGGCCGCGATCTTGTAGACCTTGATGCGCGGCGTGGTCCCCATCGGTGTTACCGCACCGCGCGGCGAGACCAGCGTCACGTTGTCGCCGGCACGCAGTGTGAGCTGGTCGGCGAGCCGCCGGCCGATCACCACGGCCTGATTCTGGTCGAAGCCTTCCAGCGTGCCCTGCACGATGTTCTTGGCGATCGAGCCCAGTCCCGCGAGATCCTGGCCGCGAATGCCGCGCACCAGCACGCCGGCGGCGTTGAACGGCGACGAGGCCAGCGCCTGCCCCTCGACGATCGGCACCGCGAGCCGCACCCCATTCACGCCGGAGATGCGCTCGGCCACGGCCTGGAAGTCGGTCAGCGGAGATTCCAGCGGCTGCACCAGCAGATGGCCGTTGAGGCCGAGGATCTTGCCAAGCAATTCCTTCCGGAAGCCGTTCATCACCGCCATCACGATGATGAGGGTCGCCACCCCCAGCATGATGCCGAGGAACGAGAAGGCAGCGATGATCGAAATAAATCCCTCCTGCCGCCGCGCTCGCAAGTAGCGCAACGACAGCATCCATTCGAACGGGGCAAAAGGCCGTGTCCCGGTTGATTCGCTCATCAATCCCCTTTGCGCACGGATTTCATCCGATTCTGGCGGTTTCAAGCCAGCACCGGTTGCGCACCCCGCTTAGAAACGCACAACTTATCGCGTCAACAGATCGAGTGTGGCGGCCGGGCTCAGGTTTTCCCGGCTGCCGTCGGCCCGCTTCTTCACTTCGAATGTGCCCGAAGCGAGGCCCTTGGGTCCGATCACGACCTGCCACGGCACGCCGATCAGGTCGGCGGTGGCGAACTTGGAGCCCGGCCGCTCGTCGAGATCGTGATAGAGCACGTCGACGCCCTTGGCGGTGAGATCGCGATAGAGGCTTTCGCAGGCCGCGTCGGTCGCGCTGTCGCCCTGCTTCAGATTGAGGATCGCGGCCTTGAACGGCGCGACCGCCTCCGGCCACTTGATGCCGCCGTCGTCGTGGAACGCCTCGATGATCGCGGCGACCAGGCGACTTGGCCCGATGCCGTAGGAGCCCATGTGCACCGGCTTCTCGACGCCGTCGGGGCCGCTGACCACGGCCTTCATCGGCTCGGAGTATTTGGTGCCGAAATAGAAGATGTGGCCCACCTCGATGCCGCGCGCCGAGACCTGCTTGTCGGCTGGGATTTGCGCGAAGGCTGCCGGGTCATGCTTCTCCGAAGTCGCCGCATAGAGCGAGGTCCACTTGTCGACGGTCGCCTGCAGGCCCGCGACGTCGTCGAAGTTGACGTTCTGATCGGGCACCGGGAAGTCCAGGTAATCCTTGTGGCAATAGACCTCGGACTCGCCGGTCGAGGCCAGGATGATGAATTCGTGGCTGAGGTTGCCGCCGATCGGGCCGGTGTCGGCGACCATCGGGATCGACCTGAGGCCAAGCCGCGCGAAGGTCCGCAAGTAAGCCACGAACATCCTGTTGTAAGCATGCTTGGCGCCTGCGTAATCCACGTCGAACGAGTACGCGTCCTTCATCAGGAATTCGCGGCCGCGCATCAGGCCGAAGCGCGGGCGCACCTCGTCCCGGAACTTCCACTGGATGTGATAGAGGTTCAGCGGCAGGTCCTTGTAGGAGCGCACATAGGCCCGGAAGATCTCGGTGATCATCTCCTCGTTGGTCGGGCCGTAGAGCATCTCGCGCTCATGGCGGTCCTCGATGCGCAGCATCTCCTTGCCGTAGGCCTCGTAGCGGCCGCTCTCGCGCCAGAGTTCCGCCGACTGGATGGTCGGCATCAGCATCTCGATGGCGCCAGCGCGGTTCTGCTCCTCGCGGACGATGTTCTCGATCTTGCGCAGCACGCGCAAACCGAGTGGCAAGAATGCGTAGATGCCCGCGGCCTCCTGCCGCATCATTCCGGCCCGCAGCATCAGCCGGTGGGAGACGATCTCGGCCTCCTTCGGCGTCTCACGCAAAATGGGAAGGAAATAGCGGGACAGTCGCATGGCACTCTCAGGAATCTAGAATCTGGCGGGAAAGCAGGCGGTGCACACAAAGCGGATCGGTCGCGAAAACACAAGCACAGCGGGCTTGGCGATCGCCTGCCACAATCGCTGCCTATTCATGCCGCAGTGCAGTAATGACAAGCGCCCAAGGTATGGGCTAGCCTCCACTTGTCCGTACGGGGTACCGCGTATCAGGCCCACGTCTCGGGAGGAAAAGCCAAAAGCGCGAATGCGCCGCCACCGAATGTGTTACGAGTATCGGGGCTAAGATCGAACTTAAGGCTTTTCGAGCAGGGCATTGGCCCTGCTCTATTTTTTTGTCCCTACAGCTTGAAATCGGGCATCCCGAGAAGCCGGGCGAGGTCGTCCAGTGTGACGAGGCCCTTGAGGTAGACGAAGGTCACCGCCGCGAACACCACGGTCGCCACCACGGTGGTCCAAAGGAGCTTTGCCCACACGCGGGGAACCCGCGGCGCGCCCGGGTCGGAACCCGGCACGCCCTCCTCGCCGTGGCCCTTCACGCCCCAGGGCAGCACGGCGAACAGCACGATCCACCAGATCAGGAAATAGATCGCGATGGCGGTGGAGATTCCCATGGTTTGCGTCAGGCCTGCTCGAGCTCGACCAGCGTGCCGCAGAAGTCCTTGGGATGCAGGAACAGCACGGGCTTGTCATGGGCGCCGATCTTGGGCGTGCCGTCGCCCAGCACACGCGCGCCTTCGGCTTTGAGCTTGTCGCGCGCCGCCAGGATGTCGTCGACCTCGTAGCAGACGTGGTGGATGCCGCCATCCGGATTGCGCTCCAGGAACTTGGCGATCGGCGAATCCGCGCCGAGCGGCTCCAAGAGCTCGATCTTGGTGTTGGGCAGCGTGATGAACACGGTGTTCACGCCATGGGCCGGCTGCGGCACCACGGCCGAGACGGTGGCGCCGAGCGTCTTGCGATAGACGTCCGCGGCCTTGGCGATGTCGCGGACCGCAATAGCGACGTGATTCAGTCGTCCGATCATGAAGGGGTCTCCTGAGCCCCGGCAGAGCCCTTTCCATACCGGGCCGGAGCGCGTGAGGCTAGCTGTCACCAAAGCGTCAAGGCGGCCCCGCAGACTGGCGCTGCGGGGCGAAAATCACCCGCACGACAAAACGCAGGGAGGAGATGATGAGAGGATCGCGCATTGCGGCCGTATATCTCGCGTCGACGGCGCTGGTTTTGTTTACGGCCGGCCAGGCCGCGCGGGCCGGCGGCGGCCATCACGGCGACGTCCAGCACACGCATTATGACGGCGTCACCAATGACCTCCTGACCGCGGGACTGGGCAAGACCGGGCTTGGCAGCGCGACCCCGCCGGGCTTTGCCGATCCGCTCAACCCGACCGCCGAGGAGCTACGGCGGCTCGCGATCTACAACAACTACCGCGCTCTGATCGACCCGACGCCCGGCGGCGGCTACGGCACGCTCTACGGGCCGAATGTCGCCGCGGACGGCACCGTGACCGCGGGCGAAGGCCTGATCGCCGGCGACGAATACATCAGCTTCGAGCGACGCCACGGCGGCCGCTCGCGCGTCACCATGATGGTGCAGATCCCCGACAGCTACGATCCGGCGAACGGCTGCATCGTCACGGCGCCCTCCTCCGGCTCGCGCGGTGTCTATGGCGCGATCGCGACCGCCGGCGAATGGGGGCTGAAGCACGGCTGCGCGGTGGCCTACACCGACAAGGGCACCGGCACCGGCGCTCACGACCTGCAGAACAATACCGTGAATCTCCGCAACGGCGTGCGTGCCGATGCGGCGACCGCGGACGACGACGCGAATTTCGTCGCGCCGATCACGAGCAGCCAGCGCGCGGCCTTCAACGCGGCGACGCCCAATCGCTTCGCCTTCAAGCATGCCCATTCGCAGCAGAACCCCGAGCAGGACTGGGGCCGCAACGTGCTGCGCTCGATCGAATTCGCCTTCGACGTGCTGAACGAGAAGTTCGGCCGGCACGGCCGGCGGATCGGCAAGCACAACACCATCGTGATCGCCTCGAGCGTATCGAACGGCGGCGGCGCCTCGGTGCTGGCGGTCGAGCAGGACGACGACGGCCTGATCGACGGGCTCGCGGTCGGCGAGCCCAACGTCAATCCGAAGTTCCGGCCGGACTTCACCATCGTGCAGGGAGGCGGCACGCCGTTCGCGGCACACAGCAAGCCGCTGATGGACTACACCACGCTGGTCAACGTCTATCAGGGCTGCGCCGACCTCGCCCCCGCCAACGCCACGGCGCCGCTTAATCTCGCGCCGAGCGCTCAGCGCTGTGCTGACCTGCACACCAAGGGGCTGCTGACCGCGACCGTGCCGGCCGATCAGGCCACCGAGGCGCAGGCCAAGATCAACGCCTTCGGCATCCTGCCCGAGCAGAACCTGGTGCAGCCCGGCTACTGGTTCGCCAACGTGCCGCAGTCGATCTCGGTGACTTACGCCAACGCCTATGGCCGGTTCAGCGTGCTCGACAATCTCTGCAGCTACAGCCTCGCCGGGACGGCAGCCGGCCTGCCGGCGCCGCTGGCCGCGACCAACGAGGCGCAGATCTTCGGCACCAGCAACGGCATTCCGCCGACCTCAGGCATCTCGCTGATCAACAACGCAGCGCCCGGCGGGCCGAAGGAGGACCGCGCCTCGACGCCGGCCCAGAACCTCGACGGCGCGCTCTGCCTGCGCTCGCTCGCGACCGGCAAGGACGCCGTCACCGGGGCGCCGTTGACGGGCGTGCAGCGGCAGCAGGCCGCGCGCATCGCCGACGGCATCGCGGACATCCGCGCCACCGGCCGGCTGAAGCGGGTGCCGGCGGTGTTCGTGACCGGAAGGAACGACGGCATCCTGCCGCTGAACTTCACCTCACGCGCCTATTTCGGTCTCAATCACGTGGTCGAGGGCTCGCGCAGCTCGCTGCGCTACTACGAGGTGACCAACGCGCATCATCTCGACAGCTTCAACCAGTTCGCCGGCTACAACGCGATGTACATCCCGCTGCATCGCTATTTCATCCAGGCGATGGACCTGATGTATGCGCATCTGAAGCAAGGCACGCCGCTGCCACCGAGCCAGGTGGTGCACACCACGCCGCGCGGCGTCGGCGCGCCGCCGATCATGGCCGCCAACGTGCCGCCGATCTCGGCGTCGCCTGCGGCGAGCGCGCAGATCACGTTTACGGCGGGACAGGTCCGGATTCCGGATTGAGCGCAACAGGCCGCGGCCCGTAGCCTAAACCGTCAGCACGTGGACCGTGACATTCGGCTTCTTGCGCCAGTGCGAGCTGATTGCGGCGCGCACGCTGCGCCGGATCGCCTCCGCGACCGAATCCGGGTCGCGGCGGCGCGGCCGCGGCAGGCTGTTGAAGGTTTCCATCACGGCATCGGCCGCGACCTGGAACATCGGCGCGCCGTCGGCGGTGGTTTCCGGGATGCCGAGCATGTCCAGCTCCGGATCGGCGACCAGCTGGCCCTTCTCATCGATCGCGAGCGACACCAGCACCATGCCGGAGAACGCCATGCGCTTTCGCTCGGCGACTGTGCGGGTCTCGGCCGGGATCACCAGCGCGCCGTCCTTGTAGAACCGCCCGGCCGGCACCTCGTCGATGATCTCAGGCGCGCCGGGCGCAAGCCGCACCAGGTCGCCGTTGCGGCACTGGAGCGTGTTGGCGCCAAGCTTCCGCGCCAGCGACGCGTGCTCGGACAGATGCAGCGCCTCGCCATGCACCGGGATGACGGTCTTGGGCTTGACCCAGCCGATCATCTCCTCGAGCTCGGCCCGCCGCGGATGGCCGGAGACGTGCACGAGGTGCGTGCGGTCGGTGATGACCTCGACGCCCTGGTCGATCAGCCCGTTGATCACCTTGCCGATCGCCTTCTCGTTGCCCGGAATGGGCCGCGACGAGAAGATCACGCGGTCGCCGCGCGACAGCGCCACCTCGGGATGCTCGTCGGCCGCGATCCGGGCGAGCGCCGCCCGCGACTCGCCCTGGCTCCCGGTGCAGAGCGCCACGACCTTGTCGGGCGGCAGATGGCCGTAGACGTCCATGCCGCGGAACGGCTGCACGCCTTCGAGATAGCCGGTCTCGCGCGCCACACCGATGACGCGATCCATGGCGCGGCCGACCACCACGACCTCGCGTTCGGCCTTGCGGGCGGCATCGGCCACGGCGCGGATGCGCGCCACGTTGGAGGCGAAGGTGGTGACGGCGACGCGCTGACGCGAGCTCTCGATCAGCTTGGCGATCTCGGCCGCGACCGCGGTCTCCGACGGCGAGCGGCCGTCGCGCACTGCGTTGGTGGAGTCGCCGATCAGCACCAGGCAGCCTTCTTCGCCGAGCGCGCGAAGCTTGGCCTCGTCGGTCGGCGGGCCCACCACGGGAGTCGGATCGATCTTCCAGTCGCCAGTGTGCAGCACGTTGCCGAACGGCGTGCGGATGATCAGCGCATTCGATTCCGGGATCGAATGGGCGACCGAGCAGAATTCAATGTCGAAAGGCCCGACGTTGAAGCGCGAGCCGAGCGCGATCTCCTTGACCGGAATCTCCGGCGCCTGGTGCTCACCGGCGAGCTTGGCCTCGAACAGCGACGCGGTGAACGGCGTCGCGTAGATCGGCACTTTCAGCTTCGGCCACAGATCCATCAGCGCGCCGAAGTGGTCCTCGTGGGCGTGCGTCAGCACGATGCCGGCGATATTCCGGCGTTCCTCGATGAGAAAGCGGATGTCGGGCAGGATCAGGTCGACGCCGGGCAGGCTCTCTTCCTGCGCAAACGACACCCCGACGTCGACGATGAGCCAGCTGCGCTTGCGCGCATCGCCGAGCCCATAGATGTACAGGTTCATGCCGATCTCGCCCACGCCGCCGAGCGGCGCAAAGACGAGCTCGTCCTGCGGACCTGCCATTCCTCCCTACCTCGCGATTATCTGCACGTCGCCTGCCGTTACGGCCTGCATTGTCCCATCCGGCAGGCGCAGAACCAAGCGGCCACTGGCATCCATACCCTCGAATTGTCCTGCGAACTCGCCATCGGCGGTCTTGATGCGAATGGACTTGCCCACGCCCGCGGCGCGCGCGAGCCAGTCGCTGCGGATTGCGGCGAAGCCCGCGCCGCGGTCCCATTGGGCGAGACGTGTCAGCATCGCGGCCGACAGATGCGAAAACAGGCTCTCCGGCGTGGCGCGGACGCCGGCTGCGGCCAGGTCCGTCGCCGGAAATTCGGTGCCGTCCGGGTGATGCGCGCAGTTCACGCCGATGCCGATCACGACGGTCGCCCCCTCGCCTTCAATCAGGATGCCGGCGAACTTGTTGCGGTCGATCAGCAGGTCATTGGGCCATTTCAGCGCCACCCGACCGGCGAGCCCCGGAATACGGGCCGTGACGGCGTCGTGCACCGCGAGCGCCGCGACAAAGGACAGTTCGGGAAAGCGATCGGGCGTCGACGGGTTGCTGAGCAGCAGGCTCGCATAGAGATTGCCGGGCTCCGACACCCAGCTGCGGCCGCGGCGCCCGCGGCCCGCGGTCTGAGTTTTCGCGACGATCCAGAGCGGCGCGCGCTCGCCTGCCCGCGCAAGCCGCAGCGCCTCCTCGTTGGTCGAACCGATCGTGTCGAGGGTGATGAGCCGAGCCCCGGCCGCCGCAGCCGTGGGATCGAGCTCCATCAGAACAGTGACCTCGCCGCTGCAGTGGCCGCGTTCACGATCGGCGTCGCGAAGAAGGCGAACAGCAGGTTGAACAGGCCGCCGATCGCGATGATGCCCTTGAGCGTGATCGGGATCGGCGTGAAGGCCGGCGCCGCCTCATCGAAATACATCGTCTTGACGATGCGCAGATAGTAGTAGGCGCCGACCACGCTTGTGACCACGCCGATCACCGCGAGCATGTAGAGGCCGGCTTTGATCGCGCCGAGGAACACGTAGTACTTGGCGAAGAAGCCCGCGAGCGGCGGAATGCCGGCGAGCGAGAACATCAGGAGCCCGAGGAAGAACGCCAGCGCCGGATTGCTCCGCGAGAGCCCCGACAGGTCGGCGATCTGCTCGACCGCCTGGCCATCGCGGCGCATGGCCAGGATCACGCCGAAGGTGCCGACCGTCATGGTGAGATAGATCGACAGATAGACCAGCACGCCCTGGATGCCTTCGGGGGTGCCGGCGGCGAGCCCAACCAGCGCGAAGCCCATATGGCCGATCGACGAATAGGCCATCAGCCGCTTGATGTTGGTCTGGCCGATGGCGGCGAACGAGCCGAGCGCCATCGAGGCGATCGAGACGAACACCACGATCTGCTGCCACTGCACAGTGATCGCCGGGAACGCGCTGATGGTGGCGCGGGCGAAGATCGCCATGGCGGCTATTTTCGGGGCCGAGGCGAAGAACGCCGTGACCGGCGTCGGCGCGCCCTCATAGACGTCGGGCGTCCACATGTGGAACGGTACAGCCGAGACCTTGAAGCAGAAGCCCGCGAACAGGAACACCAGGCCGAACACGAGGCCCAGGCCGCCCTCGCCCGAGGCCTTGGCGATGCCGGCAAACGAGATGTTGCCGGTGAACCCATAGATGAGCGAGCAGCCGTAGAGCAGCATGCCCGACGACAGCGCGCCGAGCACGAAATACTTCAGCCCCGCTTCGGTCGAGCGCACGTTGTCGCGCGCGGACGCCGCGACGACGTAGAGCGCAAGGCTCATGGTCTCCAGGCCGAGATAGAGCGCGATGAGATCGCCGGCCGAGATCAGCATGCCCATGCCGACCGTCGACAGCACGATCAGCACCGAGAACTCGAACTTCTCCTGCTTCTCGACCGCCATGTAGTCGAGCGACATCACGATGGCGAAGGCCGAGCCGATATAGGTCAGGATCTTCAGGAAGCGCGCGAAGTCGTCGACGATGAAGCTGCCGCCGAACAGCTTGCCGTTCGGCACCATGACGACCGCGAACGCCGCGGCGATCAGCAGCACCACCGCGCCGAAATTGACGATCTGCGTGCTGTTCTGCCGGTAGGCGCCGAGCATCAGCAGCGCCATGGCGCCGATCGCCAGGATCAGCTCCGGGATGATCGGCGCGAGCGAGGTGAGCGGGACAGGATTCATCAGCCGAGCCTCACTTCGTCAGCGCCGCGGCCTTGGCCGGGCCGAGCGCCTGATGGTAGCCGTCGAGCAGCGCGGTCACCGACGCCGCCGACACGTCCAGCACCGGCTTCGGGTAGAAGCCGAGCAGCAGCGTCATCACGATCAGCGGCACGAACACGGTGATCTCGCGCCAGCCCATGTCGGTGATGTGGGCGAGGCTCGGCTTCTCGAGCTTGCCGAGGACCACCTTGCGATAGAGCCAGAGCGCGTAGCCCGCCGACAGGATGACGCCGAGGGTGGCGAGGGTCGCCACCACGACGTTGACCCGGAAGGTGCCGAGCAGCGTCAGGAACTCGCCGATGAAGCCCGAGGTGCCGGGCAGGCCCACGTTCGCGAGCGTGAATAGCAGGAACACCACGGCATAGACCGGCATGCGGTTGACGAGCCCGCCATAGGTCGAGATTTCGCGGCTGTGCATGCGGTCGTAGACCACGCCGACGCAGAGGAACAGCGCAGCCGAGACCACGCCGTGCGACACCATCTGGAAGATGCCGCCCGAGACGCCCTGGGCGGTCGCGGCGAAGATGCCCATGGTGACGAAACCCATGTGCGCGACCGACGAATAGGCGATCAGCTTCTTCATGTCCTCCTGCACCAGCGCGACCAGGGAGGTGTAGACGATGGCGATCACCGAAAGCGTAAACACGAAGGGCGCGAAGTCCGCCGAGGCGTGCGGGAACATCGGCAGCGAGAAGCGCAGGAAGCCGTAGCCGCCCATCTTCAGCAGGATCGCGGCGAGAACGACCGAGCCCGCGGTCGGCGCCTCGACGTGGGCGTCCGGCAGCCACGTGTGCACCGGCCACATCGGCATCTTCACGGCGAACGAGGCGAAGAAGGCGAACCACAGCCAGGGCTGCATGTCGCGCGGGAAGCTGTGGTGCAGCAGCACCGTGATGTCGGTGGTGCCGGCCTGCCAGTACATCGCCATGATGGCGAGCAGCATCAGCACCGAGCCGAGCAGCGTGTAGAGGAAGAACTTGAAGCTCGCATAGACCCGGCGCGGACCGCCCCAGACGCCTATGATCAGGAACATCGGAATGAGGCCGCCCTCGAAGAACAGGTAGAACAGCACGAGGTCGAGCGCCGAGAAGGTGCCGATCATCAGTGTTTCGAGCACCAGGAACGCGATCATGTATTCCTTGACGCGGACCCGGATGGCACGCCAGCTCGCCAGGATGCAGAGCGGCATGATCGCGGTGGTCAGGATCACGAGCGGCAGTGAGATGCCGTCGACGCCCATGTGGTAGGTGGCGAAGCCGCCAAGCCATGGCCGCTTCTCGACGAACTGGAACTCGGCGGAGCCCGGATCGAAGCGCCACACCAGGATCAGCGACACCGCGAACACGATCAGCGTGGTCCACAGCGCGACCCAGCGGGCATTGCGGTCGCCCGCCGCGTCCTGACGCAAGGTCATCAGGAACAGCGCGCCGACCAGCGGCAGGAACGTCGTGAGAGAAAGGACCGGCCAGCTTGCCATCAGTGCACCCCGCCGCCGGAGAACATGAACCAGGTGATCAGGGCCGCCGCGCCAATCAGCATGGCGAAGGCGTAGTGATAGAGGTAGCCGGTCTGCAGCCGCACCACGTTGCGGGTGACGTCGAGCACGCGGGCCGAGATGCCGTCGGGGCCGAGCCCGTCGATCATGAAGCCGTCGCCGCCCTTCCAGAACACGCGGCCGATCCACAGCGACGGCCGCACGAAGATGCGGTCATAGAGCTCGTCGAAGTACCACTTGTTGAGCAGGAACTGGTACAGCCAGGCGTGCTGCCGCGCGAGGCTATCGGCGATCTCGGTGCGGTAGAGATAGATGTAGGCCGAGATGCCCCAGCCGAGCGCCATCATGACGGTCGGCAGGTAGGCCACCGTCCACGGCACGTGATGCATGGCCTCGAGGATATCGCCCTGCTTCAGCGATTCCCGGAAGAACTCGTGGGTCTCGTGGCCCGCGAAGAACTCCTTGAACGGGAAGCCTGCCGCGATCGAGCCGATCGCCAGCACGGCGAGCGGGATCAGGATCACCGGCGGGCTCTCATGCGCCGCCTCGTAATGGTGCTGGTCGTGCGGCGTGCCGTGGAAGGTCTTGTAGATCAGCCGCCACGAGTAGAACGCGGTGAGGCCGGCGGCCACGACCGTCATCACGAAGGCGTAGATCGCGAACGGGTTCTTGCCCGAGAACGCCGCCTCGATGATGGCGTCCTTGGAGAAGTAGCCGGCCGTGAACGGGAAGCCCGTGAGCGCCAGCGTGCCGATCACCATGGTCCAGTAGGTGAACGGGATCTTCTTGCGGAGCCCGCCCATGTTCCGGATGTCCTGCTCGTGATGCATCGCCATGATCACGGAGCCGGAGCCTAAGAACAGCAGCGCCTTGAAGAAGGCGTGGGTGAACAGGTGGAACATGCCGACCGAATAGGCGCCGACGCCCATGGCGACGAACATGTAGCCGAGCTGCGAGCAGGTCGAATAAGCGACGATGCGCTTGATGTCGTTCTGCACGAGGCCGACGGTCGCGGCGAAGAACGCCGTGGTGGCGCCGACCAGCGTGACCACCGCCGAGGCATTCGGTGCGAGCTCGAACAGCGGCGACAACCGCGCCACCATGAACACACCGGCCGTGACCATGGTGGCAGCATGGATGAGCGCCGACACCGGCGTCGGGCCTTCCATCGCGTCCGGCAGCCAGGTGTGCAGCAGGAACTGCGCCGACTTGCCCATGGCGCCCATGAACAGCAGCAGGCACATTAGGGTCAGCGCGTCGGCGTGCCAGCCGAAGAAGTTGATGGTCTTGCCGGCGAGCGACGGTGCCTGCGCGAACACCGTGTCGAGATCGATCGACGACGTCATCATGAACACGGCAAAGATGCCGAGCGCGAAGCCGAAGTCGCCGACGCGGTTGACGACGAAGGCCTTGATGGCGGCCGCGTTGGCCTCGGGCTTTTGGTACCAGAAGCCGATCAGCAGATAGCTTGCGAGACCCACGCCCTCCCAGCCGAAGAACAGCTGGGCGAGGTTGTCGGAGGTCACCAGCGCCAGCATCGCAAAGGTGAACAGCGACAGGTAGGCGAAGAACCGCGGCCGGTACGGGTCTTCGTTCATGTAGCCGATCGAATAGAGGTGCACGAGCGCCGACACGGTGGTGACCACCACCAGCATGACGGCGGTGAGCGCATCGATGCGCAGCGCCCAGTCGACCTTGAGATCGGCCGAGATGATCCAGGTGAACAGCGTGATGCGCTCGTCCTGATGGCCGAAGCCCACCTTCCAGAAGGTGAACCAGGCCAGCACGGCCGCGATCATCAGGAACGACGTGGTGATGACCTCGGCCGCGCGGGAGCCGGCAGCCGGCGGCTCGACCGGGCCATGGCCATGGTCGTCATGGCCGCCCGCCTCGTGATGGGCGTCGTGGGCGACGGCGTGGCCGGTCGCGTGTGCGTGATGGTCGTCGTCGGACGGCTCAGCGCCGGGGAAACGGCCGCGGGCCCCGACCAGCGAGATCGCGCCGGCCAGGATGAAGCCGAGCAGCGGCAGGAAGACGATTGCCGGGATCATGCTTGCTCCTGGCGCATGATCTCGACCGAAGACCGGTTCCCACTTTTCGGGATCATGCGCGTCAGCCCTTCATCAGATTGATGTCTTCAACCGCGATCGAGCCGCGGTTGCGGAAATAAACCACCAGGATGGCAAGCCCGATGGCGGCCTCGGCGGCAGCGACGGTCAGCACCAGCAGCGCAAACACCTGGCCCATCAGGTCGCCGATGTGGGTCGAGAAGGCGACGAAGTTGATATTGACGGCGAGCAGGATCAGCTCGATCGACATCAGGATGATGATGACGTTCTTCCGGTTGAGGAAGATGCCGAAGATGCCAACCGTGAACAGGATCGCGGCGACAGCGAGATAGTGGCCGAGCCCGATGGTCATTATTGAAGCCCCTGCCCCGGCTGCACCTTGACGACGTCGATCGCGGTCTCGCGGTTGCGCGCCACCTGATCGGCGATGTTCTGCCGCTTGACGTTCGGCTTGTGGCGGAGCGTCAGCACGATGGCGCCGATCATGGCGATGAGCAGCACGATGCCGGACGCCTGGAAGTAATAGACGTAGTCGGTGTAGAGCACCCGGCCGAGCGCCTCGGTGTTGGTGATGGTCGTGGGGATCGGCGACGGGATCCCCTGCGGCACATTCGGGCGGATCACCCAGGCCGCGCCGACCGCGACCAGCTCGGCCGCAAAGATGATGCCGACGATGAGGCCGACCGGCAGATATTGCAGCAGGCCCTGGCGCAATTCGGCGAAATCGACGTCGAGCATCATGACGACGAACAGGAACAGCACCGCGACCGCGCCGACATAGACCACGATCAGGATCATCGCCAGAAACTCGGCGCCCATCAGCACGAACAGGCCCGAGGCGTTGACGAAGGCGAGGATGAGATAGAGCACCGAATGCACCGGGTTCTTCGCCGCGATCACCATCACGGCGGAGGCGATGCAGACGATCGCGAAAAGCCAGAAGAACAGCGCGTGAAGGATCATCGTTCGCTCACCCTCACCGATACGGCGCGTCGAGCGCGATGTTCTTCGCGATCTCGCGCTCCCAGCGGTCGCCGTTCGCGAGCAGCTTTTCCTTGTCGTAGTAGAGCTCTTCGCGGGTCTCGGTGGCGAACTCGAAGTTCGGCCCCTCGACGATGGCGTCGACCGGGCAGGCTTCCTGGCACAGCCCGCAATAGATGCACTTCACCATGTCGATGTCGTAGCGTGTGGTGCGGCGCGTGCCGTCGTTGCGCCGCGGCCCCGCCTCGATGGTGATGGCCTGCGCCGGGCAGATCGCCTCGCAGAGCTTGCAGGCGATGCAGCGCTCCTCGCCGTTCGGATAGCGGCGCAGCGCGTGCTCGCCGCGGAAGCGCGGCGAGATCGGGCCCTTCTCGAACGGATAGTTCAGCGTCGCCTTCGGCTTGAAGAAGTAGCGCATGCCGAGGAAGAACGCCGAGACGAACTCCTGGAGGAATATCGAGCGGGCAGCCTGATCGAGCCTCATCGTCTTACCCTTTCGGCGCCAGATGGGCGAACTGCAGCACGGCCGCGACGATCACCACCATGGCCAGCGACAACGGCAGGAACACCTTCCAGCCGAGCCGCATGAGCTGGTCGTAGCGGTAGCGTGGCACGATCGCCTTCACCATGGCGAACAGGAAGAACATGAACAGCGCTTTCAGCGCGAACCAGACGATGCCGGGCACCCAGGTGAACGGTGCGACCGCGATCGGCGGCAGCCAGCCGCCGAGGAACATGATCGTGCCCATCGCGCACATGGTGACGATGGCGACGTACTCGCCGAGCATGAACATCATGTACGGCGACGAGCCGTATTCGACCATGAAGCCCGCAACGAGCTCCGACTCCGCCTCGACCAGATCGAACGGCGGACGGTTGGTCTCGGCCAGCGCCGAGATGAAGAACACGCCGAACATCGGCAGCAGCGGCAGCCAGTACCAGTTCAGGAAGCTGAGCCAGGGCAATCCGATCGCCGACGCAAGGCCGTGGTTCTGGGCCTCGACGATGGCGGAGAGCTTCAGCGAGCCGGCGCACAGCAGCACCGTGATGATGACGAAGCCGATCGAGACCTCGTAAGACACCATCTGGGCTGCGGAGCGGAGAGCCGCGAGGAACGGATATTTCGAGTTCGACGCCCAGCCCGCCATGATCACGCCGTAGACCATCAGCGACGAGATCGCGAAGATGTAGAGCACGCCGACGTTGATCTCGGCGATCACCCAGCCGGCGCTGACCGGGATCACGGCCCAGGCGGCGAGCGCGAGCGTGCACGTGACCAGCGGGGCCAGGAGAAACACGCCCTTGTTGGCGCCGGCCGGAATGGTCGGCTCCTTGAACACGAACTTGAGAAGATCGGCGAAGGACTGGAACAGGCCCCAGGGTCCGACGACGTTCGGACCGCGGCGGATCTGCACCGCCGCCCAGATCTTGCGGTCGGCGAGCAGCACGTAGGCGATCGAAACCAGCAGCACCACGAGCAGCAGCAGCGATTCCGCCACGATGATGATCAGCGGCCAGAGATAGTCGGTCCAGAGTTCCGCGAAGGTCATGATCTACTCCGCCGCCACCATGTCCATGCGTGCTTCGGCAAGTGCCGAACATTCGGCCATGATCGCGGACGCGCGCGCGATGGGATTGCTCAGGTAGAAGTCGTCGACCGCGGCGCTGAACGGCGCCTGCTTGTCGATCTCGCCGCCGATCATCGAAAGCTGCCGCACATCCGCCGGGCCACTGGGCATGATCTGACCAATGCGCTGAAGCTGCGGATGCTTCTGGAACAGCGCCTGACGGAGCGCTGCAAGCGAGTCATAGGGAAGCTTCACGCCCAGCACGTCGGACAGCGCGCGGAAGATCGCCCAGTCCTCCCGCGCCTCTCCCGGCGGGAAGGTCGCGCGGCTGCCCATCTGCACCCGGCCCTCGGTGTTGACGTAGATGCCGGACTTTTCCGGGTAGGCCGCGCCCGGCAGAATGACATCGGCGCGGTGCGCGCCGTTGTCACCGTGGCTGCCGATATAGACCACAAAGGCGCCGGACGGCACGTCGATCTCGTCGGCGCCGAGCAGGAACAGCACGTCGAGTGCATTGGAATTCGCCATCGCGGCTGCGTTGAGACCGCCCTCGCCCGGAATGAGCCCGAGCTCCATGGCGCCGACGCGCGACGCCGCGGTGTGCAGCACGGAGAAGCCGTTCCAGCCTTCTTTGACAGCGCCAAGTTCGACGGCGGCTTTGGCAGCAAGCGAGGCCACCGCTGCGCCATCCGGCCGCGCGAAGGCGTGAGCGCCAACAAGGATCAGCGGCCTTTCCGCGCTTTTCAGCACCTCGGCAAAGCTGTGCTTGCCCGCCACGAGATCGGCAAGTGTTTGGGGGCTGTAGCCCAGATAGTCGTAGCTGTAAGTCAGATCGACCCGCGGGCCTATCATCCCAATTGGGAACTTGCCGGCGCGCCAACGCTTGCGGATACGGGCGTTGAGTACGGCTGCCTCGTGGCGTGTGTCTGAACCGAAAATCAGCAGTGCATCGGCGCGATCGATACCAGCGATGGTGGCGTTGAACAGGTACGACGCGCGGCCCCATTCGGGATTGAGAGCAGCTCCATCCTGGCGGGCGTCGATGTTCTTCGAGCCGAGCCGCGCCATCAGGTCCTTCAGCGCGTACATCTCCTCGACCGCGGCGAGATCGCCGACGATGGCGCCGACGCGGTCCGCGCTCGTACCCTTCACCTTGGCAGCGATGGCGGCGAATGCCTCACGCCACGTCGCAGGCTGAAGCCGGCCATTGACACGGATATAGGGCTGGTCGAGCCGCTGGGTGCGCAGGCCGTCGACCACGTGACGGGTCTTGTCGGAGATCCACTCCTCGTTCACGTCGTCGTTGGTGCGCGGCAGAATCCGCATCACCTCGCGGCCGCGGCTGTCGACGCGGATCGCGGAGCCGACCGCATCCATCACGTCGATGGTCTCGGTCTTGGCGAGCTCCCAGGGCCGCGCCGCGAACGCGTACGGCTTCGAGGTCAGCGCGCCGACCGGACAGAGATCGACCACGTTGCCCTGCAGCTCCGACGACATCGCGTGCTCGAGGTAGGTCGTGATCTCCATGTCCTCGCCGCGGCCGATCGCGCCGAGCTCCGGCACGCCGGCCACCTCGGCCGAGAAACGGATGCACCGCGTGCAATGGATGCAGCGGTTCATGATCGTCTTGACCAGCGGGCCGATATACTTGTCTTCGACCGCGCGCTTGTTCTCGTGATAGCGGCTCGAGTCGACGCCATAGGCCATCGCCTGGTCCTGCAGGTCGCATTCGCCGCCCTGGTCGCAGATCGGGCAATCCAGCGGATGGTTGATCAGCAGGAATTCCATCACGCCTTCGCGCGCCTTGCGCACCATCGGCGACTTGGTGACGACCACCGGCGGCTCGCCGTTGGGGCCCGGGCGGCAGTCGCGCACGCCCCAGGCGCAGCTCGCGACCGGCTTGGGCGAGCCTTTCAGCTCGACCAGGCACATGCGGCAATTGCCGGCGATCGACAGCCGCTCGTGGAAGCAGAAGCGCGGGATTTCCGCGCCTGCGGCTTCCGCCGCCTGGAGCAGCGTGAACTCCGGCGGGACGTCGACTTCAGTGCCGTCGATGACGATTTTGGCCATCGTGCTTTCCCTATTCCGCCGCCACTTGCGTGGGCTCGCGCACCGCGCCGCGGCTGTCCGAGTTGCGGACGTATTCGTCGATGCGACGCTCGATCTCCGGCCGGAAGTGCCGAAGAAGCCCCTGCACCGGCCACGCCGCGCCGTCGCCGAACGCGCAGATGGTGTGGCCTTCGATCTGCTTGGTCACGTCGAACAGCATGTCGATCTCGCGCCGCTGGGCGCGGCCCTCCGCCATGCGGGTCAGCACGCGCCACATCCAGCCCATGCCCTCGCGGCACGGCGTGCACTGGCCGCAGCTCTCGTGCTTGTAGAAATACGAAATGCGCGCCATCGCGCGGATGATGTCGGTCGACTTGTCCATCACGATCACGGCCGCGGTGCCGAGCGCCGACTTGTGCTTGGCGCAGCCGTCGAAATCCATGAGGAGGTCGTCGCAGCCGGTCGGGCCCGCCGGAATGAGCGGCATCGACGATCCGCCCGGGATCACGGCGAGCAGATTGTCCCAGCCGCCGCGCACGCCGCCGCAATGGGTCTCGATCAGCTCGCGGAGCGGCACGCCCAGCGTCTCTTCGACCGTGCAGGGCCGCTCGACATGGCCGGAGATGCAGTAGAGCTTGGTGCCGGTGTTGTTCTGCCGGCCGAGGCTCGCGAACCAGGTGGCGCCGCGGCGCATGATGTCGGGCACCACAGCGATGCTCTCGACGTTGTTCACGGTCGTCGGGCAGCCATAGAGGCCCATGTTCGCCGGAAACGGCGGCTTCAGCCGCGGCTGGCCCTTCTTGCCTTCGAGGCTTTCGAGCAGCGCCATCTCCTCGCCGCAGATATAGGCGCCGGCGCCGTGATGGACGTAGAGGTCGAAGTCGTAGCCGTGGATGTTGTCCTTGCCGAGAAGCTTCGCCTCATAGGCCTGGTCGATCGCAGCCTGCAGGCGTTGGCGCTCGCGGATGAACTCGCCGCGCACATAGATGTAGCCGGAGCGGCAGTCCATCGCCCGGCCGGCGATCAGGCAGCCTTCGACGAGAAGATGCGGATCGTTCCGCATGATCTCTCGGTCCTTGCAGGTGCCGGGCTCGGACTCGTCGGCGTTGACGACGAGATAGTGCGGTCGCTCGCCGACGGTCTTGGGCATGAACGACCACTTCACCCCGGTCGGGAAGCCTGCGCCGCCGCGGCCGCGCAGGCCCGAGGCCTTCACCTCGTTGACAATCGCGTCGCGACCCTTCTCCAGGATCGCCTTGGTGCCGTCCCAGGAGCCGCGCTTGCGCGCGCCCTCGAGGCCCCAGTCATGGATGCCGTAGAGGTTCTTGAAGATGCGGTCCTTGTCGTCGAGCATCTTTAGGCCTTCACCGATTTCAGCGTCGTGGGACCGCCGACCGGCGCGGAGAGCTGCCGGTCGATCTGCGGGCCGGGCTTGGGCTTGCGGCCTGCGGCGAACTCGTCGAGCACCTTGCCGAAGCTCTCGGCCGTGAGGTCCTCGTAGGTGTCGTTCCAGATCAGCACCATCGGCGCGTTCACGCAGGCGCCGAGGCACTCGACCTCTTCCCACGAGAAATCGCCGTCGGCCGAGACGTGCATCGGATCGTGATGGATGCGCTTCTTGCACACCTCGAAGATCGCCTCCGCGCCGCGCAGCATGCAGGGCGTGGTGCCGCAGACCTGGACGTGGGCCTTCTTCCCGCAGGGCTCGAGGATGAACATCGTGTAGAAGGTCGCGACTTCCAGCGCGCGGATATGCGCCATGCCAAGGATGCCCGACACGTGACGGATCGCGGCCTCCGGCAGCCAGCCGCCGTTCTGCTCCTGCGCGCGCCACAGCAGCGGGATGATCGCCGACTGCTGGCGACCCGCCGGATATTTGGCGATCTGCTTCTTGGCCCATTCGGCGTTCTCAGCCGTGAAGGCGAAGTCCTTCGGCTGAAGCTCGGGCGGTGCGACGCGGCGGACGGCCATTGAAACGTGCCTTGCTCTCTTAGCGGACCGGTTTGCAGTAGCGGGTGTCGACGTTCTCCGACGTCGGCTTTTCGGCGACGACGCAGAAGAACATCTTGTCTTTCTTTTGTAGGAACAGCCCTGGGCCAGCCTGGCTCGGGATCGTTCCCACCACGACGAAGTCCTGGCTGATCAGGCTCTGCACCGACACGGCTTGCGCGGAGGCGGTGGAAGCGCCTCCGACAGCAAACGCCGCAGCGGTGAGAAGAGCCGCCAATCTCATCGATCGACCTCGCCGAACACGATGTCGAGCGAGCCGAGAATGGCCGACACGTCGGCCAGCATGTGGCCCTTGCAGAGGAAATCCATCGCCTGCAGATGCGCGAACCCCGGCGCGCGGATCTTGCACTTGTAGGGCTTGTTGGTGCCGTCGGCGACCAGATAGACGCCGAACTCGCCCTTGGGCGCCTCGACCGCCGCATAGACCTCGCCGGCCGGCACGTGGAAGCCCTCGGTGTAGAGCTTGAAGTGATGGATCAGCGCTTCCATCGACTTCTTCATCTCGCCGCGGCGCGGCGGCACGATCTTGTTGTCCACGCAGGTCACCGGCCCCTGCCCTTCGGGCTCGCGGAGCTTTTGGATGCACTGCTTCATGATGCGGATCGACTGCCGCATCTCCTCCATGCGGATGCAGTAGCGGTCGTAGCAGTCGCCGTTCTTGCCGATCGGAATGTCGAAATCCATCTCGGCGTAGCATTCATAGGGCTGCGACTTGCGCAGGTCCCAGGCCGCGCCCGAGCCGCGCACCATCACGCCGGAGAAGCCCCACTCCCAAGCTTCCTTCAGCGGCA